>JAEEGI010016070.1_pt1 | contig 15498 bp, 9 predicted proteins | sample 8958751 | NCBI WGS metagenome assembly JAEEGI01 (sample SAMN16246545, study PRJNA631951) | gut metagenome | biome: gut microbiome; feature: rumen; material: KS-attached | host: Bos | place: Iran: Karaj | collected 2018-10
TGTTTCAAATATTAAAAAAAGACAATTTGTTATTATTATTGTGTTTATTATAATTATAAATATTTTTGAAGATACAAATTTTTGAATTTTATTATAATTGAGAATAATAATTAATAAAATATTTCACAAATTATTATTGAAAAAAAAAATTTTTTTTATTCTTTCCTTTTGATATTGTATAAAACTTTATTAAAAAAACAATAGGAGATAATTTGATTTGTATTGTTCATAATTGATATTCTTTGTATCAATTTTTCATCATAATATAAAATCCCTTTAATAAAAAATTTGTGATTAAAAGTAAATATATTTAATATAAAGAATAAATTAGACAAAAAAATTTTACTAAATAAAAAACATATTCTAATCTTAAATAATTAAGTATTTTGAGTAGATGAATCATTTCTAATAATATAAGGATTTTGAGCAGATGCATCATCTCTACTACAGTCTACATCAATTAACACAAATCCATCAAATTCTACTTCTATTTTTTTATCAAATATTGGTAGTTCATATCTTAATGAAGTGTTAGTTTTGTTGAAACTTGTTAATTTTTCTGAATTATCTGAGGAGCCGGTACTCATTTTTTTTAATTTCAAAATAAAATTATTAATTTTTTTATATTTTGATATTTTATTTACACCTTTAACTTTTTTCTGACAATTAAATATTTTTCACATTTTATAATTAATTATAAGTTTAATAATAAAAATTAAATATGATTTATAAAAATAAAATAAAAATCTATTTACAATTTTCTTTAAATAATATTTGAATGACTGAAACTTTTATTTTTTTTTGAATTTTGAATTTCATTTAGTTCATCATTATTATAAAAAATTCCTGAAAAAATAGAATCAGAAATTAAATTCTTTCTTGTTGTTCTATCATAAATATTTGTATCATAAATATCATTATTATGAATTGATTGTGTCATATGAATATAAATTTGATTCATATTATTAATAAATTCTGTTTTTTTGTTTTTATTTAAAATATCAGAATTTACTCTTTTTAATTTTTTTGAATTTTCTTTTTTAAAATTTCTCATTTCAGCAAATTTCCCAAAAAGAGTTTTTGGTTCATTATTCAATATAATTCTTTTTCTTCCTTCAATCATTTTTTCTTTAAGTTTTTTTTTAAATCTAAATAAAACTTGACAAGCTAATAAAAAACTTAATTTATTATCATCAACAGAAACATTTTTTTTAATAAAAAAAGGTTCAATTTCTTCATTTTTATATTCTAATTCCCATAATTTTTTAGTAAAAGAATTAACAACATTTCTTCTTAAAGTATCAAAATTAACATTCATTGATTTACTTACTGCAAATTGACTTATTATCATACATGCATCAATAAAATGAATTTTAATGTATTTTTCTTGTTCATTTAATATTGGAGTATCTTTACTTAATTGTTCAGATGAAAAAATATATGAATTTCTATTTATTTCATCATTTATTTTTTGAGTTTCAGTTTTTAAATATTGTTTATATTTTTCATCTGATACTATAATTTTAAATTTACTTATTAATTTCATTACTTCAATATCAGTTGTATAAAATTTTCCATTTTTAGTTAAATAAAAATTGTTGTAAGCATATGATTGAGGAAGTATAAAATTTGGTTTATTTAAAGATAAATTAACTTTACTTTTTTTGATTAAATTTTTACAATGTAAAAATTGTCTATAATCCTTTTCTATTCTATAGTATTTCATATCATCATTTATCCCTTGAATTAAATGTCTGTTATAATTAAATCCAATTGGAGGTGGAAGTTCTTTCATCATTAAAATAAAATCATATGGTTTTATAACTTTAGTACATAAAGGATCATAATCCATCCAAAGATTAATAAATCTTTCCATTAAATCTTGTGGTAAATAACCCTCATTTTCATAAATTGATTCATTAAATCCATCTATTACAATAACCACACATAAATTCATTATAAAAATTGGTCCTATAATCATAAATGATATAAAGTAAAAATATGAGAAATTATTTCCACAAGAAAAATAATTATTTTGTGTCATTGTTTGATAGGAAATATGATGATTATCATAGCATATAATATTATAATAAAAACAATAGAAATCTTGTTTATATTTTGATGAATTTATATCTCTACAATCATGAAAAGATAATTCAGTCATAATATAAACCCAATCTTCACCAGTTATACATTGAAATAAGAGTGAAATAGATGGTATAAAACTTCTAAAATTATTAGTTTTTGTAATATATTTTCTATATGGAGATTTACTAAAGGCATACATTCCAATATTTGCATATATTAGAAGTAACATTAAAACAAATAATCCTATTCCAAAAAGAGAAGGAATTAAATGAATCATTGCATCTATTAATGATCTTAATTTACCAAAATGACTGAAAATTCTTAATATTCTAAATATACGAAAAAGTCTTAATATTATTGGTATTGAACTTAAAGAACGAACATCAATTATTTCTGTTAATGTTAAAATATTAAGTATTGCTAAAATATCACTTAATATTATTATTATAAAATCAAAAATATTCCAATTATTCAAAAAAAATAATTTTTTATATACAATTAATTTCAATATCAATTCAATAGTAAAAAGAAAAGTAAAAGCTAAATTAATATATGTTAAAGTATTATTATATTTTTTACTTGTTCCATTATGTTGAACAAGAAGAGTACAACATGATAAAATAATTAATATACTAACAATAATATCAAAAGGTTTTGAAACAACAATTTTAGTTAATTTTCCTTTATAAGTTTTTTCATTAATAACATCAATTTTTGGTACAGGATGAAATTTCATAAAAATTTTTTGAACACGAACCCATTCTCTTTCAGGTTCAGTTAATTCTTTTATAAAATGTCTTTGATATTTAATTTTATCATAATTTTGCATAATAATAGCAATAATTAAATTTAAAAATAACATATGTAAAAGAAGTTCAACAACAACAAAATAAAATTCATAATTTTTACTCTTTTTTGTTAATGAAGCCATTCTCATAATATAATTCCAATTTTCAGCTACCATTAATTCAAAAATAACTTTTAAACCAACTAAAATATTTGAAAAATTACTATCATTATAAATCCATTTTCCATTGTTTTTTAAACATTCTTCTTTAGAAGCTCCAATATTATTTATGCAAATATAATATAAACTTTCTTTAAAAAAATTAACTCCAATTAATGAGAATAATATCATAAAAATTAAACATACAATTAATAAATTTGATAAAGCAAATATAGATGAAAATAATGTTCTTCCCAATAAATATAAATTTTCATTATTTGTTATTATTCTTATTGTTTTTACTAACCTTATAACTCGGAATGTTCTTATAAAACGAATATTATTATTCCAAATCATATCAATAATTCCAATAATAACACAAATAAAATCAATTATATTTATTATACTTCTTAAATATGAATATTTATTTAGAAAAAATCCTTTACTTATTATTTTTATAAGTGCTTCAATAATAAAAATTATATTAAAAAAATAATTTAAAGCATCAATTGTTTTTTTTCTTTTTGAATTTGGATTTAACCAAGCATGATCTAAACAAATTATAATTAAATTTCCTATTATTAAAAAAATCAAAATATAATTAAATAACCGATGTTTAAGAATTTTAATACAAAAATGTCTAAATTTATTTTCTGGAGAAAATAAAAATAAAGAATAATCCATTATAATTATTTCATTTTCTAAATCTATAAAAGATTCATTATCAAAATTTTCACTTTGCATTAGAAATTGTGTTCTTTTTGATATTAAATTTGTTGCTTGAGGTAATTCTAATGTATATTTTTTTTCAATTCCATTTATTTCTTCTAAATCATGATTATCGTTTTTGAATGTTTTATTAAAAGTTTTTGAAGGAAGAATAGTAAATGAATTATTTGTTTTTCCTAAACTTAAATCTTTATATATTATTTTTGGATTATTTTGAACACAAGATTGTTTAATTTTAGGTTTAATAAATTTTTTTTCCTTTATTTCTTCATTTTTTATATAAATACTATTTTCATTTAATTCTCTATTACTTTCAGAAATTGTGAAATTTTCAATTAATTCACTTTCACTTTCTTCTTTTAAATGATGATTTTCTATATTATCATAATCATTATTATTTTCTATCTTTTCTTTTTTATTATTTTTTCCAATCATTTCATATGCTTTTATATTTGTTTTTTCATCAATTTCTTTTTCATAATCAATTCCAAAACTATAATAAGAATCAATTCTATCAATATATTTAATTGCTTCATTTCTTGCTTTTTCTTCTTTTTTTGGATCATTATCAATTATTTTATTTAAAGTAAAAGTTCTTTTCACAACAAAAGTTTTATTTTTATTGAATAAATCATATTTATTTTGAACTTTTTGATAATATTCTGAATTTATACATTGAAAAGTAATAAAATCTATTTTATTTTTTGCTATAATTTCAAAATTATCTTCAAATTCTAAATTTTTAGAATATAATTTCATTAAATAATAATTATATACTGATCCATTTTGAATTTCTCCATTTGTTTTTTTAGCAAATCTTTCAATTAAATTTAGTCCTTTTTTATTTTTTATTTTTCCTGCATAATTTATAATCTTACTAGAACTAATTTCAATTGATTTATATATTAATTCTAAAATAAAAAAATGTACATTTCTATTTTTTTCTAAATGATATAAAGAAGATTGGAAATTATCAATTAAATAAGCAAGAAAAACATTTAATAAAGTAATATTTCCAAATGAAATAATAGTTACAAAATAAGCAATAACAGCAACAGGATTATTTTTTTTACTTCTATAACAATCATAGAAAAAAGTATACCAATGATCCCCAATAATAATCATAAAAACACTAAGAAGAGAATTTGGGAAATTATCAAAATTATAAAAATTACTATTTTCTCTTGCTTGAAAATCATTACCATCAAATTTTAATGAATCATGAAAAAATTGGAAACCTAAAAGAGCATACATGAAAATAAAAAGAATAAATAATATTAAAAAATCAACAATTCTTATTATTGTTTCCCAAATACTTTCCATTATAATTTGAAAGCTTTCCCAACTTCTAAATAATCTAAATATTCTAAATATTCTTAATATTTGAAAAGTTGATGCTATTGATGTTGAATTATTTCCTCTATCACCGAAAATATTTTGTTTATTTAATATTATTTCTATTAATGACACTGAAACTATTATTAAATCAAAAATATTTAACCAATCAAAAAAAAAATTTTTTCCATATCCAATTATTAATATACACATTTCAATAGAAAAAATTGAGACTAATATTATATTGATTATTTCATATATATCTTTTTCTCTTTTTGATATATTTACTCTATCTAATGCAAGGATTATTCCATTTAATAATATACATATATATATTATTATTTGAAATAGTGGTTGTTTATATATTGTATAACATAAAAAAGAAAATTTATAATCTTTATGATATTGATTCAATTCTTTTACTTTTGAAAAAAAATGAATTTTTCTCCATATTTTTTTCAAAAAACTTATGCTTACTTTATATTTATCATCATTTTTTCTTTTATCATGCTCATTTTGATGTTCATTTAAATTATGAAATTGTTCTACAAATTTTTTACTTATTTCAATTGGACTATATTTTAATTGGTAATTTTTTTTCATCTTTTTTTCATTTAAATTATCTAAATTAACATGCATAAATTTTTTTATTTTTTTATTTGAATTTCCATCATAATAAACAACTAAATCATTTTTTCTTGCTTTTCGAAAATTATAAATTAAAACAGCCACAGTTAAATTTACAGTTAAATAATAATTAACAATAATACATAAAACAAAATAAATAAGTGAAATATAATAATTATGACCATCCATTAATAAAAACATTATATTATTCCATCCATTTGCAGTTAATACTTGAAAAACTGTTAAAAGACTCCATCCTATATTATTAAAAGTTGTTAAACCATAATTAAATTCTTCATAATTTAATTCATTTTCATATTTATATATTTCAGATAAAAAATAATATCTTTTTCTATAAAAAGACATTGCACTTAAACAATTATCACATTTAATTTCTCCTCCACATAAATGGAAAAAATTCTTTTTTTCTATTTCTAATTTTCCTAAAAAAGGTTCATTAGAAGTTCTACATCTATATTCAAATTTTTCATTCCATAAAGATAAACCAAAAATAGCGAAAATAATTACGAAAAAAAAAACAAATAAATAAACAGTTCCAACATCAATTAAACTATTAAATAAAACAACAATAAAATTTCTCATATGGGGTAAAACAGTTATAGTTTTTAAAGGCCTAATTAAACGAATAGTTCTTAAAGCAAATAAATTTGCATTTATTTGAGGAAATAAATTTATTGTACATGATATTACTACTATAAAATCTAACCAATTCCAAGGATCTCTTAAATAACTATATTGTTCTAATACAAATCCATATGCTATTATTTTTAAAATAAATTCTATTATAAATATTATTGTAAATACATATTCTGTGTATATTGCTGCAATTTTTAAATTTTCTATTGTTTCAAATATTAAAAAAAGACAATTTGTTATTATTATTGTGTTTATTATAATTATAAATATTTTTGAAGATACAAATTTTTGAATTTGTATTCGAAATTTATTTTCGCTTGAAAAAAGCCAAAGAGAATTACTTGCAAAAAATTCTTCTGAATTTTCACTAAATTGAAGTGGATCTCTAATTGTAGGTTCATTTTTTGTGTATACTATATCTAATTCATTTTCACTTAAAGATTCCATCTCTGTATTTTTTATTTTAAAAAGTTCTAAGTTATTTTTATTCCTTTTTAACATTTTTAATTATTTTTTGATTATTAATTCAAAAAATTAAAAAAAGTAAAAAGTAATATTTATTGATTTTCTTAAAATGAAACGTTTTATATTTTTAAAAAAAGAAAAATAATTTTTAATAAAACTACTGGAAAAATATATATCAACAAAAGAAGAATTAAAATAATATTTTAATTTAAAAGTTTAAATATTTAAAAATTTTTATTTAAACAAATTTTAATCTGTAAAATGATATTTTATTAATTTAATTTTGTTAAATATTTTATTAATACATTATATAAGTAAAACTCAAAGAATAATATTTACAAAAGTAATATAAACTTTTTATAAAATAGTAATTTTAATAAAAAAGAAATCATTTATTTTCGAAATTATCTAAATCTTTTTTAGATTTAGGATTAAGAGATTTCATTTTATAAAAAGAAGGTTTAGTTTTTTTTCCTTTATCTCTTGGAGTACAAATATTAGAATCATTCTCAAAACCCATAGATTTGAAAAAATCATTATTATCATTATTATTATCTTTATTACATAAATGAATAGATTCAAAATTATAAGAACCAATAGATTTTTTATCATCAGGAAATTCTCTTATTATACTTGATTCATCTATATCTCCAACAGTTGCATTTTCTTCAACTTCATCATCATAATTTTCAGAGAAAGTGACTTTTGTGTTGTTTCTTTTTATTGATTTTACTCTTAAAATTTTATTTGGTTTATTTTCTTCTAATAATGTAAAATTTGATATTTTTACATCTTTTGTTTTATTTAAATTTAAATCTTTTATACTTTCTATATCATCAAATATTATTTTTTCTTTACTTTCATATTCAATAAAATCAAATTTATTTTCTATTTCATCATCATCAATCATATCATATTCAATATTATTTTTTTCTATATCTTCACTAAAAGACATATTTGTTTCAATATATTTAGTATAATATTCTTTAATATCAATTTTTATTTTTTCACTTTTGTTTAATAATTCCTTCATTGTAAATTTATCAGAAAATTTATTATCATTAAAAGGTATTTCTCTTATTTTATTTAAATAATCTAAAGCATCACTTTCATCTTCAAATTTCATTAAATATTTTTCTAATAAAATTATCATACCCAAACCAAATTGAATTTGAAAAAAAATTCCATTAACAAAAATATAATCAAATAATCTTTTACACCATTCAAAAGGTAAAACAATAGTAAATAAAGTTTGAAACCATTTTCCAATCCAAACATCATAAGTAATAGAAAAATCATTAAATTTTTTTTTTAAGTCAGGTAATAATTTAGAAAATTCTTGATCAAAAATATATTCCATAAATAATAATAAAGGAAAACCATCACTAAACATTCCTCTAATAGAAAAATTATAATTGTGTTTGATTCCTCTTTCTTGAAAAGTTGAAGAAAAAAGTGAAATCAATAAATAAAATGTATCAGTTTCATTAAAATCACTTATTGTTAATAAAAAAGCAACAATTAAATTCATTCCTTGACAATAACCAATATCTCTATCTAAATTTGAAAAAGCTTTTAAAACATTACATAAACTTTTTTCTTTTGAATTTATTGTTTCAGTTTTTTCATTTGAATTTGGAAAAGATCTTTGAATATCTTTTATAATACTTAATTCAATATCTTCATTTAATTCTTGGTTAGAGTAAAATTCAAATATTTGTTTATTTCTATCTAAAGGAATTTTATTTAAAATTAACCATGATGTAAATCGAAAACATTCGGGTGGTCCTTTTATTACTCTTTCTATAAATTTTTCATAATTTTTTAGATAAAAATTTTTTATCCCTCTTTCAATTTTACAATCTGTATATTCATATATATTTATATTTATTTCTTCTTTATTTGTAAAATTACCAATTGATTTATTTAATGTTTTTTCAGGGGTTTCTAAATTTATTTTATTTTCTTCTATTATTTGATTTGTTTTTGTGTTTGTATTCTGTCTTTTAAAACTTTTATTTTGAGGAGTTGTCAATTTTTCATTTTCTGTTCTATGTAAGTTATCTTTTGTTTTTGCCATATTTATCCACTTTTTTATTCTTTCTAATTGTTGATTTATTTCTGTTTTATTTATTTTTTTCAGATTAATTGAATCATTATTCCCATTTGTTGATTGTTTTTTTTCATTCTTCACCAAATTCTGTAAATCTTCATAATAATTTATAATTTTATGAATTAAATGGAAAGAAATTTCATTTGAATCATGATTATGGATTAAATCTTGATTTTTTTTTAATAAATCTAAAATAACGGTTGGGTCCTCTTTTTCATTTATTAATCCCATTTATATTTTTTATTTACATATTCAAAAATTTTCGTTCAAAAATATAAATATATGAAAAAAAATTATATAAAATTATAAATTAAAAATGGCATTAAATCCTCCATTAAATGCAATAGGAGAACCATGTAGAGTAGAAGGAGAATTTTTTGTTATGAAACGTAATAACGTAGAATTTGAATTTAAAGTAGAAAATGGAAGTAAATATACAGGTAAAGGAGTAGTAAGAATAATAAATATAATAATAACTAAATAGATGATATTAACAACTGCAAGAATCGTATGCTTAAATCATAAAAATTCAGCATTTAAAGCTTTTGATCTTCCATTAGCTTTAACATTCAATGAAGGTTTTGAACAACCCATTTTTGGAGCTAATTATATTAAAGGTACTTGTAAACCTTTAATTAATCTACCTGGAAATGTTAATTTTAAAATTTGGTTTATGTCTGGTGGTTGTGGAACTTTTGCTCCTGCTTATTTGAAAATGGTTTATTCTATGAGAATGAATAGAAATAGAGGAATTGATCAACAAATGCAAAGAAATATTGAAAGTGGAAATTTCGGAAAAACTGCTTATATTGATCCTAATGACCCTTCTGTTATTTATTTACAACAGCCACAAGTAGTACAAGGAATTAATTATAATCCTTTTGGATATCAACCTCTTCCTCAACAACCTATTCAACAACAACCAATGTATCAACAACCTATTCAACAACAACCAATAAATCAACAACCAATGTATCAACAACCTATTCAACAACAACCAATGTATCAACAACCAATTCAACAACAACCAATGTATCAGCAACCAATGTATCAACAACCAATTCAACAACAACCTAATCAACAACAACCAATGTATCAAAAACCAATTCAACAACAGCCAATGTATCAACAACCAATTCAACAACAAACAATAAATCAACAACCAATGTATCAACAACCAATAAATCAACAGCCAATGTATCAACAACCAATTCAACAACAGCCAATGTATCAACAACCTCAAACAATGAATCAATCACAGCCATTATCAAATCAACAAATAATGGAACAAAGACAAGCTTATTATAATAATCAAATGGGAAAGAATGAATCTCAAAATCAACAAAATGTAAATAATCAACAAAATAATCCTTATCCAATATTTGATCCTAATAATAATTTTAATGCTCCTCCTCCTAATCAAGATTTACCTTCAATGGAACAAGTAATTAATCAATATCCTGAAGCTCATAATGTTCAAGTTTTAAATAATGTTAATATTCAATCTCAAAATCAAGATAATCAACAACAACAAAAATATTTTGGGTTCTTTGGACCTAATTTAGTAAAGAATAATAATAATAATCAATAAATATTTTAAACATTAGATTAAAATATTACCAAAAATTAATTTTTATTTATTAAAAATAGAGAATTTTTTTTAGTATTTTTTCTCTAAATAAAAAAATTTAAAAATGAATATAAGTTCTAATTACTTTATTTATTTAATATTTTTTACTTGTTTTTATTTAGAAAACTTATATCTATTTATTTGTATTAGATGAATTAAAGAAGATCTCTTCAATTCAAATTTTCTTTACTCATGTATTTAAAGTTTTTTTTCCAATTAATGAAATATTTTTGTCTTATCATTAGGAATTATTCTAGAATCTATATTTAATGAAATAGTATTATTTATATTAATAAAATTTGCATTTATTTCTTGATTAATAATATTCTTATAAGTAATATTAGATTAATTTCTTCTATAGATTATTGTGATTCTTTTTTTTTATTTTTCTTTATTAAATAAAGATTTTTATAATTGAGAATCTTTAATTTTAATTATTAAATGGTCTTCATTTTTTTTACAATGAAAACTTAGGGAAGAATTTAAAGAAAGAGTATTTTTATAAGATAAAAAAAATAATCTAAATAACTTTATTTTGAAATTATATTATAAATCTCATTTGTAACTATCCTATCATTTTAATTATTTAAATTATTAGCAATATTTCTATATTTGAAGAAAATGAATTCTAATAATTTCCGTTAAATTTGTATTTAATGTTTTCTTTTTAATTTAATTTGTCATTAAAAACAAAAAAAATAAAAATAATTAAAAAATATAATCTTTAATAATTTGATTTTTATATAATTATATCTTTTTATATATTTGTAGCTCGAACTTTCTTATCAAGTGCTTCGACTACTTTTTCTAAATTTTTAAAAGTTTCAAGACTTTTATCTAAATAAGGATTAGAAGGTAAAGAATCATATAAAATTAAACTTCCTTTTCCTTGATCAAGAATTCCATTAATTTTTTTATCTAAAATCATTTGTCTTAATTTATTAAGAACTTCAATATAAGGTAATCCAATGCTTTTACTAACAAAATCAATTTCAACAACAGAATAAGGTTTAATAATTTTAATTAAATTTTTTTCTAATAATTCATTATTTAAGTTACTTAAATGGTATTCAATGACATTATCTTGAAGATATTGTATATTTTTTTCAATATTTTCTTTAAGTAATTTAATACTTTTCTCCTTAACTGCATTTTCAACTGATCTTAAAGCTTCAACTTCTTTTCCATAATAATCTCTTCCTTGTTTACTTAAAACAATATTATTAACTTCTTCAATATGTCCTCCAACGATTTTACTAAGTATCATATATTGAAAAGCTTTCATAGCTTTATTTTTTCTTCTTTGAGTTGGAATATTATAAACATCGAAACTTTCAAAAAAATAAGAATAAGCTAAATTAAAATCTTTTTCATGTGCTGCTAAAATTCCTGCATGCATATCAATATTTGCTTGTAATTTAGGTTCAATATATACTTTTGTTACTAAAGTTTTTACACTTGTTAAAGCTGCTTTTGATTTACTTATTCCCTTTGTTGCATAATGTATTTTACTTTCTAATAAGAGTAATTGAATTAAACCTAAATTATCTTCATATCTTTTTAAATCAAATATTATTTTATTACATAAATCTAATGCATTTGTATAGTGTTGATTTATAAAATATATTTCAGCTAAACGAGTTTGAATTCTATTTTTCATTGATATATTATTTGTGTCTGAACAAAAATCAATTATTTCATTACATAATTTTTCTACTTCTGGGAGAAGTTCTTTTTTTTTCTTTAGTTTTCCTATTAATTTATCAGTTAATTTTATAAGAAATGTATTATTTGTGTTTTTTATCTCTTTTATTTCTCTAATTAATTGGAAATATGCTTTCATATCTCCTTCTTCAAAATATGTTGAACCTAAAGTATTTACCGTCCATCTCATTATTGAATAATATTTTGTTTGTTTTTCTTGATCATACTCCATTGGAGGAACATTTTTTGATTTTTCTAAAATTTCTTTTGATACTTCTTTTTGACCTATAAAATCTGGGTCTTGTGTTTTCTCATATAATGAAAATATTTCTTCCATTTTTTTAAATATTTTTTTTGGAATTTAAATATTTTTGAATTACTGGAGATAAACTAAATTTTCTGATTAATTTTTTTTATTTATTTATTAATTTTTATTATTTTGATTATTTCATATAATTAAGATAAATGAGAAGAAAATATAAATTAAATTGATGAAGAAATGGTAATTTTAATAAATTCATTAATAAATCAAATAAAAGAAAATTATAAATTAATTAAAAATGAAATAAATGAATGGAAAATCCTTTATCAAAAAGAAAAATTATTAAATATAATATTAGTTAAAATTGAATGAGACATGAAATAATTATTTCAAAAGCTAAAGAAACAATAAAAAGATTAAAAATTGTAAGAAAAAACCAAATCCAAAAAAATTTAATTAATAAAAGTTCTATATTTTCTAATATTTCATTATTAAATAATGATAATGTTCTTTATATAAAACATAAAAAATTTAAATCTTCATAGTTTTAATTCTTCTTCTCAAAAAGTGTTTAATTCATTTCTTTTGAATAATAGTTTAAATTCTGTTAAGAATACTTAGAAATAAAAAATGATAAATGGGAAAATCATAAAATCCAAAAAATAAGAAAATTAAATAATAATAATAGTATAAATAGTAATGTAAATAAAAGTAATATTATTCCTAATAAATTAAAATCGTTTGAAAAAATAAACATAAAACAAATTTATTTATAGTTTCACAAAAAACAGAAGAAAATAAAATTAAAAACAAAAGCAATGAGATAAAAAATTAAATAAGACATAAAAAACAAATAGATAAAAATCAGAAACAAATAAATAAAAATAAATATTTAAATTATATAAAAATAAAAATGATAATATAGTAAATAATATTCAAATTAAAAATTTAGAAATTAAAATAGAAAAATTAAGTTCAAATATAATAATATCAAATGATTTATATACAGAAAAAATTTCAAAAGTAAAACAAGAAATAAAAATAATCTTGAGAATATTAAAACTTTAAAAAATGAAATTGAATAAAAGACTTTAAAATCTCTAAAAAAATAATTTATATGACTCAGAAATTAATAATTCAGTTTATTTAGATATTATTGAAAAAAATAAAATATAAATTAATGAATTATCTGAAAAGAATAGCGAACTTATTTCAAAAAAAGATGAATCAACTTTAAATATTATAGAACTGGAAAATTAAAAATCTAAAATATGAATATTTAAAATTAAAAAATGAGATTAATTCAACAAAATAAAAAATAAATGAAAAATAATATTATATAATAATATAAATAAAATATTAATTTTTTAATAATTTAAAAATTACTTATTATTTATTCATAGAGTTGAAAGTATAAAATGTCAGAAGAACAAATACAATTAGAAACTCAAATAAATAATCTTGAAAAAAATTTAAAGGAAGAAAATATTTCAATATTTTCAGAAAAAATGTCATATCCAAATGTAATAGAATATCAAATTATAATTCATTTTCCAAATGAAAAAATTGATAAAGAAAAAGAAAAGTTAAATGAATTAAAAGAATATGTTTTTATAATTGAAATATCATTAACAAAACATGAAATAAGATTATTTTCAAAAAATATAAATTCAATAAATGATGGAAGAGATTTATTTCGTGATTTAACATTATCAAAAAATAATAACTTTACTTCAGATTTTGATTTAAATATAATTGTTTCAGCAATAAAACAATTTTTAAAAAATATAAAAGGAATTGATACAAGAATGGGATATTTTTATATTGATTCTCAATATGATCTAAATATATTAAATGTTATTACAGAAGGAAATAAAAATTTACTCTTTTCTAAAGTGAAATTAATGGAAAAAGTAAATAATCGAAATTTAGAAATTCCAGTTAATTGTTTAATTAGTGAAGATTACTTTTGTCTTTTTGAAAATATTCCAAAAAATAAATTTAAAATTAAATTAACTTTTTATTCTTCATTGAAAATTTTAAAAAGTTTTAATAAAAGTTATGTGGGAAGTATAATTACTTTATTATGGAAACAATATGGACCTGTTGAATATGAAATGAAATTAACTTCTGAAAATGATGATTTAATAAATCAAATGGTAGAATTTATTATTCAAAAAATTAGAAATTTTGGTTTTCATATGGATATTATAAAAAGAAAGGATGGAAAACTTCCTGAAATAAATATTAGTAAAATTGAAAGAGAAATTAGTCAAATGGAAATTCAAATGAAAAATGGAGGTAATATTTTAATTTTTAATAAATTAATATCAAATTATGAAAAAGCAGTCGAATATTATTCTGCTGTGGGAGATACTAAATATGAATCTTATAATAAGAAAATTCAAGAACTTTTAAAAAATGAAAAATTTAATAAATTCGTTCAATAAAATAAAAAATTTTAATTCTAGATTTTAATATGAAAAATAATTTCACTAATATATACTAAATTAATTAAATTCATTAAATTCTAATATTTAGATAAAATAATTAATAATTGTATTAGTATTAATTATAAAGATCTCAAAATGACTTTTTAAACTATAATGAGCAATCTTTAAAAATAAGATTTCCATACAATATAAATAATTCTACCAATGAAATAATTCATTTAAAGAGACATTCAATTGTAAATACTCAAGAGAATAATGATATAAGAACAATAAATGAATTAACTACTTATTTTTCTTCTTATAGTCCATATTCAGAAATTATTAATTTTAAAAAAAGAAGAACAATAAGTCAAGTAATAAGATTATATATAAATAAGAATGAAAAATACTTTTAATTTAGTTAATATCAACCCTTATAAACCATATTTCTGATATAAACCCTCATAATAAAAAATCAGTAAATCCCATATAAATAAAATTAAACCCAAA
>JAEEGI010016077.1_pt1 | contig 15495 bp, 9 predicted proteins | sample 8958751 | NCBI WGS metagenome assembly JAEEGI01 (sample SAMN16246545, study PRJNA631951) | gut metagenome | biome: gut microbiome; feature: rumen; material: KS-attached | host: Bos | place: Iran: Karaj | collected 2018-10
CAAAACCATCAATTATAACTTTAGGTAGATTTGTGATTTGTTCACTTATCTCCTTAATAATAGTTTCGTGTAGCAAGAATACGGATATGGTTATCGGAGATTATGGCTATTATCTGTTGTTCAAACACCGACCAACAGAAAGAATAATCGTATTTGATGAAAGCGATCTTCAGCATTTTGACAATCTTTCTTGCCTAGATCTTCATGTGCTTGTGACCAGTGAGTTTCGTGAACAAATTGGCTATACCATCCCTCAACCTTATTATATTGAAGGTGAAAAGGGGATAGAACAACAAATCAAGGATTATCTTGATCCAAACGGAGACAAATATAATGGGTCTATGCCCGTCATTGTAGAATATAGAACAGAAGGTTGCAGGCAGATTCATTTTTCATTGTATGATAACGATGATGCCTTTCTAACGGACTTAACTGATATGGCACGATTCCATTATGTCATAGGAATAACATCTTGGGATGAAGACGGCATGAATCTTTTGATTGATACATCGAAAAAGCTATTGGGAAAGATAGCGATAGGATCAACAATCCAAGAGTATCTCGCCTACAGTCCAATGGTTTTTGCCGAGGCGCGCTTCATTTTCCCCGAATTAGAGAAGTCCGCTCTTGATGATGGGAAGTATATAAGAATTGAGATAGAACTGGACGATGGAAGAATATTAACTGCAAATTCGAAAGACGCAATATGAAACTCATTCTTTTCATCTTGGACTGTAGTTTTAATTGCATCTTTGTTTCATTGTTGAAGTTCGTCAGCCCTTCCTTTCATTTTTAACTACACAGTAATCACCTATGAAATATTTATTTCCTATATCATTCCTCCTTGCTCTATCTACCTCTGTAATAGCTCAGGTGTCGCTCACGGCTCCGACAAGCGGCTTGAGACACGGTGACTTCCTCTGTCGTGTTGAGGTCCCGTATGCCAGCGAAGGGCAGCGCGGAGAAGAGTCTGTCTGGATGCTCCCTGAGATTCCCGACGACAGTCCCGACTCTTTCCAGTCCATACTCTCCAACGGTGACACCATCGTTATTTACGAAGAAGGGAGGATGCAGCATTTCCTTGTGCACGGAGACACATTATATAATAAAGGTGTGCAGAGCCGAAGAGCCTACAAGATCTATTCTTGCGAGCGCCCGGAGCTGACGTATCCGTTTGTGTATAGCGACAGCTTGGCTGGTTGCTACAGAGGAGACTGCCTGTATGAGGGCATCCGCTATTCTGTTAGCGGTTCGGGCTACACCGTGGCCGATGGACAGGGCATTCTGACCGATGGAGAGGACACGCTACGTCATGTGATTCGCCTACATCTCCATGATGAGTTCATTGATGACTATGGTGATGGTGTAATTGAGCAGAAGACCACTGACTGTTACCGCTGGTACTGCATGGGCTATCGCTATCCTGTCTTGGAAACTGTCGTTACCTATCGTCAAGAAGGGACAGAACAGACGCAAATCAGTAGTGCAAACTATCTTTATCTCCCAGTTATGCAGATGGAGTTGGAAGAAGATGTGCCCAATGAGGCGCTGCTCGCACAGCTTGAAGCTGGAGGATATGGAGGACAAGGAGAAGGCCAAAGCGTGGCAGGCAGTCTTGAATCCGTCGATGCCAACCTTTCGTCCGATGGTCAATCCCTTACCATCAACTATACTCTTGGTTCTGCATCCGACATCACCTTCTATGCGTGTGACATCATGGGCAACATGCTCGGCACCTCTCATTACCAGAACCGAGAAGCTGGCGAATGGCAGGAATGTCTGACACTCAGCCGCCGTCCCATCGGTAATGCCCTGATGCTGAGCATCCATTGTGGAGAGCAATGGGTATCGATGAAGGTCTGCCAATAGAGTTTATCTACTTTTTTCGATCAAAATAGTGCACAAATAAACAATTACCCGAACTAAACTCAATGAAAAACAAAGAAAAAACGGCATTTTTGAATGTCGAATCAAAAAAAACAATATATTTGCAGCGCAGCAACAGACGGGTTGAACCAACCCGCGCCAGCGATATCCATCATTTGGGTCATACCTTTGCGGCATGGCATAGCGAAGCTGTAAATAGACCCAAAAAAATCGAGTATAAAGACCAATCGAACTTCAAGTCAATTGTCTCTCGCATAGTATTGGCTGCATTATTTGCTACAACTCAACTCGTTTTTCCTCAATATACTTCAGCTCAAGGCTTAGGTGTAGAAGGTTACAAATCACTGATTCCACAGGCACCAGATGCGCAGGCTTTAGCGCGTGCTATCGATGTGCCAGTGAATGCCTACACTGGAATACCCCAGATATCCATTCCTCTATATGAAATCAATGTGGGAAAATTAATCATTCCCATAACATTAAATTATCACGCAGGCGGTATACTGGCCAGTCAGGAAGCAACCGAGGTCGGTCTTGGATGGTCTCTTTCGGCAGGAGGTTCTATTACAAGAACCATCAAGTGTATTGATGACTTCAATTCCAGTATGGGCTATTTCAGCTATCAGACTGATTGGAATGAAGACCCCCAGTCGCTAGGCTACTACTTCGACATATGGACAAGGCAATTTGTCAAGGACATGGAGCCCGACATCTTCTTCTACTCTACCCCGACCGAGAGCGGCAAGTTTTTCTTCGACCACAGCAGGAACGCACACTTTGTGAACGTGGAGAACAATTGTCGTCTGGAAGAGCGCGCCTTGACCAACACCCTTGAAATAACAGATTCAAAGGGCAATAGGTATCTGTATGAGGACATTGAGGAGACTCAGCCATACTCTAGTGCGAGCACATGTCTGGTCAATACGACATCAGGAGGGTACGATGCGATCTTTGACGGGTACAACTTTCCCGGTTTCCAAGCTTCAGAACGTTTCAAATCAGCATGGAAACTGAGTAGAATCATCACACTATCTGGAGACTCCGTGACCTTCACATACGAACAGGTCAAATACCAGCTCCCCGTCCAAGAGACGGCTGTTAAGCGCAGTCTCTTTGCGGGAGGAGGTTCTTTGGAAGGCATGTCTCAAGCCGCCAGTTCCATAAAGCCCGGCCTAAGCTATTCCCAACAAAAATGTTGGGTGAATGGCAAAAGACTAACAGAGATACGATGGCGTGGTGGTGTAGTCTGTTTTGAGGTTGAGGATCGAGAAGATCTGCTGCCGTTGATTACAACAGACCCCAAACCCAAGGCTGTCAAGGTCATCAAAGTAATAGACACAACTGGTAGCATTGTTAAGAAATGGCTCCTTAATTACAGTTACTTTAATCCTTTCGAAAATGGTGCGAACAAACACTTGTTCAAGCGTCTCAAATTAAATTCCGTTAAAGAAATTTTCCCAACAGATAGCATCGGCTACAGCTTCAGCTATGATGAAACCCGTCCTTTGCCAGCCAAAAACACCAAAAATACAGACTATTGGGGCTATTTCAATGGAAGTAACCAAGGCGGAAACTACGTATGTCCTGCAGTAATGAACGGCACCCTATATTCAGGTGGTGACAAAGAACCCAATCTCGACTATATGAGACTAGGCACATTGGAGTCAATGACATGCCCAACTGGAGGAACTACCATGTTTTCATACGAGAGCAATAACGTGGCGAACTCTGATTATACGGAACTCGGACAAAGACGTTATTCTGTGACAGCATCACGCAGTTCTGATTCCATTTATGCAGGTGTCTCCCCAGTCAATGTAGATACCTTTACCATCGAATTCCGGCAATTCGTAAGGGTATCTGCCGAAGCCTTCAACTATGATGATATCAACACCCAAACAAACTATTCGTTCGTCAGTCATACAACCCCATCGTTTCAGTTCTTTTCCTTAGATGAATCAGGCAGCAGTCATAGACTGCTCAGTTTCGACATGCCCGACACCTGGGATGACAGTCAGGATTTTTACATTGACTCTACATTACAGCTTGATGCTGGAAGGTATATCATACGTGTTGAATGCATTGTAGAAGGATTTGTTACGGACATGAATATGGACTGCAAAGAGTTTATATCCCATCCAGGGGAAGATAGATTGGTGGGAGGTCTTCGCATTGGACGAATCGATGGAGAGAAGGATATCAATTATGAGTATTCGGGGGGCATATTATTCAAGGATCCTGTCCTGTTCCAGATAGAGAGGGCTTGTTATTTAGACTCATATTCTCCAAGCTGGGTTGATTATTTTAGTCAGCTTTCTGAGTCAGTGGCTTCGTTATCCTCAATCGCAAGCGGGCAGATAATGGGCTATTCTGAGGTGTTTGAGAATTATGAAGATGACTCATATAACCATTATCAGTATCACAATGAACAAGAAAACTATCTAGCCGAAAACTATCCGATGGCCGGCACACAGACAGACTGGCTGAACGGTTCAATTTTAGAGTTGGATGTATATGATTCGCATAACAACCTGTGTGAGACCACCACTTACGACTATTCTGACACATATACAGGCCAAGTCATCAGCGGATTTGTGTTCGATGGAAACTCCTTGGTTCCATACGAGAATGATGTCTTTTGCGCATTACCGACCCGCACGTTGACAGAAACACACCTTTCCAACGGCATAAGGACAACTATAAGACAAAAAGCATACAATACACATTACCATTGTTCATCTGAGGCTGTCTCCGTTGGCAGCGACAGCCTCATGACCCGCTATTTCTATCCCTACAACCTGACCGACTCCGTCTCCCAGCAGATGGTGGCAGCCAATATCATCGGGAGTCCCGTGGCGCAGCTGAAATCCAGGAACGGTACAGTCTTTGACGGCACATGGACCAGATACGGGCGTTTCGGCAGCAGGATTTTGCCCTCTCAACAGTTGCGGTTGAACACCGACCAGACTTCCACAAACCTGACTTCGTGCCTTTTTGACACGATAATGGAGTACAAGAATTACGACAAGTACGGTAATCCAAGGGAAATGAGATATAGGAATAGGCCTGTCACCTGTCTATGGAGTTACCGAGGTCAGTACCCTATCATTGAAGTCATGGGGACTACCTTCAACACCGTTGAGAGTGTACTGTCCTCCAATACAGTATCTTCGCTCCTTGATGCGACCAATATCACATCAACGCAATTGAGCAGCCTGCACGGTACGCTTCAAAATGCGTTTAGCGACTTTTCTGTCACTTCATGCCGTTATCTTCCGCTGGTTGGACCTATCGAAATCTATAATCCTGACGGGACATCAGCCACATACGGATATGATGCAGCCGGACGGCTTGTCAACAAAAGAATGAACGGGACCGAGCTGCTTCAACGCTATTCCTACCACTACGGGGCAGACAACTACAGGACAACTGCGAGCATGTTGGACAGCAACGCAACCGACTCGCTTCTCACGGTCCAGTATTACGATCAATGGGGGCGACCCTCTCTGCTTGCAAGCCAGGACAGGAGGAGTGACAGGAAGTTCACCTACAGCCTCCAGACCTACGATTTCCTTGGCAGACCTTCACGTGCATGGAATGCCGTACCCACAAGCGACAGTTCTCCCAATTCCATGACGACAGCTGAGTTCGCCTCTGGATCAGCTGCTGCCTACAGCGATACGCTGGCATTCTCCGAGACAACCTACGATGCGCTTGGCAACGTCATCCGTGTGACGATACCCGGCGAGACATGGAAGCCTGAGGGCAGGCAGAACACCTTCCAGTATTTGACTAACGCGTCAAACGAGGTGAAACGCTACAGCATCACCTCGTCGGGCGGGCTTGGCGGAGGCAACACCTGTTATCCATCCGGGACCCTGCTATGCACCAGACATAGGGACCCCGACGGCAAGACTGTAAAGACATATCAAGACATTTTCGGCAACACGATCCTCGAACGCAGGTCTGACACGCTCGACACCTACTATGTCTATGATGCACTGAACCGTCTCCGAATGGTGCTTTCTCCAAAGTGTCAGGCCAGTACAGACGATATGCAGGCCTGCCGTTATGAATACCGCTACAACGGCAAGGGGCAAGTCATCTGGAAGCGTCTGCCAGGCTGTGACCCCATAGAGTATTGGTACAACAGGTATGACCAGCTTGTCTGTATGCGGGATGGAATACTGCGCAATGACAGCCGCTACCGTTTCTTCCTCTACGACAGGCAGGGCCGCCTATGCATCCAGGGCATCACACCACAATGCTATCAGCAGTTACAATTCACTTGCATCTCGCAGACGCTGCAGGGGCTTCCTTTCAAGGACACCGGTTATATCTATCAGGGCAATCCTGCTGAGCTGAATCAGAGCAATTGCACGCTGGAGCGGGTCAACTACTATGACAGCTTCAACTATCTTGGCATCACCCAGCCCGTAGGCGGAGTGGCGCAGTATGCCGATTCGCTCAGTATCGGCAGCAGCAGAGCCCGCCTCACGGGTATCCGGCAATACGCCTCCGATGGAGAGGCGATGCTGAGAACATTCGCCTACGATGACAGGGGGCGTGTCCGCAGAACGGGGGAATTCGGCCTTAACGGCATCCTGACGATGACCGACTATCACCGCAATTTCTTCGACGGCATCGACAGCATCCGCACAAGGCTCCTTGCCTGCACGTCCAACACACCGGCTTGGACAGGCAGTATCCTGCAGGCCAACACCTACTATCCGCAAACCATCCTTCCCCATGCCACCACCATCACCATTACCAACGGAAGTGGCAGCTCAAGCACAGATAGTATTATGAACCTGCAATATGATGAACTGGGGAACATAACCAACAACGACCGCAGCGGAACATCTGCCCACATGACCTATACATACGACCTGCTGCACGGGTGGGTGAAGGAGATCGCCTCTGCGGGAGGCTTCCAGCAGAAGCTCTACCGCGAGGACAACCCAGGTAATCAGCTCTACAACGGCTCGATCTCTGCAATGACGTGGAAAGTGCCAGGCAATACACTCTTGCGTCGCTATGACTACACCTACGACGGATTGAATCGTCTGACTGAGGGAGCATATTCCCACATAACTAATTTCATTCCGGGGCCATTCAATTCTTCTGGTGAAGATCCTCTCGTCGTAGGAGAATCAGTGGACGAGAGCACGCCTCTCGAATTGATTCCCGTCACAGACGGCATTGGCGGCGGGTTGGTTAACCCCTTACCCATTTTTGGAGCTGACCTCTACACCGAGCGGATAAGGTATGACAAGAACAGCAACATCACCAGCATAGAGCGTTACGGAATGAATAACCAGCACAATTATGGCATGATCGACAGCCTCGTCATCACCCGCAACGGCAATCAGCTGAAGACGATTGAAGATCATGCAGAAAAGACATTGACATACACAGGGGCATCGGACTTCTATGACGGCTGTACCTACAACAACGAGTACAGCTACAATGCCAATGGTGCACTCGACTACGACATCAATCGCGACATTGATCTGATTCAGTATGATTACCTCGGCAACACGAGATGCATCTATTACTTCAGTCATGACCAGATCGAATACATCTATGCGGCTGACGGCACGAAGCTAAGGACAATTCACCGACCAGCAAGCTCAATAGCTTTGACTGATTCCATTGACTATATCGGCAATCTTATCTTAAAGAACGGCATGCCCACAATGTACCTGTTCGATGGAGGATATGCCACGTTTAATCCGAATGGAGCGGTGAATGGATGGCACTACTATATCCAAGATTACATGGGCAACAATCGTCTGGTCGTGAAAAAGACCGGCACAGTAGAGCAGGTGACGCATTACTATCCCTACGGTGGTGTTATTGGAGACATCAGCACGAATGAAAATGTGCAGAAGTACAAATTCGAGGGCAAGGAGCTTGATTGCACTTTCGGACTGGACTATTATGACATCCATGCGCGCCAGTACTTCGCCATGATGCCATCGTGGGATAGGATTGACCCATTGGCAGAGAAGTATTATGGAATCAGTCCTTACGTTTATTGTGGGGGAGATCCAGTGAATAGAATGGATTTGAATGGAGATACTATTATAATTGTTGGAAATATTTATGATGTTATAATGGCCATAACAAATGGAATACCAGATAATACGAATTTGTCGTTGAGGCTAACAAATGGAATCATTGATCCTTCATCTATTCCAGATAGTGATGACCCATTCTTGCAAGACCTCAAAACGGTGTCAAGTGCAAAGGAAATGGTTGAATTAGGCATCTCTCATAACTACGAATATGAAGATGACTATGGACACATTAAATCTTATGACTTTGCAAATGAAAGAATACCTGTAAACTGTTTTGATGACGCAGATATGATAGAAAGTAATAATCGAATGGGCTTACCATCTGGTAGATCCGTTTCTGGCGAAACTGGCAGATCTTTATTTCCAAACTCAGAGACGGGAAAGAAGTCTCCGAATGGGAAACTTCGTATTGTTATAAATGCGTATGGTACGCTTAACCATCGCACTATTGGAATAGGGCATGAATTAATTCATATAGTATGTTATCTACAAGGTAAACCATACCTTCATACTTCTGGATTATTTCAAGATTATTTGGAAAAGCGAATGAACCCACTATTAAATCGTTTGGGATATGACTATTGACGTTATTCTATCATTATTTCTTTATGCTGCAAACCTTCCATGCTCCGAAGGAGATAAAACTATTATTCTGCAGACCAATACTGATATGAAAATATTTGTTCCACTTGAAGGTGATAGCATGTATCCAAACTTGCAGAGCATAGATAAAAGCGGTATGTCTGATTCGTTACTTTACTTACATAATCGAGAAGTCGATGAGCATTTTTATGCCAATTACAAACAAAATCTTATTGAAAAGATAGTGTCATCGTTTGATTGGTTTCATATCCGTATAATTTATTGGATAATAATAGACAGGAAAAACAAACAAATTAGCTATATACTTCAACTTCCTCCGCTTTATGATAATTCAAAAGAATCCGCAATAATAGAAGAGGTGTTAAAAGAAAGTATAGAGAGTAACCGTAACGCTATTTTAGAAAAAGTTCCACCAAACGGAAGGTACTATTACTTTGTGAACAATATCATATTCCACTAATTTTTCTTTCGATGGAATACAATCTCAAATAGAAAGAGAATGCCTTACTATCGAGAGATTTCCGTTATTTACAGCGCATCTCTATTCTTTCAAGTGTCAATATCACAGGTCGATATTTCGAGAAAAACAATTACGACAAGAACTGCAACATAACCGGTATTGAACGATATGGCATGAACAATCAAAAACATTATGGTCTGATTGACAGCCTCGTCATCACCCGCAATGGCAACCAGCTGAAGACGATCGAGGACCACGCCGTGAAGCAATTGACCTATACGGGGGCCTCGGACTTCTTCGATGGCTATTCATCGAACAGCGAATACAGTTACAATGCGAACGGGGCCCTTTCGATGGATCGCAATCGTTATATCAACCAAATCAATTATGATTATCTCGGTAATATGCGAAATGTCATCTTCGGCAACCATAATCTTATAGAATACATTTACGCTGCCGATGGCACAAAACTGCGTGCCATTCATCGCAGCTTGGGCGGTTCCAATTCATATATCGATTCCATAGATTATGTTGGAAATCTAATCATCAAGAATGGTCAACCCTCAATGTATCTGTTCGATGGTGGCTACGCGTCATTCAATACGAATGGCGCAGTCGATGGCTGGCACTATTACGTTCAAGACTGTATGGGGAATAACCGTATGGTCGTGAACAGCAATGGCACAGTTGAGCAGGTAACTCACTATTACCCATTCGGAGGGGTTATTGGGGACATCAGCACAAACGAAAACTTGCAGAAGTACAAGTTCGAAGGTAAGGAATTGGACCGCACCTTCGGACTGGACAACTATGACATCCATGCGCGCCAGTACTTCGCCATGGCTCCGATGTGGGACAGGATTGACCCGTTGGCAGAAGACACCCCGCAATTCAGCCCCTACAGCTATTGTATGGGAAATCCGGTGAATCTTGGTGATTATAATGGAGAGAGTACAAGAGTCGTTAAAATCGATAGTACCCATTACCAAGTGGTAGGGGGAGATATTAATGATGGAGATAATAATATCTATGTATGTATTGATACTGGAAAAGAAGGCGAAGACCGTTATGAAAACACATGGTTTTCAATTGGCATAACGCCAACTATGACCTCGTTTTATAATTCTGATAGTAACCAGTGGAAGGGCAAAATTGATGTTAACGATAACAGTGGTTATAATTATATTAAGAAATTAGAGTCGGATGAGCCATCCCTTCTTTCCTATTGTATAAAAGCGCAAACGGGAGAATTATACGATTTTAAGGAGACTAATGGTGAAGAGGGGAAGAGTAGAGAAGATCATTATCGAGGGATGCCGTTTGGTACAACAACAGATGGGACAACCGTTTATAGTTCCGCTCGTGATATTGGTAATATTACGATAGGATATATTTGTGGGGCCAAAGGTGAACCATGGTCAGTCGTACGTATTATGTTTGACAGATATCAAGGTGAATCTGAGGGTATTTCATCTCAAAATGCGCAGAGATTAGGTTGGTCAATTGGAATAAAAAATTTTTTACATCGTTGAACTATGAAACAAGGAACTCGATCATGTCTTGGATGCTTAGGTGTCTTTGTAGCCCTGATTGTAATTGGGGATTTAATATTGTCAATTATTTTCAATCGTAATGAAGACTATACATTTCAAATAGGGAAACCCGATGAATTTTATGTCCGAATAAAAACAAAAAGATGGGATTCTGTGGCTGACATTTTTTGGGGTAAATCATTGGATGATATACGAAATAAAACAAATCATATAATGGTTAGGAAAGCCTATTGTTTCTATTTTGAAAATAGTTGTTTGTCTGACACCATTTACATTGATGAGGTTTATTGTGAAAATACGGAAATTTGTAGAAGTACAAACTATATTTTTTCTTTTCGTAAGGTACCTGATTATGACCGAGAATACAAGGATACTACTTATTATTATTGTTGTTATAATTTCGGTTATAAAAGTATTGGACTTTGGCGAGGAGGGATACCCAATTGTTATGAAGGACGTTCATATTTTCCTCTTGATATAGATTGGAAATAAGCTAAATAAAACATTCAATTAGGAAAAAGTCATAAGCCCCTTCATTCTCAGAAACTGGATTCGTTAAACAAATTACGAAACCTAACACAATAATATGAGGGGATCTTACGTTAAATCTATAGAAAGAATAAACGACTTCGCCTCGACCCTGTGCCCATCCCAAATTGTGGTTCACGAACCGCACGCGTCGGGTAGGCCAGTTGGCGAAGCCGTGCCCAATGATCGGTTGTTCCATTTCATTCCACGCGAGCAAGCTCGGAGCGATGGAGGATATGTGTCATTCAGCAATGACACCATCGACGGATGGCATTACTACATTCAGGACTATATGGGCAATAACCGCATGGTCGTGAACAGTGATGGAACGATCGAGCAGGTTACCCATTACTATCCGTATGGTGGAGTGATTGGCGATATCAGCACGAATGAAAACGTGCAGAAGTACAAGTTTGAGGGTAAGGAATTGGACCGCACCTTCGGACTAGACAATTATGATATTCATGCGCGCCAGTACTTCGCCATGATGCCATCGTGGGATAGGATTGATCCGTTGGCAGAGAAGTATTATGGTATCAGTCCATACGCTTATTGTGGGGGAGACCCTGTGAATTTGGGAGACTATGATGGGAAGCAATTTATTACTTTCCTGGGGACGAGCAACCCTATTATGCTCGGTACAAGTGAAGTGATTGTTTCTGGAAGAACACCCATTCTTGGAACTGCTGATAAAGTATCAACATTAGGTAGGTCTGCAAGTGAATCTCAGAATTCTATATTATTGCATCCCGAACAGAATCATCATATTATTCCAAGACAAGCAGCTAAATTAAAGCAAACCAAAGTAGCTCGAAAAGAAGGTTTCAAGGTGGATGGAAGAGAAAACAAAATAAGTGTATCTCGTTTTTCTCGACAAGATGGCAAAGGTCAGCATGGCAATCTTCCAAATTACAATAAACAGATTCTGGATGAACTAAGAAATATGACTGAGGAAAAAGGTGGCCCTTCTTTAGCAGAACAGTTTCGTAATTTAGTAGAAAAGATTCGACATATTATAATGGAAAACCCCAAAACAAAAATCAACGATATTGAATTAAAATCAACAAATTCAACAACAATTAAAAAATGAAATATTTTACTGTCGATTATAGTTTAGAAACAAAGATAGTTGGTACGCAATATCCGCAAGTATGGGATTTCATCAAAGGATATAAGCCAGAATTAGAAAATAATGGCATTTTTTCACTTTATCAAGATGGATTCCCTATGAACAACCCGGATCTTTCTGGACTTAAGTTGTCAAATGGTTCTAAATATACTGATTTCATGAGCAATGGTTTTGCAGACGATCTTTTTATTCTCAGTGAAGGAGCTAAGTCTCTTCTTGAAACTATGAACATGGAAGAGCATCGTTTTTATCAAGCTAATATTATTAGTTTGCGAAGAAAAACAGAGAAGGCTTATTATTTTATGAAACTATTATCTGAGACTTTTGAGTATGTTGATTTTAATCGTTCATCATTCATCATAAAGAATCAATATGTCGGTGACATAAGAGATACTATTAAAGTGAATTCTTTCCAAGACTTTATGGTCAAAGACAGAGAGATTAGGAATCACTCCAAATGGGAATACTGTCTTCAATCAACATCCATAAAGATGCTGCCTGCTTTTTTTGAACTTAGACTTGACTTGTTTAAGATTTCCCATCCTATCCGATGGTATGTAAGTGCAAATCTCTTTGAGTTGATACACAAATACAAGCTTACGGGGTGGGAGTTTAAAGAAGTGGATTTATGATTGTGTCTTACCCTAATATATCTTGCTCATTTCCTACCACTAAGCGTTACAATACTTAATCTTTATTCGCTTTAACTATTTAACAGAAGGAGCAGAATCGTGTGGTGCTTCGCGTTCTAGGGAGATTGGCATAACTGGTACTTTTTGGCTCAAGCTAGGACTCCTTACCCTAAAATAACTTGACCATTTCTTGCATCGAATCAAAGAAGAATCAATCCTTATCTCGTTCTATCCGCTGAAACTAAAGGCGCGGCATCGTTTGGTGCTGCGCCTTTAGTTTGATTATGAAAAGCCAACATGACAATTACATAGTCAACGGCACTTAAACCGACAAGATTATCAAAATTTTTAGTACATAATTCGTCAAATGCCCACAAATAATCCTATCTTTGCAATCAGTAATTTAACCGCCATTAAATTAACGAATGTTTCATTATGAAATTCTATGACAGACAGTCCGAGCTCGACATCCTACGTCGCAATTGGGCAAACACCACTAACCGCAGCATGATGACTGTCCTGATAGGTCGCAGACGCGTAGGAAAAACCTCATTGCTAACAAGAGGTGGTAACAATGATCAGCCACTCCTTTATATGTATGTCTCAAAAGACAATGAGCGTGTACTCACTCGCAAATTTCAGGCAGCAGCCGAACAATCATTGGGACTACACCTATTCGGACAAACTGAGACTTTTGGGCAACTATTCGAAGAACTCATGCATTTTGGCCAGACCAATCATTTCACCTTAGTGCTTGACGAGTTCCAGAACTTCCTTAGAGTGAATCCCGCAATTCCCAGCCACATCCAAGACATTTGGGACAGATATCATGAGCGTGCACATATTCATCTCATTGCTTGTGGAAGCATATACAGTATGATGCATCGATTGTTTGATAACGATGACGAGCCCCTCTATGGCAGGCAAGATTGTCGAATGAATCTGCAACCCTTTAAGATTAGTATATTAAAGGAAATACTCCATGATCATAATCCATCATATTCTCCTGAAGACCTACTATGTCTATATGCGCTAACTGGAGGCGTTGCAAAATATGTGGCATGGCTCATGGATGCAGGAGCAACAACCAAGGGGCAGATGCTTCAATGGGTCACACAAAAGGGATCTCCCTATTTGTCTGAAGGAACGGAACTGATCATGTCAGAATTTGGCAAAGACTACGCCAACTATCTGAGCATCCTTCAGATGATAGCCCGAGGCATGACTACACAAAGTGAAATCGACAGCGTGATTGGTAAAAATACAGGATCTTACCTCAACAACCTGGAGGAAGACTACAACTACATACATCGCCGATTGCCCATCTTCAGCAAGCCCGGTAGCCGAAACCAGCGCTGGGAGATTGAAGATTGTTTCCTTCGTTTTTGGTTCCGTTTCATTGTAAGTCATCAGTCGCTCGTTGAGATGGAACGCAATGATTTGCTTCTTGAAATTATCGAACAAGGATACACGCAGTATAGTGGCATAGTACTCGAGCAGTATTTCCGTCAAAAATGGATGGAAGAACAGCGCGTCACCCAAATTGGCAACTATTGGGATCGCAAGGGAGAAAACGAGATAGACTTGATCGCAATCAACGACTTGGACAAAACCGCCGTATTGGCAGAAGTCAAACGGCAGTCCCGGAAATTCGACTCCAAGCTCTTAGAGAGAAAAGCTCAAAACCTGCATCAAGAACTCGGAGGCTACACCATCCAACTACTCGGTCTCTTGATGGATGATATGTGAAAAGAGTCTTGCCCTGAAAATACTTGACCGATTTCTGCATCGAAGTAATAAAATAGTCTGTCCTTTCTCGCTCTATCCGCTGAAACCGAAGGCGCGGCATCGTTTGGTGCCGCGCCTTTCGATAAATGGAAACGGCCCAAAGAAAGCATATAGGAGCGAGAAGACATCAAGTGTCCACAAGTAGTGCAATCTTGCGGCAAGATGGTACTATCTGTACGCAAGTAGTGCAATATTGCGATGGGGATTGTATTAAGTGTCCACAGGCAGTACAATATTGCCACGAGATTGTACTAAGTGTCCACAAGTAGTGCAATCTTACGACGAGGATTGTACTAAGTGTCCACAAGAAGTGCAATATTGCGACGAGATTGTATCAAGTGTACACAGGCAGTACATTATTGCGGGAGTCGTTGTACTATCTGTGCGCAAGTAGTGCAATCCTGCAGCAAGATGGCATTATCTGTCCGCAAGTAGTACCACCGTATAAATATTTGGCTTTAGTCTGCCGATAGAGACTCTTTCTTGGAAGAAAATGCATCGAAACTATCGTTGCATGTCCGCTCGCGTACGTTAGGGGACATGCCGCGTTGGTCGCATGTCCGCTCGCGTTCGTTGGAGGACATGCCGCGATGGTCGCATGTCCGCTCGCGTACGTTGGGGGACATGCCGTGATGATCGCATGTCCGCTCGCGTTCGTTGGGGGACATGCCGCGATGATTGCATGTCCGCTCGCGTTCGTTGGGGGACATGCCGCGATGATTGCATGTCCGCTCGCGTTCGTTGGGGGACATGCCGCGGTCGTCGCATGTCCGCTCGCGTTCGTTGGAGGACATGCCACTAAAGAAGAAACGCGTGCCAATCCGCGTGGCAC
>JAEEGI010016079.1_pt1 | contig 15495 bp, 14 predicted proteins | sample 8958751 | NCBI WGS metagenome assembly JAEEGI01 (sample SAMN16246545, study PRJNA631951) | gut metagenome | biome: gut microbiome; feature: rumen; material: KS-attached | host: Bos | place: Iran: Karaj | collected 2018-10
ATGCCCGCGCCTGCGACTGGCGCCTGCAGAAGTTCGCTCCCGGAAAGGAATGGGACTTCCCCGTCTATAAGCACCCCAAGTATTGATCGATTCCCATACAGCCCCGCCGTCCCCATCAGCGGCGGAGCCCTCCTTGTGAGCCGCCCTTACGGGCGGCTTTCTTTTGCAGGGAGGCAGGGGAGCTGCCGTTTCAGCACGGCTTCCCACAAGGAAAGGACGCCAGTCTTCCCGGCACCTCATGCCCTTCCGGACCGTCAGGCGGGATGCTCCGCTGCAAGCTGCTCCACGCTGGCGAGGTATTCCCCGCGGCGGGAGAGGTAGAAAGAGAGCGCATTGGCGAAACCGCGTCCGGCGAGCCCGTTGATCAGCATCTGGCTGATCTGCTTTTCCATGCGCAATACCTGCTGCATATTGAGGAAAACCGTCCTTTCTTCTGCCGTCAGGCGGCGCATGTGGCGCGACAGGGCGTAATTCGCCCGCGGTTGGAAGTACCACACATGCATGAGGTCCAGCGCGTTGACCACGAGTTCCTGCCAGATGTCGGGGGCGCGGTCATCGAGCAGGCGCTTGAGCGCCGCCGGATCGGACAGGAGGGAGCCTGCATCCCGCTCCGGAAAGAGGGATGTCATGCGGCTGTAGAGGGAAAGCATCCCGTCCAGGAGGATGTGGCAGTCTTCCATGCGGCGGCGCAGGTTGTTCTCCTTGTCGAAAATGCCGCCGCCAAAGCCGATGACGGCATCGCAGCCGATCTTGGTGACGATGACGGCATAGAGCGGCAGGGAGGGGCTGTTCCCGAGCATCCCGAGCGCTCCGGCAAGGAGCCAGTGGAACAGCAGGACGACAGGGACGCAGAGGGGCGTGAGGGCAAGGTCGATCATCTGCGCTTTCAGCGGGTAGCCGCGCATGGCATGCGAGAAGGCCTTGTACAGCCCGTAGGCCAGGGTGAGGAGCGCATACACGGTGAAGGGGGCGTTGGAAGCGGTGCAGCCGAGCCAGTGCTCCAGCACAAAGACACGGAGCACCGGTTCCAGCAGCAGGACGGCCGGTCCGCTGTACATGAGGGTGATGCAGACATCCGACCAGCTCACGTAATTGTTCCAGCGCAGCATGGAGGACCTGTGCAGCCCGCCGGAGCCCAGGACGGACTGCAGTATGACGCGCAAGAACGTGATGAAGAACCAGAGGGGGGCGCCGAGCCATGCCAGCATGCCCGGCTGCGTGAACATGAAGCAGGCCCAGGCAAGGAAGAATCCCGCGCATACGCGCAGCACGTTGGCCGGGCCGGTCGCCAGGTAGGACAGCTTTTCCCAGATGCTCTCCTCTTCCTTGGGGAGCGCGATGAATCCGTTGCTGGAAAAATTGCTGTTGCCTCCAAGGGTGACGACGCAGCCCCGCAGTCCGCGCAGCCTGCCGTAGGCCGACGTGCAGCGCCCGCTGCGGCTCACGACCGTGTTTTCTGAAACGGGTGTCCATTCCGTCTGCTTCTGCTCCCCGAAGCGGTGCATCCCGGGGAGGCTCCGGATCCATGAAGTGAGCGGAGGGTCTTCTTCTTCAGGAGATCTTGGCGTGTAGGTGACCTGCTCCAGCAGTTCGGTCTTCAGAGGCAGGATGAGATGGGCGCCGCGCCTGCGGCGGTTGAGTTCCCTGCGTGCCTGCAGGGGCAGGGTCTCAGGGTAGGCGAGCCCCATGCCGAAATGGTATCCCGGGCGGCTCGTGGAATCCGTCCCCATGGTGGCGCGCAGCTTGGAAGCCTGGTAGTATTCGCAGAGCACGGGGAGGTTCTGCAGCATGATGCGCAGCTTGCGCAGGCGGTCCTGGTCTGGAGATCCCAAGCCGGCTTCCTTTTCGATCATGTTCACGACGAGGGACTTCAGCCTCGGTATGGAACTGTCGTTGACAGCGCGCTGCAGGGCGTTGATCTCTGGTAGGGCCTCCAGGCTCCCGTTCTGCCAGTCTTTGAGGTTGAACATCTCCAGGTGCGTGATGAGCCCCTTGCAGTCCCAGAGCAGCTCGAGGACGTCGGTGGCGTCCAGGCGGGCCAGATTGAGCGTGACGCGGCTGCCGCTTTTCAGGTCCCAGAGATGCTTGAGCAGCTTGTACGGAGACATATTGAGGATGGCAGGGCAGTCGGGAGAGGTGCATGCCTCCTGCATCCATTGAGATTCCGGGAACAGTTCCGGGTCGTTGAGGCGCTTGAGGAGGGCTTCGATGGTCAGGTGGTCGAGGCGTGCGAGCTGCTTTTGGGCCTCGGCGCGTTCCTCTTCGCTTTTTTCCATGTCGGCCGCATCGTGCGCAAGGGACGAAGCCTTTTCCTGCATCAGCGGAAAGAGCTTTTTGTAGATGAACTCTGCCAGATGCAGTATGGAAGCCTGTCCGCTCCCGACGAAGCTCAGGAATTCCTGCTCGTCCAGCGGTGCCGGCTCTGCGCCCAGCATGGCGGCAAAGCGGATCCTCTCGCTTCCGTTCCAGGACCGCGCGAGGCGGAGGATGCGTTTCTCCAGCCAGCGCGTGGCAGCGCGGCCGTTGCCCATGAGGGCCTGCATCTCCTGCGTGTAGAGGAAGGATACGAATTCTTCCTCGCTGGCAAATCCGCGCGGCACCCATATGAGGTCGACGAGCCTGCCCCTGTGAGGCGCGTGGAAAAGCAGGCCGATGCGCACCGTGATGCCCATGATGGACGCAGCGGAAAGGAGTTCGTGGGCGGCAGAAGGCAGGACGTAGTTGTAGTAGATGACCGTGAGGGAACGTATCCCCTTGAGCCATGCATCCATGATAAGGTGCGTCGGGCTTTTGCGCCCCTTGGTGTTGGCGTCATGGACATGGTTGTCGAACACCGCCTGGTTCCACGTCTCGGGCATTTCGAGCATGAAATAGCGCCTGAGCAGGTTGCGGACCACGGCGGGCCGCCCTGTGGCTGCCATGCGGAAGTCGTGCGCCAGGCGCAGCTGGTGGTCCCGGTCTCCTCCCCTCCGCACGAGATCCTTCATGATCTGCACAAGCACCCTGCCGGTGTTCATGGGATACTGCGCATGGGTCATGGATCGTATCTCCGCATGCAGGGCGCGCAGGGCGTCGAGCCGTTCTTCGGCGCCGCCCTTGCTGAGCATGTCCAGCAGCCTGAGCACGGCCGTGGCCATGCGTTCCTCCATCGGCTCGGAAAGCGTGATGATCCCGTTCGGGTTGAGCTTGGGCATGGGGAGCACGCCGGACTGGCTCCGCTTTTCCACCTGAGAGATGAGTGAGAGGAGCTGGGCGTCCTGCGAATCGTAAAGGAGCTTGCGGTGCCGCATAGATGACCTGCCTGAGGGAAGTACCGCCATCCTAATACGGTGCAGGGCGGCATGCAAGAGGGGACCTGGGGCGCGTGCCAGCGCCTGCAGCGCATTATTCCAGGCCGCTTGACAAGGGGCCGCCGGCTGGGGATACTGGCTCCATGCATACCTTCCGTCCAGCCTTCCGCCGCGCTGCCGTGGCCGCGTGCGTGTCCCTTTGCATCACCAGCTTTGCCGTTGCGGCTCCCGCGCGGGAAACGGGCATCGCCTCCTGGTACGGAGGGCAGTTCCACGGCAGGCTCACCGCCAATGGGGAAAGGTTCACCATGTTCGCCATGACGGCGGCGCATAAGGAACTGCCTTTCGGTTCCATCGTCAGGGTGCGGCAGGCAGGGAGCGGGCGCAGCGTGGTCGTGCGCATCAACGACCGCGGACCGTTCGTGGAGGGAAGGGTCATCGATCTTTCCCGCTCGGCCGCGCAGTCTCTGGGGATGGAGGGCATATCCCATGTCTCCCTGGACGTGGTGGCCGGCAGGAGCGGCAGGCCCTATGCCTCCTCCCAGCGCTTTTTCGTGCGGCTCGGCCGGGAAGGGCTGCCTCAGGAACGCGATGACGACAGGAAGGCCGCGGAGCTCGTGCAGCTGGGCGTGCGTGATGCGGCGACCCTGCTGCGCCGGAACGGGGAAGTGTACGTCATCGGTCCCTTTGCCAGCTTTCAGGAGGCGCACGGGATCTATGCGCGGATCGAGTTCGCCCATCCCGGAGCAGGCATCATGCTCCTGGAAAAAAACGGCGCGGATCCGGTCTTCCCGGAATATCAGTGCGAATGAGCCCGGTCCGGGGCGGGCAGGCGGCCCATGTCGAGCCAGAGGGCTTTCGCCGCGCGTTCCGCGCTGCCTCCTTCGCCGCACAGCGCGCGCAGCTCATCGGTGTCCCGCCGGATGGCCTCCAGCTTTTCAGGATGGGCGAGCCAGCCTGCCATGCGCGCGGCCAGCGGCGCGGGATCGGCGTCTTCCTGGATGTGTTCAGGGAAGGCGGCCCTCCCTAAGATGAGGTTCGTCAGGCTTATCCAGGGGACCTTGATCACGCGGCGTCCGATCCAGCAGCTGACCGGCGAAACTTTGTACGCTACCAGCGTGGGCACTCCGGCAAGCGCTGTCTCCAGCGTGGCTGTGCCGGAAGCTGCCGCGATGAACTGGCAGGTGCGCATGAAGCGGTAGCGGTCTTCCCCGTCTTCCATGATGAGGGGGACGCGGCTCTGCCAGAGGGAGCGGAGCTTCTCTTCACTGAAATTGCGTGCGCGTATGCAATGGAATTCCAGCCCGGTGAAGTCGCGGGACAGGATCTCGGCGGCTCCGGCAAAGGCCGGCATCAGGGTCTCGATCTCCTTCCTGCGGCTGCCCGGCATGAGCCCGATGCGCCCGGGGACGGGCTGGACGGATGCTATGGAAGGGTAGTCCACGAGGTCCACCAGCGGGTTGCCCACGTAGTCCACGTCCACGCCGTGCTCCCGGAAGAAATCCACTTCAAAGGGCAGGATGGAGAAGATGCGCCGCACATGGCGCCTCAGGAACGCGACCCGTCCTGTGCGCCATGCCCAGACTTTGGGCGGTATGAAATAATACACCGGGATGCCCAGCCTGCTGGCGGCTTTCGCCACGCGGAAGTTGAATTCCGGGGCGTCGACCAGCAGGACGGCATCCGGGCGCACCCGGGCGAGCTCCCTGCGGATGCCTTCCAGGAGGCGGAAGATGCGCGGGAGGCTGCCCAGGACTTCGGCTATCCCCATGACGGAAAGCTGTTCCACGCGGAAGATGTTTTCCTGGCCTGCACGGGCCAGTTCGTCTCCTCCCATGCCCACAGCGCGCAGTTCGCCGGCGGGCACGATGGACCGCAGGGCGGAAAGCAGCGCCCCGGCCTGCAGGTCCCCTGATATCTCGCCGGCGTTGATCCAGATGGTCTTCATGCTCTATTCCTCTTGTCCGGCCATGGCATAGCGCCTGATAAAGGGCCAGGATGCATTCAGCAGCGCTCCTGAGGCCAGCGTGAAAACGATGCGGAAGCCCAGGAGCCCCCACAGGCTGCCCCCGATGAGCGTGAGCATCAGCGTGTCTTCGATGAGGGAATGGCTCAGCCCAAGGAGGGAGATGGAGCTGAATACGTCACGCCCGGAAAGGTGCCCCTCCTGAGTGCTTTTGATGAGGACGCCGCTGCCGTACAGGATGCCCATGGTGAAGCCGATGATGACGATGGAGACAGCCTTGGGGGAGATCCCCAGCAGGCGCAGCACCGGACTGAGCAGCCAGGCTGCGAACTGCGATATGCGGAAGGCGTCCAGTGCCTTTTGGAGCAGCATGACCAGGCAGATGATGACGTACATCTGCGCAAGGTTGCATGCCTGCTGCAGCCCCCATTCCCCAAGGCTGGATGTGGGGGCGGCGTCGAGCAGCACGAGCGCCTTTCCCTGGAGCAGGCCGGCTCCGTCGAGGATCAGGTGCAGCAGGAAGGCGGCGAGGATGGCTGACGCCAGGCGCAGGCAGCACTGGAACGGCATGGATGCGCCGCATTGTCCGGCAATGCGGACTTCCAGCACCAGGCTGTGGGCGATGAGCACCATGAGCCCGAACACGGTCATCTGCGCCGTGGTCAGCTCCGGGAGCTGCGGCATCAGGGAAACCAGCACCATCAGCCCGGAGAAGATGCTCACCAGCATGCAGGGCAGCCATGCCAGGCTCATTTCCGCGGGGAGCCCGAGCAGGTCCATCAGCGGACGCATGGGCATGGCCAGCCAGGGGATGAGCCCTGAGACCTCCAGGAGCTTCACGCCCAGGACGATGGGTATGAGGAAGCGGAAGATGCCGATGGCGACATGATGTCCGCTTTTCACGCATTCGAAGAGGACCGCCAGCAGTCTGGGAGCCATGGCTTGGGCAATGCGCCTGTGCGGCGCCTTCCGGTTTGGATGTTGGCTGGGGAGCGCTTACTTCTTGTCGCGGTCAAGGTAGCCGTAGCGGGCGGATACGCCCTCGGTGCGCTGGATAAGGCGCCTGATGACGTTATCCATGTTGTCCGGGGTGACGACGCCCATGTCCCTTGCCAGGTAGTATTCCATGGATCCGCCCGAAGGGGAGAAGCTCCAGACCACGGCATAGACGGAACCGGCGCTGGGCCTTGTGTCGAATTCGGCGGCGCTGGAAAGCATGAGGCGGAAGACGGCCTCGCGTTCCGGGGTGGCGGGATTGGCCTTGCTCAGTTCTTCGCGGAGCTTTGCGGAAAGCGTGGCTCCGATGGCGTCGACGCCTTCAAATTCCAGCAGGACGGGCGTGCGGCGTTCTTTCACAGGGGCGCCGTCTGCCATGGCGGGCGCGGAGAACGCGAGGGAGAGAGCAAGGGCCGCAAGGGCGGCGAAGCGTGTTTTCATGATCCATCTCCTTTGCCGGTGCAGACCGGCATGCTGGGTGATATCTGTCGATCTTCCGGACATGCTAGAAACCGTTTTCGAGCGGGGGCCATACCAGGGCCATGTCGGGCTGCGGGGCAGGCGGGCGCGTGCCCGGGGCCAGCAGGACCCGGCGGCCTTGCAGGCTGAGGCGTCCTTCGGCCAGCCAGGCGAGGGCCTGCGGGTAGATCCGGTGCTCCAACAGGTGGATGCGTTCCAGAAGCCGGCTGCCGTCCTCGTCCTGGTGCACGGGCAGGGCAGCCTGGATGATGATGGGGCCGCCGTCTGTGACGGGGCTGACGAAATGCACGGTGCAGCCGCTGAATCTCGCCCCGTATTCCCAGCAGGCGCGCGTGGCGTGCATCCCGGGGAAGGAAGGCAGCAGCGCCGGGTGCAGGTTCAGCACGCGCTCCGGGAAGGCTCCGAGAAAGGCAGGGGTCACCAGGCGCATGTATCCGGCAAGGGCCACCGTGTCCACGCCTGCCTCAAGGAGCGCCCCGACGGCATGCTGGTCGTAGATCTCGCGGCTTGCGCATCGCGCCGGGTCCAGGCACAGGGAAGGTATGCCGCATTCCTGCGCCAGGGTGAGCGCCCCGGCGCCCGGGCGGTCGGAGAGGACAAGGCGTATCTCGGCGTCGAGCCTTCCCGAGCGGGCGGCTTCGATGATGGCCTGCGCGTTGCTCCCGATGCCGGAAGCGAGGATGCCCAGCCTGATCGTCATGCCTGTTCTCCCCTGCCGGCGAGATTCGCGCACACGGCATCGACAAGGGCGGGGATGGTGAACTCTCCAGGCTGGATGTCCGGTTCAAAGCCGGCATCCCGGAGAGTCTGCGCGGTGACGGGGCCTATGGCCGCCAGCCTGACTTCCGGATGCCGTTTCATCACCTCCGTGCCCACGGCGGCGAAAAAGTTGCGGACAGTGGAGGATGAGCCGAAAGTGACGCAGTCTATGCCGCCGTTTTCCAGGGCTTCCAGCACGTCATCCTTCCCTTCGGAGGACGGCACGGTCCGGTAGGCGGGGATGACGTCCACGGTTGCTCCGGCTCCCCGCAGCGCCTTGGGCAGGACGTCACGCGCCTCCAGGGCGCGGGGGAGGAGCACGCGCGCTCCGGCCATGCCCTGGGCAAGGAGCCCCTGGGCCACGCTTTCCGCCACATAGGAATCCGGAACGAAGTCGGCACGCAGCCCCATGCCGGCAAGGGCCTGGGCCGTGGCCGGCCCTATGGCCGCCAGGCGGACGCCGGCAAAGGCGCGGGCGTCCAGGCCCAGGGCCTCCAGGCGCGTCCTGAAGAAGCGGACGCCGTTGGCAGAGGTGAAGATGACCCACTGGAAGGAAGAAAGGCCGGCGATGGCCTGGTCGAGCTCCGCATAGGAAGGCATGGGCTCGATGCGTATGGCGGGGAACTGGAGGACGCGGGCCCCCAGGCTGGAGAACAGGGCGGCGCTTGAGCTCGCCTGCTCCCGTGCCCTGGTGACGACGATGGTCTTTCCGAAGAGGGGCTGCCTTTCGAACCAGCCGAGCTTTTCCCGCAGGGTCGCGACATGGCCGACCACGATGATGGAAGGGTTGGCATACTGTTCGCGGACGGCTGCCGCCGGCAGGTCCTCGAGCGTCGTGGCAAGGGAGCGCTGGCGCAGGGTCGTGCCCCAGTTGACCAGGGCGGCCGGCGTTGAGCCGGGCATGCCCGCATGGAGCAGCTTCCGGGTGATCTCGGGCAGGTTTTTCATGCCCATGAGGATGACCAGGGTGGATCCGCTGCGGGCCAGGGCGTCCCAGTCATGGGCGGAATCCGCCTTGGACGGGTCTTCGTGCCCGGTGATGATCGTCAGCGACGAGGAGAAAGCCCGGTGGGTGAGCGGTATGCCGGCATAGGCCGGGGCCGCGATGGCGCTGGAGACGCCGGGGACCACCTCGAAGGGGACGCCGGCCTCAAAAAGCTCCAGGGCCTCTTCCCCGCCGCGGCCGAAGATGTAGGGGTCGCCGCCTTTCAGCCTGGCCACGGTCTTGCCTTCCCTGGCCTTGCGGACGAGCAGCTGGTTGATGTCGCCCTGCGCCATGGCGTGGTTGCCGGCGATCTTGCCTACGTAGATGCGTTCCGCGTCCGGCCTGGCGTTGGCCAGGAGTTCCTCCGCGGCGAGATAGTCGTAGACGATGACATCGGCCGCGGCCAGGATGTCCCTGCCCTTGCAGGTGAGCAGGCCGGGATCTCCCGGCCCCGCTCCAATGAGGTAGACGCGCATGGTCCCTCCAGCGTTTGATTTGCCGCATTGTATGTTCAAACGTGCACGGGGGCAAGCCCCAGTCCCGTCATGCGGACCGGAGGCACGGCCGGGATACGCCTGGCATCGGCAGCCCCTTTTCAAGGCGCTCAAAGATGGTTATTATCTTTGCGGGCGCCTGGAAGGATGCCACCGGGACTATTAAAAAAGGAACGACCATGAAAAAATGGAAAATGCTTGCCATGAGCGCCGCATTCCTCGCGGCTTTTGCCTTTGCCATGCCTGATTATGCCGATGCCGCCAGGCTGGGCGGCGGGAGGAGCTTCAGCGGCTCCACCATGACCAGGCCTTCCACAGGCGGCTTTGGCGGGGGCTTCAGCGGCTCCACCATGAACCGCCAGACCATGCCCGCGCCCATGAACCGCGGCGGCGTGGGGAGCGGGACCGCCACCATGGGCGGAGGCAGCATGTTCGGCGGCATGATGGGCGGCCTGCTCGCCGGATCCCTGATCGGCTCCATGCTGGGCGGCTCTTCCGCTGCCGGCACGGCGGCCGGGACATCGGCCGGTGGCTTTGGCTTCCTGGACATGCTCCTGCTGTTCGGCGGCATTTACATCCTCACGCGGATGATGCGCGGGCGCAGGCAGCGGATGGACAGGGACGGGGGCTTCGGCGGACAGTACGGCCGTGACCAGGGCCAGCGCGGCTACGGCGGACAGTCGCAGCAGTATGGCGGCGCCTGGGACAGGCTGCGCAGCCAGCCTTCAGGGCAGGGCTATGCCGGACAGGGCTATGGCGGATCCCAGGCCCGCCCTGCGGATTTTGACGAGCAGGAATTCCTGCAGGGGGCCAAGGCCGCCTATGTGCGCATGCAGGCCTCGTGGGACCGCCGCGATCTGGACGACATCGCCTGCTTCGCCACCGAAGACGCCATGCGCGTCTTCCGCCAGCAGGCCCAGGACGATCCCGACCCCTGCACGACGGAGATCCTCATGGTCAACGCCACCGTGGCCGACGTGCGCGACAGGGGGGACATACGCCAGGTCTCCGTGGTCTTCGACGTGCTCATGCGCGAAGACCAGCGAGCCGCGCGTCCGCAGCAGGTGCGCGAGATGTGGCATTTCGTCTGCTCGCGGAGCGACGGAGACACTTGGAAGCTCGACGGCATAGACCAGCTTGCGTAGTGTTTTGCTCCTGAAGGAGCAGGGCGCCCTTCCGTACGCGGCAGGGCGCTTTTTTGGGCATCATGCCGCGATATCGCGGAGCTTCCGTGTCTTCAGGCTCACTGCCGCTGGCAGAAGAACTCCAGGCTTTCCCCGGCAGGGCCGCGGCAAAAGCCGTTGCGCAGGCGGAAGGGCCTGCCCTGGGCATTATGCATCGGCATGCCGGGCAGGTCCTCGTTCTTGTCGATGTCACCGGCAGGGCGCGTGACCGTGCAGCCCGCAGCGGCGCATTTTTCAAGCATGGCGTCCACTTCTTCCGGCGTTTCCACGCCCAGGGCCATGTGCGGGATGGCGCCCTCGCCAGAACCGTTTGCGCCCAGGACGATCTCCAGCATGCAGTTGCCCATGTCCAGCATGCTGATATGCTTGGGAGGGTTGCCCCAGCGCCGTATCAGCGGCAGGCCCAGGATGTCGGCGTAAAACTGCACCGTCTTTTCGTACACGGCGTTGTCCTGCACGGCCAGCGCCACATGGTTCAGACCTTTCAAGCCCATTATTCTTCCTCCTTGCGGACCGGCTGTGCGCTGAGCTGCGCAAAGATCCGCCTGCGCTCCGTGCTGCAGGCGTAAAAATGTTCCGCGTGGGCAAAAAGCCCCTGCATGATGTCCACCCGCCGGAAGATCCCCTGGTCGTGGCTCTGCCTGCGGAGTATCTGCGCCATGGGCGCTTCCATGGACCGGCATTCTTCTTCGAGCCAGCGGGCCTTTTCAAGGATCGCCTCACACGGTCCGTCGCCGGCGTATCCCAGCCATTCCGCGGCGGCAAGGCGCAGCGCAGTGCACAGGGCGCTCAGGGCGTACAGGCTGCCGTAGGCCTGCATGTCCCGCGGGTCCTTCATGCGGAACAGGGCGGACCCCCGCCAGGCATCCCAGTCCTGCTCCATGTTCCGCACGGCGTGCGCGATGTCTTCGGGCCCGCGCATGCCGTGCAGGGCCCGCTGCACGTTGTCACGCAGCGTGATGCAGGTCGCCATGCACCAGGGCGCGTCGCTTTCCGCCAGGCAGAGCCTGGCGTCGCCGGCGCAGGCGCGCAGGACCTCCTCCTGAGGATCCGCCGCCCGGCAGGGGGCGGCGGCAAGCAGCAGGAACGCGGTGCAGAAGGCCGGGAAGAGACGTTTCATGCCCCGAGGGTAGCATTGCCGGCGGCGATGCACAAGGGCCGCTTTCCACAGATGCAGGAAACCGTGGTCAGGGGCATGGTGTCCGCGGACGCATGCTGATCCGGCCCTGATCCATGCCAAAAGAAAGGGGCTCCCGGCGGGAGCCCCCAGTGCTTTGCGTGCGGATGCGCCTAGTAGGAATGGTCCTCGGCCAGCGTTTCTTTGGTCACGCGGTGGGCGAAGGTCCAGTAGACCCAGGCCTGGTAGAGGATGACCACGGGCACGGCGCAGAGCGCTACGGCCAGCATGATCTTGAGGGTGAGGGGGCTGGAGGCGCCGTTGAAGACGGTCACGCTGTACGCCGGATCGATGCTGGAAAGGATGATGCCCGGGTACATGCCGGAAACGCCGAAGAAGGTCAGCCCCAGGATGAACACGGCGCTGCCTGCCCATGCGGCCACGGTGCTGCCTTCCAGCGCCAGGCGCGAGGCGGCGAGCCCCAGCACGGCTATGGCCAGCGCCGCCCAGGAGACGGGATGCTGGGCGATGCGCTCGAACATGCCGGTATAGGCGCCGGAAAGGGCCAGGAAGAGCAGCACGGCGGAGAGCACGAGCGGCCACAGGGCGCGCGCTGCGGACATGGCCTTGGCGCGCAGGGCGCCTTCGGACTTCATTTCGAGCCAGAGCGCGCCGTGGTAGCAGAACATGAGCACGAAGAGCAGTCCGCCGGCGAGCCCGTAGGGGTTGAGCAGCTTGAGCAGGTTGCCGTGGTACACGCCGTCGCCGTCGATGGGGATGCCCATGAACAGGTTGGCAAAGGCAACGCCCAGGAGCAGCGCGGGGAGGAAGCTGCCCAGCACCATGCAGGCGTCGCAGCAGAAGATCCACGTGCAGGAATCTCCCTTGGCGCGGAATTCAAAGGCCACGGCGCGGAAGATGAGGCAGAAGAGCAGGAGCAGGAGCGGCGCGTAGAGCGCACTGAACATCACGGCATAGGCGTGGGGGAAGGCCGCGAACGTGGCTCCGCCCGCAGTGATCAGCCACACTTCGTTGCCGTCCCAGTAAGGCCCCTGCGCATTGTAGATGACGCGGCGTTCGTAGTCGTTGGAGGCGACGAAGGGCATCAGCGTCCCCATGCCGAGGTCAAAGCCGTCGAGGATGAAATAGACGGCCCACAGCAGCATCCAGAGTATGAACCATACGGTCGCCATAGCTAGGCCTCCTCAACGGTTTGGGCGGGTTCCGGCCCTTTGCGGGCGTTGGTCCACAACAGCCATATGTCCACCACGCCAAGCAGCGTGTACACGGCAAGGAACGCCAGGAGCGAGAGCAGCACGGAGCTGCCCGGAACAGGGGAGACGGCGTCGCTCGTGCGCATGAGCTCATAGACGATCCAGGGCTGGCGGCCGACTTCGGCCAGCGTCCAGCCTGCCATGATGGTGAAGTAGGGCAGCGGGATCATCCAGGGCAGGATCCTGACCAGGCGCCTGTCGGCGGCAAGGTCTTTGCGCCGCCACCATGCCCAGGCGGCCACAAGGATGAACAGCCCGCCCATGGCCACCATGAAGCGGAAGGAGAGGAAGGAGATCAGCACGGGGGGGATGTCTTCCTTCGCGAAATCGTTCAGCCCCTTGACCTCGGCATTGACGTCGTTGAAGGCGATGAGGCTCATCAGCCCGGGTATGGGCAGCGCCTCGACGGCGTTGCGCCCGTTCTCCTGGTCGGGCCAGGCAAGGATGTTCATGGGGGCCCTGGCCGTGGTCTCCCAGTGCGATTCCATGGCCGCCATCTTGGCGGGCTGGTACTGGGCCACGTTCATGCCCTGGTTGTGCCCGGCGGCGCCCAGCAGCAGGGCGGTGGCCAGGGTGAAGGGGGCTGCCACGCGCACGGCCTTGGAGAAGAGGTCGGTGTCGTTCTTGCGGGCGAGATGCCAGGCAGCCACGCCCAGGACGAAGAACCCGCCCAGCATCCATGCCGAGCTGACGGTGTGCAGGTATTCGCCCCAGGCGTAGGGGTTGCCCACCACGGCGGCGAAGTCCTCGAGCTCGGCGCGCCCGTTGCGCAGGACATAGCCCACGGGGTGCTGCATGAAGCCGTTGGCCAGGATGATCCACAGGGCCGAGAGGTTGCCGGCTATGGCCACCATCCAGATGGCGAAGCAGTGGACTTTCCTGCTCACGCGCTCCCAGCCGAAGGTCCAGACGGCCACGAAGGTGGATTCCAGGAAGAAGGCCACCGTGGCCTCGATGGCCAGCAGGGAGCCGAAGATGTCGCCGACGAAGGAGGAGTACTTCGACCAGTTGGTGCCGAACTGGAATTCCAGCGTGATGCCCGTGACCACGCCGAGGACGAAGTTGATGAGGAAGAGCTTGCCCCAGAACTTGACCATGCGCTTGTATGCTTCGTCGCCCGTGCGCACGTAGATGGTCTCCATGATGGCGAGCAGCAGGGAGAGCCCCAGCGTGAGCGGCACGAAGATGAAGTGGAAGAACACCGTCATGGCGAACTGGAGGCGGGAAAGAAGGATCAGATCCATGATGCGCTCCTGTTATTGCGTTCCGGCGGGGCGCCGGATGCGAGAGGAAGGCGCGCCCGCGGCGAGGCGCGCCATTCCCGGTTTACCCGGCATTCCGGCATTTTTCCCTGAGTGCGCGCGCCACTTCAGCGCCCAGGGCGCGGCATTTGGCGAGGTCTTCCGCCTTGGGGTTGAAATAGCATTTGAGCGGCTCGCCCACGACGTCGGCCTTCATCTCGGCCAGGGCCTCGGCCATCATCTTGGGGGCCTCGCCGGACCAGCCGTAGGTCCCGAAGGCGGCGCCGACGAGGTTTTGCGGGCGCAGTCCCTTGACGTGGGCTATGCAGGCCATCATGTTGACCATGGGCATGTTGTTGCGCGTGGCCGAGCCCAGGATGAGGGCGCCGCTGTCGGCAAGTTCGGCCATCACGTCGCTGCAGTGCGCTTCCTGCAGGTTCACCAGCACATAGGGCACGCCTTCGTCTTCCAGTCCGTCGGCCACGGCGGCGGCCATCTTGGCCGTGCCGTTCCACATGCTCTCGTAGGCGATGACGGCGCGCAGCTTCGGCTTCTGCTCGGCAAACTCCCTGTAGGAATCGATGACGAACTTCACGTCTTCCGGCGTGCGGAAGATCAGCCCGTGGTCGGGCGCGATGACGTCGATGGCGATGCCGAGGTCCTGAACGCGCTTGAGCGTCTTGAGCACCTGCGGGGAGTAGGGCAGCACGATGTTGTAGAAGTAGCGCTTCATGGAGGCGGAGAGCAGGGAGCGGTCGCACTCGTCGGCGAAGCGGTAGGAGCTGGCGATGTTCTGGCCGAAGGCGTCGTTGCTGATGAGCACGCGGTCTTCTTCAAGGTAGGAGACCATGCTGTCGGGCCAGTGCAGCATGCGGGTCTCGAGGAAGGTGATGTTGCGCTTGCCGATGTTCAGGCGCGCGCCGTCCTTGACCACCTCGATGGGCCATCCCGTGGTGTCGTAGAGGTTGGTCATGGATTTCAGCCCCATGGCGGAGCAGAAGATCTTTTCGGGCTTGCACAGCCTGACGATGCGCGGGAGCGCGCCGGAATGGTCCGGCTCCAGGTGGTTGCAGACGATGTAGTCGATGCTTTCGGGATCGCAGATCTCGGAGATGTGCTTGACCATCTCCGCGTAATCGTGGGCGTCCACGGTGTCGAAAAGCACGGTCTTCTCGTCGCGCACGAGGTAGCAGTTGTAGGTGCTGCCCTCGGGAGCGCGGCTGTAATGGTGGAAGTTGCGGATGTCGAAGTCGACGGACCCGACCCAGTAGATGTCTTTTTTCAGTTCAACAGGCCTCATGCGGGATCTCCTTCCCTGCCGTGGAACAAAAAAGCGGGGAGACTCGGCAAAGCCTCCCCGCACGTTGGAAAAGCATGGGCCTATTCGGCCTCGAATTCGTCTTTGGAAGCGCCGCAGACCGGGCAGACCCAGTCGGCAGGCAGGTCTTCAAAAGCGGTGCCGGGGGCGATGCCGTTGTCGGGGTCGCCGGCGGCGGGGTCGTACTCATGCCCGCAGACGTTGCAGATGTATTTCATGGGGACCTCCCGGGGATGCCTCAGCGGCATTCTCCCATGTCGCAGTGTTTGACGCGGTCGCGCTCTTCGGCGCGCTTGCCATCATTGAAGCGGTCCAGCGTGCCCACCAGGTAGCCGGTGATGCGGCGGATGCGCTCGAACTTGACGCCGGCGCCGACAAGCACATCTGAGGT
>JAEEGI010016080.1_pt1 | contig 15494 bp, 16 predicted proteins | sample 8958751 | NCBI WGS metagenome assembly JAEEGI01 (sample SAMN16246545, study PRJNA631951) | gut metagenome | biome: gut microbiome; feature: rumen; material: KS-attached | host: Bos | place: Iran: Karaj | collected 2018-10
CCCATAAAAAGCCTTGGAAACGCAAAACTGAACAAGCAAATCTTGACTGCCGATTTCACTCAAAGCAATGCATATTTATGTTGTAATTGAAAGCTTGTCATCCAAGTAAGACCCATGAGTCGGCTGCAAGCGCGCGGCCATTATGTCTCATGGGCGATGGATATCATGTCTTCTATCAGCGCTGCGTATTCGTCATCGCCGTATACATGATTTTCACGAACGAATCCGGCTATGAGAGATCCCCGAGGGCGCTTTTCCCGAGATGCATCGGGAGTACATCTTTCATGCTCTGGAAAAAAGGTCTTTCCAGGTTCCCATGCGGACCAGTCAGGGGTTCGGCACTTCGGAGGGATGCTCGGACTCGTACTCGGCGGCCTCCTCCAGCACCTGGTCCACGGACATGTCGTCGAACAGGAGCCTCCTGGACTTGGTGTAGTCGGAGGACTCCCTGATCACGGCGGAGATGAAGCGCTCCGCGTCCACCTGCCCCAGCTTGCGGACCAGATGGTCCATCCCTATGCTCATCAGTTCCGTTGAGCTGTACGTCATTCCTTCGCCTCCGTCTCCTTTATGAATTGAACAGGGTCGACGATTTTAATCTTATCCGACCCGTACTTGAGGATACGATCGTCTGTGGTAATAAAGTACTCGCAACCTGCGTATATCGCTGCGGCTATGTGGGACGCGTCCAAAGGCTTGACGCCTGCGGACTCTATGGCCGATATCTCGCCCATCATGGCGGGGATGGCGTCGCGGCCGACGTACTCCTTGGAATAGCCCATGATGAATGCCGAGACCTGCTCTTTCACCATCCTGTTCTTCTTCTTTCCGTTCTCGTATACTATGAACAGGGAGGAGACGAGATCGAACCTGCCCATGGTTATGCTATGCTGGATGGACAGCTTGGCCTGCGTCTCCAGATTTATGCGGAGCTGGGTCTGGTCGTCGTACGGGCGTCCGTAGCAGCAGTTGTCGAGATACACCCTCATGAGATTTTCTCCTCACTCAGAATTGAAGGATTTCATTGCCTCTTCGAAGTCCTTATGATTTTCGATTTTCTCGTTGAGATCTTCGAGGCACATCTGCCTTATGTCCTCGTCCGGCATGAGGTCGATCTCTATCCTCCTCTTCCTGGCCCATTCGTTGAACTCGGCGCTCTGGCTCTTGTACATGTCGCCCTGTTCCGGCAGGACCTTCCTGATGATTATCTCGCCGTTGTCGATGTAGAACATGATGTTGTCGTCCTTCCCGACGTTGAGGATCTCCGCCGCGTCCTTGATCATCGTGAACCTCTTGGACGCGTCGAGTTTGACAGAACCGAGGAATATCATTTTTCTCAGTTTTCTCATATACCTAAGAATGATTTAAATACTCGCTTGAGTTTACTTAGAAATGTGAGTTTTCTAAGGAAACTCAGGAGATGAAAAAAATGGTCTATATGGACGAATGGGAGCACATGGCGTGGCTCAGGCTCCGCGGGCTTCTGCCCGAGGAATATGGCGCCAGTGTCTTTGATGACGGCAGCGAAGATGGTCAGGAGGACTGATCATGGGGAGATATCCTTTCACGGAGTGCGTGAACGAGTACCTTCCGTCGGAGGAGGGCCATCTGGCGCCTTCGACGATGGATGCGCTCGGAAGGCGTCTCAGGCAGATAGCCGGGATATTCCACGACCTCAAGACCGAGGGGCTGGTGTCCACGGAGAACCCGAAGAAGGTCACGGCCGAGGACATAGACGCCTTCGTCGGATACAGGCGCAAGAACGGGGCGAAGGCGGCGACCGTCAACAAGGACCTCGGCTGCCTCATGAAGATGCTGATCTACTTCGACAACGACGCCGTCCTGAAGTTCAGGACGAAGTACCCCGCCCACTACCCCAAGAGGTACAAGAGGCGCGGACCCTCCATCGAGGAGGAGAGGGTCCAGGCGATTATCGGCAGGGCTATGCAGATCAGTCTCACCAATTGGGAGATGATGGAGGCCTACGGCCTGGTCACGCTGGCCATCTGCACGGGCTTCAGGCCCAAGGAGCTCCGCATGCTGTCGGTCGACAACGTGAACGTCACGGACAAGGGGATCGAGATCTACGCGGAGCACGTCAAGGGGGAGGGCCTCTACGGCGTTGCCAGGTGGGTCGCGGTCCATCCCGACGGGGTCCCGGTGCTGCTCAGGTACCTCGAGGCCAGGAGGCTCAGGCTGGAGAAGGCCGGCAAGAGGGAGGACGCCCTCTTCCCTCCGCTGAAGAAGAAGGGAGGATACCTCTCGTACGGGAGGATCCGCACGCTGAAGAGCTTCGTGGAGGAGGACCTGGGGTTCAGGTTCGAGCTCAGGAAGTGCCGCCGCACCTTCGGTCAGAGGGCGCTCAACGAGGGGCAGGAGATTCACGACGTCTCGCTGGTCATGGGGCACTCCTCGGTCGCGACCACCCAGGGCGAGTACTGCGACAAGGACCTGCACGAGGCGTCCCGCGACATGCAGAAGTTCTGGAACGACAAGGAGGACTCCGAGTGATCTCCGCGCGTCCGTATCCATACCAGGATACGGGCGCGATTGGACTCGGAACGAGGCGCCGAGGGTATGGAAAATCCTGAACAATAGAATTTTTTCAGAAGATCTGGCTAAGAAGGTGGCGGGCCTGAAGGGATTCGAACCCTTGGCCGTTCGATTAAGAGTCGAACGCTCTACCTAGCTGAGCTACAGGCCCCGTCGAAATCCCGTTAACAAGTCATTGTTAATAAATCTATCTGAATTGTCGGCAGTGAGCAGCGTCCTGTCGAGCGTTCATGGCGACCCCTACCCCAATAAATATATTGACTCTCCATGATACCGACCACGATGTCCAAATTGAAGGTGAGGGATCTTATGACCACGCAGGTGGTCACGCTTCAGCCTACTGACACGATAAAGAGGGCGGCGATCAAGTTCGCCATCGACAACATCTCAGGGGCTCCGGTGGTGGATAGGAGGAACCACCTTCTCGGGATACTCAGCGAGAACGACATCCTGCAGATCATCTACAAGTACCAGCTGAGCCTGGACAAGGAGAACGCGGGCTCGGTCATGCTCAATTATTCCATGGACTCCAGCTCTGAAGGGGACGACGAGCTCAAGAGGATCTCCGAGGAGATATCCAACATGGCCGTCGAAGACATCATGACCCGCACCGTCCTGACCACCAGCCCGGACGCCTCCATCATGGAAGTTCTCAAATCCATGATCGAGATGGGCGTCAACCGCGTCCCGGTGGTCGAGAAGGGAGTGGTCCTCGGGGTCATCTCCAGGGCCGACATAGTCTTCGCGCTCTACAAGAGAAAGGTCTGAGACATGATGGAGGTCCACGTCCTCGCCAGCGGCAGCGACGGGAACTGCACCGTGGTCGAGTGCGACGGCGAGGCCGTGATGATAGACGCCGGCCTCAGCTGCCGGACCCTCATGTCCTACATGGACCGGGAGGGCGTCGATCCGAGGATGATCAAGTCGATCCTGGTCACCCACGAGCATGCCGACCACGTGAAGGGGGTCGGCCCCATGGCCCGTCGCCTCGGCGTCCCGGTCATGTGCACCCTGGGGACGTTCCAGGCCTCCTCCATGGGGGCCGTCGACTACATCCCATACGACCTGAAGGACTGCTTCTCCGTAGGCCCGTTCAGGGTCGTCCCGCTTCCGACATACCATGACGCGGCCGAGCCCAACGCGTTCTTCGTCGAGACCGACAAGGGCAAGCTGGCCGTGGTAACGGACACCGGCAAGTTCGATTTCAGGATCGAGCACGCCCTCAAGAGCTGCGACGCGGCGGTAGTCGAGGCCAATTACGACCTGGAGATGCTCCACAACGGCCCCTATCCCCCGTCCCTGCAGAGGCGCATCGAGGGCGAGAAGGGGCACATGTGGAACCGCGACACCGGGATGGCGCTCAAGCGCACGATGTCCGACGCGAGGAAGATATTCCTGGCCCATCTGAGCCGCACCAACAACGAGCCGGACGTCGCCAGGGAGACCGTCGCGAACATAACCGGGGTCCGCAGGCTGAAGATAGACTGCCTCGAGTTCCAGGGCGACACGAGGACCTTCAAGGTGAAGGGTCGACGGCGGCCGCCTTCCCGGAGTTTATCAGCGCCTCGGCCATGACCTTGGGGACGGTCACCACGTCCTCCTTGCACAGCCTGTAGTCCCTGGCCGGTCCGGCGAACTCCGGCAGGTCCTCCAGGATCCTTATCAGGGCCGGCTCGAGCGACTCGTCGGGCTCCTCCGCCGGGGCGGTGCCGTTGTCAGGCATCGGGACCTGGACCTCAGGCTCCTCCGCCCATTCGGCCATGACGTCCTCCGGCGGGAACGCGTCGTCCGGGTCCGGGAAGCCGTCCTGGAACTGGTCTTCCGGAGGGACGAACTCGGGCTCGGGCTCCGGCACGGCGGGAGCCTCCGGGACTTCAGGGGCGGCTTCCGGAACCTCCTCGGGGACCTCTTCCGCCGCGGGAAGGTCCCTGGCCGGAACCTCGTCGATGTGCGTCGCGACGGTAACCCTCTTCCCCCTGAGCCTGTCCACCTCGGACAGATGGGCCTTGGAGGCCTCCAGGATCTTGTAATAATAGCTCTTCTCCTCCTCGGTGAGGACGTCCAGGGAGTTCTTGGACCCAAGCGCCCCGAGGAAGGCCATGTTGCAGACCTTGGTCGCCCTTATCCGGACGATCTCCTTGCACAGGCGCTCGGCGCTCTTCCTCCTGTGCTCCGCGCCCTCGCACATGACCGAATCCGGGTCCAGGGCCAGCTGCTTCTCGTACTCGCCCCTGAGCCTGGTCAGAAGGTCGGCCATGGCCCTGAACAGGTCCCTGCGCGCCGGAGAGATGGAACTGCCGTTCATCTCCACCCTGTAGAGCTCGGACAGCTCGTCAAAGGTCATATGCTCCAGCACGGGGCTCATGCGCGGCTATCGTCCGATGTATAGATAACGTTGTTCTTCCACGGCACGGTTAAATTCCACGTCGCCGATTATACGGCATGCGCATCGCCGACGTCTCCAGAAGGAAAGAGGGACGTCTGGAGGTGGACGTCCTGGTCTCGCCCCGCTCCGGAAGGTCCGGCCCCGAGGGCTTCGACGAATGGAGGAAGAGGTTGATACTCCGCGTGAGGGCGCCGCCGCTGGACGGACGGGCCAACAAGGAGGTCGAGGAGACGTTCGAGAGGATAACCGGCATGCGCTCGCAGGTCACGTCCGGACATACCGCCAGGCAGAAGACGGTGACCGTGTACGGCGACCCGGAGCGCGCGGAGGAGGTGCTTGACGTTGCGTCCTCCGGCCGACGACGCCGAAAGGCTCGAGCTCATAATGAAGGAGCTGGACTCGCTGTCCGCGCTCAAGGGCACCCACATGATCCTGGTGGAGGGCTCCAAGGACATAGCCGCGCTCACCAGCTCCGGCGTGTCGGGGGACTTCTTCTGCGTCCAGAGCGGAGGAGGCCCCGTCAGGGCGGCGGAGGCCGTGTGGAAGGCAGGGAAGTCCGCCGTGATACTCACCGACTGGGACAGGCGCGGGAATCAGCTGGCCGACGACCTCCGCACGAACCTGATGGCGCTGGGCGTGGTCTACAACACCCGCATCCGCGACACGCTGGCGTTCCTCTGCGGGCCGTACGCCAAGGACGTGGAGTCGATGGACTCCGTGATCCTCCATCTGGAGAAGTCCTTGCTGGAGATACGAGGTGTCCGCATGGGAGCCATAATCGTGATAGAGGGGATAGACGGGTCGGGCAAGAGCACCCTGTGCGCCCGTTTGCGGGATATCCTGTCGGCGGAAGGCCGCGACGTGGTCCTGACCGCCGAGCCCACCCGCGGGAAGGTCGGCGGGCTCATGCGCTCGGGGGCGTTCGAAGGCGTGTCGCAGTCGACCGAGGCCCTGCTGTTCACCGCCGACCGCAACGACCATACGGAAGCCATGCGCGGATGGGCGTCCGAGGGGAAGGCGGTGATCTGCGACAGGTACTTCGCCTCGACGGTCGCGTACCAGTCCTCCGGGCTGGACGGCGGCAGCGTCGACAGGGACTGGCTTCTCTCGCTGAGCTCCCGGTTCGTCGGCGTCCCGGACCTGACCCTGCTGCTGGATGCGGATCCGGCCGTCACGATGTCCCGCGTACGCTCCCGCGGGGAGGACATGAGCAAGTTCGAGGAGGTCCGGTTCCTCCGCAGGGTCAGGGAGGAGTATCTCCGCCTGGCGAAGGAGTTCGGTTTCAAGATAATAGACGCGTCCGCCGGCCCGGACGAGGTCCTGGAGGCCGCGGTCAGCGAGATCAGGAAGGTGTTGCGATGCATCCGTCGGAGGAGATCTACGGTGAGAAGAGCTTGAAGCTCGAGGGGAAGAGGATAGTCATGGGCATAACGGGCAGCATAGCGGCCACCGAGTGCTTCTACGCCGTCCGCGAGCTGATCCGCCACGGGGCGGAGGTGTTCCCGGTGATGACCGAGGCCGCATCCAGGCTCGTGACGCCGGATTCATTGGAGTTCGCCAGCGGCCATCCCCCGGTGCTGTCCCTCACCGGCCGCACCGAGCACATAGACCTCATGGGGTCCGCCGACCTGCTGCTGATATATCCCGCGACGGCCAACACGGTCTCGAAGATCGCCAACGGGATAGACGACACCGCGGTGACCTCCATGGCGACGGTCGCCTTCGGCTCCGGCGTCCCGGTGGCCTTCGTCCCGGCGATGCACGAGTCCATGTACCGGAACCCGGCGGTCTCCGCCAACGTGGAGAGGCTCAGGTCCTGGGGGGCGGCCTTCATCGGACCGCGTACCGACGGGGTGAGGGCCAAGGCGGCGTCGAGGGACGAGGTCGTCGAGAACGTGATCAGGATCCTCTCCAAGGGTCCGCTTTCCGGAAGGAGGGTGCTCGTGATAGGGGGCCGCAGCGAGGAGTCCATAGACTCGATGAGGATCATCACCAACCGCTCCTCGGGCAGGACCGCGCTCTCCCTGGCCGTCAAGGCGTTCGAGATGGGGGCGGACGCGGAGCTCTGGATGGGCGGCGCCGACGTGCAGATCCCGGGGTGGATCCCTGTCAAGCGCTTCTCATCGGTGGAGGACCTGGTCTCAATGGTGCCGTCGATCAGCCACGACCTGGTCATAGTCCCCGCGGCGCTGGCCGACTTCAGGCCCGACCACGTGATCGAGGGGAAGGCGTCCAGCGGCTCCGGCCTCGACTTGAAGCTGGTTCCCGTGGAGAAGGTCCTTCCGCTGGTCTGCGGCAGATGCCGGCGCGTGATAGGGTTCAAGGCGGAGTCGGGGCTTTCCGGCGAGGCGCTGGCGGAGAAGGCGCGCTCGCGTCTGGAGAAGTACGGCCTGTCGGCGATCGTGGCGGACGACGTATCCACGGCCGGGAAGGGCGCGGCGGAGGTCCTGTTCGTCACCGCCGACTCTTTCGAGACCGTCTCGGGGTCCAAGGACGAGGTCGCCGAGGGGATACTGGAGAGGGCGGCGAAGCTTCTATGAGGCAGGCCTTCTGCCCCGGCCACCTGACCTGCGCGTTCCAGCCGTTCAGGACCGCCGATCCCCTGGAGTCGGGATCCCGCGGGATAGGCGTGAGGCTCGGCCTGGGCGCCAGGGCCCGCGCGGAGGAGAGGGACGACGGGGAGGTCAGAATCGTGATAGACGGCGTCCCGTCGAAGGCGCCGGTCACCCGCGCGGCGGTGGAAGGGGTATCCGGAGGGCGCGGATTCGACATTGAGATCAGGAACGGGCTCCCGGTGAGCCAGGGCTTCGGGATGAGCGCGGCCGGGGCGATAGCCGCCTCCCTGTGCGTCGCGGACATCGTCGGCGCATCCGCGGAGGAGGCCTTCCGCGCCGCCCATTCCGCAGACGTACTATGCGGAGGAGGCCTGGGGGACGTGGATGCCATCGCGTCTGGATTCGCGGTTCCCGTGCGCATGTCCCCGGGATTCTCCGGCTCCGTGGCGGACGCGGGGATAAGGATGCGCGGGCTCAGCCTGGCCGTCCTCGGGCCGAAGATGGTGACCGGTTCCGTCCTCTCCGACCCGCAGGTCTCCGAGAGGATCGCGAGGGCCGGCTCCGCCGCCATAGAGGAGTTCATGTCCGACCCGTCTGAAGAAAAGTTGTACAGTTGCTCCGCCCGTTTCTCTCTCGATGCCGGGCTGGAGTCTCCGGAGATCTCCGACGCCCTCTCCAGGCTCAGGGGAGAGGGCTATCGCGCGGGCATGTGCATGCTGGGGAACAGCGTGTTCACCGACGCCCCCGAACGGGAGGCCCGCCGCATCCTCGGGCGCCGCGCGGAGATCCGCTGCTGCCGTCCGTACTCGGGCGGCTTCGCTCGAAGAGGGTGAAGAGGACGTCGTCCCCGCCCACGTCGAACAATCCTGTCCTGGCTCCGCAGTCCAGCCACGCGTGGGCGTAGTTCACGGCGGCGAACGCGGTCACGTAGTCGCCCTCCTCCCTGAAGTGCTTGGCGTCGGCGTAATAGCTCTTGGCCATGTCCAGGTAGCTCTCGGCCAGCCTTCTGTTGAAGGACCTCTCCGGCGGGGCTATCACGGCCTTGGCCAAGGCCCTGGCGGTTATGTCAAGGTACTTGTCCATGCGCTCGTCGGTCACCACGTCCAACCTTTCGCTCATGAGTAGCCCATATTGGGCGCCGATAAATCCGTGTCGGTGGGTTCGCGCGCATGCGCCCCGTTATAAAGGTCTCCCTTTTCTATAAGAACTAGAAGGGGTTTACTCCCTTTTATGATTGTAATCGGCGGTTCGTCATCAGCCGGACTTGCCGGGGAGATAGCGCGCGAGCTCGGCTGCGGATTCATGAAGGCCGAGACGAGCAGGTTCCCTGACGGCGAGTGCTACACCAAGCTTGAAGGGGACGCCATCGACGACGATGTGGCCATCGTGCAGAACACGTATCCGGACAGCGGGCTCGTGGAGATGCTCCTTCTGAGGGACGCCGCGGTCGGGATGGGCGCGAAGAGGGTGGCCATGGTCATCCCGTATTTCGGATACGCCCGGCAGGACAGGCTGTTCAAGCCCGGGGAGCCGACGTCGGCCAAGGTGATGTGCTCGGTCCTCGACAGGTTCTGCGACAAGGTGGTCACGGTGGACATCCACAAGGAGGCCACGCTCCAGAACTTCTCCCATCCCCACAAGGACGTGAAGGCCGCGGCCTGCATCGCCGGGTACTTCCGCGGGAAGGGCATCGACCTGGTCCTGTCTCCCGACATAGGGGCCAAGGACCGCGCCAAGGACGTCGGCGAGCGCCTGGGGGTCCCTTACGACCACCTCCAGAAGACCCGTCTGTCCGGGACCGAGGTCCGCATCGCCCCTGCCGAGATGGACTGCAAGGGGAAGCGCATCCTGATCGTGGACGACATGATCTCCACCGGCGGAACCATCATAGCCGCCGCCTCCGCCCTCAAGGAGGCCGGAGCGGCAGAGGTGTCGGTCGCCTGCACCCACGGCGTGTTCGTGAACGACGCGTTCAACAGGCTGAGCTCCAGCGCATTGAAGGAGGTCCTCAGCTGCAACACCCTGGAGGGGCCGGCATCCAAGATATCCGTGGCCAGCGTCATCGCAGAGGAGCTCAGGAGGGGCTTCCGATGTCGTTGAAAGAGGATGACTTCGCGGACTGGTACCTCGACATAGTCGAGAAGGCCGGGCTCTCCGACAAGAGATATCCCATCAAGGGGATGAACGTCTGGACGCCCTACGGCTGGAAGATCATGAGGCAGATCGACGGGTACATCCGCGAGGAGTTCGACGCCACCGGACACGACGAGGTCTGCTTCCCCCTGATGATCCCGGAGACCGAGTTCGCCAAGGAGAAGGACCACATCAAGGGATTCGACGAGGAGGTCTACTGGGTCACCCATGCCGGCGCCAACGAGCTGGACGTCAGGCTCGTGGTAAGGCCCACGTCCGAGACCGCGATGTATCCGATGTTCTCCCTCTGGGTCAGGTCCCATCAGGACCTTCCCCTGAAGACGTACCAGATCGTGAACACGTTCCGCTACGAGACCAAGCAGACCCGCCCGTTCATAAGGGTCCGCGAGATCCACTTCTTCGAGTCGCACACCTGCCACGTGTCCGAGGAGGATGCGCAGTGCCAGATCGAGGAGGACATCCAGATCCTGGCGAGGATAGCCAAGAGGATCTGCCTCCCGTACACGCTCCTGGTGCGCACGGAGTGGGACAAGTTCCCCGGGGCGCACTACACCGTCGGGATAGACACGTCCATGCCCAACGGCAGGACCCTGCAGATGGGCTCCATACATCACTACAGGACCAACTTCTCCATTCCTTACAACATAACCTATGAGGACGAGAACGGGGAGCACAAGCACGTCCACCAGACCACGTTCGGCATGAGCGAGCGCCTGGTCGGGGCCCTGATAGGCGTCCACGGCGACGACAAGGGCCTGGTCATGCCTCCCGGGATCGCGCCCATCCAGGCCGTGATCATACCGATCATCTCCAAGAACAGCGCCCAGGACGTCGCGGCGTACTGCGCCCGCCTCAGGGACAGGCTGTCCGCCGCGGGGGTCAGGACGAAGCTGGACGACCGCGACGCCCGTCCCGGAAGCAAGTACTACGACTGGGAGATCAAAGGCGTCCCGGTCCGTCTGGAGGTCGGGGCAAGGGACATCGAGAACGGCGTGGTGTCGTTCTGCAGGAGGGACACCGGCGAGAAGGGGACTATCTCCTCCGATTCCGTCGAGCCCGGGGTGAAGATGCTCCTGGACGTCATCTCGGAGTCCATGCTCGCCAAGGCCGAGGAGGTGCAGAGGTCCCGCGTTCAGGACATCGACTCCCTCGAGGGCATCCCCGAGGACAAGATCCTCAGGTTCGGATGGTGCGGAAGCGCGGAATGCGGGCACAAGTTCGAGGACGAGCACGGGTTCAAGATCCTCGGCACCCCGTACGTCCCGGAGCCGTTCCATGGCAGATGCATAATCTGCGGGGCGGAGACGGACAAGCCCGCCTACGCCGCCCACACGATGTGAGGCCGACAGGCGCTCGTCGAACAAGCGGATCTTCCGGGCGCAGACCTGCCCGGAGCATCCTTTTCCTTTTTCAGGCGTCTTCGCATCTCAAGGCGGGCGCGCATCCGACAGCAAACGACAAGAACAGGCCAGCGTTACCTCGGACGATGGCATTCAAAGAGAACGAGACGGTCTACATCGAAGACGCCGGTGGAAAGAGGCACTGGATCAGGGTCGCGCCGGGGATGGTCAGGGTTCAGTCCCTGGGGGCGATAGACGGCTCCCGCTTCCTGGATATGGACGACGGGGACACGTTGACCTTGATGGGGAAGGACTATACGGCGTTCCGCCCGGGCCTGATGGAGCTCATGACCTCCTTGGACAGGGGCGCCCAGGTGATAACCCCCAAGGACGCCGCGACCATACTGGCGTACTGCGACGTCAAGTGCGGCGACAGGGTCCTGGAGGTCGGCGCCGGATCCGGGGGGCTGACGACCGCCCTTCTTCACGCCGTCGCGCCCGGCGGATCGGTCCATACCCTCGAGTTGAAGGAGGAGAACGCCGTCCGTGCAGGGAAGAACGTCTCCAGGACCGGCCTCGACGCATTCTGGTCCTACAGCATCGGCGACGCCCGCTCCGCCGAGCCTCCCGAGGGCCCGTTCGACGCCCTCACGATGGACATGCCAGACCCGTGGCTGGCCCTGGACAACCTGTCCCCGGTCCTCCGTCCCGGCGGAAGGCTATGCGCTTACGTCCCCAACATGAACCAGGTGGAGTCCGTCGTCGTCGCTCTGCGCGAGAGGGGCTTCGCCGACGTCTGCGCGCTGGAGAACCTGCAGCGCATGCTCGAGGTGCATCCCGGAGGGGTGAGGCCCGCCTTCGACATGCTCGGCCACACCGGATACATGGTCTTCGCCAGGAAAAGGGCGCAGAAAGGGGCCTGATTCCCGTTTTCCCTCCAAAACCTCTTTATTTTTCATGCTTAAACAGGAAGGAACGGTTCCAAGTCTTAAGAAGTATTATATATAAGCACGAAGTGCGCCCTTTTACTAGCTTCAAGCTATCGAGGGGCCTGTAGCTCAGCTAGGTAGAGCATCTGACTTTTAATCAGGTGGTCAAGGGTTCGAATCCCTTCAGGCCCGCCAATCAACTTCATGAGCGATCGACGGCGGATCAAGTATGAGGAAAGCAGGACACATTCGCATTTTTTCGGAAACTCGTTAACCGGCTGACCGGGCTGGAAAGGGATCGGTGAAATCAATTGGCAACGGACAACGTATTCAATGTTCTGAAGCACGACCTGGTGCCCGAGCACAGGCTGCTCAGCCTCGAGGAGGAGAAGGCCATGCTCGAGAGCAAAGGCATAACCAAAGACAAGCTCCCCAAGATAAGGAAGAACGACCCCGGGATAAAGGCCTTGGAGAAGACCGCGGAGGCGCAGGCCATCCTCAACGGGTAGGAATCCATAGAGGAGGGCTGCATAATCGAGGTCGTGAGAAAGAGCGAGACCGCCTACCGTTTCGTAGGGTACAGGCTCGTCACGAGGGGGTGATTCGTTGAGAGACCTGGTCAAGCTGTATTTCTCCGAGCATGACATCGTGTCCCACCACACCTCGTCCTTCAACGATTTCCTAGCTACGCCGGACAATCCCAACAGCAGGATGCAGAGGATAGTCGACGACATCAGGGTCCCCACCGACGACGCCGAGCGCGGCATCATAAGGCTGGACCCGGAGCGCACCGGCTCCGACGTCGTCATCCGCCTCGGCAGGAGGAGGGACGCGAACGGCAACATCGATCCCCAGTCCAAGCCCACCATCCGCATCGAGGAGCCCAAGGTGTTCGAGGCCAACGGATGCAGCCACGAGCTCACCCCCATGGAGGCCAGGCTCAGGAACCTGAACTACATGTCCCCGGTCTACGTCCGCTTCGAGATCGAGAGGGACGGCGTGGAGGACGACAGGCCCGAGGACGAGAAGTGGGTCCATGTCGGCGACCTCCCAATGATGGTCAAGTCCGCCGGATGCAACCTCAACAGGGAGGTCGTCGAGAGGCGCCTCGAGAGGTCCATCTCCGACGCCGAGTACAAGCAGGAGCTCACCGCCTCCATGGAGGACCCGGAGGAGCCCGGAGGATACTTCATAATAGCCGGTACCGAGAGGGTCCTGATCACCCTGGAGGACCTGGCCCCCAACAGGGTCATGGTCGAGTACAACGAGAGGTACGGGACCGCCGTCGAGATAGCCAAGGTCTTCTCCCAGAGGGACGGATACCGCGCCCTCACCCTGGTCGAGAAGAAGAAGGACGGCACGCTGATGGTGTCCGTCCCCGTCACGTCCAGCTCGATCCCGCTGGTAGCGCTGATGAAGGCCCTCGGAATGGAGTCCGACCAGGAGATATTCGACGCCATCGTCTCCGACCCCCAGATGGAGAACATCGTCTACGCCAACATCGAGTCCTCCTTCGACACCAAGAACTACGCTCCCAACGGCTACCACACCAAGGACAACGCCATCCTGTTCCTCGAGAGGAACTTCGCCGCGGGCCAGGCCAAGGAGTACAGGACCAAGAAGGTCGAGAACATCCTGGACCGCTCCCTGCTCCCCCACCTCGGGGACACCGTCGAGGACCGCAGGAAGAAGGCCATCTTCCTGGGCCGCGTCGCCCGCTCCGTTCTGGAGCTCTCCCTCGGGAAGAGGAAGGAGGACGACAAGGACCACTACGCCAACAAGAGGCTCAAGCTCTCCGGCGACCTCATGGAGGACCTGTTCAGGACCAGCTTCAGCAGCCTGATGAAGGACCTGAAGTACCAGATGGAGAGGAACTGGGGAAGAAAGAAGAACGAGGTCCCCACCATCGCCTCGTCCATCCGTCCAGACCTCCTCACCCACAAGCTCATCCATGCGCTTTCGACCGGGAACTGGGTCGGCGGCCGCGCCGGAGTGTCCCAGCTCCTCGACAGGACGTCCAACCTGTCCGCGATGTCCCATCTCAGGAGGATCACGTCCTCCCTGACCAGGAGCCAGCCCCACTTCGAGGCCCGTGACCTGCACCCGACCCAGTGGGGAAGGCTGTGCCCGTCCGAGACCCCTGAGGGGCAGAACTGCGGTCTGGTCAAGAACGCGGCGCTGATCATCGACGTCTCCGAGGGATTCCCCGAGGGCGACATCAACTGGATCCTCAGGGACTTCGAGGTCGGAGACGTGAAGTCCGGCGACGGCACCCGCGTGTTCGTCAACGGGGACCTCAGGGGAGTCCATCCCAACGCGAGGAAGCTCGTGGACGACATCAGGGACCGCAGGAGGTGCGGCCTGATATCCAACCAGATCAACATCCGCTTCGACGAGGACATGGACGAGGTCATCATCAACTGCGACGAGGGCCGTCTCAGGAGGCCTCTGCTAATCGTCAAGAACGGCAGGCTCTGCCTCACCAGGAAGCACGTCGAGAGGATACGCGAGAGCATCGAGGGCGCCCGCGGCGACACCAACAGGGTCAAGTGGGACGACCTCTTCCGCGAGGGCATCGTGGAGTGGGTCGACGCCGAGGAGGAGGAGGACGCGCTCATACTCGTCAGCCCCTACGAGGTCCCCCGCAGGTGCCCCAACTGCGGCCACGCTCTGTCTCCCGAGGACGCCGACTGGATGAACCCCGGCAAGGGCGGCGACGTCGCCATACTGAAGTGCAAGTGGTGCGGCGCCGAGTTCGACGTCCCCAGCCTGTTCGACCCCAAGTACACCCACATGGAGCTCGACCCCATGATCATCCTGGGAGTCGCGTCCGGAATCGTCCCGTATCCGGAGCACAACTCCGCGCCCCGTGTCACCATGGGAGCAGGAATGGGTAAGCAGGCCCTGGGAATACCCACGGCCAACTACCGCATAAGGCCGGACACCAGGGGCCACCTGATGCAGTACCCCCAGGTGCCGATGGTCCAGACCCAGGCCATGGACATCATGAAGTACAGCCACAGGCCGGCGGGACAGAACTTCTGCATCGCGGTCCTCTCCTACCATGGATATAACATAGAGGACGCCCTGGTCATGAACAAGAGCTCGGTCCAGAGGGGCCTCGGAAGGTCCACCTTCATGAGGTCCTACCGCACCGAGGAGCGCCGCTACCCCGGAGGCCAGGAGGACCACTTCGAGATCCCCGCGCCCGAGATAATGGGCGCCCGCATGGACTCCGCCTACGCCTCCCTCGGCGAGGACGGCCTGATATCCCCCGAGAGCAGGGTGTCCGGATCGGACGTCCTGATAGGGAAGACGTCCCCTCCCAGGTTCCTGGACGAGAACAGCGACAGCTACCTGTCCAACCAGAAGAGGAGGGAGACCTCCATCACCGTCAGGCCCGGCGAGAACGGATACGTGGACTCCGTCATGATAACCGAGTCCGAGAACGGGTCCAGGCTCGTCCGCGTCAAGGTCAGGGACGAGAGGATCCCCGAGCTCGGCGACAAGTTCTGCTCCAGGTTCGGACAGAAGGGAGTCGTCGGAAGGCTGGTCGACCAGTGCGACATGCCCTTCA
>JAEEGI010016087.1_pt1 | contig 15491 bp, 14 predicted proteins | sample 8958751 | NCBI WGS metagenome assembly JAEEGI01 (sample SAMN16246545, study PRJNA631951) | gut metagenome | biome: gut microbiome; feature: rumen; material: KS-attached | host: Bos | place: Iran: Karaj | collected 2018-10
AACATGACCTATCCTAAAATGCAAAAACCTATCCTTAATCAAACACGTCCAAATACAAAACTGTACATAAGCAGACTGTATTTTTGACGACATGCGTGTTACAATTAGCAAAACCGAACGGCTCACTTTCGTTTTCGTGATGTTGCTACACAAAGTAGACACATCCGAGGAAGTGACAACTGTTCTCTTATCTATTAGGAGGTAACTTATGAAAGAAATCAGAAAAAGACTGATCGCAGTTCTTGCTGCGCTTGCTCTTGCTTTCTCTGTCTTCCCTTTGGGTTCGCCCGCGGTGGAAGTGAAGGCGGATGCGCCGGAGCCTATTACTATCAACACAGATTTGCGAGGTCAAAATGGTGATCCGTGGGGTGGAGACGCTATTCATGCAGGAGTATTCTGGTACACATTTAAAGATCAGATTGAGAATCCCTCGGAGTATTGGGATGTGAGATGGGAGCAGATAGAGAACTATGGCAAAACCACCGATCCGGCGATGTTTGTTGTGAAGCAGCCAGAAGATCCTAATGAATCTGAGTACTGGGATTGGGACTGGGATAACGAGGATATCAATTGGGACTTTAAGAAAACATTTGTATTTGACAAAGTTCTGGTTGATTCAAATTACGAAGACGGTTGGAATTTTATAACGAAAGAGCTTGAGATTGCTTCTTGTGGTGCCATTACAATAAGTGGCGATCATTGGGCTCCCATGAAAGTTCTCCAGTCGGCTGTGATTCGCAGTGGCGGAACACTCAGCATTACCGGTAATAACGAGGAAACCGTTCTTGAAATTGGAGCGAATGCCACTCTGACGATTGAAGATGGAGTTGTCCTTCATGTCGGTGCGAGAAACACGATTCGTGTCAACGAAACTGCGAGGGTTTATCTGGGAAGTGCCCCCTTAGTGATTGACGGCGTTTCGTTTGGCGAGGACAGGGAATATGAATATGACCTCACATATGACAACGGCGTTTGGGGAGCGGAAGAAGCACCTCATATAGTTACTGATGTGGTTCTTCCTCGTGATGAGAAGAGTTTTGATTATACCCTCCGTCACTATTATGATAATAAACAACATGATTCTGAGGGTAATGAGCTTCCTCCTTCCTTTACAAATGTAACCATTGATTGTCCGGATAATACATATTCCATTAACAATGGCCTCGCAATTACTAATCTTAAAGTAACCGAAGGAAGCACACTGGCAATTACCACCGGGTCCGGAACAAACGATCAAGGAGTAACCGATTATTGGACATGCAGCCTTGATGTAAATAATGCGACAATAAACGGAACTGTTACATTAAGTGATTCGACAGTTAAAGACAAAGAAGGTAAAGATCAAGTAAATCATTTGGTTATCTACGACAAACTCACCATCGGACAGAATGGCTCAGTAGTGCCCAGCGGGAATGCGCAGTTCGAGTTGGGTGAGGAGTGGGATAACAGAGGAAATATCACCCATAAGGTTGGCGAGATCAGCGTTTACAATATGGATCAGCTCAAATGTCTCTCACGGGATCAAAGAAAAGAAATGGGAGTGATCTACGTGTATCCCGGCCAGAAGATCAATGTGGGCGGCAGCGCATACAGGGCTCCTATCGGAACAACCGGCGTGTTGATCGACGGAACTCAGGATGCGTGCAAGCTGAGATATGATTCGGATAAACAAGCATGGGTAGGGATCGGCAGAGTTCAAGATCTCACCCTTCCTGCAGATGCGGAAAGCTTACAGTTTACAGTTGATTGGTACTATAACGGGCATGAGGTCATTAATCGTCATGACGACAATAACGATGGAGAAATAGATTGGGAGGAGCATGTGCCTCCTACTTTCGGAACCATAACTGTTAACGGAAATGCAACAATCGATCAGTCGATTGCAGCAGAAAAGCTGATCGTTACAGCGGACTCCACGCTGACTTTGGCAACCGGCGGCGAGACCCATGATTATTGGTGGGAATATGAGGATGAAGACGGAAATACGGTAAGAGAACTTGTAAAAGACAGTAACGGAGCTCCTGTTCAGGTGTTCGATGCATGGGCAGGCCAGCTTACCGTTAACGAAGCCGAGATCGCAGGAACCGTTGAGATCGCAAACTCGGATGCAGAGTGGTATGATAAAAGACTTGCGAACGGAGATCCTGATCTGAGTGCGGAACATGGCCCGTCGGTAAACTTCTTCAGGATCGACAAATCATTAAAGATCACCGGAAACGGTTTGATCAAAACGGTTAATAAGAGTCAGAGCGCTAAGGCAGTAGACGGAGAGCTTTCCTTTGGTGAATTTGATGCATCATATAACAGGCTGATCGATATCCCTGCACAGAGAGCGATTCAGACAACTCCTTTCTACATTAACACAAAGACTAAGGTCGTGATCGATGGGGAGGTTTACACAATTGATGTCAAGTCCGGTAATCCGGGTGATGAGAAGGCTGTCCACAGTGGCTTCAAGTTCGATTACGACAGAGAAAATGACAATGGAGCTCACGTTGTACCTCAGGAGGACGGAAGTTGGAAGCTTCTTGACTGGGACGAAATAAATAATAAGTGGGTAGACTTCTATGTATGGTGGGGTGCTCCTTTTGACAATGAGTATCGTGTGTTTATGAGAGGAGACGCAAAGGAAACCGCGAAGTTTAAGGTAGGATCGACAGAATACGGCAATTGGGACTTTGTTCGCTTTGAAGCCGGAAAGCCCATAGAGTTTGAGATCGTTCCTCCCGCAGGATACACCGGAACTCCCATCGTTTATGTCAACAGTGGTTTCTACAATAACGACAGGGACTATATGCGTACTGATGATTTCCTTGCTTCGGACGCATGGTTTAACGGAATACAGAAGCTTACTGTAACAGACAACAAGGTATCATACACTCCCAAGGATAATAAGGGCGTTTCGTTCAATATTTATTTCGATCCCGAGGACATCATGTATGACGCGATCTATTTCATAGACCGCAAGTACCTGTGGGCAGGAGGCGTTGACGAAAAGACAGGAGTATGGGGATATTACAACTGGTACGGAAAGTACGGCATCGATGATGACTGGGAACTGCCCGGAAAAGAATTCATGGTTGAGGCCTCCTCAAACGGAAACGGTCTCATCGAAATGACACACGGTGTTGACTTCTACCGCATCGGCAATAAGGTCAAGGCGCTTTATCAGGGCTTTGAGATTCTTGACGGCGGAGTTGAAGTTAAGTTTACTCCCGCGAGCGGATATGACCTTCTGGCTGTTACAATTGACGGACAATCCTATGACCCCGGTGCTGTGACCGGAATGACATACTCCGGCGGAGTTTACACATTAAAGATCTCAGAGACTCCGGATAAGCCTTCGACACTTGTCGGACTCAACGATCTGAATTGTCGTGAAAGTGTTAAGATCAAGACTATTACGGCGAATTTTGGAATTAGGACCTACACAAATCCGGATCCCGATCCTACGCCCGTTACTCCTGATCCCACACCGACAGACCCTGCTACACCTACTACTCCTGTAACTCCCGAGCCTGAGCCCGAGGTAATAAAGGAGCCCGAGGTCGTAGACACGATCAACAGGGTAACAAAGTCGGAAGACGGCACAGAGACAACGACCAACATCACCAAGTATGATGACGGAAGCCAGACGACAGAGAAGGTAGTAGAGAAGCCCGACGGATCATCGACTTCCACAACCACTACAACCGAAGCTGACGGAACCAAGGTCGTTGAGAAGGTTGAGGAAAAGGCTGACGGTTCATCAAAGGCCACAACCACCACAACCGAGACGGACGGAACAAAGAAGACCGAAACCGTTGAAAAGAAGGTTGACGGTACAGAGGTTAAGACAAACACTGTAAAGGATGCCGACGGCAACAGCACAACCGAGAAGGTTGAGAAGAAGACCGACGGAACAGTTACAACAACTAATACAACTAAGGATGCTGACGGCGCTTCGACAACCGAAAAGGTAGTTGAAAAGCCTGACGGATCAGTTACAACAACAAGCACCGAGAAGGATGCGGACGGCAATGTCCTCAGCACTTCGAAGGTTGTTGAAAAGACTAAGGAAGACGGAACAAAGACTATCACAGCCACAGAGAAGAACGCGGACGGATCTTCAAGCACTTCGAAGACTACCATAAACACTGACGGCTCGTCGAAGACAAATACGACGACTCAGAATGCGGACGGCAGCACAACGAAGGAGAAGATCACCGAGAAGGCTGACGGAAGTCTTACACGTACAGCAACCACTACCGACGAGGACGGCAACGTTCTTGCAACCGAGAAGGAAAAGGTTACTGTAAGCAAGTCCGGTACAGAAACAAGCACCACAACAATCGAGAATGCAGACGGCTCATCGAGCGAAAGCGTTGTTAAGACAAAGGCTGACGGAACAGCTTCTTCAACCCTCACAGAGACAGACGCTGACGGTAATGTATCAGTAACTGTGGGAAGCACGAAGAAGGACGGCTCCGAGATCTCGAAGAGCTACGCAGTAGAAGATGACGGTGTAGTCCTTACAGCAGTAGAGGCAACAACCGCATCGGCATCGATTCCCGCATCAGTTAAGGTTAACGGCAAGTCCGTGCCCGTAACGACAGTCGGCGAAGGTGCAATGAAGGATAACACAAGCGTTAAGAAGGTCACTCTTGCAGAATCCATCACCTCCATCGGAGAGGATGCGTTCAGCGGAGCAAAGAACCTCAAGACCATCAAGCTTTCGGCTAACGTTACAGAGATCGCACCCGGTGCGTTTGACGGTATCAAGTCTAACGCAACGTTCTACATCTCCGCAGAGACCGACGAAGAGTTCAACGCACTCGTAGAACTCCTTAAGAAGTCCGGTGTAGGTAGCAAGGTTAAGTTTAAGAGAGCATGATTTTCACGGCTATCCAAGTGATGATCTCTAAAAGGAGCGATCCTTTATAACGGGGAGCCCCGGACCTTTGGTCCGGGGCTCCTTCCTTAAACAAAAACGACAGGTCATCGACCTGTCGTTTGACTATGCGGAGTAAGAGACTTGAACTCTCACGTCTGTTGACACATGATCCTTAGTCATGCCTGTCTGCCAATTCCAGCAACTCCGCATCATACGCTCAAAAACTATCGTTTTCTCACGTGCTTTATTAGGATACACCCTGAAAGGACGTTTGTCAACAAGTTTTTTCATCTGTCAAACGCTTTTTTCATGTGGTATCTTCTGTACTCATATTCGCTTGAAAAGCCTGCTCTTTCTTTCATTCGTTCAACAAGCCTTCAGTCCTGCTGATCGCTTTTGGAGCCGGCAATTTCGTCGAGGATCGCGAATATTTTGTCGGTTGCGTCGCCGGCTTCAGACTTGCTCATAGCGTCGATATACCTGTCGCGCTCACTGTAGACCTTTTCCGCCGCCTCGATGACTGTGTCCGGAGTCATGATCTCCTCGGGGAGAACAAAGCTGTAGCCGGCCTTCTCGAAGGACTTCGCATTCAGGATCTGGTCGCCTCTGCTGGCCGCTGCCGAAAGAGGGATCAGAACTGCGGGCTTCTTGAGCGCGAGGAGCTCGCAAACTGCGTTCGCGCCTGCTCTCGAAATGAGAAGGTCCGCTGCCGCGAAAAGATCCTTAAGATCCTCGTCTACATACTCAAACTGCTTGTAACCGGGCTTTTCTGCCAGGCTCTCGTCGAATCTGCCTTTGCCGCAGAGGTGGATGATGTCGAACTTGTTTATAAGCGTCGGGAGCGCCGATCTCACCGCCTCGTTGATCTTCATGGCACCGCTGCTGCCTCCCATGATCATGAGAACAGGTTTCGTGCCGTCAAATCCTGCTATCTCAAGGCCTCTCGCCTTCGTTCCTTCGAAAAGAGCCTTTCTTATGGGCGTTCCGGTGTGGACCGACTTGCCCTCCGGCAGATACTTCATGGTCTCGGGGAAGTTGCAGCACACGGTCTGCGCTTTCTTGATGCACAGCCTGTTGGCAAGTCCCGGCGTCATATCGGACTCGTGGATCACGACGGGGATCTTACGCTTCGCCGCTGCGTGCACAACCGGCACCGCTACAAAGCCGCCTTTTGAAAAGACCACATCGGGCTTCAGCTTCTTGAGAAGCTTCTTTGCCTGTCTCATGCCGGCAAACACCTTGAAGATGTCCGAGATGTTTTTGAGGCTCAGGTACCTGCGCAACTTGCCCGTAGACACGCCGTAATACGGGATTCCGATCCTCTCAATGAGTCTTTTCTCGATCCCGGCCTTAGAACCAATATAACTGATATCGTAGCCTTCGGCCCTGAGCTTTTCTATGAGCGCTATATTGGGCGTGACATGACCTGCCGTCCCGCCACCCGTGAGTACGATTTTTTTCACGATTTTGTCCTTTCAAGCTTTATTGGCGAGTGCCTCTTTGAGTGCGACACTCAGCTGGTCGGGACACGACGTGCCCTTCATACCGCACTTGATGCCCCCGATCCTTCCGATCGCGTCGTTGACTTCCATGCCTTCGATAAGGCGCGCAACGCCCTGCGTATTACCGCTGCATCCGCCGGTAAATCTCACGTTCTTAACGACCTGCTTGCCGTCCTGCTCGTCGATCTCAAAATCGATCTGTCTGGAGCAGACTCCCTTGGGTGTGTATGTGTATGTCATGTTAGTCTCCTTTTCTACTTGCGTAGAACGATATGTTGTCCTGCAAATTTTTAATGCATCTAAAGCTATGACTTCTGTCTGCCCAACCCGAAACCACCGTCCGGCCGGTATCGATTCCGCATGTCATACCTTAGGATGCCGTCTTGTTCGCTCACGAAAGCTTTGCAATCCTTCTTACGTGATTGGCTCCGTTTGAGAACTCCGTGTTCAGGAATGCATCGATGATACCGAGTGCTACGCCCTCACCGACAACTCTTCCGCCGAGGCAGATGACATTCGCATCGTTATGCTCGCGTGTGGCGCGTGCCGTGAACTCGTCCGTGCAAACCGCTGCTCGGATCTCTCTGTGACGATTGGCCGCGATCGAGATACCGATACCTGTTCCGCAAACAAGGATGCCTTTCTCAGCATCGCCCTCGATGATCGCTTTGCAGACTGCTTCCGCATAATCGGGGTAGTCGCAGGACTTGTCATCATATGTTCCGTAGTCCTTAAAATCAATCCCCAGTTCCTCAAGATGTGCCATTATGGCCTGTTTAAGCGCGAACCCTGCGTGGTCGCTTCCGATTGCTATCATGGATTTTTCTCCTTGTGTCTTCTTTTGCATGTCTCTTTTATCCACTTACAAACTATACGTTTTGTCCTTGAATAACCATGGAAATTATAGTATTTCTCCCATGATTTGTAAAGAAAAGCCACCGACATTGCATCGGTGGCATAAACTCTTTTTAACCCTGTTCTTTGTTTGTGATGCTTTCGCTATCCTTTTTCCTTTCCGGTCGAACAACCAGGAATAACATAATACTGATCGTGATTATTACCATATTCAGGCCCAGGAATCCCGAAGAATAAACCATAAAAGGACCTTCTTCCAAAAAGCATTCAAGTATTGCTTCCAAGGACCCGATCACCAAAAGTGCTGTGCAATACGCATATGATAAGCGTCTTCCGAGGAATCCCCTTCTAAGCGAAACCAAAAGTAACGCGGGGACAACAAAAACCGCGGTTCCCTCTATTATCCGGTGCACGGAAATGAGTTTGAACGGAAGAAGCATTCCCATGGGAAGCACTACGCATAAAGGTATTATTGTACTGATCAAAGAGCGTAGCGCTTCTTTTTTCTGCGTTTCATCCCGTTCTTTCACTCGCCAAGCATAGAACTCAGTAACAAGTAACGCCAATACAAGCAGCGTGTAAAATACGATCAGCCAAATAAATACCCATCTGCTGTTTTCGCTCATGACGCTTATGGGCCGAGAGACAGTATTTGCAACAGCGCCGATCAACCATGCCAACAGCACAGATCCGATATATGAAAGTGATATTATCATCGCAAGAGTTCTCTTTTTCAGGCACACCGTCAGGGGTACCAGAACCCAAACAAACAGATAGCAGCGATGCATATGCCACGTCGGCAGATACTCATTTTTGAAGAATATAAGCGTTACTATCCACATTACCACAAAAGGGAGCAGAAGTATCATCGACCAAAATAAGCGTTTAAGTATATCAGATTTCATTCTGTTTCAGGTCATCCCCTTTCGTTCGCGTTTCAATAATCTATCGCCGGATATTTGCATACTTCATTCGACAGCGAAGGATTGCCCCCCGAAACCTCCAGTGTCATCCGGTCCCAGGTCCTTCCTTCGTCCCCGTTGTCAGTCCAATAATTGTAATAATATCTATAGGTCATAAAGCTGTCGTCGCTATATTTAACTACAATATCATATCCTCCGGTCTTGATATCAAATCCGACGGTTTTTTCAACGATAAGATCGGGATCTATCCCCTGTTGTGCTGTGTATTCCTCAAACTTTTTTAATGCCATAAATCGTTGCAGCGGAAACCAGACCACCCAAATTGTCAAAAGGAGGCCGAGTATTACCAGTATGATCTTGAGATTTCGTTTATCCATATTCTTCCTCTGTGTAAATATATGTTCAAGAAATATAGTTTTTTAGACTACAAGTCACATTATTATCCGGTTAACCAAATAATCAATAGGTTTGTCCTATTCTGTAGGTTTTTGGCATAAAACGCAGTTAACATATTTTGATTGCGCTTCAACATTCCTTGGTAACTATCTCATATGTTTTCCGGGTTTACAATACGCTTGGCAAAAAAAAACGGTTTTGGCAAAATTTGACGGTTTTTGGCCGGTCATAGTACTCCCCTTCGGTATGCATAACAAAACGTAAGCATCAAATCTTGAACAGAACGGGGCTGAGCGTTATAATATTCGCGCATTCACGCTTATGGTCACGCATGAGGGATTACAGTCCCGATGATGCATAAGCATTATCATGATAAAGCAACGGCAGTGAGATCGGAAGGAAAACATGGAAACCGAGACAATAAGAGTTGACAGGGAGCACCTTGCTCCGGAAGATTTAAAAAAGGCGGCAACGATCATCCGCAAGGGGGGACTGGTCGCTTTCCCCACGGAGACAGTTTACGGGCTCGGGGGAGACGCTTTTGACCCGACCGCATCCAAGCGGATCTATGCTGCAAAGGGCAGACCGAGCGATAATCCGCTTATAGTGCACATCGCGGACATTTCGGAACTCACCCGCGTGGCGCGCGACATACCGCAGGTGGCTTACGACCTGGCTGAAAAGTTCTGGCCGGGTCCCCTTACTATGATCCTTAACAAGCGCGAAGACCTTCCCCGCGAAACTACAGGCGGCCTTAACACAGTTGCAGTCAGGATGCCTTCGGATCCGGTGGCGGCCATGCTCATTCGTGAGGCCGGCGTTCCGATCGCCGCACCGAGCGCGAACCTTTCGGGACGTCCTTCGACGACCTGTGCGCAACATGTAATAGAAGATCTTTCGGGCAGGATCGATATGATCATCGACGCGGGAGCTTCCAAGATCGGGCTTGAATCAACCATCGTTGATCTCACATGCGAGCCTGCACTGATCCTGAGACCCGGATTCATCACCAAAGAGATGCTTGAAACGCTTATACCGGATATCGGATTTGACCGGGCTGTTTCGGGAAAACCCGGAGACGAAAAAGCACCGCCCAAGGCACCCGGCATGAAATACAGACACTACGCTCCGAAGGGCGAGCTCGTGATCTACTCGGGAAACCGGCAGGCAGTAAAGGAGCGGATACTCGCCGAAGCAGAGAAGTCTCTCCGGGAGGGCAGCAAAACAGGTCTCTTGGTTTTCAAAGAGGAAGAAGCTACCTTCAGGGAGAAGTTTGGTGATAAAGTAACCATAAAGACACTTGGTTCCCGTGACAATGAGGAGGAGATCGCATCCGTCCTTTTTGCAAGACTTCGCGAATTTGACGATGAAGGCTCCGAGAAGATCTTTTCCGAGGCCCTCTCGGACGGCGGCCTCGGCAGCGCCATCATGAACAGACTCATGAAGGCGGCAGGGTATCATATAGAGCAGGTATAAAAACAGATCAAAGCCATCGACAGGATAGTCGGTGGCTTTCGTTTCTTATACGAAAAGTCATGTTTTTGTTGACAAAACGCATTTCGCCTGTATAATTGTATACAATCATACAAAAATCCACATTGGGGATTAAATGACAGTTATGATGAATGCTTTTATGAGGGGACAGTCTTATGATGAAATCGGAATTATCAATCAATCCCAACACGAACCTTTTGGAACAGGATCCTTATGCTTATCAGCTCCAGGATGTGGAGGAGCCTGAGCTTTTCCGCCAGATCTATCCTTACTCGGAGGTTCCCAAGATACCTTTCAACTACAGAAAGGTTCCTGCGCACATGCCCGATGATATCTTTATCACGGACACTTCTTTCCGTGACGGTCAGCAGTCCCGCTCTCCTTATACAACAGAGCAGATGGTTGATATCTACAAACTGCTTCATCGTCTGGGCGGCCCGAACGGCATGATCCGCCAGACGGAGTTCTTCGTGTACTCCAAGAAGGACAGAGATGCGATCGAGAAGTGTATGGAGCTCGGTTACGACTTCCCCGAGATCACTACTTGGATCCGCGCTTCCAAACAGGACTTTGACCTTGCCAAGGACATGGGCATCAAAGAGACCGGTATCCTCATGAGCTGCTCGGATTACCACATCTTCAACAAGATGGGCCTTACCAGAAAGCAGGCCCTCGACAAATACATGGGCATTGCCAAGGATTGTATCGAGGCAGGCCTTCGTCCCCGTTGCCATTTCGAGGACATCACCAGAGCCGACTTCTACGGATTTGTTATTCCTTTCGCTTCCGCACTCAAGGAGCTTTCCGACGAGAGCGGCATCCCGATCAAGATCCGTGCATGCGATACCATGGGCTACGGTATCCCTTACGCAGGTGTGGCTCTTCCTCGAAGCGTTTCGGGTATTTTCTACGGTCTTGAGCACTATGCCGGCTTCACAAGCGACATGCTTGAGTGGCACGGACACAATGATTTTTATAAGGGTGTTGTAAACGCTTCCGTTGCATGGATGTACGGATGCGGTGGCGTTAACTGCTCACTCCTCGGTATCGGCGAGCGTACGGGCAACGTTCCGCTCGAGGCTATGGTCATCGAGTATGCTTCCCTCCGCGGGAACTTCAACGGTATGGATCCCCGTGTCATCACAGAGATCGCCGATTACCTTGTAAAGGAAACCGGTTACCAGCTTCCTCCCAACACACCTTTCGTCGGAAGGGACTTCAACCTTACACGTGCCGGTATCCATGCGGACGGCCTCTTAAAGGACGAGGAGATCTACAACATCTTTGATACCGAGCTGATCCTTGGCAGACCCGCGACCGTTTCGGTAACGAACACTTCGGGTCTCGCAGGTATCGCTTGCTGGATCAACCGTCACTTCGGCCTTAAGGGCGAGGAGCAGATCAGCAAAAGGAACCCCGGCGTTGCCAAGATCAAAGAGTGGGTAGACAAGCAGTACGAAGAAGGCCGCGTTACGATCATCAGCGGTGCGGAAATGCTTGAGCAGGTTCGCCTTTACAGAGACGAGCTTCCCGGACTCCCTGCGGAGATTAAATGATCACAAATCGATACTGACATGGGTTCCTTCACAAAAGAAAAGGAACCCGTTTTCAGCGGTACACCTGAGAACTCACATCTGTAGCACAGAGCTAAATCCAAACAGATGCGATATCGTGGATCTATATGAAAACACTTCAACCAATAAAAGATACCGGCTCCCTGCGTGCCCGCGTTTTTGCGGAACTTGAACACAGCATCTTAAGCGGCGAGTACAAGGCCGGGGACACCATGAACGAGCTCAGGCTCTCACGCGATCTCGGTGTCAGCAGGACGCCCATCCGTGAGGCCCTCATGCAGCTCGAGCTTGAGGGGCTTGTGGAAACGATCCAGAACAAGGGCGCTGTTGTTGTCGGAGTCTCTGTTCAGGACATTGAAGATATATATGCGATAAGACTTCACATCGAAGGCTTTGCTTCCGAGCTTGCTACAAACAGGATCACGGAGGAAGAGCTTGTCGCTCTCGAGAAGATGATCGAGCTTCAGGAGTTCTACATCCAGAAGGACGACCGTGACCAGATCTGGAAGCTCGATACGGAGTTTCACAAGCTTATATACGAGGCATCGGGCAACCGTCCGCTCCGTGCGATGCTCACAAACTTCCACAATCAGATCCAGCGCGGCAGAGGCCTCTCGCTTCACGCTCCGGGACGTGCCGTCAAGGCTGTCGAAGAGCACAGACAGATCCTCGAAGCCATCAAGAACCGCGACGCTGTAAAAGCAAGCAAACTTACAACCGAGCATGTGCGTCTCGCGCTCCTTAACTTCCGTACAGAGGTGCAAGCGTTACTTTCCGAGGATATCTAAATCCTGCTCTGTCACAATTACGTTTGCTCAAAAATGTATATATAAAGCAACTTGCGAAGCAATTCGCAAGTTTGACAACAAATCCCTTCGAAGTACTCTCGGAGGGATTTACTCTTTTAAGTTATATGATATAATAAACGGGCAGGTGGGGACCTGTAATGTTTTTTGTTTTTGTTTTTGGGGGAATATGCAAAAAAAAGAAAAGATCAGACTCATCATATATATCATATACTGCGCTCTGATGCTGCTCGGGCTCTACATCCGTCCGGCGACAACGAGCGCTTCCTTAACCTACTGGGAAGATGTTGCTGCGCACTTCAACCCGGTTCCTTTTGAAACGATCATCTATTTTCACAGGCTTCTGCGGTACAATCTTCCTTTCAGTATCTATGCCCAGGTCCTCGGGAACCTGATCGGAAATGTTGTACTGTTCGTACCCTTCGGATTTTTCCTTGTCGGGATCAAAGAACAAACGAGACGTCCGTTTTGGAAGGTCATGCTGTACTCTTCGCTTATCATCATCGTCATCGAGCTTTTGCAGATGTTCACTCTGTGCGGGTATTGCGATATCGACGATCTGATCCTCAACGAAGCGGGTGTGGCGCTCGGGTACCTCATACGAAAGATCTTTTCAAACAGGCGGTCATAACTGCCCGCCCAAAACTCCGTATCTTATATGTTTAATTTCGCTATCAGATTGTCGAATTCTCCGTGTCGGATCACCTCAAGCAGGGAATTGAAGGAACGCAGGGCTTTGATCATCTGCTCCTTGGTGATGAGCCCCTGTTCAAGGGCATCCGCCGCTTCGTCCGCGTCGAGGATAAGCTCACGTCCGTTCGGATATAAGATCACATCGAGGAGCAGATCGTTGCTCGTGAACGTGTTATTCTCATCATCAATGATGAATTCGCAGATATCGCAGTACCATTCAAGGGTATTGCCTTCTTCGTCCATAATATTGCTGATCTTCCAGCCTTCTTTTAGACAATAGACCGAAACACCGGCAGAAAAGTCTTCCCTCTGTCTGATGGGCTTCCATCTTGTCACAAGATAATTTTCATCAAGAGAAACGCGTTCGTCCTTCTTCAGGTCGACGAACTCATTCGGAATATACCTTCTTCTGTAGATCTTCAGATTTTCCAGATTCATAACACATAATCCCCTCTTCAACCTTTTTCCCCATAACTACTATAACACTTTTCTCAAAAGAGAAAACCCCCGCGGACAAGTTTTCCGTACTTCCCGCAACAGATGTGAAACTCCGCTCGTGTATCATAGGCGTTAAACAGATCCCGCGGTCAGCTTCCGTCCGTCCCGCAACAGGCGTGAAAGACCGCTCATGTAATATAGGCGTTATAAACAAGTATCCGGCAGCCCGCACGCGGACTACCGGATCAAAGATCATTATTTATAATTTGACTGAGCAACGTCAATTCTCACAAGTGCCCTCTGCAGACGTGCTTTTGCTACGGTTTTTTCCTCGGGCGTGGCGCTCTCATCCTCCAGAACCTTCAGAGCATTATCTCTTGAAAGCTCTGCTCTGGGAATATCGATATCCTCTTTCCACTCCCATGTCGTAGCAAGGAGATGACCCTTGTTGTTCATCATGCTTATCATGCCGCCGACGCATGCTGCGTGACGCTCGGTCCCGTCTTCGAGCCGAATATATGCGTCACCCATTCCGAGCGCCGTACAATAATTCGAGTGTCCGGCAAGGATCGCAAGGTCTCCCGTTATGGTCCTGCACTTAACGCGCTCGACCTCGCCGGCGAACAGGAGCCCGTCGGGGGTGCCGATCGTTAGCGGATAATGTGCCATAATACTACTGCTCCTTCTCTACAGACAACAAAGCGTCTGTTTCTGAATCTCTACGTCCGTAGCGCTTCTTTGTCATCCCTTCGGGATCACTTGCCTGCCTGTCCTGCTTTGGCAAATACGTCGTCTATACTTCCTGCCATGAGGAAGCAGCTCTCGGGGATGTCGTCGCACTGACCGTCAAGGATCATCCTGAAGCCGCGAAGCGTCTCCTTAAGAGGAACGTACTTACCGGGCATACCTGTGAACTGCTCCGCAACGGAGAAGCTCTGTGACAGGAAACGCTGAACCTTACGAGCTCTGTTAACGGTGAGCTTGTCCTCGTCGGAAAGCTCGTCCATACCCATGATGGCGATGATATCCTGAAGCTCTTTATAACGCTGAAGCACACGCTGTACCTCACGGGCAACTTCGTAGTGCTCTGTTCCTACAACCTCGGGGGTCAGGATACGGCTTGTCGAATCAAGAGGATCAACAGCGGGGTAGATACCCATGCTGGCGATATCTCTCGAAAGAACCGTGGTGGCATCGAGGTGGGTGAACGTCGTTGCGGGAGCGGGGTCGGTAAGGTCATCGGCGGGCACATAAACGGCCTGGATCGATGTGATGGAACCCTTACGTGTCGATGTGATACGCTCCTGAAGAGTACCCATATCGGTAGCAAGTGTAGGCTGGTAACCTACGGCTGAAGGCATACGTCCGAGAAGTGTCGAAACCTCCGAACCTGCCTGTGTAAATCTGAAGATGTTGTCGATGAAGAGAAGCACGTCCTGGTTCTTAACATCACGGAAGTACTCAGCCATGGTAAGTCCCGAAAGACCGACTCTCATACGTGCTCCCGGCGGCTCGTTCATCTGACCGTAGACTAAGGCGGTCTTTTCGATAACGCCGCTTTCCTTCATTTCGTTATACATATCGTTACCCTCACGGGTACGCTCTCCAACGCCTGTGAAGATGGAGTAGCCGCCGTGCTCTGTGGCAACGTTGTGGATAAGCTCCTGGATAAGTACTGTCTTACCTACTCCGGCACCGCCGAAGAGACCGATCTTACCACCCTTTGCATAGGGGCAGATAAGGTCAACGACCTTGATACCCGTCTCAAGGATCTGCGTCGAAGCAGCCTGCTCTTCATATGAAGGAGCGGGACGGTGGATGGACCAGCGTTCCTCCGTCTCAACGGGCGGCAGATTGTCAACGGGGTCTCCGAGAAGGTTGAACACACGTCCGAGGCACGCCTCACCGACGGGAACCTTGATGGGATCTCCCGTATC
>JAEEGI010016096.1_pt1 | contig 15478 bp, 9 predicted proteins | sample 8958751 | NCBI WGS metagenome assembly JAEEGI01 (sample SAMN16246545, study PRJNA631951) | gut metagenome | biome: gut microbiome; feature: rumen; material: KS-attached | host: Bos | place: Iran: Karaj | collected 2018-10
AATAGCCCGATCTTCCGGATAGCAAGTCTTTTAGGATACTACATTAAATTTTAAATTTTTAAATAAAATTTAAAATTCTTTAAATGATTAAATTTGTAAATTTCTTTTTCCCAAAAATGTTTTCACGGTTTTGACATAATGGTTGGAAATATTTAAAATAAAAAAATAATGAAAAAATACTTATCATTATACATTTTTTAAAAGTGAATTTAATTAATTAATAATGAGATATACTTTTGTTTTGATTGTATTTGGTAATATAATAATAATATCAATTATAAATAAATGTTTAAATCTAAATTTAGATATGTGACTAATTAATTTATATCTAGATAATGCTTCACACAATTGATTATCTTAAATAATTATTTAAATTATATATTTATATTAAGAAACTAAATATTTAAAAATAAAATAATAAAAAGAATATAAAAGAAATAAATCTTTTAAATTTCTTAAAATAAAAAATTAATAATTAAATTAATTATATTAAATAATATGATAAATAGAAAAAATACAATCCAAGCAGCAAAAGAGTTAGCAGCAGGAACTATAGATGAAAATTTAAAGCAAAGATATGGAACAAGTATAGATGAATATATGTCTCGAAATCGTGACAAAGAAATAAAAAAAGAAATATCAAAATTAAGAGAACAATTTCAATCAATTGACAAAGACAAAGACTCATTAATTTCAAAAGATGAATTAAAAGATTTTTTAAATAAAACAAGTGTAAAAAAATTTATAATTAATTTTTCATAGCCAAATAATGAATTTTATGATGATGAATATATAGAAAAAATATATAAAATATTAGATAAAAACCCAAATAAAGCAATAACCGTTAATGAATTTGTAGAAAGTTATATTTCTTTATCAGAGAAAATAAAATTAAAAAGTGCAAAATTAGAAAGAATGTTAATTGAATTAAATGATGAAATGGAAAAAAATAATGAAGGATATTTAAGAGAAAAAGATTCAGAGCAAAAATTAGACAATGGATTTACTTCAAATTCAAATTTATATATTAGTGTTATTGAAGCAAAAAATTTAAATTCATCTTCATTAATAAGTGAATGTGATTCTTTTGTTTTATTAACTTTAGATAATAAAAGTCAAAGAACATTAATTAAAAAATCTACTAATAATCCTGCTTGGAATGAAAGTTTTAAATTTGAAATTAGAAAAGAAAATTTAGTTTTAAAAGTTGAAGTTTATGATCAAACATTTACCGGTAATAAATTAATTGGTTATGTTCCAATTCAATTAAATTCTTTTAAAACTCAAGAAAAAGTTATTCAATGGTATGATTTATTTTTAGAAGAATCTAATGAAAATAATGGAGAAATATTATTAAAAATACAATATATTATTTCATTGAAGAAATATTATGAAAATGAATTAAGGAAAAATTTAAATTATAAAAATTTATTAGAAAAAAATAGTTTATATTTACAAGATTTAGTAAATGAAAATAATAAAAATGATTTTGGAATGATTTATTCAAAGAAAATGAATGAAAATTTATATTCAAATAATTTGAAAAAAATTGATGATTTAATTGCAAATGTTGAAAAAGATAAAAATGTTATTTGGGCAAAAAGACCTTATGAAGGAAATGAAGGAAGAGATAGTATTGCTAATAGACTTACTAATGTTTTCTCAAATAGAAATAATAAAATTGGTTGGAATAAAAAAACTCAATTTTTAATGTTTTTATATATTGTTATCACTACTTTTTCACTTTTAGAAAGAACTGATTTTTTTAATTTTTTTATTTCTTTTGCTATTTTAATTTTGTTTTTTTATGATAAAAATAATGAAAGTTTAGATTTTTTACAACCTCTCATTTATTCTATTGTTTTTTCTTTAGTTTATGATTTGGTTTGGTTTATTTTACAATATAATTTTTTTTTTGTTGGTAATGAAGGAGATTTAGAAAACAATCACAAAAAGTTTGTTTTTATTCTTGATATTTTTGGATTTTTAATTAAAATATTGATGATTGGAACTTTAAATTCTTTGAAAAAGAAAAAAATGAATGCTAATTTATAAGTGGGATTTTTATTTTTTTTCTTTTTTATTTAATTTCAAAATATGTTTTTTTAAAATATTTTTTATTTTTTATTGATAAAAAGAAAAATAAATATATAAAAATAAAAAAATATTTATTTAAATTTATAATAGAAATAAGGAATTTTCCTCTAATTGTAATTTTCTATATTTTAAATCTAAAAATCTTCTTTTTTTTGGCCTCTTGTTTATAAGATTTATTTTTGGTTATTTTATGTATATTGATAATAAACTATCATTTATATTATACTATTAATTTAAATATATTCATATCATTATAACTACAAAATTTTTTTTATATTATTTTAAAATTGTTTTATCTTTTCCAAACAATAAATAATAACAATATAATCCATTTGTCATTTTTCCAATATTTATTCCAATATATTTAGCAATTTTACTAAAGAGATTATTTCTTCTTTGAAACATTGAATTTGTATCATCGACAATTTGAAGAAGAACAGATAATTCAATATTTGAATTCATTATATCATAATGAAAATTTATTAATTCTATATTTTTTTCATATAATTTATTTTTAATCTGTTTTAAAGTAATTGTTAAATAATGTTCTTGTATAAAATCTAAATTTTGACAATCTATAAATTCATAATCTGAATTAGTTGGAAAAGGAAAAGTAAGTTCATCTCTTAAAATTAATTCTGGCATTGGCTTTTTTTTTATTATAATATTTTTAAAAGATTCAAATAATTCTTTTCCTTTATTTAATTTAATTTTATTATTTTTATCAACTTGAATAAAAAAATCTTTTGATAAAGATTTAATAAAAGGAGAATATTTATCTATTTTTTCTATAATAATTAAAGGATTTTTCCTTATTGAATTTATTTCCATAAACATTGATTCTCTCATTGTTATTAAATAATTTAAATTTTCTATATTATTATTTTGAATGTTATTAGTAGTTGTTTGATTTGTTGAACCTTTAGAATCAAAAGGATTTAATTTAATATCATTTTTATTATTATTATATATTAAAAAATTTAAATTTCTCTTACTCAATGATTTATTTTCATTAAAAGAATTGTCAAATGTATAATCAATTTTATTTGAACAAGCATGACAACCCATTATTTCCTAAAATTAAATTTATTAACAATAATTAAAAAAATCTCAAACTAAAAAAAGAATAAATTAGAAAAAAAATGAGTAAACAAATATCACAAAAAATCATTTGACACATAAAATTCCGAAGAAGAAAATCTTGGAGTAGATCATAACAAATGTTCAACTACATTTAAAGATAATGTTTAAAATTCAAAAGATTTAATTAAAAAAGGATTTATAATTCAAGAATTCCTGAAGAAGGAATTAAAGCAGGAATAAAAATAACAAAAAATTTATTAAAGAAACAAAATTTATTGATTATTTCAGTTTATTCTTCTTAAAAATTTTTTATTTTTTTTTTAATTTTTTTGGTTTATTTTAATTTAATTTTAATATGGGATGTTACAAGAGTAAAGATAATGTAAATGTTATTTATATTATATAATAAGAATGAATTAGCTTTACCTTCTCCAAGTATTGAAAAAAAAATTATTGAAAATGAATTAGATAATAAACAAGAAGACAAAAATGCTCCTTCAACAAAAGAAAAGAATAAATATATTTTTAATTTAGGAAGTAATTATACTTTTAAAAATTTTACTTTTGAAGAAGATTATAATAATATTGATACTTCTAATAAATTTAAAAATGTGAAATAATTTATAATTTAATATATTATCAAGATTTTTTGATAAATTTTAGAAAAATTAAACTAGTCGTAATAATAATATAAAATTGTATATTAAAAAATTTTTTTCACAAAAATTAAATATATAAAATTTCACTTCAAAATAAAATCTTTTTAAACTAAAATTTCTAAATATTAAATCAAAAAATAAAAAAATTATCCTAGTTGAAAAAGTAAAGAAGACGAGTGAATAAAGGATATTTATAAATTATGAAATTATTATTCTTAAAAAATATATTTTAATTTGAATAATAATATATTTTAAAAATAAATAAAATTTAAAATAATAACAAAAATTAATAACCCGAACGAACATTTCTCCCTCTTTGTTCAAAAGCATTTTGTCCATAATTATAATAATTATTAGCACTTCCACCATCTAAATTCCAAACATTATTAACTAAATATTCGAAATAATTATCATCAGAAATTCCCATAGAAATTTGACTATAAAATTTATAAAAATCATCAAAATTCATAAAACCAGAATTTGCTTTACTCATATGTGAATTATACTCTAAAAATATATTTAAATTATCCATAAAATCATTTATAACTTCTTCCCTTGTTTTTTTCCTTGCAACCCATTCTGGATCTCTCCAAGTGTTATAATTATTTTTTATATCATTTATTGAAAGTTCATTTTTTCCATTTGATATAACATTAAATATTCTTTTTATTAAATAATCTCTTCGAGGAGATAAATTTCCAATTAATCCTTTTATAAAATCATCATAATTTATTTTTCCTTGTTTATTTTGATCAAATAAATCAAAGATTGATAATAGTTCATCATGAGATAATGAAAGGCGATAAAAAGTAATTATTTTTTCAAAAGTTTGAAAATCTATTATTCCTGTATGAGATGTATCATACATTGAAATCATTTTTTCAATCACAAATAAACTTTTTGGACCTCTTGATATTAACATACTTCTCAATTTAGGAAAAGGATCATTGGAATTGTTTTTTATTTGAAATTGATTTTCTGATATTTTATAAGTAGAATTATTTATTGTTATATTTTGATTTAATAAATTTGAGATTGTTTTATTATTATTATTAATTCTATTATAAGTGTTGTTATTATCTATTGTTTTATAAGAGTTGAAATTATTATTATTAGTATTATTATTTACTGTTGTCGTTGTTATTGTTGTAAATAGATTATTTGGTCCAAAATTTTTTTTTGTTATTGTTTCAGAATATTGTTTATTATGAATAATATCTTTATTATTCTTTTCAAAATGACTTTGAATTATATTTATATTATTTAATTGGTTTTGACTTAATTGATTTCGGTAATCTAATCTTCCACTTATAATATTATATTTTGGAGGATTTCTAATTATTGGATTATAAGATTGAGGTCTATTGATTTGAATTTGAGGACTTTTAATATTTTGAATTGGAGTATTAATTCTTTGGTTAATCTTTTGTTCAGAAAATTGATTTTGACTATTATTTCTATTAATATTATAATAATTTGTAGCTGAACTCCATACATTATTCATCATATCAATAAAGTAATCTTCATTGTCGATTGAAGCACTTATTGCAGAATAAAATTCAATAAAATCTTCAAAAGTTATTATATTATCGTTTATTTTTCCTTTAAATGATAAATATGTATCTAACATAAAAATAAATTCTTCAAAAATTTCATTTTCACTTTTTTTATTCATTAAAACTTCTGGATGTAAATGAGGATTAAATATACTTTTAATTAAATTAACCTCTTTATATCCTTCCCTATTAATATCAATTTTAGCAAATTTTTCTATTATAATCATTTTTCTTCTTTCACTTAAAAATCCTCTTAATAATCTTAAAAATTCTTCTGTTACAATTTTATTTTGTTCTGAAATATCTAATAAAATGAAAAAGTCTTTTATTTCATTTTCTGAAAGATTTATTTTTGATTCTTTTATACTTGAATAAAAATTTTCATAAGATATTGTTTTGGAAATTTTATCTTCTTTTTCATTTAATTTGGAAACTAAAATATAATATGTTAAACCATTATTTATGTTAATTTTGCTTTGGAATAATTCAAGTAAATTTTGGAAATATTTATTCATTCCTGAATTGTTGTTTATGTTTATGGGGTCTTTATTTGAAGTTTCAATTTGAGAATCTGGATTATTAATTGATTCTTCTTTAATAATATTATTATCAATATTATTATTCATAATTTTATCATTATTTATACTATTATTATTGTTATTTAAAGGAGTAATTGGTTTTAATTTGTCATTTTCATTTAATGAAATTTGAGTTGGAATATTATTTTGTAAATCAGGTTTCATTGGAGTATTTACTTTAATATTATATGATTGAACATTACTATCAATATTATTATTATTATTATTAATATTATTATTGTTCATGTTGTTTATATTATTATTATTTATATTAAAATTAGTATTAAGATTATAATTATCATTTTGATAATTAGATGGAGTCCAATCAAATATATTTTGAATAAAATTTCTATAATTGATAACTCCAGTAGAATTTGTATCAAAAATATTAAAAATTTCATTTAATTCAGGTTCTGAAAAAATATTTAGCCCAATTCTATTAAAAACTCTTGACCAATTTTCTCTTTTAATTGTTCCATTATCATCTATATCATAAAATTTAAAAGCATTAAATAATAAATTCATTTCAGATGTTGTGGTCCTTGCTTTTAATGATAATTTCTTATGTAATTCATCTTGGAAAATTGTTATTAAATTATCTAACATTTTATATTTATAATAATAAAGAAGTTATTATATAAAAAAAACTTGACTATTATATTAATATATTAATGTTTGATTATATAAATAAAATGAGTAGATTATTTATTCAAAATATATATTATTAAATTCAGTGAAATTATCTTTTACAAATTTAAAACTCTTAAATATTGCAGTAACAAATTCCATATTATCAATTTCAGCAATTTTTCTAAAAACAAGAAATAATTGATTGATATTATCATTATTTAAATCATTTAAAGTTCCTATTTTATCATAACTCATTAAACAATTAGTACTAAGTTGAAACAATACATTACTAAAAATGTCGATTATTAATTTATTATCTAAAGAATAATCATAAATTCTAGAAAGTAAATTTAAAGTTTTATTGGTTAAATCTTTTTTTTCTTCTTTGGAAATTTTATCAGAGTAAAAATATAATAAATCAGAAATATATTTATTTGCATAATTAAGAATTTTTTCATTAGAAACAAAATCAATTGAATTTTCTATAAAAGCTTCTAAAAATTGAGATAAATTACAATGATTATTATATAAATCTGTTATAATTTCCCATTTGTAATCTTTTTCTTCTTCATTTTCAATTGATTCTTTCCAAGTAAATAAATCTAATCTTATTTGTTCATTAATATCTTCTTGAGAAAATTTACTGTTTTCTTTTATTGATTCTTCATATTCTTTTCTTATTTCTTTTTTTCCTTTTGCATGAATATTTTTTTCATATTGTGTTTCTTCCCAATTTGATTTTTTTTTTTCAATTAAATTAATTATTTTATATTTTATATGACCTGGAAGCTTTTCATTTGATTGAATAAAGTTTAATTTATTTATATAATTATCTAATTTATTTTCAAATTCTTTTAATTCATTTTCTTTTATTTTTCCTTTTTGATTTTTTAATAAAGTACCGAGTTTATCAATTAAAATTACAATCCCTTCTAAATTAAATAATTTTAATAATTTATCTCCTCCTTCTTTTTCATATCTTTTAAATAAATTATTTATACACCCTAAAATATTTTTTCTTGATAAAATCTGATTTTTAATTAATTCTCCAATAAAATTAACATTACCTAAAATAAATTTCTTTAATTTTTCTTCTCTTTCAGAAGGGTCTGATTCTTTAATATAATCATTAAATTGATTATTATTATCTATTTTAAAAATTTCTCTACATTTATCTAATAATTTTGTTCTCATTATTGAAGGAACTTTTTTTGAATTATTTATTTTTTCTATTCTTTGAGGAAGAATAACATCTAATTCTTTACATAATTTAGCATATAAATTAACAAAAGCTTTTTCATTAACTGCCTTTTGTAATATAACATCTAAAAATTTTTCTTGGTAATTTATATCCTTAGATATTATATTAAAAATTGAATTTTTAGTTTCTTCATAATTATCTACAGTTAACATATTTAATAATTCTATTAAATCAAATTTTATTGGATCTTTTAATTTTAGTTTATCTAAATTTTCTTTGTAAATTTCTGCTAATTTAATTTCATTTGTAATATCTTTTCTTCCCCATTTTTCTAAATTTTCTTTTGGAATGTTATTTATATTAATATTTAAGTTATAAAATTTTTTATCTTTTTCTTTTGGATATTCAGATATAAAATCTTTCATTAGATTTATATGATTTATTATATCATTATTTAATAATTTTGTTTCGTTTGAAATTTTCCAATTTTGAAATTGAGAAATATATTCATTTGAAAAAATATGGAAATTTTCTTTTTCATTTGAAGTTAAAAAATAATAGTTAACTATTTTAATATTATTTATATTAATATTAACTGTATTATTTTTTTCTTTTTCAACTTCAGATTTCTCTTTTTCTTTTTTATTTATTTCTTCGTTATTTTCCTCTTTATTATCATTTAATTGATTATCATTTAAATCAAAAATTTCCTGATATTCATTGTTATAATTAAAATTTTTTAAAGTTTTGTTATATCTATTGAAATTTCCTTTATATTTTTTACTCTCTGAATTATAATGATAAGGCTCATTAAAATAATAATTTTGAAAATTTCTTTTGTGATTATAGTTTGTTTGATAAAAATCATTATTTGAAAACTGAGTTTGAGAATATTTCTTTTTTTGTTTTGAAAAAGTTTTTTTTGGATAGTAACTATTTGGATGAGTATAATCTTTTTGTACTTTTTCAAAAATATAATTATTATTTCCATTATAATATAAATTTTTTTCTTGTAAATTAGGAAAATTTAAATGTTTTGATTTTACTCTGTTATATCTTTCTACCTTTGACATTAATGAAATAAAAAATTTTTTATTTCACTTAATTGTTTTTTTCTTTATATATTTATTTATTTTTTAAAATGTTTTCTAGAAATAAGTCATTTCTTTTTTCTTAATCTAAATTGTAAAATAATTTATGTTCAAATTTTTATAATAAAGTTGAATGTATTATTCTTTAAATTTAGAAAAATAGTTTTTTTTTGATGGATGAAAAGAATATAGAATAATAATATATATTTTCAATTTTTGACTTTATTTAATTTATTTTTTTTTAAAGCATATGAATTATTTATTTATTATTTTTTTTTAAATAAAAAAATGAAATATATTACAAAAAAAATAATAATTATTTTTAAATAGTAAATATTCTATTATTATTTTTGCTTTTTAAATTATTTATCTCATCTCTTGCTTCAGTAAGTTTCTTTAATTTTTCTTGACATTCTTTTCTTAATTGGGATATTTCAGCAGAAATTTCCATTAATTGTTGAGCTTCAGTAAAATCTAATAAATGAATTTCATTTCTAATATGACTAATCATATCTTCATCAGTTAATCTGTCATATAAGTATTTTTTAATACTTAAAAAAATAATATCTGAAACTCTATTTAATGTTATTTCTAAATATGCTATCATTTTAGTTATAATATTTGCAGTTTGTAATTTAACTAATTTTTTTTTTATAAGTTGTTGAAAATTTTTTAATTTTTCTTTTTCTATATATTGAAATCCAGGAATAAAAACATAATTACCTTTTCTTCCATCAAATTTTTTTAAAGAAAGATTTTCAATTCTTTCATTTATTGTACTTATATCTTGAATTACATATGCTATTTTTATTCTTCCTTTAAATTCATCATATTCATCATATCTTGTTTTTAGTTCATCTTCATAATTATAATTATAATTTATTCCTTCTTCTAATAATTCATCTTCTTCATTTTTTTTTTTAATTTCATTTTCATTCTCTTTGTTATTTGAATCCTTTTTATCTTCTTCTTGTTGTTTTACTTCTTCTTCTTTTGGTTTTTCTTCTTCTTTTTTTTTATCCTCTATGTTTTTATCTATATTCTTTTTCTTCATTTCATTTCCAAAAAGAAAATAATTTATATATCTATTTATATTATTCACTTTATTCATCACATCAATATTATGAGTAGATATATTTTCAGTTTCTAAATAATAAATTTCTTTGTAAAAATGAACTACTTGATTCTTTTGTTCTTCAGCATATTTTTCATATAATGTATTAACTTTTTCTTTTAATTTCGTATAAATTTTAAAGGACTCGTCAATTTCATTTTTAATTTGAGAAATCATATAATCAAAAATATCTTTAATAGTAGAATCAAATTCAGATAAAATAACTTCAATTTTAGGTTTTAATAGAATATTAAAATGATGAGTATCTTCTAAAATAGAAATATTATCTGAATTATATTGAATTATATTTTCAGTTACTTCTTTACAAAAAGCTTCAGAAAGAAGAAAACTAATTTTATTTTTAGTATTAACAATATGTTCTTTAAATCTAATTTGAATATGGTATTTCATTAAATCTTCATTTGGAAAACCTTTTGAATTACATTTTAATACTTGCATTTTTTTTTTGATTCTTTTATCAAAATTTCTTATACATTCTTCGAACATTGAATAAAAAGTTCTCATATCTTTACATTCTTTTGGTAATTTATTTATTATTTCTTGGTTTTCTTTTATATCTTTTGAAATTTGAAATGATATATTAGAAAAAGCATTTGTTATATCTTTTTTTTGAATTAGAATTAATTGATTTATTAATTCTTCAATTCCTTTATTTATTTCTGGATATTTTTCTATATCTTTTATATTATTCAATATTTCTTTTTCTTTTCCTATCATTTCTTCAAAAGACAAATTAGAAGTTTCACCTGATGTAGACTTATTAATAATTAAAGAAGGCTTATTGATTAATCCAAGTAAATTAATTTGTTTCATATATTCATTTAAATTTTTATCTTTTAAATAATCAGCTTTGGAAATAATAGCATTGAATCTTTTTTGGTAATTGGGAATTTTTTTCATAAATTCAGTAGCAAAAGAATTAGTAATTTCTTCAGAAGCACTTAAAACTAATAAAACTGTAGTTTCTTCTTCTTTAAGATATTTTTCATTTATTTTTTCTGAATCTTCCTTTATTTTAGGATTAAAATTTAGTCCAGGAAGATCAATCAATGTTAAATTAGGAGCATTATTTCTATTTACTTCAACTTCAATAACTTCATCAAATAATTTTAATTCATCATCTTTAACCCCATATTTATTTTTTACAATATTTTGATATTGATTAATTTTTTCTGCGATATCATCTAATTTATCAATAGTTACATATTTATCATCTTTTTCATCTTCAAATTTAATTCTTGCAAATTCATTTCCTTTCACATTTCTTAATTGAACTTTAATGGGACATACAGTAACAGTCCCATCACCTTTAGGAAGATTAATATGAGTTATTGACTCTAAGGTACTACTTTTCCCATGTGATTGCATTCCACATGATGCAATTCTTGGTATCTTTATTGATGTTCCTTTTAAAATTACTCGAAGTTTTTCTGCTAAATCTAAGTAAGGACGAATACTATCATTATATGCTTTGTCCATTTTTAATTAACTAATGTTATTTGAAAAAAATTATTGTAAGCATATTTAACTATTTTTTTGTTAAAAAAAGTAAGAAAAAAAAAATAAATAAAACGTTTTTTTAAACAATAATCTACTTAAGATGAACTATAATCATGAATAGCATGAGCCAAAGCAACAGTCATATTTTTAGTAAATTGAATATTCAAGCATTCATTTAAGCAATGAGCATTAGATCCAGGCCCTAAAACTCCTGTGACAAGCATTTCACACTCAGGAAATAATTCTCCTAATTCAGCAATGAATGGAATAGAACCTCCTTCTCCACAATTATAAAAATCTTTCCCAAACATTTTTTTACTACTTTCACTGAAACTTTTTTTAAGTGAAGCACATAAATCTTTGGCAGCCCATCCATTTCCACTTTGTATAATTTTACAATTAACTTTAGCATTATATGGAGGATCTTTCTCTAAAGTTTCTTTTAGTATTTTTTCACTTTCTTTACAATTAAAAGTAGGAGGTAATCTTACTGAAATTCTACATTGAGTTTTTGCTCTTAAAACATTTCCTGCTGTTTCTGCTGGAGGAAAGTCACTCATTCCTGTTACAACAACAGTACTTCTCCATGTATTATTTAAAATTACTTCAGTATAATCATCAATTAATGGCTTTACTCCAGGAGCTAATTTCACAATATCAGATACACATTTTTCTTTCATGTATTCTCCTAATTTTTTAGCATCTTCAACTCTATATGATGGAATTTCAACTTCTAAAGGTACTAGTGATTTTCCTGTTTTTGAATCTTGTAATCTATCAAGTAATATCCTCATTATGGTAAATGAATCTGGAGCTATTCCAGAACCTGAACCAGAATGAACACTTTCTTCTAGACATTCAACTGATAAATTCACAACAGTAACTCCTCTTAGAGAAGTTGTCATCCATAAAGCATTATAATCTTTACATCCAGAATCCATACAAACCATTAAATCAGGTTTTCCTACTCTATCTGCAATTTTTTTTAAATAATAAACTAAATCAGGAGAACCACTTTCTTCACCTCCTTCAATCGTGACAACTATTTTTCCATGTTTTCCTCCTTGATTCTGAATAGCTTTAATAGAAGAAACAATAGTATAAGTAGAATATCCATCATCAGAAGCTCCTCTCCCATATAAATTCCCATCTTTTATTACTGGAGTAGTGGGTCCTAATCCTTCAGCCCACTTTCCTAAATGAGGTTGTTTATCGAAGTGACCATAGAGAAGGATAGTCTTGTCACACCCTTGAGGAGGAACCTCTAAGAAAACCATTGGAGTACGACCTGGTTCCTTTATCAATTCACCTTTCATTCCTTTCACTCCTTGATTCAATGCCCATACTAAAAGATGGTAACCTGCTTTTTCTAATTTGAAGTTTGTCTCCCATTCAGAATCATATGCTGGAGATAGATTGTCGATACGGACGTAGTCACTTAGAGATGGGATAATGTTTTTGTCAAAGGTTTCTGAAATTTCTTTTATTGTTTTTTCATAATCCATTTTTTTAAATGAATTTTTTTTGGATATTAATTAATTATTTTTTTTAATGGGATTTTGAAATAACTATTTTATAAGAATTTAACTTTTTATTATGTTAAATATATATATATGTTTTTAATTTTTGAATGAAATAAATGATTATGATTTTTTGTTGGTTTAATAAAAACTATTTATGAAATTTATATATAATCATCGAAAATGAAATTATTTAATTGTACTGTTGCTATATTTAATAAATTATTTTCAACTTTTGTTTTTTTATTTTTATTAATTAAAATTTTAACAAAATCTACAAATTCATTTATTTCTTTTTGAGAAATATTTGCATTATATTTCAACAATATTTTTTGATATAAATCAATTTCATTCACAAGTGAAATTGAAGGTTTTGAAATAAAATTAATCATATTAAGTTCTCTATGATTTAATAAAGTATAACATAATAAATCTAATTGTTGCATTTTTCTTAAATAAGATAAAATATCTAAATGTAAAAAAAATTTTTCTCTTCCTTTTTGTAACATAATATTTTTTTCTTTTAATTTTCTCCAAGAAATACAAGGACAAAAAAATTGAATTAAAATTTCAAATATATTATAATCTAGACAAATATTTTCTTCTTTATTGTTTTTTAATTTTCCTATTTGTTGTTTATAATTGTTTGCTTTTTTTAAATTATTTTTTATACATTCCAGATAATTTAAATCTTGCTTGGTGTTGTTAGTGTTCAAAAACATATTTGTTTTATTATTAGAAACATTCATAATATAAGAATGATGTAAGGAATTATTAATTAAATTTTTTGAATTTTCAGTTGTTAATTTTAAAATAGTTTTATTAATATTATTATTATCACAAAATGTATAACCAAGACAATTTTTAATTTTATTTTTTGCTTTTAAATAAATTGTTTTTTCATTTAATAATTTACTTTTAAAATATTCAATTATCGTCCTTGATTTTAAATTTTTATTATCTTTAAATTGATAAATCTTTTTCATAATAGATTGTTCTGAATAAAATGAATTAATATAAGTTAGCAATGCATATAAAATAATATAATAAGTTGAAATCAAAGAAAACATATTTGCAGCAAATTCACTTAATTTCATATATTTTCTACTAACAATAGTTTGTTCATTAGCACTTCTAAAATAAATTTTGGCTAATTTATCAAAATCTTTTCTTTTTGTAACAAATCTATCATAACCTTTCTTTGAAGAATATATTTCATAAGAAGAAAAACTTAAATAATATTTATTTCCATCTTCATTAAATAAATAATTTTCATCTGAATTAAATATAATTGTCTTAAAATAAACATTCATTTTCATAAATTCATCTGGTTTCAAAACAGTAAATTCACCTGTCACAAATCTTCTAACAGGATTTTTATAATCATAAACATTTATTGAAGTATCAATATGAAAAACTTCATATCTACATTCTGAATTTTCTAAAACATTACTTAATTCTTCAAATAAACTTTCATTATCAGATTTAATTGAAACTCCAATTTCATAATATTGAAAAATTTCATTAGCATAAATTCCACTCATAGTGAAATTATTTTCTTTTGGACAAAAAAAATTTTGTAGAGAATTAGAAAGAAAAGATGAATTAAATTCATTATAAAAATCGCTTTCATTACAATAATCTGAATTAATTGGAAATATAGTTTTATTATAAATTCCTCCTGTTTTATTTAATATTATAAAATTTAAACTTAATTTAATATAATCATAAATTGAAAAATCAGGTTCTACATTATCACAACTTACTCCAAAAGCATAAGCAATGGAATAATTTTCAAATGTAATTTTATCTGTTATATCTAATTGCTTATTATAATAAATTAAACTTATATTTTGTCGAATTATAAAACTTTTTATGTTTAATGAAATATATGTTATTGCAATTATTACGAATATTAGAAAAAATAAACCTCCTGTTACGGTATAAAATTTTGATTTTGATTTATAATGAAAACCAAATTGAACTCCAAAAAAATCAAATTTTTTTATTATTTTTTTTATGTTCTTATTTAAAAAATAAGACATATATTATTATATCATTATTAATAAACTATTTTTTTAATATTTGTGTTATATAAATAAATAATGCAAAATTTAATTAAAAAATTTTTGGTAAATGTTATAAAATTAAAATATATCAAAAAATTATTCAAAAATTTATAAATAATTCAAATAACTTTATCTAATATCAAAATAATTTTAAAAGAGAATCATACTTTTAAAGTATATTATAAAATTTTGTCCAATTTCGAGAAAATGTTAATTTGTTAGAAATAAATATTGTATTTATCTTTCAAAATGAAAGTTCAATATAATTTTTAAAAACAAATAATAAAAATAAGAATATAATAAATTTTTTATTACAAATATTAATTAAAATTTAAAAATAATTTATCAAGATAAATAAG
>JAEEGI010016101.1_pt1 | contig 15476 bp, 11 predicted proteins | sample 8958751 | NCBI WGS metagenome assembly JAEEGI01 (sample SAMN16246545, study PRJNA631951) | gut metagenome | biome: gut microbiome; feature: rumen; material: KS-attached | host: Bos | place: Iran: Karaj | collected 2018-10
TCATCCTGAGCCAGGATCAAACTCTTCTTTGTATAATTCTATTATAACTCTAGTCTGTCCTGACGCGTTTCAAAGAAATCAACGCTCTCGATTCTTATAATTTTCTCGGTACTTGCTTGTACTTCCTTCAGTCTTTTCAATGAACTTCTTTTGCAGAAAAATCCCGCTCGTTTGTTTCAAGCGGGAATGCAAAGGTACGGAAAGTTTTTAAACCACCAAACTTTTTTTACATTTTTTTCAAAGAATTTGCCCTCACACGCGCCTCCAGCTCCCATGTGCGTATCCTGTCCTTGTAGGTATTATTGGCGTTAACCTTCTCTATCTCAAGCGATGCATCGGAGTTTCCCTCCCATCTGCGACAATTGTAGAGAACATCGTAAATCCTGCCTATCTGATACTCCCTGCTGACCCTGAGACCTACGGCATAGTCCTCGCCATACTTGGTCGTAGGGAAATTCAGCTCGCGGAGAAGCGGGACATAGAACCCGCGGGGCGCTCCGAGACCGTTGATGCGAAGGGCATTGTTCCGCCCGTTCTCAGGAGTCCATTCGCGATGGTCGATGATGCCGGGAGGCAAAGTGTTGCCGTCGAAATCGGTCATCCGATACGTTCCCACCACCATGGCGCAGTTCTGCTCATGGAAAGCATCCACCATCTTCTGAACGGTATTCTCATCATAATAGGTATCGTCGGAATCCAGCTGCAGCGCGAACCTTCCGCAGAGCGGATGATGCAGCGCGGCGTTCCAGTTGCCTCCGATCGCATGCCAGGTCTTGTCCTGCGCTATATACACCAGCCGGGGATCGTCGAGGAATCCCTTGATCACATCTACCGTACCGTCCGTGGAGTTGTCATCCACCACAATGACGTTGTATCTGAACGAGGTCTTCTGCGACAGAGCCGAACGTATGGCGTCGGCGATGGTACGCACCCGGTTCTTGCAAGGGATGACCACGGAAGCCTCATACCTGAAATCTCCGGCTTCGAAAGATATCGGCTTGAATACAGGCTCGAGATACCCTCCGATATCCTTCAGGTGCCCGGTACAGGCCTGCTCCATCTCTATCTGGACCGCGCGATTCTTCGGGTCCACATAGTCGAACTGCTTTTCCCCCGACTTGCGCAGGTCGGTCTCCACCTCATAATAGAGGAACTCGTTGATATGCACAAGACTCCCCTTCTGGGAAACCTTCAGGCGAAGGTCGTACAGCGCAGCGAAACTGTAATCGCAGTCCATTCGCGCGACGGCGTCCTTCAGGGCGGAGGTCCTGTAAAGCAGGACTCCGCCGAAGTCGAAGTCGTCGCGCAGGGCGCCGAACTGGCAGTCGATGACCGGCGCCTGCTTCAGCTCGCCGCCGGTCATCGCGAAATGGTCGGCGTACACCATCGCCGCACAGGTATCGTCGGCGACGGAAAGCATCCTCTCGAGCGCATAATGAACGAGGGAGAGCTCAGTCGGCTTAGTATAGAGAAGGGTAAACTCCGCCCCGGCCTTGCCGGCGATGTAACGGAGCGTATCCGTGGACGAAAGCGGCTGGTCGGTTCCAAGGAAACAAAGCGAAGAAACAGCAGGCTCGGACGAGAGATTGGCCCGGGTGGCGGCTGCAGTCTCAGGGGCGCAACAGGAAATGAAGCAATCGATCTTTGACATAAAGAATAAAATGGATTACAAGGACAAAGATAGTTTATTTTTCATATATTTGCGGAACATATAAACTGATAACCGGATCGATTTGGAAAGGAAAATAGTCATCATCCCGACCTACAACGAAAAGGAGAACATCGAGCGCATCATCCGCAAGGTATTCTCCCTGGACGGGGTCTACAATATTCTGGTCATCGAAGACGGCTCCCCCGACGGGACTGCCGCCATCGTCAAAGGCCTCCAGCGGGAGTTCCCCTCACGCCTCTTCATGATAGAGCGTGCCGGCAAGCAAGGCCTGGGCACCGCTTATATCACGGGCTTCAAATGGTCCGTCGAGCAGGGCTACGACTATATCTTCGAGATGGACGCCGACTTCTCGCACAACCCCGAAGACCTTCCCCTCCTCTTCAAGGCATGTTCCGAAGACGGCGCCGACCTGGCCATAGGCTCCAGGTACTGCAACGGCATCAGCGTGATCAACTGGCCGATCGGCCGTGTGATCATGTCCTATTATGCCTCGGTATATGTCCGGACCGTTCTTGGGATGAAGGTCTATGATACCACAGCCGGCTTCAAGTGTTACCGCCGGAAAGTATTGGAGACCATCGACCTGGACCGTATCAAGATGAAGGGATACGGCTTCCAGATAGAGATGAAGTATTCCACCTACAAGCTCGGATTCAAGATCAAGGAAGTCCCCATCATCTTCGTCGACCGCAAGGAAGGCACCTCCAAGATGTCCAGCGGCATCTTCGGAGAAGCATTCTGGGGCGTCATCAAGCTGAAGTTCAGAAAGATAAGACCTCGTCAGGCCTAGGACTTCACCAATCTCAAGGAAATACGCTTCCGCTCTAAATCCACGTCCAGCACCGAGACTACGATCCTCTGGTGCAGTTTGAGGATTTTCGAAGGTTCGGCATGGCCGCGGACTCCCATCTGCGACACATGGATGAGTCCGTTCTCGTGCAATCCTATATCGACGAAAGCTCCGAAATTGGTGATATTGGTCACGATGCCGGGGAGCTCCATCCCGGGATACAGATCCTCGAGATCATGCACGTCCTGAGAGAACTCGAACTCCGAAGCCTGCTCGCGCGGGTCGCGACCGGGCTTGACGAGTTCCTTCAGGATATCGTTCACCGTCGGCAGGCCGAAATCACCCTCCACATAGTCGGCGGCTGAGATCTTTGAACAGAGTCCGGCATTGCCGACCAGCTCTCCCGTGCTGACTCCAAGGTCACGTGCCATACGGTCCACGATATGGTAGCACTCGGGGTGGACTGCGGAATTGTCCAGCGGATTGGCCGCATCGGGGATGCGGAGGAAGCCCGCGCACTGCTCGAAGGCCTTGGCGCCGAGGCGCGGGACCTTCATGAGCTCGGCGCGCGACTTGAACGCGCCCGACTCCGTCCGGTACGCCACGATCCTGGCGGCCAGGGACGGGCCGATGCCGGCGACATAGCCGAGAAGATACGGGCTGGCGGTATTGAGATTCACTCCGACGCTGTTCACGCACATCTCCACGGTAGTGTCCAGTTTCTCCTTCAGAAGGGCCTGGTCCACGTCGTGCTGGTACTGCCCCACCCCGAGGGACTTCGGATCTATCTTGACCAGCTCCGCGAGAGGGTCCATCAGGCGCCTGCCGATGGACACGGCGCCGCGGACGGTCACATCTTCGTCTGGGAACTCCTCGCGTGCGACTTCGGACGCGGAATAGATGGACGCTCCGTCCTCGCTGACCGTCCAGACCTTGCACCCTTCCGGAAGGTGGACCTTCTTCATGAAATCCTCGGTCTCGCGGCTGGCAGTGCCGTTGCCGATCGCAACGGCCTCGATGCGGTATTTCTCTATCATCGAAGAAACCGCCATGATGGACTTGACCTTCTCGTTCTGGGGAGGATGGGGGAAGATGATCTCGTGATGCAGGAGATTGCCCTGCTCGTCCAGACACACGGTCTTGCATCCGTTGCGGAAACCGGGGTCTATAGCCAGCGTACGCTTCTGTCCTACGGGAGGAGACAACAGGAGCTGTTTGAGATTCTCCCCGAAGACTTCGATAGACTCGGCATCCGCCTTCTGCTTCGCCTCCTTGATTATCTCGTTCGAGATGGAAGGATCGAGCAGACGCTTCCACGCATCTTCGACCGCCGCACGGATCTCCACGGAAAGAAGTTTCGAAAGATATGAATGCTCCTGACAGAAATCATAATACATCTTGTTGGAGCATTTCTCCTGGTCGGCATCGAGCGACACGCTCAGGAACCCTTCGTTCTCCGCACGGAGCATAGCGAGAAGGTTATGGGAAGGAATGCGCGCGATCGGCATCGAGAAATTGAAATAGCTGCGGTACTTTGCGGCATCGGGATTGTCCTTCGCGGCCTTGGTGGCCTTGGAGCATACCCTGCGGGTACGGTAGATGCCGCGAAGGGTCTCGCGGACCGATGCCGTCTCGCTCAGGCGCTCGGCGATGATATCGCGCGCGCCGGCAAGCGCATCCTCGACGGACGCGACTTTGTCGCCGACGAACTTGCGCGCCTCGGCGGCGGGATCCGCCACTCCCCTGACGGCGAAGAACCTGTCGGCCAGGGGCTCCAGGCCCGCTTCGCGGGCGATGGTGGCCCTGGTGCGCCTCTTCGGCCTGTACGGGAGATACAGATCCTCCAGCTCGCTGGCATTGACGCATCCCTCTATCTGCCCGCGAAGCTCAGGAGTAAGCTTCCCGAGACCTTCGATGGTCTCGAGGATGGTCTCCTTGCGCTTCTCCATCTCGCTGAAGACCTCCACCCAGTGCTTGACGGATGCGACTTCCATATCGTCCATGCCGCCCGTCCTTTCCTTGCGGTAGCGGCTGATGAAGGGGATGGTATCCCCGTCTTCGAACATCTGGGCGCAGTTCTCGACCTGCCACGGCTTCAATCCGAGCAGGGAGGCGATATGGCGGATATATAAGTCTTTCATCAGTCTTGTGAGATTTCTTTCAGTTCAGTGCGATACGCGGACATGATCCTGGACTTGGACAGGAATCCTACGTACACCATGTCCGAATCCACGACAGGAAGGCGCCAGGCGCCTGTACGGTCGAACTTCTCCATCACGCTCTCCATCTTTTCATCGAGGAAGACCACAGCGGCGGGAGCCTCCATTATGTCCCTCACGTGCATGGAAGAATAGCTGTCGGTACGGAACATCACCTTGCGGATATGGTCCATCTCCACAATGCCCTTGAGATGCTGCCTGGCATCGAGGACCGGGAACACCTGCGCGTCGCTGTCGGAGATGACATCCACGAAGTCTCCAAGGGTATCGGTCATGCTCACCCTCGGGTACTTGTCCCTGACAAGATCCGAAGTCTTCAGGAGAGTCAGGACAGCCTGGTCGTTGTCGTGGGTCAGGAGTTCGCCGGACTGGGCGATGCGCTTGGTATAGATAGAGTATTTCTCGACCAGACGAATGGATCCGAACGAGAAAGCGGAGGCGATGATCAGCGGAATGAACAACTCATACCCGCCGGATATCTCGGCGATAAGGAAGATTGCGGTCATCGGAGCCTGCATGACACCGGCCATCAGCGCAGCCATGCCCACCAGCACGAAATTCTGTTCCGGCACGGAAATGTCGGCACCGGCGAGAAGAAGGTTGAGCACCCTGGCCACGACGAATCCGGCGATGGCGCCGACGAACAGAGTAGGGCCGAAAGTGCCTCCGACTCCACCACCGGCATTGGTAAGGGTCATCGAAAAGACCTTCAAAAGGAGGATGAGAAGGAAGAACGCCGGAATCCCCCATTTGGAGCGCAGCAGGAATGCGAGCGGCCCGTCCATCGCGAAATCGCCTCCGTTCAGCAGCACTCCGAGCGAGTCGTAACCCTCACCGTACAAAGGCGGGAACAGGAAAATGAGCAAGCCGAGCGCCACGGCGCACCAGGCCCATCGGGCATAGCGGTTCGCGATCTTGCCGAGACGGTCCTCGAGCCACAGCGTCATGCGGATGAAGTAGAGCGACACCGCTCCGCAGATGATGCCGAGGATGATGTAGAACGGGATGTTGACCATGGAGAACGGCGTCAACGTGCACTGGAACGGGAGCTCGTGCCCCAGGAAAAGATATGAAACGACTGCCGCAGACACTGTGGAGAGCAGCAGCGGCATCATGGAATTCATCGAAATGTTGAACAGGAGTATCTCGAGGGTGAAGAGCACTCCCGCAAGCGGGGCCTTGAAGATGCCGGCGATTGCGCCCGCGGCGCCGCAGCCTATGAGGATGGTCATGCCGCGGTGCGACATGCCCGCCCAGCGGGCGAAATTGGAGCCGATGGCCGCGCCGGTATAGACGATAGGCGCCTCGGCTCCTACGGATCCTCCGAATCCGATGGTCACCGAACTGGTGAGGATGGAGGACCACATGTTGTGCGGCTTGATCCGGGATTCATTGCGCGAAACGGCCTGCAGCACTTTGGTCACGCCGTGGCTGATGTTATCCCTGACGACATAGCGAAGGAGCAGGAGAGAGATCAGCATACCTATACCCGGCAGAAGCAGATAGAGCAGGGCATGCGTGGAGCCCGCAAGCACCGAAGCCAGAAGATGCTGGATGAGATGGATGAGCTTGAGCAGGATTACTGCGGCCGCGCCGCTGGCTATGCCTACAAGGAATGACAGGATAAGGAGCTTGTTGCGCTCCGAGAGATCCTTGAACAAACTGAGTAGCCTTCCTGCCTTCATAATCAAAAAAGGCCGTCCCTGGACAGGACGACCGGTAAGTGTCTAAAAAGTCTCAGGCGTCTCCTTCCGATGAATCGTCATCTCCGCCATACTGGGAGATATTGTCATCCGGCAAAGTCTCGCCTTCTGAAGATGTACCCGCGGAGGTGCCGGCAACCTGCTCGGTCTCGGCCTCCTCTTCGCCTTCGAGCCAGCGCTCGATGTCCTCGAGGTCGTCGGTCTTGACCTTGATCTTGACGAGGTAAATGGAGTCGGGGGTCTCGACGGTCACGGCATAGAACGGAGTGCCGTCGGGTTTGGTATATTTGGTAAGGTCTCCGAGGTAATCGTTGAAACCTTTGGGATACTTCTCTGCGAAAGCGGCTGCAAGCTCTTCCGACATGTTCTCATAGCTAACGACGTGTCTTCTACGGGTATCGATTTTCATACTTATCAACAGATTTTAGTTACGATAAAGATGCTAATGGATTCCGCTTGCAATAATAAGTGAAAAAACTGAAAGTCCATAGCCAAAATCACTTTTTTTTGAAGAAAAATGATTTCTGGGCTTTCTTGCGTTCGGGATCGCGTTCCACGAACACCGGTTTCATGGTTCTGGGATCGAGTCCCGTATAGAACATGACGGACGAAGTCGTCATGGGAGTGGGCATGAAATCCTGCACCTGGTCCATCCAGATACCCTTCAGCGCGGGATTTCGGGAGAGGTTCTCCATATCCTTCCTCGTACATCCGGGATGCGACGAAATGAAGTAAGGTACTATGCCGGTCTTCAGTCCGGCCTTGGCTGTGATCTTGTCGAACTCCTGCCTCAGTCTGACGAAGAGTCGGAAGGACGGCTTGGCCATATAGTAGAGGACATTGTCCTCGGTATGCTCCGGCGCCACCTTGAGACGCCCGGAGGTATGGCGCAGTATGAGTTCCTTCAAATAAGGATAGGAAGTCGAGTCCACGAATCCGTCCTCGTCGAGGAAAAGGTCGTAGCGTATGCCGCTCCCGATATAAGCATGCTTGATCCCCTTGATGGACAGCACCTTGTCATACAGTCCGAGCACACGTGCGTGCGAGCGGTCGAGATTGGGGCAAGGCTTGGGGAAAAGGCAGGACTTGCGCTTGCATTTCGCACATATCGACTTGTCCTTCCCGCCCATTCCGTACATGTTGGCGGTCGGCGCCCCGAGATCGGAGATGTTGCCGGTGAAACCCGGCAAGGACAGCAGGCCTTTGGCCTCCTTGCATATCGATTCCTCGGACCTGGACTGGATGAACTTGCCCTGATGGGCGGCGATAGTGCAGAAGTTGCAGCCTCCGAAACACCCGCGGTGGGTGTTGATGGAGAACTTGATCATATCGTATGCGGGGATGCGCTTGTCCTTGTACCTGGGATGCGGCAGTTTGGTGAAAGGCAGGTCCCAGAACGAGTCCATCTCCGCCTCGGTGGCCGGAGGATACGGAGGATTGATCTGTACATACCCGTCTCCGACCGGTTCGATGATGGTGTCGGGATGGAGCATGTTGGCGTGGGTCTCGATCAGGTGGAAGTTCTCGGCGAAGGCGCGCTTGTCGCGGCAGCATTCCTCGAAGGAATGCAGGACAAGCGCGTCCGACTGCTTCCACTTCCCGGTCATCAGGAAAGCCAACTGAGGGATCTTCCTGATGTCGTGGAGATTGCGCCCGCTCTCGATGGCGCGGGTAAGCTCGAGCATGGGGCGCTCCCCCATTCCGTAGCATAGCCAGTCCGCGCGGCTGTCCACAAGGATGGACGGGAACAGCCTGTCCTTCCAGTAATCGTAATGCGTCACCCGCCGGAGCGAAGCCTCGATGCCGCCGATGACCACCGGCACGTCCGGGAAAAGATCCTTCAGGATGCGTGAATATACGGTGACGGCATAGTCCGGACGCTGTCCGAACTTGCCGTCAGGTGTGTATGCATCGTCGTGACGGAGGCGTTTGCCTGCGGTGTAGTGGTTCACCATCGAATCCATAGCGCCGGAGTTCACTCCGAAATACAGGCGCGGCGCCCCTAGCTTCTTGAAATCGCGCAGGTCGTCGCGCCAGTTGGGCTGGGGAACGACGGCCACGCGGTAGCCGAACTTCTGAAGATACCGAGCTATGCAGGCAGAGCCGAAGCTCGGATGGTCCACAAAGGCGTCACCCGTAAAGAGGATGACGTCGATGTAGTCCCATCCGAGCTTCTGCACCTCCTTGACGGAGGTCGGTATCATATAGTTGTCCGGCATAAGGATTACATCCTTTCGGGCAGGCTGAAGCCGAGGATGTCGGTGGCCTTCCGAAGGACTGAGGCGAGCGTGGAGATGAGGACGAGCCTCATCTTCAGCAGGCCCGGATCCTCCTCGCGAAGGATGGGAGTATCGTGATAATACTGGTTGAACTCCTTGGCCAGATCGTAGGCATAGTTCGCGATGAGTGCCGGAGAGAGGGCAGCAGCAGCCTCGGCGACTTTCTGAGGGTATCCGTTGAGTATCTTGACGAGGCGGATCTCCTTGGGACTGAGTTCCACTCCCTCGGGAATCTCCGCTACGGTATGCATCAGTCCGCGCTCTTCGGCCTTGCGGAGGATGCTGCAGATACGGGCATGAGTGTACTGGATGAAAGGGCCGGTGTTGCCGTTGAAGTCGATGGACTCCTTAGGGTTGAAGAGCATCTTGCGCTTGGGATCCACCTTGATGATGAAATACTTGAGCGCGCCGAGACCGATCATACGGTAGAGCTTCTCCTTCTCGTCGTCGGCAAGCCCCTCGAGCTTTCCGGACTCTTCCGAGGTGGCCTTCGCCTCCTCGTACATCTTCTCGATCAGGTCGTCGGCATCCACCACGGTGCCCTCGCGGGATTTCATCTTGCCTTCGGGCAGCTCTACCATTCCATAGGACAGATGGTAGATGCGGTCGGCCCACTCGAAGCCGAGCTTGGCAAGAATGAGCTTCAAGACTGCGAAATGATAGTTCTGCTCGTCGCCTACGACATAGACGTGCGAGTCGAGACTGTCCTCCGAGAAGCGGCGCTCGGCAGTGCCGAGGTCCTGCGTAATATAGACCGAAGTCCCGTCGGAGCGCAGGACGAGCTTGCGGTCGAGCCCGTCGGCCGTAAGGTCGCACCATACCGAACCGTCAGGATCGCGCACGAACGCGCCGTTGTCCAGCCCTTTCTGGACAAGTTCCTTGCCCAGAAGATATGTGTCATGCTCGTAATAAACCTTGTCGAAGGAGATGCCCAGGGCTTTGTATGTCTGGTCGAAGCCTTCGAACACCCAGCCGTTCATCATGGCCCAGAGATCACGTACTTCCCTGTCGCCCTCCTCCCATTTGACCAGCATCTCGTGCACGGCCTTCATGCAGGGGGCTTCCTTCTTGGCAGTCTCCTCGTCCATGCCGCCGGCAACCAACTCCTTTACCTCGCGGGTAAGGATGTTGTTGAACTCAACATAGCAGTCGCCGACGAGATGGTCGCCCTTCTTGCCGGTGCTCTCCGGAGTCGCCCCGGCGAAGGACTGCTGCCATGCATACATCGACTTGCAGATGTGCACTCCGCGGTCGTTCACGAGGGTGGCCTTGATCACGTCGTTGCCGCTGGCCTTGAGTAGGCGGGAAACAGAATCTCCGAGGAGATTGTTGCGGATGTGGCCGAGATGGAGCGGCTTGTTGGTGTTGGGAGATGAGAACTCCACCATGATCTTGCGCCCGGTAGCAGGCAGGATGCCGAAATCCGGATCCGATGCTATAGAGGAGAAGAGGGAGTTCCACCAGAACTGTGACAGGCTGATGTTCAGGAAACCCTTGACAACGTTGAAAGTGCTGATCTCGGGGACATTGGCGCGGAACCATTCCCCGATCGCATTGCCAGTGGCGTCGGGAGACGAGTGGGAGATCCGCAGGAGCGGGAACACCACCAGGGTATAATCGCCTTCGAACTCCTTCCTGGTGACCTGGACCTGGACGGCCGAAGCCTCTATGTCAGCATTGTACAGATCCTTGACGGCCGATACGGCCTTGCTTGCAATGAATGATTCGGGTGTCATCAGCCGAGATAGGTTTTCAGGAGTTTGCTTGCACTGGGTTTCTTGAGCTTGCGGATGGCCTTCTCCTTGATCTGGCGCACACGCTCACGGGTGAGGTCGAGACGCTCACCGATCTCCTCGAGGGTCATCTCCTGGCATCCGATGCCGAAGAAGCTCTTGATGATCTCACGCTCGCGCGGAGTGAGGATCTGGAGCGCGCGCTCGATCTCCGTGCTCAGCGACTCGCTCACGAGGCCGCGGTCGGCGGACGGGGAATCGTCGTTGGGCAGGACGTCGAGCAGACTGTTGTCCTCGCCCTCCACGAACGGAGCGTCCACGGAAACGTGGCGGCCGGAGACACGGAGGGTGTCGGCTATCTTGTCCTTGGGCACCTCGATCATCTCGGCGAGCTCCTCGTTCGAGGGCTGGCGCTCGTTCTCCTGCTCGAACTTGCCGAGGGCCTTGTTTATCTTGTTCAGGGAACCCACCTGATTCAGCGGCAGACGCACGATTCGCGACTGCTCGGCAAGGGCCTGAAGGATGGACTGACGGATCCACCACACTGCATAGGAAATGAACTTGAAACCCCTGGTCTCGTCGAACTTCTCGGCGGCCTTGATAAGGCCGAGGTTGCCTTCGTTAATGAGGTCTGGAAGGCTCAGGCCCTGGTTCTGGTACTGCTTGGCGACCGACACGACGAAACGGAGGTTGGCGCGGGTAAGTTTTTCAAGTGCGGCCTGGTCGCCCTGGCGGATGCGCTGGGCAAGTTCGACTTCCTCTTCCGGGGACACCAGTTCCTCGCGGCCTATCTCCTGGAGGTACTTGTCCAGGGATGCGCTCTCGCGGTTGGTGATGGACTTTGTGATCTTTAACTGTCTCATATACGGTATAAAAAAATTGTCGCGTCCCCGTGGATGGGGACGCGACATATTCGCGGCTTCACCTGCGGGTCTATTCCTTACCGAAACCGAAGTAGGAAGCCCTGCCGGACGATGTTACGCCTTCGATATAGATGGCGCGCCTGGACTTCTTGGCGATCTCGATAACTTCTTCGGGTTTGCTCACAGGCTGGTCGTTGACGTAAAGGATCACGAACCCTTCGGATGCACCGGCATCCAGAAGCTTGCCGTCCCCTACGGACACGATCTCGACGCCGTTCTTCAGGCCGAGCCTGTCAAGGGTCTCCTGAGGAGCCTTGCGAAGCTTGGAGCCATAGAATGCGATGGATCCGTCGTCGCTGACCGTTCCGGTCTCTTCAGTCGTTCCAAGGAAAGTGACCTCGAAGTCACGTTCGCTGCCATTGCGGTAAACTCTGAGGACTGCCTTGTCTCCGGGGCGGTAGCCGTTGACCTTTTCCTGTACGAAAGCCATGCTGTTGACCTTGGCACCGTCGATGGCGAGAAGCACGTCGCCCTTCTTCATGCCGGCCTTGTCAGCGGAGCTTCCTGCGGAAACCTCCTCAATATATACGCCGTCAAGAGAAGAAAGTTTCAATTCTTTTTGATCATCTTCCGTAAGCAGGCGATAGGTCACGCCAAGGCGCGCGCGCTTGACGGAACCGAAGTCGATGAGGTCCTCGACGATCTTGCGCACGATGTTGGAAGGGACGGCGAAGGAATAACCGGAATAGGAGCCGGTCTGGGAGTAGATCATGGTATTGATACCGACCAGCTCGCCGGCCTTGTTGACGAGCGCGCCGCCGGAGTTGCCGGGGTTGACGACGGCGTCAGTCTGGATGAAGGACTCGATCTTCATCTTGGGCTGGCCGCTCTGGCGTCCGTAAGGATCCTGGTCGGTGGCGCCGCCCATGGAACGTCCCTTGGCGCTGACGATACCGGCGGTGATGGTGCTGCGGAGGTTGTACGGGCTGCCGATGGCGAGCACCCACTCTCCGAGGCGGAGGTTGTCGGAGTCGGCGAACGGGATGGTGGGAAGACCCTCGGCGTCGATCTTGATGAGGGCAACGTCGGTCGCCTCGTCGGTGCCGATGACCTTGGCCTCATAGGTCTTGTTGTTGTTGAGGACGACCTGGACCTCGGTGGCGCCGTTGACGACGTGGTTGTTGGTGACGATGTAACCGTCCGGGCGGATGATTACGCCGGAGCCGCTGCCCCTCTGCTCACGCTCCTGGGGCTGGGCCTGACGGCCGGAGCCGCCTCCGGGATAACCGAAGAAGAACTCGAACGGGTCGAAGTATTGCTGCTGCTGGACAGTGGTCTTGATGGTCACCGCGACATAGACGACGGCATCCACCGCGGACTCCGCCGCATATGTGAAATCGGGATAGTCGGTCTGCTCGAGATTGACCGTACGGAAGGATGAGCCATCCGAAGAGACGGCCGCCGGTGCAATCTCCGGCGCGGTGCTCTTGACGATGGCATAGGCTGTCAGTCCACTGACAAGGATCGACGCCAGGATAGTCAATAAACCTTTTTTCATAACGATTCTATTTTGTTTCAACATTATCAACACGACCGGAACGGACAAAATGTCAGTTTCGTCCGTCCGGGGAGTAAAAACTCAAAATATATGCCAAAATATTTCCATTTAATTCTTACATTTGTACAATCGTAAAAAGTAAGAGAGTATGGAATTCAAAGTATCTAGCCAAGAACTGCTCAAAGGCATATCGGACGTATCCAAAGCCATCCCTTCCAAGTCTGCGCTCGCCATCCTGGAGAACTTCCTCTTCGTCCTGAACGGGAATATCCTCGAGATCACGGCGTCTGACACCGAACTGACGCTGCGCACCGACGTAGAGGTGGATTCCACCGCCGAAGAGGGCAGCATGGCAGTTCCTGCCCGTCATATCATCGACCTCCTGAAGGCCCTTCCCGACCAGCCCATCAGCATCAAGACCGTCAGCGATAGTTCCTTCGAGTGCCGCTGGTCCAGCGGCAACTCCGTCCTCCCCTATTTCCCCGCCGAGGACTACCCCGAGATCAAGGGCGCCGGTGACGATGCACAGACCGTCGTGTTCCCGGCCCAGACTCTCGTGGACGGCATCAACGGCACGGTGTACGCCACCGCCGACGACGAGATGCGCCCGGTGATGAACGGCATCTTCTTCGACATCGACGTGGACAGCACCACGCTTGTCGCTTCCGACTCTCACAAGCTCATCTGCTACACCACCGGTGACGTCAAGTCCCCCGGCAAGTACTCGTTCATACTCCACAAGAAGCCCGCTACTGTGCTCAAGTCTATCATCGGCAAGGACATCGACGAGGTGCAGGCCGTCTTCGACTCCACCACCGTCGTCTTCAAGTTCGGCGCCACCATGATGGTCTGCCGCCTCATCGTGGGCAAGTATCCCAAGTACCGCGACGTCATCCCTCAGAACAACGCCAACATCCTCAAGATCAACCGCACGCAGTTCCTCAACACCATCCGCCGCGTGGCCGTCTGCGCCAACAAAGCCTCCAACCACGTCAAGTTCGACCTCAAGCCGGACCAGCTCGAGACCACCGCACAGGACCTCGGTTTCGCCACCACGGCCTATGAGAAGGTCAGCTGCGACTACAGCGGAGACAACCTCACAATCGGCTTCAAGTCTCCGTTCCTCGTTGACATCCTCTCCAACATGACCTGCGAGAACCTCGTCATGAAGTTCGCCGACCCGCGCAGGGCCGCGCTCATCCTTCCCGCCGAAGAGGAGGCGGAGAACGAGAAGATCTGCGGTATCATCATGCCTGTGGCCATCTAAAAGATTATTATGGATCTCAAACTCGACAGGCCGTTGCTCTTCTTCGACATCGAGAGCACCGGCCTTAATATTGCGACGGACGGCATCATCGAACTCAGCTTCGTAAAGGTGCTTCCGGAAGGCGGCGACCCTCTGATCAAAACATGGAAGATCAAGCCCTGGGACTATCGCAACCACCGCATCATCCCCATCAGCCCCAGCGCCTCGGAAGTGAACGGCGTGAAGGACGAGGATCTCGTTAACTGCCCCAAATTCATCGAAGTGCTGCCGGAAGTGGCCGACTGGCTCGCCGGGAGCGACCTCGCCGGCTTCAATTCCACCAAGTTCGACCTCCCGCTCCTGGCGGAGGAAATCGAACGTGTCCGTGACTATTGCAAGACACGCATCAAGGATCCGAAGGCCCGCGAAAAGGCGCAGGAGATGCTCGACTGCATCGGCAGAATAGACCTCCACGACTGCAAGATGGTCGATGTCCAGAACATCTACCACCACATGGAGCCCCGCAACCTCAGGGCCGCCTACCGCTTCTACTGCGGAGGCAGGGACTTCGAGAACGCCCATACTGCAGAAGCTGATACTCTCGCCACTTACGAAGTGCTCAAGGCCCAGTTGGACCGTTACAAGGAACCGACCGAGTTCCAGCAGGAATCACTCAAGAATGACGTGGATGCATTGGCCAGGATAGGCGCCCGCGCCCGCAGCGTGGACTTCGCGGGCCGCCTGTACCTGAACGACAACGGCGAGCCCACCATCAGCTTCGGCAAGCACAAAGGCAAGACCGCGCGCGAGGTATGGGAGAGCGAGCCTTCATATTTCGCCTGGATCGAAAACGGAGAGTTTACTCTCGACACCAAGCGCCAGTTCGCCCTGCTCAAGGAGCAGTTCACGACGGAGCGCAAAGCCGATGCTGCCGCGAAGCGCAAGCCACTCAGCGACAACGAAGTGGAGGATGCGGCGAAGCTCCTCTCCGAAAAATGGGCCGGAAAGCTTTTCTGATATGAAAGTCTGCGTCGGACTCTCCGGTGGAGTGGACTCCAGCGTCGCCGCCCTGCTGCTCAAGCGGCAGGGTTACGACGTATTTGCCATGTTCATGCAGAACTGGCACGACACCGAGGGTACGCTGCACGGCGACTGCGAATGGGAGGAAGACCGTTTCGTGGCCGAAATGGTCGCCAGGAAGATCGGCATCCCTTTCTATTTCGTGGACTTGAGCAAGGAATATCGGCAGAGGGTGGTCGATTACATGTTCGACGAGTATTCCAAGGGACGCACGCCCAATCCCGACGTGCTGTGCAACCGCGAGATCAAATTCGACGCTTTCATGAAGGCCGCGCAGCGGCTCGGTGCGGACATGGTGGCCACGGGCCACTATTGCCGCAAGGAGACGATCAG
>JAEEGI010016102.1_pt1 | contig 15476 bp, 18 predicted proteins | sample 8958751 | NCBI WGS metagenome assembly JAEEGI01 (sample SAMN16246545, study PRJNA631951) | gut metagenome | biome: gut microbiome; feature: rumen; material: KS-attached | host: Bos | place: Iran: Karaj | collected 2018-10
GGAGACAAAGTCATCATGACCGACAAGATCTTCAAGGAGAATGATTGGATGGAGAGGAAAGAATTGCTATCAACTCTGGAGGATTATCTGCAGGTCCAGATTGTCATCATACCCTGGGACCGCTATGAAATCTTCGGCCATTCAGACGGCATGGTGCAATGGATTGAAGGAAATCGCGTTCTGATGAACAATTACATCAACACCGACCCAGGCTTCCGCAAAAGGCTGCTGGAGGCACTTGCCCCGCACTTCACCGTAGAGGAATTGGAGTTTAACACCCCGAGGCTCAACAAGCTATCATGGGCCTACCTCAATTTCCTTCGCGTAAAAAACACTATCTTTGTACCTGGCCTGCACACGAAGGAAGACCCGCTGGCCCTGCAACAGATCCAGCAGTTCTACCCAGACTGCAAAGTCATCCAGGTGCAAGGATGTGAAGAGCTGGCCCGGGATGGCGGCGCCCTCCACTGTGTGACCTGGAACGTCCTGGCCGATGTTAATGAATGGACAAAAGAAGAAGCATAAAAACGACGATATGATAGACAAAAAATACATCACCGAACACAATCTAAAGGAGTGTCTGCAGGAATTTCACGCTGCTCAAGGTGTCACTGAAGATAAAAAGAAGGAATACCTGAATCCAATTTTTGAGCAACTTGCCAGAAAGATTCTCTATGGCGGTTTCATTTTGGTCGATGACGATTATGAAGTATATATCCGCACGGTTGAATTCTACTATCATGAGGAGGAGGCAGAAGGAAAACTTCTTAAAGATCCTATGGTCTATCACAGAAATGGCAAGTTTCCAAATCGGTCAGTTCCGCCATTCCCGCTGATGAGCCTCCATGCCCATTGGTCAGGATTTGACATCACATTCGAAGATCCGGATAAAAAGTACCGTGCTTCTGCTTTAATCCGTGAATTCGCAGTCTTTGACCGTCACCATGGCGGTAAAGGTAGTTGGGTATATTGGTCAACTGCAGGGGGGCCGGAAAAGAGCGAATATCAAGTCACCCAGACACCCAAATATGACAGCAGATCCACATATCTTCAATTCTACTTGAACGGATTCAGCATTGACGGCTCCAAAAACAGGGTTGAATGGAGGGATTTCAAACAAGCTAATTCTGGGAAGGTGACCTCCAATACCCGTAGGAATGTCTTCTTGGATGAAGCCAGAACCATAAAGGACAATCGTTTATGGTCTTTCAGGCGCAGCGAGAGACTGGATGACCTGAGAGAGCTCTAGTTTTAGCATAAGAATTATTTATCCTACCATGAAAAGAATACTTGTAATCCTCTTCACGATGAAAAAGATAATTACCATTTTACTTGCAGCAATTGGCATTATGAGTTGCGGAAACAACCCCAAGCAGGCTGAGGACCTGAAGGATAAGGCGTGGCAGGAAATTGCTCCCACGGAGATTGAACTGAATCCTGTCCAGATGATTGACAAGGACTGGCTGGAGGTATCGGCCGGAAAGGAGGGAAATATGAACCTCATGACCATTTCCTGGGGCAGCATCGGCGAACTTTGGGGCAAGCCGATTTTCATCGTATATGTGTCCACAAGCCGATATACTCACAAGTTCATGGAAGAGAACGACTACTTTACTGTGACTCACTTCCCTGCCAATATGCGCAAGCAGTTGTCCTACCTTGGTCGCGTCTCAGGCCGAGATGAGGATAAAGTGGCCGGCGCCGGGCTCACCGTGGAATTTACAGAGCTAGGCAATCCAATCTATTCCGAAGCAGACCTTGCCATCGAGTGCAAGAAACTATATGGGCAGCAGTTTGACGCCAGTCTAATGCCGGCCGAGCAACGCGAGTGGTATGAAAAGACCGGCCTTGGTATCCACTACATGTACATCGGAGAGATAGTTCACGTCTGGAAAAAGTAAGCGTGAAGATAGAAGAAGCCATGGTTTACCTGCTGGCGACAAGTCAGCATGGAATGAAGACCGAGCAAATTGCCAGGGAGCTGGAGCTGCGCGGTCTTGTGCCAAGACGTCCCGGAAAGCCGTTGGATGGAAAGGTCGTTGCGGCCATTGTCTTCAAGCACCCGGAGGTGTTTTGCTTCAATGAGGGAAGAGTGCGGCTATTAATGTAATCCCCTACAACAGTTTTAGAGCTATCGCTGCGCAGGCTTCGGCGTCGGCGAGGGCGTGGTGGTGGTTAAGAAGAGAGTAGCCGCATGCAGCGGCCACAGTATGTAGCTGGTGGTTAGGCAGGGTCTTGCCGAAGTGACGCCGAGAGGCGGCCAAGGTGTCCAGAAAGCGGTAGCCGGGATAATGGAGGCCATAGGCGTCGAAGACGGCCTTGAGGCATCCCTCGTCAAAGCGGGCGTTGTGTGCCACGAAGGGAACCTCTGCGGGGAAACGGTCGGTTTCAAAAGCGGCCAGGATGCGGTCTTCAATCTGGTCCCAGACATCCGGGAAAAGCGGGGCGTCTTCCGTGTCTTCGGGACCCAGTCCGTGGACTTGCTGACAGAACCAGGCGTAATAGTCCGGATAAGGATGGATGAGGCTGTAGAAAGAGTTCACTACTTCCCCATCACGTACAATGATAACGCCCACCGAGCACACGCTGGACGGGCAACCATTGGCGGTTTCAAAGTCTATGGCTATGAGGGATTGCCGTGTCATTGGGCCTAATTCCGATTCAAGATTCCAACTGCCTTCTCTACATCGGCATCCGTTAATCCCGCCTCATCGTTGACAAGGACCAGATGCGGCCATTGGTCTCTGAGCATCTCGTCACAATCATCCAGGATGACGTAGTTGTCACAGGGATGAGCTTTCAGGTACGCCGCGATTTCCTCTCCTCGAGTTGCAGGACGGTCAATATCACCGTCAATGACGGAGAACAGGATGGGAGTAACGCCAACAATCTTGTCGGTGAAAGGGAAGGGATGCCCACCAACGCTTGGATTGTCCGGATCGGTCATAAATTCAACTGTGCCGGGCACATCCTGAGTACGCCAAGATGATGAAATAACTATGCTGGCGCCTGTTTTCTCCAGAAGAGTACCCAGATGCGCCATCAGTTCCGAATCAAGCTGATAGCGGGATTTGTAGGTGTCCAGTACACCGTCTATGTCAAGGAAAACAAGTTTAGTCATTTTCAATAGACAAAGCTATTTTGTCTCTGCTTCACCATATAGGTAATACCCTTTCGATGTTGCTCCAACGGCTTCACACCAGCAGGAAGCGTGGTATTTCTGCTGAGGGTCAAACACGATCTCTATCCCATCTTTCCCGTAACGATACTCGCAGACCTTACTCTTTAATTCATTCGGCAGAATACTCTTGATGTCGGCATTCTCGTCTTTATGAATAGGGACAATGATTTCCGGATTGACTTGCTGACAGAGTCTGATTAAATCTTGCTTAGATGCGTGTCCGGATGTATGCTCCCTTTCTTCAACGACGCATCCTCTTTCCCGGAACTGCTCTACAAAACGGAATGTCGAAGGGTTGAATGCCGTGTTGCCTTCGCTATTGTCAATGTATCCGTGAAACATGGAATAGACCAGACAAGTCTCTTCTGGCTTACAGAACTCCAAGATTTTGTCAAGATACTCCTGGAACTTGGGACTGTTACGGATAAGCATTACGAAGCCATATTTCTTCATCATATAATCCATCTTCCAGTTCTCAGGATTGTAGCTGTATATTTTTTGACGGCCAAAATGGTAGAGCTGCCTCCCTTCTTCAGCATGCTCCGATATAAGTTGCAGAAGTTCTTTCTGATAGGAATCTACAATAAAAGGTCTTTTCGCACCGTCCCTATCAGCGCCATAAATGGACTCCAGTCGATCCGCATCGGTAGAAGAGCAGATAATGAATGTGTTCTTGTACTTGTGGAACAAGTCCATGAATTCCTTTTTTAGCTCTTTCTCATGGCGCATTGACTTCCCTTTGCTATCTATGTTTGTGCCCTCGGTGATAAGTACATCAACGTGACCAGCAATATGGAACTTATCAATAACTTTGTAGATGCCTTCGCCCATATAGCCGTGGCCGCGGAAGTCTCCTGTATGCAAGACAGTCTTTCCGTCACACTTGATCCTGATCATATATGAATCTGACGCCGAATGACTTACCTGAAAAGGCGTTACAATTATGTCGTCAATGGTGATATTCCAGCCTTTGTGATACTTCTTGAATGGCTCCAGTTTCTTTAGGCACAAAAGGCTGTTCTCTTTCAGGTCGTCAGCATATGTCATGTGCTTGTACTTGGCCACCATAAGCTTGTGCGCAAGCGGTCCTACATACTGGTCGATGCCTTCAGGGACGTATTTGAATAACTCAATATGATCTCCGTGAATATGGGTGTAGAAAAACGCTTTTGCGCCCTTTGTCAGTTCTGCGATAGCTTCTATAGAAGCATACTCATCCGGTGCTTCCTCGTCGCCCCGGGGCAGATTGTGTCCCAGGTCTATAAAGATCTTGGTCCCCTTGGAGGACTCTATTTCTGTAATGCAGCCACCAATCTGGTTGGGGCGATGAAGGGTAATTTTCATGGATAACGATGTTACATTATTTCATTTAGAAGTGTGCCTGAAAAACCAGTGATCTGCCCCTTATCATTTAATTCGTAATAAAGCGTGTAAGGTGTCAGGCTCACGCCCAAATCTTCAATAATGATTGGTGCAAGACATCCTTCTTCAGACTTCCCCTTTGGCATTAACGAAACCACATCAAGGTTTAACACATTGGGAACAGGGCCGCTAAATTTGAACAGATTCCACCATTTACGCCCTGACTTACTTCTAAGCAAGTGGGCAATAAAAGTTGCATAAGACAGCGCCTGAATCATTACATCTTTTTGCGGCTCCGAGTTATTGTTGTCATCTTTAAGTTCGATTATAGCTAATCTCGTGTCTGCGGCCGAATGCTTAATCCTGGCCATAATGTCAATGCCACCTCCCGTTGCACCACCTTTTTTATTCATGGAAAAAGATGGAGAATGGGTACTTGCCTTCAAAGGAGTTGTCAATTGGAAGAAGCAATTGCTCAGCCTAACTGGTTGAATGTTACACAATAGTTTTCCATCCGATCTCAATCGCTTTGAAAACTCAGCTAATAATAAATTCTCGATACGATGCTCTTCACTCTTTAATCGACCGAACTCTTTGTTTTTAAACATTGAACGGAATATTTTAGCCTCATTGCTTGAGTTCCATTCCTTCGACTTAACAGGAAAATAGTTTAGATGGAAATACTCTTCTGTGTGGGCGGCTTTCTCAGGAGTTACATCAAGAAGTACAACATCCCCCTTTTTTACTTGGATATTACCAACACTTTGCCCGTGAACACGAATATCGAATGACGGGTAATTACTTGCCATCGTAATAGAACTGTAAGCATACATCGGTTTCGGCATCCGGAACTTCGTACGAGCAGTTGAATAATTGTTTTTATTAGTGATTAAACTATTAGCATATCTCTGGTATGCTTGTTCCCACTTTTCGTGGTTAATACTATCTGATAGAAGCAAATTAACGGCCTCTACGACACTATTGTTATCCATGTAATAAAAGTTATAGGGTTATTTCTTTAAACCTTTCCACCTCGGTTCCATCCGGCATTGTCACCTTGCTGAAGAAGATGTCATACGGACGAACCCAGATCTGGCCTGTGCCATAGAGAGCCTTGTAGATGACAACTTCCTCCAGGGTCTCTGAATCCTTGCCGAAGCCGATAAGCTTGTACTTGCCGCCCTTGAAATGTTCAAAGTAACGGTCTTTGGAGCGTCCCCGTTCCTGAAGCATCAACTTCCAACTCTTCTCCTTATCGAAAGGAAACTCTCCGCCGGCTCCAAGGACATCGGCAACAATCTTCTGAACGATCGGCTTGGTAAGGGTGGCATTTTGAACACGTGCATAGTTCTCTATCCTGTTCACTGCCTTCTCCATCGAAGATATGAAAGCATTGATGGTGGTCGAAGCTGTGTTCTTGTGATTATACGCCGCCGGCGTGACACGGCAATCGGGGTCGCTCCAAGACTCCGGCGGGACGCTAAACCCCATTGTCGTCTGGTATCGGTCTCCGTTAAAAGACCAGACAACCCTGATGGGGGCCTCACCATAGCGATTCAGCCGCTTGTCGAGATAGAATTTTAATGGCATATGCCAACAAAGATAGAAAATTGCCGGCATTTTTACAAGCGCCCTAGAGTGGTCTATGGGGCCAATTATGAAAAAATCTCTCACAAAAGAGCCAAGAAAATGCCGAAAAAGGGGGTTTTGTGAAAAACGACTTCGTATTAGAAATATGTAGCATCACCTGACGAGGTGGTTACCGAAGAGTCTTTGACAAGTCTGATACCCTCTGAGAAACCGCGGCCCCCGGTACCAACGGCCGCCAAACACAAAGATAAGAATAATCAAAAAACAAAGAAAAATGAATAAAAAACTACTGAAAACCATCAACAGCGCCCTTGAGCGCACCAAAACCACCCACTACGCTCCGGTCACCATCGACGCCCTCCAGGCCCGCCTCAGCGAGGAACTGGACTGGCTGGACGCCTGCCCCGGCCGCGAGTGCCTCATTCTCCTCCTGCAGGAGCTGGCCGCCGCCATGCGCAGCGCCCGCATCGTGGTCAGCCCTGGCTACAGTTTCCTTCCTGACTCCTACCTGCTCTTCCTGACCGGCGTCACCAAGGTCAATCCGGTGGAATGGGACCTGCCCTTTAGCCGGTTCACCAAGTCCGTCCACAACGGTGCCGAAATTCCCTTCGAAGCAGGAACGGGCTGTTTGGAAGTGGCCCGCAAAGTCCTCGCCAACCGCGAGAACGAAATGGTCTTCGAATCAGAGCCCGGCCTCTTCGAAATCACCCTTCTTGAAGGGGAGCGGCTCCGAAACATCAAGCTTCGAATCACCACCTATGCCGAATTGGACCGCTTCACCCGCACCATCAAAGAGGGCTGGCATCCGTTGGATCAGTCTGCGCTGCAGTTGTTCAGCCGAGGCGCCACCGACGGCACCATCTGGTTCGAGTCTGATAAGATGCGGGAATGGCTCTTCGACTTCGATCCAGAATCGATGTCCGACCTGGTCCTCCTGAACGCCATCTACTGGCCCGGCCGCATCCAGCTCTTCCCGGAACTCTTGCGTCGCAAGCAGGCTGGCGAGTTCGACAAGCAGTTCAAGGACACCTACGGAATCCCGGTCTACCAAGAACAGAACGGAGACTCGATCCTTGCGCCAAAGGGCCACTTCATCGGCCGCACCATGATGGCGGTCGAGGCTCTTTGGCCCTGGAGGCGTAAAGCCAAATGCTAAACAATGATTTAACACTATAAAGCAATGAAAATAGCAGTTGAAGTCTCATTGGACGATTGCTTGAAAACGATCTTAGAGACTGCCCAGAAACGTATTAACGCTTTGGATGAACTTAAAGCAAAAAACGTAAGTTCGGACAGGTTATTACTGGAAATTCGTAAAGGAGACGAACTGTCCGTGATGAGAAAACTTGGCCTGACAGACAGGACAGTTGTGACCCTGATGGATATGCCGCTGGCAGACCTGGTCAACGATAGTCGTGACTATTATGAGAAAGTAGTAGAACACCTGAAAGAAATCGTATAACCCACCCTAAACCAATGGTAAGGCGGAGCGAGGGGCGTGGAGTGCCCGCTCCGGCGGGCGTGCCCACCCCCGGGCACGGGAAGGGGGAGGGGCCCGACGGATACAAGTTATTTGGCGAAGGGAGCTCGCTCCCGGAGCCAAATGACGCAGGAGACGTTGGGAGGGGCCGGAGTGACGGATGGTGTGAGCCAGCCGGAACGGAGTTCCGCAGGAGCGGGACACTCTGCGCCCGGAGCGCAGCTGTAGTTTCGCCAAAGTGGCGGCGGGCAATCGTTGATACAGGGCTCTCTATCGAGGGGGCGTCGGCCGCCATCGGTCGATTTGGGCACTTGGCGGCCGCCATCACCCCTCTACAGCCCCTTGTAGGCCACATCGTCCGCCGCCATTTTGGCGAAAACCCGCGCGAGCGGTACAGGTGTCCCAAATCGTGTGTCAACTGGACCTGTCACGCGGGAAATCTATGGGAAAGTGTGGCTGGTGTCCCGTTTTCTGTGCCACTATCCACGAAAACACGAGAAAACGTGGCTAGTCCTCCCTGATTCTAGGACACTAGCCACGCTTAGAGGGATGGCTTCGCGAGCGCTACAGCTCGTAGGTCAGGCCTAGGGTGAGGGTCTTGGCGTTGGGCTGCAGGGGGGTGCTGCTGTAGGGGATGGTGCCGCCGAAGCCGTTGCTCATGGCCAGCGTCAGGCGGAACTGCTTGTAGGCAGCGTTTGCGGAGAAGCCCCAAAGCGCGCCGAAGGTGCCTGCACCGGCATTCGCCGAAACACCCAGCCAGGCGTAAGGATTCCAGGCGAGTGCGCCGCGAACTTCACTGTAGGGCATGCCGTGCACGCCATAATAGGTACCCGTGAGGCCCACTGCCAGCGGCCGGTAGAAGGGCATTTCATAGCGAACGCCCAGGTTGAGGTTGACGGGAACGGCCTCGAGGGTGGTACGGCTCTTGACGCTCTTGATCTTGATGGAGCGCACGAATGCGTCCAGCTCATCTTTGAACTGCTCCTTGAGTTTGCCTGACTGAATCTCATCCATCGTCAGGCTGTCCATACCGGTGAAGGTGGTGGTTCCCTGCGATTTGCCGGCATTGCCATAGTACCAGAGAATACCGCCCAGATCCAGCGCGGAAGCGGCAATTGTCAGTCCCTCCAGCGGCGTAATCACGACGCCCAGATCCAGGGCCAGGCCGGCGCCGGAAGGCAGTTTCCAGCGCTCCTTGGAGCTGAGTTTCGTCAGGTCGAGATATCCTTCGTCGTTTGCGCGGATCTTGCTCCAGCGGCTGGTCAGATCGAGGTCGGCCTCCACCTGTGCCTGGTAGGCGTCTTCCTGCATGGTCAGATCAAAACGGGTCACGTCGTAGCGGAGCGCCTCGATGCCCACCAGCAGTTTGGCGCGGGCACCGACCGAGATCAGGTCGGAGAGCTTCCGGGAGTAGCCGTAGGCCAGTTCCACGATAGCGTTACCCGCCACGTTGATGCCGCTGAGGTCGTAGCTGACTTCGCCCGTACCCAGTTTGAGGATCGTGAAAATCTCCTTGGGAACGGAAGCGGAATAGGCGGCGCGGATGCCCGCCTCGAGGGTATGATAGGCCTTTTCGCCCTTCCACCCGTAGGAGAAGAGGTTGAAGTGGATATTGCCGGTGAGGTAGTTGTCGTCTTTAAGGCTGCCGAGGAATTCATCGGCGGAAACACTCTCGTGAAGCGCGGTCACCACCTCTCCGTTGCGGGGGTAGAGGAAGTTGGCGGCGCCGACATTGTTGCGGGACTGGTTTTCCCACTGTCCCATGCTGAGGAAACCGGTCTCGTTGGCGAGCGCCGGATTGTAACGGTAACCCAACTGGTAACCATCCAGGAAAAGCGCCTGCTGGAAAGACTGTGCGCTGACGGAGATGGCTGCAAAAGCCAAAACTGCGAGAATAAGGACAGATCTTTTCATGGCGGATTAGTTTAAGGGGATGGTGATACCGTCGGTCAGTTTGGCCGACGCGGATTTAATTCGGATGCCCTGCTTGGCGGAGAGGGTGGTTACGCCAAGACCGGGCTGCGCCTTCAGTGCGAAATTCAGCAGCAGGCCGTCGATGTCAGGAAGGGTTCCTTCCAACGCTTCGATCGCGAGAGTGAACTTGGCATTTGCCGGGCTCTCCAGCGTACCGCCGGGAATGGTAATGCCCGTGGTAATCTTGACGTTGTCGTTCACCACGTCGGCATCGCTCTCATTCTCCTTGGGCTTTAAGGCCTTGATGTCACTGACCGTCAGCGCGAGCGGAACGGTGTTCTCCACTTCGAGGGTTACTTCGAATTTCTTGACCTTGAACTTCGCGACAGGAAGCTTGGCGGCGTGTACAGGCACGTCGTTACCCGGGAAAGAGAAAGTCTCGCCCACGGCCAGGTTGCAGGTGTAGCGGTAGTTGATGGCAAAGAAGAGATTTCCGGTGTCGTCGGAAATCTTGGAAGTGGGATTGGCCGGGAGGCTCAGCGCCAAATCCGTAAAGCTGATGAAGTTGACTGCGTTCGTCACCGTTTCTGGAATGACCAGGGTAACCACTTCCTGCTCGGTGGTCCTTTTCTTGAAGGTGAAGCTGCTCAGTTCCGGGATATTGACCGTCTCGTCGCCGCTGTCGGTATCGTAGTTGTAGCTGGCCGCGCTGGTAGCGGGTACGTCCACCTTGAGCGGATTGTCCACCGTGATGGCCACTTTCTGGTTGGACGGTTTCAGTCCGAACATGGCGAACATGGAGGCGGCACCGGCGGGATAGCCCGCCTCATAACCGGTATTCCAGATCTGTGCTACGTTCGGGTCCGCCATCTGTTTTTCAAGTTCGTAGGCGTTGATTTTGAAGAGCGTCCCTATGGATTCCACAAACAGGTTGTCGTCATCCCCGACTTTGAGGATACCGGCCAGCGCGTCGCCGAGCCCGGCAATCTGGTTCAACTGGTCGAGGCCGGACCCAAGGGTGATGGGGGCGATGTTGCCCAGCGGGACGGAAATCTCTTCTTCAAAAAGCGTGAGGTCCTTGTTGAATCCTTCGGAAATGTCATACTCCTTCCTGGAGCATGAAACGATCATCGGAAGGATCAGCAACAGGCAAAACAGAAAACGATGTTTCATGTTGTTATGTAATTATTCAGAGAGTCCAAGTTCAGCCGCCTTCTTCTCCATGAAAGCGTAGGCGGCGTCGAAATCGTTGGGAATGAGGCCGTCCAGAATGGCCTCCTTGACGGCTTCCTTGATGATGCCAATGGTGTTGCACGGCGGTATGTGATACTTCTCCATCACGATTTCGCCGGTAATGGGATTCTTGAAATTGCGCACGGCGTCTTTTTCCTCGACCTCCACCAGCTTGCGGCGGAGCTCTTCGTACTGCTGGCGGAAACGCTCCACCTTGAGCGCGTTTTTGGAGGTGATGTCGGCCTTGCAGAGGATCATCAGGTCATCGATGTCGTCGCCGGCATCGAAGAGCAGGCGTCGGACGGCGGAGTCGGTCACCTCGTCCGTCACCAGGGCCACGGGGCGCAGGTGGAGTGCGACGAGCTTCTGGACATAGTGCATATCTTCCGTCTGCGACATCTTCAGGTCGGCGAAGATGCCCTTGATCATCTTGGAGCCTACATATTCGTGGCCGTGGAAGGTCCAGCCGAGTCCCGGCTCAAAGCGCTTGGTGCGGGCCTTGCCCACGTCGTGGAGCAGGGCGGCCCAGCGAAGCCAGAGTTTGTCGGAGGCGGCAGCCACGTTGTCGAGCACCTGCAGCGAATGGCGGAAATTGTCTTTGTGCCCGCGTCCCTCCACCGTCTCGACCCCCTTGAGGGCATTGAGCTCGGGCAGCACGGCGGGCAGCAGGCCGCATTCGTCCATCAACAGCCAACCCACCGACGGGCGGGCGGTTTTCATGATTTTGTTCAGTTCGTCGGCAATCCGTTCGCGGGAGAGAATCGAGAGCCGGCCGGCGTTGCGGCGAATGGAATCTTTGGATTCCGGGACGATCTTGAACCCCAGCTGGGTAGCGAACCGGATGGCGCGCAGCATGCGCAGGGGATCGTCGCTGTAGGTCGTATCGGGATCGAGCGGGGTGCGGATGATGCCGTCGTTGAGGTCGCGGATGCCGCCGAAGGGATCCACCAGCGCGCCGTAATCCTCGCGGCAGAGGCTGAAAGCCAGTGCGTTGATGGTGAAGTCACGCCGCTCCTGATCTTCCTGAAGGGTGCCGTCTTCCACGATGGGCTTGCGGGAATCGGCCCGGTAGGATTCGCGGCGGGCGCCGACGAATTCGACCTCCATGCCCTGGTAGCGCAGCATCGCGGTGCCGAAACGGCGGAAGACGGAAACTTTGGTCCGGACCCGGGAGGCCACCGCCTCCGCGAGGGCGATTCCGCTGCCTTCCACCACCACATCGATATCGTTGCAGGGACGCTGGAGGAACCAGTCGCGCACGTAGCCGCCGATCACGAAGGCGCGGACGCCCTGTGCCTCAGCTTCGGTAGCGATAATCTGGAAAACCTTATGATTCAGTGCGTCGGTCATTCTTCAGCGAGCATCTCGGCGTACGTGGGGAGGGTCGTGGCCGTTTCATAGCCGCCCCGTGCCGAATTCCACCGGCAAAGATAGGCAGTTTTTCCGTTGCTGATGAGAATAAACTTCACTTGGAGAACACGATTGTAGCGAATGGCCTGTTCGATGACCGCCTCGTCCAGCCGTACGTCGGGGGCCTTGCACTCGACCAGCAGCAGGGGATGCAGCGCCCGGTCGAAGACCAGGATGTCCGCCCGGTAGCGACGGCCGTTGTATTCAAACCCGAACTCACTGCGCATCAAGGTCTGGGGAACCTTCTTTTCGCCTGTCAACCAGGCAATCAGATGCTGCCGGACCTCCTCTTCGGGGGTGCGGGCCACCATTTTGCGCCGGATCGGATCGAAAATCTCCATGGAGATGCGGTTTCTTCTTGCGAAGGTAGTCAATTTTATTCATACCTTTGCACAGATGGCCAAGCAGAGCATCGATACCACCGCCAAGTTCCGGGCTCTCCGCGAAGAGATTCTCGCGGGCGAGCTCAAGCCGTTTTATCTGCTCTTCGGCAAGGAACACTATTACATTGATGAGCTCTGCCGCCTGATCATGGAGAAGGCTCTCCCGCCGGAGGAACGCGACTTCGGTCAGATCGTCTATTTCGGGTCCGATGTCAAGGCGGCGCAGGTGGTGGCCACCGCCCGACAGTTCCCGATGATGGTCTCGCGCCAGCTTGTGGTGGTCAAGGAGGCCCAGCTGATGGATGGCCTCGAGGATATCGGCATCTACCTGGATGCCATGATGCCCACCACCATCCTGGTCATCTGCTTCAAGACCAACAACGATCCCACCCGCAAGGGTAAGTCGGTGGACAAGCGCACCTCCTTCTACAAGAAGGCTTGCAGCGCGGGCGTGGTCTTCGAGTCGGAGCAGCTGCCCGATTACAAGATGGCCCGCTGGATCGAGGAGTACTTCCCGACGCGCGGTCTGAAGATATCCCCCGACGCCGCGGCGCTGCTGGCCGAGTATGCCGGCGTGGATATTGCCAAGATCGTGATGGAGACGGACAAGCTGCTGAAAGTCCTCCCGCCCGACACCCCGCTCGTCACCTCGGCCGATATTGCCGCCAACGTGGGCATGAGCCGGGACTACTCGGCTTTCGAGCTGACCAAGGCCCTCTCGCTGAAGGATATTCCCAAGTGCTACCGGATTGTCCATTTCTTTGCCGAGAGTGAAAAGCGCTACCCGCTGGTCATGATCATGGCCGCGCTTTCGAGTCACTTCCTCCGCATTCTGCGCTACCACGCCCTGCAGCAGGCCGGGGTGCCGCGCAGCGAGATCCTCTCGCAGCTGGGCATCAATCCCTACTTCGGCGCCGAATATGACCAGGCGGTGCGTAACTATCCTCTGCGCAAGACGATGAAGGTCATCTCGCTCCTGCGGGAATACGACCGGCGCAGCAAGAGCAACGCCCGGGGCAGCGCCTCGGACGGCGACCTGTTGGGCGAACTGATCAGCAAGATTCTGGCTTGACGTGCTCCGCGTCCCGCCCGGCGAGCAGCATGAAGGCGGCATAGGTCAGGAACCCGAATCCGGGCAGCAGGTAAATCTGCAATTTGGCGCTGAAGGCCGACATCATGACAAAAAAGACGGCGAAAACAATCAGGAAGAACCGCGTGAGCGGATTGATGGCGTTGCGCCGCTGCCGGTCGCAGAGGGTGCGGATGACAACCCAGGCGGAGACGAAAACGCTTGGCGCGGCGGCGTACCAGAGGGTATAGAGGTAATAATAGAAAGGCTGTTTGTGGTGGAAGGCGTTCACCGCACGGCCGAAGGTCTGCCGGCCCAGCAGTTCCTGCAGGTAGGCCGTGCCGCCCTCCCGCCAGGCGAAGAACCACCATGCGCAGCAGAGCAGGGCGAGCAGCAGCCAGGTGCGCCACCCCCAGACCTGCCCGAATGCGCGCCAGGAGCGGGTGAGGGCCGCATAGACCAGCAGGCAGACGAAGGGCATCAGGAAGCCCACGGGCCCCTTGGTGAAGACGGCGGCAAAGACATACAAGCCGAACAGCCATCGGTCGGCCGGGCGACCGTCTTCCGCGAGAATCTTCCAGAAGGTGTAGAAAGCCAGCGTGATGAAGAGCGTCATGAGCATGTCCATCCGCACCACCACGGCAGCTCCCAGAAAATAGGCGGTGGCCCACATGGCCCACTCGGCGCGGGGAATCCAGCGGCCGGAGAGTCCGCCGTAGCGCTGGCACCAGCGGCCGAAGAGCAGCAGGATGCCCAGGGCCGGGAGCAGCGAGAAGAGTTCCAGCACTGCGGCGCAGTGCCCTCCCAGCAGCACGCGGCACCCCATCACGATCCAGAGATAGAGCGGGGGTTTGTCGGCATAGATGGCCCCGTCCAGATAGTGGCACCAGAGGTGGCCGTCGCGCAGCGCCTCATCGGCGATGGCCAGATACTTGAGTTCGTTGTCGGGGGTGAGCGGCCGGAAGATCAGCAGGGGCAGCAGGCACAGCAGGTAGAGGCCGGCGCGGGCCCAGGGGGAGCGCATCAGCCTTGTGCGTGGCTTTTGTTCCATAGCATGAGGTTCCGGGTGTAGGAAATCAGGCCGAGTCCCTGTCCGAGAATCAGTACCGGATCGCGGCGGATGATGCCGTAGGTCACGACGATCAGCGAGCCGGTGAGGGAGATGATCCAGAAGCCCTTGGGCAGGATGGATTCGCCCCGGCGGGAGGAGTAGATGAACTGGTAGAGAAAACGGAAGGAGAAGATCAGCGTGCCGGTGGTGCCGAAGATCAGCAGCCACAGGGGCAGCCCCTCATTCTTGAAGAGCGAATCGGCCACTGCACTGCCCTGGGTGGCCAGTACGGCGCTGAGGGCGACGATGGGCAGCAGAATGAAAGCCGCGACCGCCAGGCGGCTGCCGACGCGGCCGAGTTTCTGCCAGACCCCCTTGGCCCAGAGATTCCAGATATACACGTAGTACCCGATCACCTGGCCGAGCATGATGGCAAAGTCCTGGCGCAGCCAGCCGTAGGTGACATAGAGCACCGAGGCTATCAGACTCAAAATCCAGAAGAGGCTGGGGGAGACCACTTTGCGCTTCTTTTCGGAAAGCAGCCACTGTACCAGCACGCGGGCGGAGAAAAGCCCCTGTGCCGTGAATCCGAGTGCATATACCCACCAGCTGCTGGTCATGGTTTATTCGAGGTTGTCGCCTTTGCGGCGGATGTCGAGGTAACGTTTTTTCATCCAGCGCCAGCCGAAGCAGTCCACAAAAGGGCCCACCAGCCGGTTGGCGAGATTGTATTTGGCCTTGCCCGCGGTGCGGGGATAGTGGCGCACGGGAATCTCCTTGCAGCGGCCGCCCACCATCTGGAT
>JAEEGI010016107.1_pt1 | contig 15471 bp, 6 predicted proteins | sample 8958751 | NCBI WGS metagenome assembly JAEEGI01 (sample SAMN16246545, study PRJNA631951) | gut metagenome | biome: gut microbiome; feature: rumen; material: KS-attached | host: Bos | place: Iran: Karaj | collected 2018-10
ATTGGCATAGGATTCTCAAACCCCAGCTCCTTTATAGCCTTCAACAGAGCGGGATTCAATCCAAAATCTGTAAATTGTGACATGAAAATATTAAATGGTTGTAGTTTCGGGCTGCAAAAGTAGTAATAATTTGTGAAACAGAGAGGAATTATTTTGAAGACCGTCAAACTGACTTTTTCCAGAAAAAAGGATTCTGCAAGGGAAACTCCATTTTGTTTTTGTGGCATTAAGAAAAGTTGTTATCTTTGCAACTTATATGTAAAACTTGAAGAATCCTGGACTAGGACAGCAGTTTTATCATGCAAAAGACGGTGGATTGGTCACTACTGAACGACAGGATGACCATTTCTGTGTCGGCATATGCGCTGCTTAAGGCTTGGGGCGAGTCCATTTAATACAAAAACAGCAATCAAATAACACGATGCAGAATAGTTTTATTACAAATAAAGACAAGTTACTGGCAGATATCATCAAAGGTATCCTTCCAAAGAGCCATTCTTTGGATGTGCTTGTTGGATATTTCTATTTCTCTGGATATAAGCTCATTTCCGAGAAGTTGATAGACAAACATGTACGCATCCTTGTTGGGCTTGATATAGACACGCATATTACGAAATATATCCGTGAGATAGATACATTGGCTGATTACAACAAGTCCCGTAGCCAGCTCAAAGATGACTACTATAACCATTTTGTTAAACTGTTTAACGAAACTGATTTTCTTGACAGCCAACCCAAACTGGAATCGTTCAAACTGTTCTATGACAAGATAAAAGCCGGAACGCTTGAAATCAGAAAGACCGACGAGCCGTGTCATGCCAAAATGTATATCTTTGACTATCGTGAAGAAATTAACGAGGGAGGTGAAGACCCCGGCTCTGTCATTACTGGTTCCAGCAATCTTTCCTATGAAGGTCTGGCTGGTCGTGTAGAGATTAATGCTCGTTTCAATGACAAACAATCTTATTCAGATGCGAAGGCCTTTTTTGAGGAGCTTTGGGAGAAGTCTATTGTTATTGCCGACAAAGATCATATTGATGACTTCGATACGAAAGTTATTGATCGTATCTGGTTTGAAAAGTTGTATAGCCCATACAAGATGTACCTCCGCGTGCTCAAGGAATACTTCTCTATCCCCACAACAGAGAACCTGCTGACTCCATACGACATTACGGATGGGAAATTCTCTAATTTGAAATACCAGACGGATGCCGTGCAAATGGCTATTAACGCCATCAAGAATCATAATGGTGTGATAGTGGCTGATGTGGTGGGACTGGGTAAAAGTATCATTGCTTCTACTGTTGCCCGCAATCTCCGGCTGAGAACACTTGTGGTTTGTCCTCCTCACTTGGAAGAACAATGGCGCAGCTACCGTGATGACTTCGGCTTTACAGCTTCCATCTATACAACCGGAAAGTTGGAAGAGGCTTTGAAGTATTACGAGCGAATAGTGAAAGCTGACGAACAGTATCTGATAGTTATTGACGAGGCTCACCGCTACCGTAACGAATACACGATTGACTACACCATTCTGCATCAGCTTTGTTCTGGTAACAAGGTGATACTGTTGACAGCAACCCCCTTCAACAACCGCCCAGATGACATCTATGCCATGCTGAAACTGTTCCAGATTCCAACCAAATCTACCTTAAAGACGGTCGATAATCTGGGTGCCAAGTTCAAAGATTTGATTATTACTTACAAGCAACTTCGGAAAGATCAACGCGAGGGAAAGAAAACTGATACAGAGGTTTCGCAAGAGGCCGGACGAATAGCCAACGAAATACGTTCAATCATCAGTCCACTTGTCATTCGCCGTTCACGAATAGACCTGAAGGAGATACCCGAATACGCAGAAGACTTAAAACAGCAGAACATCCAATTGGTGATTCCCAACGACCCGGTAGAATTAGATTATGACTTAAGTAGCCTGAAAGACCTGTATCTTGAAACGCTCGACCGTATCAGCGAAGATGAAGACGGACACAGGAACGATGGAAAATATCGCTTCAAAGCAGCCCGATATTCTCCCGTATTATATCTAAGAGAAGAGTTAAAACAAGAACTTTCCGACCTGCTGGAAGAAAAGACCAGTGTTGAATTGAATCTGTTGTTTGGACGACAGGCCAATGTCGCCAAATTCATGCGCCGCCTGCTGGTGCGCCGTTTTGAGAGTTCAGAATATGCCTTCCGTATGTCATTGGAATATATGATAGGTAGTTCTCGTCAAATTTTGAAATGGATAAAAGAAAAGGGTAAGATGCCTATTTATAAGAAAGGTAATCTGCCCGATGTTGACGACTTCTACAAGACGGATGATGATGGCAACGACCTTATCACAGAGACTTACGAGAAGTATGAAAAGCGTGGGTTCTTTGAAATCGACATGAAGTATATCAAGGAGTCCTTTGTGGAAGACATCAAGGCAGACATGGCTCTGCTACTGGAGATACAGAAGAAGTGGTTCGGAGAGGACGGAACTATCATGAGTGACCCCAAATTGGAATCGTTCAAGAACATCTTAGACAAGCAGCTTGCCAAGGAACCCAAGCGCAAGATAATAGTGTTTACAGAATTTGCCGATACTGCCGACTATCTTGGTGAGGCTTTGCAGGTATATGGGCTTCCCGTATTCAAATACACCTCTGCCGATGCTTCCCAAACCAACAAGAACACCATCAACGCTAACTTCAATGCAGGCGAGAAAAAGGAGTATCAGCGAGATGAATACAAAATTCTGGTAGCCACCGATGCTATTTCTGAAGGATACAATCTGCATCGTGCCGGAACCGTTATCAACTACGACATTCCTTATAACCCAACCCGCATCATTCAGCGTATTGGGCGTATCAATCGTGTTAATAAGAAGGTGTTCGACCAGTTGTATATCTATAACTACTTTCCAACGGATGTAGGCGAATCGGAAACCCGCACCAAGGAAATCTCCACCCTGAAGATGGCTATGATTCATGCCATCATGGGTGAAGACACCAAAGTGCTGACCAAGGATGAGGAAATACAGTCCTACTTCCTGGAGCAGTATCGTAAGGAAATGGCCAAGAGCGAGGAAGTTTCCTGGGACGTTAAATATCAGAAACTGCTGAATGCTGCCAAGGGAACTGAGATTTATGAAGAAGCCCTGCAGTTGCCTCATAGAGCGCGTACTGGCCGTTCTGTTGAAAAACCGAGAAGCGGAGTCCTGATGTTTGGCAAAAAGGGCAACGACTTTGTTTTTAAAATAGGTAACGATGAAGGCTTGGTTGTTCAGCTGACAGCAGAAGAAGCTATAGGACTTTTTGAAGCAGATATGTCTGAACGACCTGCATCACTCTCTGAGTCTTTCGAGCCTACTTATCAGTTGACCAAAAACCACCTGTTCAGCAGCGATGTCAAAGACAAGAACGAGAAAATCCGTCTGGAAGCCATGCAGAAAGTAAAAGTGATGCTGAACCGCAAGGCATTACCAGCAGACTATCTGAAAGACTTGATGAATGTCATTCAGAGCGATGGCCTTTCTGGCTATGAACTTCGCTTTATCAATCAGTTGAAGCCAGCAGATTACCATAAGCTGCCTGACCAAATAGATGAATACTATATCAATCGCATCATCGAAACCTGCAACCACGTGGACGATGGTGAAGAATCAATCATTTTAGCGGAGGAATTAAGATGAAGACAGCACAAGAAATATTTGACCAGTTGAATTCTATTGACGAGAATGTCAGAATTGATGCAAAAAGAGCATCCGAGATAGACAAGAGTATCATGGAAACCGTTTGCGCTTTTGCCAATGAACCAGGCTTAGGTGGTGGATACTTGTTATTAGGTGCAGTCAGGACAGGTTTTAAGGATGGTCTTCCTGTATATGTACCAGAGAACATAGAATATCCTGACAAAATACAGAATGACGTTACTACTCAATGCAGTTCAATGTTTAATGTGCGTATCCGCCCACAGATAGAAACTGAGATCGTAGATGGAAAGACGGTACTTGTAGTAAAGATAGACGAAGCACCAGAAGCCCAGAAGCCTATTTATTTCATTAATCGTGGACTACCTCAGGGCGCTTTTCGCAGAGTCGGTTCTTCCGACCAAAAGTGTACCGAAGACGATATGAGAGTTTTTTATTCCTCTGCCGAGAGTTTTGACAGCACCGTTGTAAAAGGAGCAACGCTTGACGATATAGATGAAAATGCGGTTGCATATTATCGGAAATTACGCGCAAAAGTCAATCCCAATGCAGAAGAATTGTCATACGATGACAAAGACCTATTGATGGCTTTAAGAGCATGTGAAAAAGAAAAAAACGGAGAGTATGTATTAACTTACACGGGCCTCGTCGTATTCGGAAAATCCATGTCGCTACGTCGTTTACTGCCTGCATTAAGAGTTGATTATATTCGAGTATCAGGTAACAGGTGGATAGAAGACCCTGATAAACGTTTTGAGGCAACTATTGATATGCGCGGCCCGCTTATTCTATTGGTCAATCGTGCTCTCAATGCCATCAAAGATGATCTGCCCAAAGGCTTTGAACTGAAAAAAGGCAGTATTCAGGCCGAAACGCCAATCGACTTACCGAATGATGCACTTCGTGAAGCTTTGGTCAATGCCTTCATCCATTGTTCATTCCGACTTAATCAGCCGATACAAATTATCAGATACTCTAATCGCTTGGAAATAATTAATCCAGGGTTCTCTTTAAAATCCCCAGAGACATTAGGAGAACCAGGATCTGTTCAGCGTAACCCTTTTATCAGTACCATATTCCATGATACGAACTTAGCAGAGACCAAAGGCTCTGGTATCAGGTCTATGCGAGGACACATGAAGAAAGCAGGAATGATGCCTCCTACTTTTGAGTCTAATCGTTCTGCCAATCAATTCACCGCCCGTTTATTGCTTCACCACTTACTTGATCATGAAACCATTCAATGGCTTGCTTCTTATGCAGACTATTCACTAAACAATGAGCAACGACTGGCTTTAGTCTTTGTTCGAGAAGTAGGGGCAATAGACAATATAACCTACCGACAATTGAATAGTAATATGAATAATCAGAAGGCTTCTTTTGACTTACACGACCTGTGTACCAAAGGATTGTTGGAACAGAAGGGGCAAAGCAGAAGCACATACTATATAGCAGGGGAAAACTTCGTTAATAGTAGAGCTGACGGAGAAATGAGTAGAGCTGGCGGAGAAATGAGTAGAGCTGGCGGAGAAATGAGTAGAGCTGACGGAGAAATGAGTAGAGCTATACCCGAAGAATTACTAAAAAAGTGTAGAGGTCTGAAAAAATGGGAATCCTCTGAAATAATATCAGCTTTAATTATAGATCTTTGTACATACACATCATTAAGTCTAAACGAAATATCTATAATCATTAACAGAGATCCTAAAACTATAAGATACCATTATCTTAATCCACTTCTCAAGGAGAAAAAAATCTTTTACACCATTCCTGAGATGCTAAACCATCCTAATCAGAAATATACAACCGTCAAAAAGTAAAAAAGGAATCACTATGGAGTTTAACAGAGCATATAGTCGTGACGAATTTCTCTCATTCCTAAGAGTCAACTTCCTCCCAGAGGATTTCCGACAGGAAATAAGCAGCGTAGAGAATCCAGTCCAGTTCCAATACACTCAGCAAGTAACACGCCTCGGAGAATGTGACTCCCTGGGGTTGGTGGTCTATGAAGTACGCCATAGTTCAAAGCATAATGCACGTGTAGGTCTCACCAAAGAGGCTTTCCGACTGCTGGCTGATGAATTCTGCGAACGGGCATTGGTGTTCTTCGTGCCAGAGGATGATAACAACAACTATCGTTTCTCTTTGATTGAGATTACCCTTGATCAGTCAGAGACCTCATCACGTGTCAGTCGTCGCTACTCCAATCCGCATCGCTATTCCTATTATTTAGGCAAGGGCATTGCTTACTATACCCCCAACAAATACCTGAATGAATACGGTCGTGTGGTCAGTGTGGAGGATTTAAGAAATCGTTTCTCGGTAGAGGTGCTTACCAAAGCCTTCTATCAGGAACTCAGCGACTGGTATGCTTGGGCTATCATGGTGGTACAGTTCCCCAACGACTTGACGACGCAGGAGGATAATCAGAAATACAATTCTGAGGCCATGATACGCCTGATTACTCGCCTCATTTTTGTTTGGTTCCTCAAACAACGTCACTTGGTGCCCGACGAGTTCTTCGACGAGCAATATATTGCCTCAGAACTGATTGATGGCTTTACACCTCATAACATAGTAAACTTGTTTGGAAAGAGTTATGAGAGTAAATACTATAAAGGTGTTTTGCAGAATCTGTTCTTTGCCATGCTCAATAGTCCTATCACCCCGGAGGGTAAGGATACCATTTCTGAACGTCGTTTCCGCAATGGTCGTGGCGACTATGACAACAACAAATTGATGCGCCATGAGGATTTGTTTATCAATCCCGATAAGTTTGTGGAACTGGCTAATAAGTATGTGCCGTTCTTGAATGGTGGTTTGTTCGACTGTTTGGATGACAAAGACAAGGGTATTTATATTGATGCTTTCACCGACAGAAAGTTCATTAGCGACCAGCTGGTGATACCTGATTTCTTGTTTTTTGGTGACGAGGTGGGCAAAAACATCGACCTCTCAGAGTGGTATGGCGACAAGAAGAAAAAGAAGGTTAGCGCACGGGGTATCATCGACATCCTGAAGCGCTATAACTTCACCGTTGAAGAGAACACGCCTTTCGACCAAGAAGTATCACTTGACCCTGAACTATTGGGTAAAGTGTTTGAGAACCTGCTGGCCGCATACAACCCAGAAACCCAAACCACAGCCCGCAAGCAGACGGGTTCATTCTATACGCCCCGTGAGATTGTGCAATACATGGTTGATGAAAGCCTGGTGGCTCACCTGAAACGTACTGTGGGTGAAGACTTGGAGCCAGAATATCGAAAACTGATTCAATACACGGACGATGAACTGAACTTAAGTGACGAGCAGAAACGCCAGATTATGCAGTCGCTCTATGAATGTAAGGTGCTCGACCCTGCCTGTGGTTCTGGTGCATTCCCGATGGGTATGCTCCAGCAGATGGTGCATATTCTCGGACAGCTTGACCCCAACAACGAGCAATGGAAGGATATGATGCTCAACAATGCTATAAGCGAAACATCTGACGCCTACCACAATGCAACGGATGAAGAGCGTGCGGAAATCGTTGCCGACATTGAGCGTAGCTTTAATGAGAGCATCAACCGTCCTGACTATGCCCGTAAACTCTACCTGATAGAGAACTGCATCTATGGTGTGGATATACAGCCGATAGCCATCCAAATCAGTAAACTCCGTTTCTTTATCTCCTTGGTAGTTGACCAGAAGACGAACAACAATCCTGTTGATAACTTCGGCATCCGTCCATTACCTAACCTTGAAGCAAAGTTTGTAGCGGCAAATACATTAATAGGCGTTGATAAGAAAGCTCCAGATCTCTTTACTTCAAATGCTGTTATTCAAAAAGAAGCAGAAATGAAAGATGCCAAGCATCGCATTTTTGGAGCAAAGACTGTTAAAACAAAAAGGAAATATAAGGAGCGTGTCACAGAATTAAGAGACGAACTTGCTAAGATGCTTGAAGATATTGGAGCTGTGGGCAACGAAGAAGCAAAACAATTGGCTTCTTGGGATATGTTTGACCAAAACGCGACATCATCTTTTTATGACTCCGAATGGATGTTCAACGTTAATAATGGATTCGATATTGTAATAGGGAATCCACCATATGGAGTTATAAATAAAAAGCAGAACAAGGGAGAATCTGTTACAGTTCCTCCACAGGTATTTAAGAAGTATAAAGAACTTACAAAGTATAAACCCGCCCAAGGGGGAATGCTTAACATATTTAGGTTATTTATCGTACAAAGCTATTTCCTTTTGAAACAAGGTGGGGTCTTCTCTGAGATTTTTCCATTGGCTTTTGCTTGTGATGTTAGTGCATATAAACTTAGAGAGTTTGTTCAAAAAGAATGCTCGATTATTTCACTTGAGGCTTTCCCGGAAAGAGATAATCCTAAGAAACGTGTGTTTGAAAACGCCAAAATATCTGTCTGTATATTGACAATGTTAGCAAAAGCTAATAAGGATTGTGAGTTTGACATAAGGATTAATACGGATAGATTTGTTGATTTCACTATTAAAACCGGTCAAATATCATATAGCAATATTAATAGGATGGACAGTCGCTATTTGACTATTCCTTTATCATCGCCCAAAGATTTAAATATAATTCGAAATGTATTTATTAAGTCACGAAAGTTTAGTGATTTCGGGAAATGTAATACCGGTGAGATTGATATGACTTTTTGTAAAGACGCATTTACGAAGAATCCAAATGATATAAAGATGATTCGAGGTGCTAATCTTGATAGATATATTATTAAAGAGACAATGAGTCAAGGTGAAACCTTCTTTTTGAATAAAAACAAACTTAGTTCAATTAAAGATGTAAACGATTCTCTATTCTCCGAATCACGCATCGTCATGCAAGGTATTACAGGAGTAAATGAAAAAGTCCGCCTTAAAATGACGATATCCCAGAATTCATTTTGTGCTAATTCGGTGAATTATTGTTCTTTCAAAAAAGAGTCAAATTTATTTTTATATTTAGGGCTATTCAACAGTAAACTTCTAAATTATATTTTTAAGCAGTTTAGCACAAATAGTAATGTCAACGGATATGAGGTTGATAACCTACCTATTATCACACCTATTCCCGAAGGAATCGGAGCAATTGCTTCTTCAATTGTTGCAGCAAAAACTCTAGATGAGAAAGCTGATACGAAACTTCTTGAATCAAAAATTGATCTCCTCGTCTATCACCTCTACAGCCTGACCTATGATGAAGTCCTCATCGTTGATCCCGATACTCCCATCACGCGAGAACAATATGTATCATCTAATAACGATTGAATATATGCAGACAGAAAGATGATTTCGTAGAATTGGTGAATAACAAGATTTAAGCTAAGGTTAAGGAAAAATGTCAGAAGACACGCATTTCAATCCAAGAAAGGTAACAGACCCAAATGACCGTCTTGATGAAGATGGTAATTTGTGTATTCGAGGGCTTCTTAAGCATACTCAAGCCATAGCACACAATGTTGAATGTCACGATAAATCTGCTAATACTGATGGTTATATTGAACTTGTTGATGATGAAGATCGTCCTGTTGGCAAACTGGTAGTACAAGCTAAGACATACAAATCAAAATATATCGGCCAAAATAAAGCTGAAATTCCTGCCTATTTTGTCGCATACGCCCAGAGAATGCGTAATGAAGTCTGCATATTCTTTTCTGTTGAAGCAAATGAAAACAAGATTTATTGGAAGTACATTTCTGATGACTACATAAGAGAATTTCAGACAGAAGGAGATAATGAATGCCATATATATCATTTCTCAACAGATGAAATAGTTACTCAAGAGAATGTTGGAGAAACCATTAATCGATGGAAACAATTGTTTGATGAAAAGATAGCCTCGTTTTCTCAACTAAAGAAATCCTCGGAAGAGATGATATCAGAGAATCGTTCTGCTTTTGAAACAATAAATACAGACTTCCATCATATTAAGAACTCCTTTATTGAACGGAAAGAAATCGATTTACTGTTCAATTGGATTAAGGGAGATTTAAACAAGGACGAATCAAACGTCAAACTGCTCGTAGGTAATGCCGGGACGGGAAAAAGCGTTGTTATCAAACAGTTGATCAACAGATTGGGTGCAGACGGAATCAAATGCTTTGCTATTAAAGCCGATAGACTGCAACTATCTCCAGGACAATCTTACAATGAACAATTAGAATTGTTGACGAACGCATTTTCTGCCCTGATTGAAGAGCAGAAAGCGGTTCTTGTCATCGACCAAATAGATGCCTTGTCGCAATATATTACAAAAGACAGGAATAAACTATACAATGTAATAGCGTTGATAAAACTGTTTTCATCCGATGACAAGTTGAGAAATGTGAGGATTATTGTTTCATGCCGAGCCTTCGACTTGGAGTTTGATCCGAAATTAAACGAATTAAGCAGCGCACCCCAAATTAAAATAGGGGTTTTGAGTAAAGCAGAGGTGGAAACAGTCTTGAATCAGTTACAAACAGGGCTGTATAACACGTTGGATGAGAAGACCATCACCATATTGCAAACTCCGCAACATCTTAATATTTTCTGTAAAGTGTTTGCTGGGAATAAGAACAAGAGTTACACCTCGATAACAGAATTGTATGACGAATTGTGGAGACAGACTATTGACCTGGCCAATGTAGACATAGACAAAAGTCTTGCCGAGAATATCCTCTATGGCCTGGCACAAAAAATATATGATGAAGAGACGCTGACTCCACAATGGAATCCTGACACAAAGAGTTTCAAGGAAGCGAATTATTTGATAAGCCAAGGATTGATAGAACAAGTGAAGAATGGTGCCACTTTTTTTCATCAGAGCATGTACGATTATGTGTTTGCCCGGTATTATACAAAGAAAGGAGATTCGTTCATAAACGATTTGTTGAAGGAAAAGAAACATCAAGGCCTGTTTGTGCGATCAACTGTAAACCTTGTGCTGGATTATGAGAGGGCAAAAAACATTAAACAATACAAGGAAGATGTTGAAAAAATTCTTTTCTCAGGAGAGATTAGGCCACATATCCGGCTTATGTTCTTGTGGGCAATGGCCAATCGGTTGGACATTCTTCCTTTTGAGAAAAAATGCGTTAAAAAGCTGTATATCCAAAACAAATTGCTATTCTATTCTTTTATCCGACGGACTAGTAGTCAGGAATGGTACAATGTGATTGCGCCTCTCATCTTAAATGACATCAAAGAAATGAGGATTGGCGATGTGGTGTGTGATGATTTACGTGGCTTTTTATGGAATCATGTTCAAACTAGTACGGAAGAAGTTTTTAAACTTATCGATGGGATTAAAGATGAAAACACTAAAAATGCCATAGCTCAGAAATTGCTGTATGTCGCCCCGGATTTTTCATCAAAGATAGTGATAAAATGGTATAAGGTTTTATGTGACACGTATTATAAAAAGGCGGATTTCTTGGAAAGTGCTCTGAAGAGTAATCCAAAATTTGTTCTTGATAACTTTCCCGAGTTGATATCATTTATTCTTTGTCCCAAGACTTCTGATGATAATGATAACAGTAATACTGTTAGAACGATTCTTGAAGATGTTTGTAAACCTTTGATGAGAAAGGATGCAAATGGTTTGTATCAAATATTGAAAAATGCGATCATAGATGCCATTAATGCAAATCGAGTAGCTGCATGGGAAACGGGAATTGATTACAATAATGTTTTTCCTCAATATTTAGGGCGCCATCGCGGCTCTTATGAGTTGTATAAAGCGTTTGTGGGATTATTAAAAAACAAAGTCAAATCGGACTCTGATTCTGCCCGTGAAGACATCAAACTGTTGTTGAATCAAAAAGAAGCTAGCTGTTATGAAATTGCTTTTGCGGCAATGGAGGTAAATCCCGCTCTTTTTTCGGAAGAGTTAGTCGCAATAATTCAAGATACCCAATTGGTGGATAATTTATTGTCTTTTAGTGGCGACGTGCAATACTATTTTTTGGAACTGATAAGGAAATGGCTGCCAACGGTTAATAGCGATATATTGGATCTGGTGCAACAAATCTTCTATGAGTTTAAATCAGCCTCGGACTTATTATATGATAAAGAGAAAAAATATTCGGTTTTATATTATCCTCATTTAGGATACCATCAACGGGAACTTATCTGGGCTATACCCGAAAGCCTCCGCAACAAACAAATCAAGAAAAGATTATTGGAATTAGACAGGAGATTCGGGAATCATTGGAATAACGAAAAACCCGATCATGATGTAACTGCGGCGTTCGCCTGTGGTGGTCTTATGTCCATGGAACAATACAAAACGGTTTCGTTAAATTGCTGGTTAAAGTCGTTTTATGGTGTGCAAAGATATGCAAAGGGCGAATTCCGTCATTTTGATGAGAGGGTGCACGCCGATGCCTTTAAACAATGTGTCAGCGAACAACCCAACCGTTTTGTCGAGTTTGTTTTTAGTTTGTTTGATGATGAGAAGGTATCTGTTGATTATAAGTTGTCTGGTCTTGATGGATTGTTGTCTGCGCACTACCCCACACAACAATTATTACCCTACTTATGGAAAAGTATAGAAATGACAGAGAAATTGTCCGATAAAGCCTTCAGTTACACTCTCTTTGAGATTATTGACAAAATAACTGTTGAGGAAGGGAACTATATCGATAAGATTGTGGAATACCTAAAAAAGAAAATATTGTTGGAATTCGTTTCTAAATATAATGCAAGCATTGAAGATGAGTTTTATAATGATTCAGGAATCAATGAAATGTTGACAAAAGGAATCAACACTTGTCAAGGACATGCCATACATTCGTTGACCAAGATAGGAAAATTGTCACAAAGAAAAGGAGTGGTATATGGGTTTTTCTTGGGTGCGACTGAGAAGTTAAGCCTTGAACATCAATTAGCCGTTTTGTACTATCTGCAAATGGAGTGTTATGATAATGAGCTTTACAATACGGTGCTATTCAAATATGCCACCAAACCCATCTCTGACTATCTGTTTTTGAACGCCGATAGAATGCATTGGTTTTGGTACAACGATCCAGAACGGGTATTGCCGTATTTCAGAATGATTGTTAGCAAGAATAGGGCAAAAACCATCTTGGTTCAAATCATGTTTTTCGGCCTCCAATATGAGAAATCAAAGGTTGTTTCAGATGAATTGTTCAGGTATTTAATAGATCGAAACGAGGAAGAGGTGATCCAAAAGGTTATCCCGTTAGCATACGAACATCTCACGGATGATACCTATGGGGAACAGAGCGAATCGTTCTTACGAATACATGCGAGTGATTCTCGAGAAAAGGTGAGAGAGTCTTACCTTTATTGGTGTGACAAAATGCCAGACAATCAGATATTACTGTTTAAGGAGTTACTTAACCAATGGAAGATGGATCCTATTAAAAGCGGGTTTCATGATATTATCCAGTATCTTGAAAAAACCCGTTTTAAGTATCCATACGAAAGTTATCAATGCATAAAACTACTCTTAGACAACAAAAGCCAAATATCCTATTATGATGAAGAAGGATTGTTTAAGATTCTCTTGGCATGTTATCGAGTTTTAATGGATGATGAGGAAACAGAAAAGGCCGATGAGATTATGGATACTGTAGATGCCGTGATGATGGAATCATTTTCACCGAGCGTTTCAAAGGTAATGAGTGACATTGATAATAATTAAGAATTATTGAGTGCTTTAGAATTGTATAACTTTGTAAAACAATAAAACAAGAAAAAATGAAACGAAGAACCTTCATAGTCCTTTTGCTGCTGATGGGTGCGGGCACGGCGGCCTTTTGCCTCTTCGGAAAACGGTGCAATCATGTCGTGCCCAACATTAATGTTGACAGTCTCTTCATCAACTTGAACGATGAGATTGCGGCCAAACGCGCCAAGCAGGCCGACAAGGTGTTCACCGGTTTGAACAAGGCGGGGCTCAATGGCGTGGTGCTTTATGCCGAACAAGGACGGGTGGTTTACGAGAAAGCCTTCGGGTGGCGCGACTTGAGCAAACGCCAAAAGGATTCGCTCCGTGTCGACGATGCCTTCCAACTCTCTTCCGACTCGAAGATGTTCACCGCCGAGGCCATCATGCTCTTGAAAGCCGAGGGCAAGCTCGACTACGATGATGACGTGCGGAAATACATTCCCCAATTGCCTTATGAAGGCGTGACGATTCGATATTTGCTCAACCATCGCTCGGGTTTGCCGCGCTATGATGCTTTAGCCGACAAACATTGGCCCGACCGCAAGAAGCCTTTCTCGAACGAGGAAATGATCAAGATGCTGGCCGAAAAGAAACCTGAGCCTTACGGCGCACCCGATGGCTCCTATTTCTACAACAACATCAACTATGCATTGTTGGCAACGGTGGTGGAACGGGCCAGCGGGCAGCATTTCGAGGACTTCATGCGCGAGCGCATCTTCGAGCCCCTTGGCATGTCGCATTCCTATATCTACTCGATGCGGAACGACACCCTTGTTTCGCTGTATATGCCCGTTGATGCGCATGGCCACGACCTCTTCAAGAACGGGCCACTGAAGACGCAAAACGACTACCTCAACGGCGTGATGGGCGACAAAATTATGTTCTCCACCGTGGAAGACCTTTGGAAGTTCAACCAAGCCTTGGACAAGCACGTACTGTTGCCCGACAGCTTGCAGGCCGAGGCTTTCAAACCCGGCTCGCCCGAGTGGAAAAACGGCGAGAACTATGGTTTCGGCTGGCGCATGAGCAAGGAACGCCCTGGCATGTATTTCCATTTCGGTTGGTGGAAAGGCTATCGCAGCGCCATCATTCGCGACACGAACAAAAACCGTTTCCTCGCCTTGCTGACCAATACCACCTTCAACTTCCCGCCCGATCCGCTTTGGGAGTTCATTTGCGACACCACGGTGCAGTTGCCTGAGGCGGTGACATTGCCAGAATAAAGACAAAGGCGCGAAGAGAGTTCTCCTCGCGCCTTTTTACTATTGTAACAGCTTTGTTACTTCACCACCAGCTTAAATCCCACGCCGTGCACATTCAGGATGTCGACATCGGGGTCGTCCTTGAAGTACTTGCGGAGCTTGGTGATGTAGACGTCCATCGAACGGGCGTTCGTGCGGTTTTCCTCCTCCCAGATGGTCCTCAAAACAAGACCGCGTTCCAAGGTCTCGCCCGTGTGCTCACAAAGCATGTACAACAACTCCATCTCCTTGGAGGTCAGCTTACGCTTTTCACCCTTGGCATCAATCAAAGTGAGATGCGGCACATCGAAGGTGAAACCACCAAGTCGAAACTCACACGACGCGGCCTTGGCCGGAGTGTAGGTCAACCAGCGCTCCAAGACCTTGACGCGTGCCAACAGCTCATCCATGCTGAAGGGTTTGGTGATATAATCGTCGGCACCCAAGCTGAAGCCTTCCAAAACATCATCCTCCTCCTTCTTGGCAGTCAGGAAGATGACAGGCATCATGGGTTGCACCGCCTTAATCTGTTTGACTAAAGTAAAACCGTCCATCACAGGCATCATCACATCGGTAATGCACAAATCATACTGGACATCGCGCAGGCTGTTCCAAGCCTCTTCGCCATTTTGGAATAAGGTAGTGGGATAGCCCTTGGAATCAAGGAATGCCTTGACAATCATACCTAATCCACGATCGTCTTCGGCCAATAAAATCTTTAAACGTGACATATAAAAAAACTAAAATAAAAACGAATAATAAACTTACACGTAAAACGTAGTTGTGCAAAAAATGTTGTGCAAAAATAGTTTTTTTTTTTGATATAACCCTCACATTCTTAAAGATTTTGT
>JAEEGI010016109.1_pt1 | contig 15470 bp, 6 predicted proteins | sample 8958751 | NCBI WGS metagenome assembly JAEEGI01 (sample SAMN16246545, study PRJNA631951) | gut metagenome | biome: gut microbiome; feature: rumen; material: KS-attached | host: Bos | place: Iran: Karaj | collected 2018-10
CAAGGACTTCGACCACTCCGCGCCCGATTGGATTGACATCCTGAAGCTTGGCTTCCCGGGCATGAAGGCGCGCATCGATTCCTATGCGCAGGACACTCCCTTCTACCGCGCCGAAAAACGCGCCGCCGCCGCGATGATGCGCTTCCTCGACAGGCTCATCGCCGAGGCAAAACGGGAATTGAAGGAAACCGCCGCCGACGGCGGTTTCCTACCAAAGGTGATCGCCTCGCTCGAAAGGTTGCGCGTCGGGCCGCCGCAGTCGGTCTTCGACATCATGGAGTTCACCATGGTGTACTTCATCCTCTCGGAGCCGCTCAACTACTTCCAGGTGCGCACCTTCGACAACATCGACGTCCGCTGGTGGCCCTACTACCAGGCAGACCTCGCGGCCGGCCGCACCACCGAGGCCGAGTTTCGCGAGGAGTTCCGACATTTCCTCTGGCAGTTCGGCTCCATCGACAACTACTGGGGACACCCCATCTACCTCGGCGGCACAAATCCAGACGGTTCAACGGCCTACAATCCGCTCTCCCTCACCATCCTCGACGTCGTCGAAAAAACGGCCCTGCCCACGCCCAAGTTCCAGCTCAAGATGGCGAAGAACACGCCGGATGAAATCTGGTGGAAGGCACTCGACATGCTCCGCAAGCACTGCCCGCTCTGCCTGATGAGCGAGGAGAACATGGCGCGCTCGATGAAGCCCGTCGGCCTCACGGACGAGGAATGCCGCGACCTTCTCATCTGGGGCTGCTTCGAGTACCTGCCCCGCGCCAAAGGCAATTGCACGAGCGCCACGCGCGTCATTTTGCCGCAGCCGATTGTCGAATTGCTGGCGGAGGCGGGAAACGGGGAATGGGGAATGGGGAACGGGGATTTCGATTCCTTCAAGGCCGAGTATTTTCGCATCCTCCACGAAACCACGGACAGGACCGTCGAACTTCTCCGCCGGGAGGAGGCGCATCTCGCGGAGGTCAATCCCGCGCTCGTGCTTTCGCTGGCCTTGGGATCGGCGCTCGAGAAAGGCGTCGACGCCTTTTCGCTCGGTTACAAGTACAACTTCACGGCCATCAGCGAAGTCGGTTTCGCGACGGCGGTCGATTCGCTTCTCGCGATCAAGGAGTTCGTCTTCGACCGAAAGGAGATCTCGCTCGCCGAACTCGGCCGCATCCTCGCCGACGACTGGCGGGGACACGAGGAATTGCGTCTCCGCATGAAGAACTCCAAGCTCAAGTGGGGCTGCGGCAATCCCGAGGCTGACGCGCTCGCGAAGGAAGTCATCGAGGGCTTCACGTCGCGCTTCGTTGGCAAGCCCAACGCGCGCGGTGGCGTCTTCGTCTGCTACGGGCTCAACTCGCGCGGCTTCATAGACTGCGGCAAGCTTACGGGCGCGACGCCCGACGGCCGCAAGGCGGGCGAGCCGCTTTCCAAAAACATGGCGCCAAGCGTCGGTGCCGAGACGGAAGGCGTCACCGGCTCCATCCAGAGCTACGCCGCCATCGCGCCGGAGAACTTCCCCTGCGGCAGCATCTACGACGTGATGATCCATCCGTCAGCCGTCGCAGGTGAAAAGGGACTGCGCGTCTTCCGAACGCTCGTCGAGCGGTTCTACGGCGTCGGCGGGGTGGCGATGAACATCAACATCGTCTCGCCGGAGACGTTGCGCGACGCGCAGGCGCATCCGGAGAAGTACGAGAACCTCCAGGTGCGCGTGGCGGGCTGGAACATCCGCTGGAATGACATCCCGCGCAAGGAGCAGGACGACTACATCGCCCGCATCGAGACCGTCGGCGCCTAACCCGTGCTATCTGCTATCTGCCTAGTGCGGCGGCCGGCGGAGGACGCGGTCGAGGATTGTCTCGTACGGCTCGTCGGCGCTCCAGAAAAGCTCTGCGCAGAGCGCGGTGGGGAAGTGTATTTCGCCGATTAGGTTGCCGACGAGGTTCATCGTGACCGGCACGTCCTTCTCGGCCTGCGCCATGCGGACGATCCTGTACGCGAACTCGCCGTAGCGCAGCCAGTCTGCCGTGTAGTGGCGCCAGAGCTGCTCGAGCACCGCCTCGTCCTCGCGCAGAACGCGGCGTCCGGCGCGGCCAATGATGTACGGTCCCGGCTGGTGGTTGAAGCGCCCGCGCGACCAGTCGAGCATCGCCTGGCACTTGAAGACGAGACCGGCGGGGCGCTTCTGCGCGAGAATCTCCCGCGTCAGCGTTTCGGCGTAGTCGGGGTCATACGGCGCGGTGGTGTTGTAGGGGAAGCCGCCGCAGTTCTCCCATATAATCTCGATGCGAGGGTCGACGCGCGCGATCACGTCGAGCTTCTTCCGGACCGAGGTCGCGTGGAGGCCGAACTCGATGCGCTCGTTTGGTGACTCTGCGAAGATGCGCGCGCAGGTGGAGTTGACGAGGCCGACGACGGTGTCCGCGATCGGATGGCCGTCGATCGTGTCCTGCGACAGCTCCGTGAACGACTGGAAGTAGATGCCGTCGCCGCCGAGCGGTTTCCAGACAGTCCGCCACTCCTCGACGATGTGGTCGCCGAGCTTGCCGAGGTTGTCGAAGTCGATCTGCGTGCAGTTCGTGCTCCAGCCCCAGGAGAATCCCCAGACGACGGCAATCCCCCAGCTGTGGGCGCATTCGACGATGTCGCGCGCGTTGACGGGCGGGAACTCGTTCCAGATGATCACCTCGTTGAAGCGCAGCCGCGCGAGGTTGGCGAAGTGGGCCTCGTAGTCGTCGACCGTGTGGCCCCAGAAGAAGACGCTGCGAACGCGGGTCTTGGGCGCGCGGCGGCTTTCGTACGGCTTGAGGCGCGCCTCCTCGAAGATGTCCGTCTCGAAACGGTGTCCGTCATGCAGCGGCGCGATGGCCGGCAGTCCGGCGTCGACGAAATCCGCCGCGCCCCAGAGGACGGCCGACGGCGTGTCGCCCGCGATCAGCACGAGCTGGAGGTCGGGATTCCCGGGGTTGTCGACGACGCGGACGAGGTAACCGCCCTCGGGGACCTCATCGCGGCGCAGAAGCGACTGGAGGACCGGGTTGCCCTCCCATGTGCCGACGACGATGGCGTTCCTGTCGAGCGCGCATCCGACCTTCTCGCAGGCCATCACGTGGACGGAGTAGACGCCCGGGTCGCGCAGGATGCGGTCGCCGACTTCCTCGTTGAGGAACTCGACGGCGCGCTTCTCGACGCCCTCGTAGGACGAATAGACGATTTTCCAGTTGCGGTTCTTCATGTCTTCAATGATACCACAGATGCGCGCCTGACGGCGCGAAGTTTGGCCGCTTCGCGGCGAAGCTCCAAGCTCCAAGCTCTAAGCCAAAAGCTCCAAACTTTTTCGTTGCAACATCGCCAGAGAGTGCTATAATAGTGTCAAACTTGAAAGGAGCGCTCCCATGAACCACATCGCAAAAACCATGCTTGCCACGATGCTCGCGGTCGCAACTACCGCCCTCGCGGACACGCACATCATCACCAACCGCGCCGACCTCGCCGACATCTCCAATGACCTCGCCGGCGCCTACGTGCTCGGCTGCGACATCGACCTCGCGGGCGAGCCCTGGACGCCGATCGGCGGCTACCATAAGTTCACCGGTTCGTTAGACGGGTGCGGCCACGTCATCTCCAGCCTGACTGTGACGAACGGCTCCTACAGATCCGACTACGCGGGCCTCTTCGGGTACATCGGCAATGGCGCGACCGTCACCAACCTCTGCATCGTGAACGCGACCGTGAGCGGCCGCAGCTACGTCGGCGCCCTCGCGGGCCGCGCCGAGGGCGCGACCGTGGCCGATTGCTCCGTCGTGGGCGCGACCGTCACCTCGGGCGACCAACACGTCGGCGGCTTCATCGGCTCCGTCGCGAACGGCTGTTCCGTCTCGCGCTGCTTCGCGATCGCCGACATTTCCGCCGGTTCCAATTTCGGTGGCGGCTTCATCGGCTCCATCTCTGCCGACAACGCCTGTGCCGTGAGCGCGTGCTTCTCGGCCGGCTCGGTTTCGTCCATCCGCAACTGCGTCGGCGGCTTCATCGGCTTCATGCAGGGCACCGGCGGTGTCGTCGTCTCCGACTGTTATACGGTCGCGGGCGCCCATGGCACCAAGGAAGTCGGCGGCTTCTTCGGCAAGGCGCAAGGCTGCACCGCCGCTTTCACGCGCTGCTACGCGGCGGGTGGCGACACGGCCGGCACGTCGGACGTCGGCGGCTTCGCGGGCGCCCAGTCGGGCGGCGCGTCCTTGTCCTTCACCGACTGCTTCCGTCTCATGGACGGCCACGCGGACGTCGGCACGGATGATCTCGCGGGCATCGTCGCCCTTGACGCGGCGGAAATGCGCTCGACGAACAACTTCACCGCGTTCCAGGCGGCAGGCTGCTGGAAGCAGGTCGATGGCCTCACGCAACCCTACTTCGACTGGGGGCTCGTGGACGGCAAGTTCCTCCTTCTTGCCGGCGACACCGCCACCGCCACTGTCAACGGCCTCGGCGCCTACGCCCCCGGCACGGACGTGCAGGTCTCCATCTACCCGACGGACGGCATCTTCCTCGGCTGGACCGGCGGCGCGACCTACGCCAACGCCTCCGCCAATGAGACGACCGTCCTCCTCGACAACTACCATGTCGTTTCGGTCACGCTCGGTACGCGCATCACGACACGCGCCCAGCTGGAGGCGATTTCCTCCAATCTCTCCGGCGCCTATGGACTCGCAGCGGACATCAACCTCTCCGTCTCGCCCTGGACGCCGATCGGCTCCTCAGACTCGCCGTTCACTGGCAAGCTCTACGGGCGCGGCCATAAGATCATCGGCCTCACGTTCGACAACACGTCGAGCGACGATTCTGCAAAACAAGTCGGCCTCTTCCGCTGCATCAACGGCGCGACGATCGACGGCGTCCACCTGGAGGGCGTCTCCATCAAAGGATACGAACGCTGCGGCGCGCTCGCGGGCGAGGTGGGCGGCGCTTCCACGATCCGCAACTGCTCCGCGCAGGGTTCCGTCAGCGGCGCCTTCTCCTACATCGGCCTGCTCGCCGGATACATCTCCGGCTCCGGCGTTCTCTTCGAGGGCTGCGCGACCACCGGCTCCGTCTCCGCCGTCGGCTCGGACGCCGGCGGCTTCGTGGGCTACGCCAAGGGAGGTTCGGCGGCCTTCACCGACTGCCACGCGTGCGCGGACGTCTCCGGCGCAGGCCTCAGAGACTCCCGCGGCGGCTTCATCTCCGCGATCATCGGCGGCGGCTCGTTCGCCTTCTCGCGCTGTACGGCCGAGGGCACCGTCTCCGCGTTCCGGAACGAGCAAAACCTCGGTGGCTTCATCGCCTACGTGGGGCGTCCGGCGTCCTTCACCGACTGCTCCGCGAATGTAAGCGTGTCATATCCCCAGAGCCAGAACCAGAAGACGAGGACGGGCGGCTTCGCCGGTTACATCGGTGACCGCGCCGCCGGCTCGTCCTTCCTCCGCTGCACCGCCGAGGGAGACGTGTCCTCTACCGGCGAGTACGTCGGCGGCTTCGTCGGTTCCAGCGAAAGGGAAGTTAGCTTCACGGATTGCCGCGCCGATGGCCATGTCGGCGGCAACGGTTCTGTCGGCGGCTTCGCCGGCAACGTCTCCGCTCCGCTCGTAATCTCCAACTGCGTGGCGCGCGGCGACGTGCGTTCCACCGGCGACAACTACGGCGGCTTCGTCGGCTGTCTCGCCAACGCCGACGCGGTGGTTTCCGACAGCTGGTGCTCCGGCGCCGTCTGGGGCACGGGCGGCTACATCGGGTCGTTCGTCGGGAAAAAGGCGGACGGCACCATCCGGAACTGCAGCGTCGACGTCTACGGCGCGGGGCCGCGCCCGTTCTGCGGCAGCGACGCCAGTATGACGGGCGGCTCGCTCACCGGGCATCAGGTCGAAGCACTCTCGAAGGACGGCAACGGCACTCCCTGGCCCGAAGTGAAGCAGCGCTTCCATGGCGCCTGGAAGATCCGGACCGCCGAGGACCTCGCCAACGTCTCGACCAACCTCGCCGGCGTCTACGTGCTGGACAGTGACATCGACCTCGGCGGCGCGGCGTGGACGCCCATTGGCAACGCCTCCGACGGTTTCACGGGCGAGTTCTACGGACAGAACCACCGGATCTCGAACTTCGTCGTGGACACCGAGGACAGGTATGCCGGGTTCTTCGGCAGGATTGCGGGCGGACGCGTGAGCGGCGTGGCGCTGGAGGGCACCGTCACCGCAGCGCCCCCAACCTCGTTGGAATCGGAAAAAGTTGGCGTCGGCGGCTTCGCGGGCAAGATCGATTCCAAGTCCCTGGTGGAAGATTGCTCGTTCAAGGGCGCGGTCACGAACTCGACAAACAGCAACGTCGGCGGCTTCGTCGGTTCCGTCTCCGATTCGCCCGTCATCCTCCGCTGCTGCGTCCTGCGCGCCACGGTGGCGAACACATCCAGCCAGTCGGACGCGTACGCGGGCGGCTTCGTCGCCTGGCTTGACGGCGGCTACGTCATGGACTGCTACGCCGTCGCGGACGTGGAGGCCGACAACAAATACGTCGGCGGGTTTGCGGGACTTGTCAACGGTTCGATTACCAACGCCTATTGCGTCGGCTCCGTGACGGTCTCGGGCTCCAATCACGGCGCCTTCGCCGGCTACAGCATTCAGGGCAGTATCACGATATCCTACTACGACTCCGACAAGGCCGACGGACTCGGCGCCGTGAACGGTTCCCCCTTCGCAGGCGTCACCGGCCTTTCGAGCGCGCAGATGCTCCACGCTGCGAACTTCGACTTCGACTTCGACAGGACATGGCAGATCAAAGAAGGGGAGACGACGCCGTATCTGCGGACCACTCCGCTAGCGCCCTTCGCGGACGGCGACATCGTGCTGGCGGACTGCGAGGCCGTTTACGACGGCGAGGGCCACACCATCGGCGTGTCCGTGACGAACGCGATCGCGTGGGTGTCGCTGAGGTATTGCGGAATTGGAGTGGGAGAACTTTCAACTTTGAACTTTGAACTTTCAACTCCTCCACTCTACACGGACGTGACCAACGTGACGGTGTGGGTGGAGGCCTCCGCCCCCGGCTACTTCACCACGACCAACAGCGCCACCGTGAAGATCACGCCGAGGCCGGTCACCTTCACGGGCCAGTCCGAGACGAATGCCTACACGGGATCCGAAATCGTAATCACGAACCTCGTCGTGACCAACCTCGTGGCCGGCCACGCGCACAATGTGTCGTTCTCGGCTAGCGGCACCGACGTGGGGACGCACACGGGCGCGATCACGGCCAGGGACGATGTCCGCATCACGGACGGCGGGACGGACGTGACCGGCAACTACGACATCACGGTCGTCAACGGCGCGCTCACCATCGAGCATAACCCGGCGCTGGGGCTCGAGGTTTCGCTTGGCGGCGGCTCCTTCACCTACGACGGCCAGCCGCACGCGATTTCCGGCCCGGCCACCCACAACGCCCTGAGCGGCACGACGACCGTCGAGTACTCAAAGGACCAGTCGAACTGGACGGCCGACCTCTCGGCGCTGACCGCGACGGACGTCGCGGACTCCTGCACCATCCACGTGCGCGCGACGAACCCCAACTACGCGAACACCGCGACCACGACCGCCGCGCTGACAATCACGAAGGCGGCGAATGCCTGGATCACCGCGCCGTCGATGAAGGGGTGGACGGCCAGCGCGACGCCCGCGACGCCGAACAAAGGCAAGGCGAAGTTCGGGACCGCGACGGTCGCCTACGGCAAGGCCGGCGGCGCGGCGGGCGCCCTCGGGGCGACGTGTCCCTCGAAGCCCGGCAACTACACGGCCACCTTCACGGTGCCGGGCACAGCGAACTACGCAGGCCTGACGAAGACGATCTCGTTCACCATCTCGCCGAAGACCTACAAGGTGAAGTTCAAGGCAAACGGCGGGAAGCTGCAGAAGGGCAAGAAGATGGCGGCGCAGACCTACACTACCGGCAAGGCGAAGAAGCTGCGCAAGAACAAGTTCACGCGCAAGGGCTACGTCTTTATCGGCTGGTCGACGCGGAAGAACGGGCCAGTCGCCTATAAGAACGGGCAGAAGGTCAAAAATCTCGCCAAGGCCAGCAAGACTGTGACGCTCTACGCGGCGTGGGCGAAGGCGGAGTACAAGGTCGTCTTCGACGCGAGCGGCGGCAAGCTGCCGAAGGGCGTGAAGATGCCGGCGCAGACGTTCAAGTACGGCAAGGCGCAGAAGCTGAGCAAGAACAAGTTCATACGCAAGGGCTACGTCTTTCGCGGCTGGGCGATCCGCGATCCGCTCGCGACGATTCCGAAAATCGCCTACAAGGACAAGCAGATGGTCAAAAACCTCTCAACAGACGGAAAGTCAGTCAAACTCTATGCGGTTTGGAAGCGGCGGTAGCCGCTTCCAAACGGCGAAGTTTGGCCGCTGACGCGGCGAGGTTGCGCGCCTGGTGGCGCGAGGTTTGTCCGCTGACGCGGCTGAGGCGGAGAATCTATGGCAAGATTCCTGAAATTCACAAACGTCTCCTTCGCCTACGACGGCATGGCGGGCAACCTCCTCGAGGATGTCGAGGCCTACTTCCCGGAAGGCGCGTGGACGGGCATCGTCGGCGCGAACGGCTGCGGCAAGACGACGCTGCTGCGCCTTGCGGCGGGCGAGCTGGAACCTTCCTCCGGCACCATCGGCTCGCTTGGCAGAGCCTGCTACGTGGTCCAGCGCACCGACTTCCCGCCGGACGACCTCGACGATTTTCTGGAGGCGCACGACGCGGGCGCCATCGCCTGGCGCGCGCGGCTCGGCGTCGATCCGTCATGGGCCGGGCGCTGGGATACGCTCAGCCACGGCGAGCGCAAGCGCGCGCAGATAGCCGTCGCTCTCTGGCGCGAACCTGGCGTGCTGGCCCTCGACGAGCCCACGAACCACCTCGACGAAATGGCCAAGGCCGCGCTGCTCAAGGCGCTGGAGGCCTTCTCGGGTGCCGGCTTGGTCGTGAGCCACGACCGCGATTTCCTCGACGCGCTCTGCTCGCAGTGCCTCTTCATCTTCCCGCCAACGGCTACGATGCGCCCGGGGGGCGTCACCGAAGGGCAGGAGCAGGATCGCCGCGAGCAGTCCTTCCGCCGCGCGCGCGACACCGAGGCGAAGGACGACGCCCGCCATCTGCGCGAGGCGGCCCAGCGTCGCTTCGAACTGGCCCAGCAGACTGCGAAGAAGAACAAGGCCGCGCGCAACGCCAGGATCGACCCGCAGGACCACGACGGCCGCGCCAAGCGCAACCTCGCGAAGCTCACGGGCAAGAACGCATGGGCGGTTACGCAATCGGCCGCGCTCGGCAAGCGCGCCGCAAAGACCGAGGCCTCGCGACACGGTCTGGCGCCGCGCAAGGAATACGAGATGGGCTTCTGGCTCAACGGCGGCGAGAAATCGCAGCGCGATTACGTGCTTTCGCTCGACGTCGGCGAGATCACGCTAGGAGACGGGCGCATCCTGCGCTTTCCCGAAATCCGCGTGAGACCAGACGACCGCATTGCGATCACGGGCGACAACGGCATCGGCAAGAGCACCTTCCTGCGCCACGTCCTACCCCATGCCAACGTGCCGGAGGAGAAGCTGCTCGTGGTGCCGCAGGAGATATCCGAGACCGAATCGGCGAAGATTCTCGCCGAGGTGAAGGAACTGGGGGCGGAATCGCTCGGGCGCGTCATGACAAGCGTGAGCCGCCTCGGCTCGCGCCCGGGGCGGCTCCTCGCAAGCGAAAGCCCGAGTCCGGGCGAGATTCGCAAGATTCTGCTCGCGATGGGCGTCGACCGCGGCATACACCTGCTCGTGATGGACGAGCCCACGAACCATCTCGACCTTCCCGGCATCGAATGCCTTGAGGAGGCGCTCGCCGAATGCCCCTGCGCCATGCTGCTCGTGAGCCACGACCGCCGCTTCCTCTCGAAGATCACGCGCCAGGAGTGGCACTTCGCCGAAGCGGAACCGGGGGTGGTCGTGCTGCAGGTGCGGGGATAGGGCCGCGCAGGCGCGCAGCGCGGGCTACGCGGTTTTTTGCTATACTATTTACATGAAAGCAAAATACATGGCATTGCTTGCGGCAGCCGTCTTTTGCGGTTGCGCGACGAACGTGGTCGATTTCCGCGACACGGTGAGCGAGGCGACTTCCGCGGTATTCCCTTCGCTCGCGTATGTGCGGGTCATAACCGAGGACCGCTACGACGGCAAGCTTGAGAAGGTGCAGGCCTCCGGCTCGGGGGTGGTCATCACGGACGACGGCGAGCTCTTGACCAACCATCACGTGATCGACCGCGCATCGCGCATCCGCTGCCAACTCTCGGACGGCGCGAGCTACGACGCCGAGGTCATCGGCAAGGACAAGGACCTCGACATCGCGCTCCTCAAGCTCCAGGCTCCTTCCGGCACGGTTTTCCGCTCTGCTACGCTTTCGAACCGCCACATGGAAGTCGGCGAGGTCGTGCTCGCCATGGGCGCGCCGTGGGGACTCGCCCGCTCCGTCTCGTTGGGCATCATCTCGTGCAACGACCGCTACCTCGACGGCGCCGGGGACTACACGCTCTGGTACCAGACCGACGCGGCGATTTCGCCCGGCAACTCCGGCGGCCCCCTCGTCGACACGCGCGGCGAGGTCGTCGGCATCAACGCCCGCGGGAACATCTTCGGCGACCAGGCGTTCACTATCCCATCCGCCACAATACTCGAGCTCCTGCCGAACCTCCGCGAGCATGGCGACGCGCATTGGGCGTGGTTCGGAATCGACTGGCAGCCGCTGAAGGACTTCGACAAGGACATTTCATTCGACGCGGCTGATGGCGTGATTGTCGCCGGAACGGACCCGCAGGGGCCGGCGCGCGCCGCGGGGTTCGAACCCAACGACAGGGTCGTGGCCATCGACGGCGAACCCGTCACGGCGGTCTTCCGCGAGGACATCCCCGCGCTGAACCGCGGACTTGCCCGGCGCCCCTTCGACAAGGCGGTGCGCTTCGACTACGTGCGTGGCGACGTCACAAATCAGGTCTCGGTAACGCCGAAGCGCAAAGGCGACGTCGAGGGCAAGGAGGTCGAATTCAAGCGCTGGGGCTTCACGGCGAAGGAAGTCAACCGCTTCGACACTCCGGACCTCGCCTTCTTCGCGCCGGACGGGGGTATCTTCATTTCGTCCGTGTCATGGGACGGCAACGCGGACAACGCGGGCCTCAAGCGGCGCGACATCGTGAAGAAGGTGGGTGTCCGCGAGATCAAGGCGATTCCCGACCTTCAGGCCGCGTACGACGAGGCGATCACGAACCTGGCCACCAAAACGCAGATCGGCGTCGACGTCTTGCGCACCGGCCGCCCGATGCACTTCATACTCAACTACAGAAACGACCCTGAATCCGAGGAGGAACCGTGATGAACAAAGTGAATGCCATGACAATCGCGGCGCTTGCCGCCGCACTATGCGCCGCGCCGTCGCTGGCGGGCGAATCCCCCGCCGCCATAGTCGCCAAAAACAGGGCGCTAGTGGCGAAGTTCGCCGACTCCGTGGCGACCGTTCGGTACTACACCAAGCGCGACGCCGACGGCAAGGAGCCGGAAATAAAGATACCGTACAAATGCCCCAACTGCGGCGGAACGCACTTTGAAAGAGGCAACGTGAGCGCCGAGAAGGGCATTCCCGCGGAGTTCGCGGGATTCGTGATAGGGCAGGACCGCATCCTCATGCAGGACGTGATGCTTCCGCCCGAGTACATCGAGCGCATCGAGGTCGTTTGCGGCGGGGAGGCCGTCGGGGCCGAGGAGTTCGAATGGAGCCCCGCCCACGACGCCATTGTGCTGAAGACGGCCACGCCGCTCGCCAAGGCGAAGCCGCTGGCATTCGCCGCCGGCGCCGCGCAGACGGGCGGCGAGGGGGAAGGAATGGATTCCGCAGGCCCGCGCTACTTCTTCATCGTCCGCGAGGACGGCGAGACTGTCGCCGGAGTCGCAGAGAGCAAGGCGACCGAATTCCGCCACCACGTGGAGGTCGGCAAGGACATCTACAAGGGCACTCCGAACACAATCGTGCTTGGCGAGAACGACGAACCTGTCACCATCGCCCTTCAGCGCTGGATCGAGCTGGGCAAGGAGGTCTTCGACCCGCCGGCCAAGTGGGAGTGGAAGCCCGCCGCCGCACGGTTTGATGCCATAAAGGCGCTTGAGACGCGTCTGGCAAAGGCCATTCTCCCGGCATACGTGCAGCTTGAGGCGAAGAAAAAGGACGAAGGGCGGTATTCGCGCTGGTCGGACGACACCCAGGACGACATGGACGCCGTCTGCGTACTTCTGGAGAAGGACGTCGCCATCGTCCCCATAGCCATGAAGCCAGACGCCACCGCGCGCCTGGCGAAGATGGATGCGACGCTTCCGGACGGGAAGAAGGTCCCGCTTGAGTTCGTCGGTTCGTATGACAAGTTCGGTGCCATTGCGGTTAAGTTCGCCGGCGGCACCCCGCAGGGACTGGAGCCGCTGGCGCTTGACCGCCGCGATCCTCTGACGCTTTTCGGCGAACGGCAGTTCGCCGTCGAGGTCTCGAACAGGGGCGGTAGCCTCAAGTTCCGCACGGGGGCAGTCGAAGTCCTTGACTACACCCGTGTGGAAGGGAACGAAACCATCGCCAAGCAGACGCCGCTGTACGCATGGGACGGCGATGACGACGACAACGCCTTCTGTCTGTGCGTTGCCGCCTCCGGTGCGGTGGCGGCCCTGGAACTCGATGCGAGAAAGGAGTCGCGATACAGGCGGTACGACAGTGGTGCGGCCGGATCATCGTTGCTGGCAATGGTCGATGCGCCGGTTTACGACCCCGAGAACATTCCGCGCAAGGCCGATGACCGCAAGCGAACGGCGTGGCTTGGCGTCGAAACGCAACCGGCCGGAGCGGAAATCGTCCGGGAAAAAAAGGCGACCGCATTCATAGGACGCTATGTCGACAGGGCTCCGCTCGTCACGGGCGTCGCCTCAAACTCTCCGGCGGCCAAGGCCGGCATCCTTGAGGGCGACATTCTCATTTCGGCGCGCTATCCGGGGAATTCGCGCGAGGAGAAACTCGCGATGGAGAGCGACTACGGGTCGATGATCGACTGGGGCGAGCTGTTCGACCACGAGGGTTTGATCGAAATGGCCGGGGAGCGTCTGCCGACCCCATGGGAGAACGTGGAGAAAGGCGTGAATTCAACACTGACGGAGTTCGGCGTGGGGACCGAGGTCATTGTCGCATGGGTGCGCGACGGCCGCCGGATGGAGGCGAAGCTTAAGCTTGAGCTGGCGCCGGTCCACTTCCAGAACGCCCCGCGCTCGAGGAGCAAGACGCTGGGCGTCACCGTCGCGGACATGACCTACGAGGTGCGCAAGTACTTCAAGTTCGACGACGCGGCCTCCGGCGTGGTCATCGACAAGGTGAAAGGCGGCGGCCCGGCCGCCGTCGCGGGGCTTAAGCCGCTCGAGCTCATCCTCCAGGTGAACGGCGAGGACGTGAAGGACGCCAAGGACTTTCTGGCAAAGACCAAGGACAAGAAGGACCTGACCTTCTCCGTCCGCCGCCTCACCGCCACGCGCGTCGTGCCAATCAAGCTTCAGTAACGTCGGAATGTGGTAGAATTGAATGTGTCGAATTTGACATGAAGAGTTGACTCAAGGAGCATTTCACATGGCCAAGAAAACCAAATCCAAAACCGTCGCGGGCCTCTATGTCCGCGAGGAGGGTCTTAGCAAGCTTTCCGCGGCGGAGCGCAAGTCGATGGAGGCCTACGCGGCCGACTACATCGGGTTCCTGGGCAAGGCAAAGACCGAGCGCCTCGCCTACCGCGAGTCGGTGGCGCTGCTTGAGAAGAACGGCTTCCGCCCGATTGGCGAATGCAAGTCGCTCAAGCCAGGCGACAAGGTCTACCGCGGCTACCATGGGAAGACCCTGCTGGCGGCGGTCGTCGGCTCGCGTCCGATTACGGACGGCGTCAACGTCGTCGGCGGCCACACCGACGCCCCGCGCATCGACCTCAAGCCCGTGCCCCTCGCGGAGAAGGGCGGCTTCGCCTATTTCGACACGCACTACTACGGCGGCATCAAGAAGTACCAGTGGGTCGTGCGTCCCCTCGCACTCTACGGAGTCGTCTGCCGCAAGGACGGGACCACCGTCGAAATCGCCATCGGCGACAAGCCCGGCGACCCGATCTTCATGATCACGGACATTCTCCCGCACCTCGGCCAGGAGCAGGCCAAGAAGCCGCTCTCCAAGGGCATCGAGGGCGAGGACCTCGACCTCCTCATCGGCTCCGAGGCAAGCGCCGACAAGGACGCCAAGGACAAGGTCAAGGCCAACATCCTCTCGCTTCTGGAGAAGGCCTACGGCATTGAGGAGGAGGACTTCACGAGCGCGGAGCTCGAGATTGTCCCTGCGGGCCTTCCGCGCGAGACGGGTCTCGACCGCTCGATGATCGCGGGATACGGCCATGACGACCGTGTCTGCGCCTACGCCGGCCTCAAGGCGCTTGTCGACCTTGGCGGCGTCCCTGGCCGCACCTCGGTCGTGATTATGTGCGACAAGGAGGAAATCGGCTCCGTCGGCGCGACGGGCATGGACTCGACCTTCTTCGAGAACTCCATCGCGGAAATCGCGGCGCGCGTCCTCGGGCATGACTACTCCGACCTCGCCGTCCGCCGCACGCTCGAGGCGTCGCGGATGATCTCGGCCGACGTCACGGCCGCCGCAGACCCGCTCTACGCCGGTTCGGACGCGCCCGGCAACACGGCCCTCATGAACGCCGGCGCCTGCATCAACAAGTACACCGGCAGCGGCGGCAAGGGCGGCGCGAGCGACGCCCGCGCCGAATTCCTCGGCCAGCTCCGCGCGATATTCGCGAAGCACAAGGTCGCGTGGCAGATTGGCGAACTCAGCAAAGTCGACCACGGCGGCGGCGGCACGATCGCCAAGTTCATGGCCCGCTACGGCATGGATGTCGTCGACATGGGCACGGCCCTCCTGAATATGCACGCCCCCTGGGAAATCGCCTCCAAGTTCGACGTCTACATGACCTACAAGGCCTACTGGGCGTTCCTCAGGGAATAATAATAGTTCCTATTTCAAGTTCGAGGTGTGTTAAAATATAAAGTATGGAATTGGACCATGAGCGGTTGGTGCGCCTCCGTGCCGCCTACAAGGTCGACCTCCCCGGAAGGATGGAGATCGACACGGTCTCCCGCATACTTTCGGCGCAAGGGATAGAGACCGCGTCATGCCTCGACCTAGGCTTCCACAACCCGGTCGCGAGCATGAAGCTGCGGGAACTCGGCGGCTACTGGACCTCGACCGTCTGGACGGGTTCCGAACGCAGGCAGTTCACGGAAGTCCTCAACGAGGAAGTGCTCCAGGTCGGCATCGGCGACGAGCTCCCTTTCGAGGACAAGCAGTTCGACGTGGTCGTTCTCGCCCGTGGTCACCTCACC
>JAEEGI010016113.1_pt1 | contig 15468 bp, 7 predicted proteins | sample 8958751 | NCBI WGS metagenome assembly JAEEGI01 (sample SAMN16246545, study PRJNA631951) | gut metagenome | biome: gut microbiome; feature: rumen; material: KS-attached | host: Bos | place: Iran: Karaj | collected 2018-10
CCCAATCCCCAATAAGATATTTCAAAAGATAATAAATAAATATGATAAAAAAAAATGAATTAAAAAAATTTAATAAAAACAATATATTTTATCTTTACAATATTTATTTATTTAATTAAAATTTTTATTAATTTTGATAATATATATTTCATGAACAATATCACCCAAAATTCTCTTTATTATTCTTCAAATGACACAAATCCTTCTTCAAACATGAAAAAAAAATTTAAACCATTTTTAAAACCAAATCAATTTAAACCTTCTTATATAAAATTAACTAGACCAAAATCTGCTTTAAGATTAACAATCCTTACCAAAAATTATTCATCTCCTAAAATGAGAAAAGAAAAATCAATGAATTTTTCAAAACAAAATTCATTAAAGGATTATATTCCAAAAAAATTATCAATTTCTAAAATAAAAAACGAATTAAATTATATGAAAAAAATGATTGGAAATTCTCCAATTTCAACAAATGAAAATATAATCAATAAAAACTTAAGACTAAAAAATTCTAATTTTAACGCAAAAAAATCAAATAATTTGAATGTATATAACATAAATAATATTTCAATGAAATTAAAGAATAAAATGATAAATGAAAAAGACCCTAAATTTAAAAAATTCATTAGTATAGCAAATAATCCTTGTATAGGATTAGAAGGAAGAAGAAAATTTAAACAATATACAAATTATGTTAATTATAATCAAACATTTTCAAATAATTATTCTACTAAAAATTTCAAAACTTCAACTCTTGCTTTAAGAGTTGGAATAAATGAATATTCAAAAAGTAATTATGATTTAAAAAATAAAAATAAATTAACAAAAGCTACTAAATTTAAATTAAAGTATAATACAATTAATTGGTTTATTGAAAATAAAAAGGATTTAATTAGTAGATTATTATCTGATAGTTTCAGAGAAAATTTATTAAAATTTTGTGAAAAAAAAGAAAGAGAATTTCATTCTGGATTAAATTTAGAAGATTTTTCAAATTTAATGATTAATAATAATATTACAAAGAATGTTGATTATATTCATAAATTATATTGGATTTTTGATGAAAATGGAGATAATAATGTTTCTTTTAATGCTATTATTGCTGCAATGGAAGTTTTTAGAATATCTTCTCCTAAAGAAAAAATGAAAATTTTTTTCAATATTTGTAATAACGGTGATGTTATTAAGAAAAAAACTTTTTTAGAATTATTAAAAAAAACTGTTATTGATAAAAATGATTTAAAAAATTTACAAAAATGTGTAAATAATTTATTTGAAAAATTCGGGAATAATAATGAACTTAGATTAGAGCAATTAATAATTGGATTTTCAGAAGATAAATTATTTCAGAGAATAATAAATAATAATAATTTATCATTAAAATCAATTAATAATAATATAGATGAAAATTTAAGAAAACATTTTTTTATGTTAAATGCTTATTATCAATATGAAATAACTAAAATGACAAATAAAAATCAAGAAACTATTCCAATATTAACTGATAAATTTTGTCATTTAATAGATAATTTTGTTCAAAGTAAACAATTAAAAGAAGAAATAAATAAAAAAAATGAAGAATTTATAACTGAAGATCAATATGATATAAATAGAAATTGTGAAGATGATTATTTTAAAAATGAGAAAAAAATAGTTTTTAGTCTTAATTCCAAAAAAAATATAAGAGGAATAAAAAATGGAAATGATTATTATATTTTACCTAAAACTAAATCAAGTAAACTATTTACAATTAAGTATAATTATAATTAATTAATTATTATTCAATAAATTTAAATAATAAATATGTGTATTTATAGACTTGAATTAATTGATGAATAAATAAGATTAAAATTTCTCAATAAATAAATATTATTTATAATTTTAAATAATATTTAATGTTTAATGAATACATTTTTAGATTAGCATTATTTAGTACAGATTATGATAATTATTCTCCAATATCAATTTTTAAACAATTTTTTCCTTCACAATTATGTAGTAATGTTAATTATATTAAAAAAGAAAAAGTTGAATTTGATTATAATTTAGATGGTTCTAATATTCATACTCAATGTAATGAAATTTCAGATTTATCCAAACAATATAATATTTGCTTTTGTGCTGATTTATTTTTAATTTTTATTAATTTAGAAGATGAAATTAATACTTTAAATAATTTAGAAAAAATTTTAAAATATATAAATGATACATGTGATTTTAATATTAAAACTTGTTTCTTGGGAATATTAAATAACAATATGGAAATTCCAGAAAAATTAAAAGAAAAGTCTTTAGATGAATTAATAAAATCAATTATTATGAATCCTTATGAATATAAAGAATTCAATATAAAAGAAGATTTCGAAAATATTTATAGAATTTTTGCAAGTGAAATTATTGAAAATAAGTTTATAAATGAGAAAATGAAAAATAATTCAAATAGTAAAGTATATTGTTCAATATATTAAATTTTATATTTTTGAAAATTAAATTAAATAATTTAAAACATTTTGATTGACTTCATAATTTTTGTTCAATAAAGGATAATATATATATAAATTAATTTAAAAATAAAAGAAATAATACTTAAAATAATTTTATTAAATTAGATCAAATTATATATAAACAAAAGGACTTATATATTATATATTATTAGTTCTTCATTTAAATTTTTAGAACAGTCAATATATAATTCAAATAAATTATAGAAAAATAATTGAGTGCATGCATTTATGTATTTTTTAAAATATAATATTTAAATTTTAATATCATTTAAATTTTAAAAAACAATCAACAAGAATTATAGCACAGTATGAATATTTCAAAACTTTTAAAAATATAGTATGATATTTTAAGGAAAAAATTAAAATAAGAAATTCCAAAAAGAGATATTGATAATGTTATTAGTCTAAATAATTGAGCTTCAAAAACTCATTATAAGGTATTTGAATAATTTAAAAATTTAAAAAAAAAAATAATTTTGTTAATTATGTAAATAATATTGTTTTTAAAGATATTATTTATGAATTATAATATTTAATTCCAAAATGTTTAAAGAAAATGAAAATATGTTATTTGATATAAACAAATTAAAATGTGAAATTAATATTGTTAATGAAATGAATGATTTAAGTTTTAATGAAGTAATAAAAAGAATAATTTTAAGAGAATGTTCTTCAATATTTTCTCCTACTAATTGTATGAATTTTAATATATTATATTTATTTAATTTGTTAAATGAAAATGTTTATTTTTCAAATGACATTATAAATAAAGAAATAATAGGAAAAAATCCTCTTTTATTAAGTAATAGAATAAATATGTATATGACTTTTGTTATATTAAAAAATAATAGTGATAAATCAAGATATATTAATCAATATAATAGAAATTGTTCAAATTCAGAAAATAAGGATTTAAAAATGATTTCTAGATTATTTTTAATTAATAAAGAATATTATTTAGAATTCTTACAAAAAAAAGAAAAGAAAGTTTCTTTCCCTAAATTTGAGAATGGAATTATATATTCAGATTATGATGAAAATAATATTAAAAATATATTTAAGGAAAATATAATTAAAATAATCGATGATATAATAATAAATATTAATAATAAAAAACCTTTGATTAACAAAAAATCTTTTTCAATTAAAAATACTTCAGAAATATTATTAAGAATTGAGGAATATTTACAAATTAATAATTTTGAGCTTCCAATTCAAGCATTAGATATGATAAATGATAAACTAAAAGGTAATTTAGAAAAAACGAAAATAAAAGAAGTTTTAGCAATTACTAAGTTTTTAAAAGATAATCAAATATCAAAAGAATTAATTTATAAATCTGAAATAAAAAAATTATTTGAAGAATGTATAAAAGATTATAATAAACTTAAAGAATATGAATTTGAAAATAATTGTATTTTAAGAATATGTACTTATTTATTATATTTTAATGATAAATTTGATTCATTTATTTATTTCATTCACAAAATTTTTGAGAATAATCAAAATTTATCAAATAATGAAACAAAATTATTATTTTTTCTTAAAAATAGTTATTTATTTAAAAAAAGGAATTTATTTAGAAATCAAAATATATGTTATTTTTATGCTTTATCTAATTGTGATAATTTAAAAAAAAATAAAAATCTTGTTTTTCACTTATTAAATAATATAAGAAAAGATTATTTCATTTTTGATATTTATGAAGATCAGATTCATTCTCTTTTAGATTTTGAAAAAATTCATTCTAATATTTTAAAAACAAAATATAAACAATTAAGATTAAATATATGTCTTAAAAATAAAGATAAATCAACAATGAAAGAATATCAAAAGAAAAAAATAGAAGCAGGAAATGATATATATATAACAAGTCATTTAGATGAAATAAAAAAATTTCTGTTATTTAATTCATGGGATAAAATACAACAAAAATTTTATTTAATTTTAATAAATTATATGATTGAAATAGAAGAAATAACAATGATATTAATATATTATTTTTCTTATTTACAATCATTAAATAATTATCTTCCAAAAACAATCCAACAAGAAATATATGATGAAATAATAAAAGACTCAATTTACTTTCAAAAAAAACTAAAATTATCTTTATTAAAAATGCCAATTTTATTAAAAATTACTCCAATATCATCAAAAATAAAATTTGATGAAGAAAAAAATAAAAATTTATTTAAAAAAGAAAATCAATTATTTTTATATAATCCATGGGAGAAAAAAAATTTAATTAATTTATTTTTTTGGACAAAAAATTCATATCAATATATAATAATTAAATTTAAGAATATATTAAAAATAGAATTAACATTAACAAGAATATATATTATATTTGAAACAAAAGAAGGAAAAAAAAAACCAATAAGTTATCCTTCAACTATAAAAATATTTCCTGAAAGTTCAATTGAAATAATATCTAAAATTAAATTAATAGAAGAAGGATTAATTAATATTATTGGTGTTACATATGATTTTGGAAATGTTTCAACTGATCAATTTGTTGATTTTAATGGAAGAGGTTTTTTTTCTACTTATAATAATTATGTTAATGATAGTTTTTTTAGTGATAAAAAAAAACAATTAATTTCCTTAAGAAATATTCGGATTTATAATGAAATTCCTTTATTGGAAATATTAATAAATAATGATTCTATTGTTAATTTTTTAGATAATTCTATTATTATATATGATTTTCAAGATTATATGTTTAATTTTTCTTTAAAAAATGTAGGTAAATATCCTATTGATGATATTAAATGTTTTGTTTTTGCTTATAAAAAAGATGATAATAAAATTACTTTAAAAGAATTTATTTTAAAAAATGATAATAATACATTAATTAATGTTGGAGAAACTTATAATTTTAATTTTTTATATTCTCATTTAAATATTTTTCATAAAATTGAATTCAGAATTTATTATAATTCAATTATTTATGAAAAAGAAAATGAAAAAGAAGAAATAATTTTAAAACCATATATTTTCGATTATAAACTGTTAAACACTCAACCAATTTTTCTTTTTCGAAAATTAAATATATTTCCTAAAATAGATAGTAATAATATTGAACATTTAATTCAAAAAGATTCTAGAATAAAACCAGGTTTTAAATTAATATATGGGACAGAAATTAAATATTGTTCTTTTGTTTTAGTAAATGAAAATCAAAATAAAATTAAAGTTAAAGTGAATAATACATTTAGAAATGAAAGCTTAGAAGAAATAATTGATAATAATTATTCAATTCAAATATCTGTATTAATAAATAATTCAAATGAATTTTTTAATTTAATGATATATTGGAATTTTATAATAAATGAGAAAATTAATGGAAAATTTTTTTTGAAAGATGCATTCCAAAATTATGATAAGTTAATTTCAAATGAAAAAATTATAGAAATGAGTATTTCTGTTAATAATAAATTAAATTCAACTATTGAATATTCAGAAATTACTTATTCTTGTGTTAATAAAACAGAATCAGAAAAATTAAATTTAAAAATATATATTTATATATATGAGATTGATGATAAAGATTTTATTATAAATGAATTTATTCCTAATGATGAATTATTTTATGAAGGCACTTTAATTTGTAAAAAAAATATATTAAAAATTAATGAAAGTTTTAGTAATGTAATTAAATTATATAAAGTTGTAAGTAAAAATATAAGAACTACTTTTGCAATAATTGATAATGAAAATAAAATAATTTATTTATCTCCAAATGATAAACAATGTTAGGAACAATAATATAAATTAATTGATTTAATTAAATCAAATATATAAATTTTTTTTATTTATTGATTATTTCCTAAAGTTTGTTCTGCTCCTTTCTTTAAAGCATTTACAGCTAATTTTCCTCCAAAACTTTTAATTTTATTTTGTTGTTCTTTAGAACATTTAAAATAACCATATAAATTAGTCATAGCAAAAACTAAATTAATAATAGAAACAACGAATTTACCGCCACCATTTTCAAATATATACACCATTTTAAAAAAAGAAATAATTAACCAAATTATAGGATAAACATATATACTTACCCAAAAAATAATAGTATCACTATTAGTTTCTTTTTTTTCATTTTTACTTTCAAAAATCCAAATTTCTTCTCTTTTTTCATTTATTTCATTCCACCATCTTAATCCAACAAGGTAACGTCCTGATAAATTTTTTGTTATCCAAAAATCTATTGCTCCAAAAATTACTGTTATTAAATATATAATACTAATCTTAATACCAAAGCCGATTAAAAAGAAAGTAATTGATGTTATTTTAAATAATAGTGTAAATAAACATATGAATGGATGAGCTGAATTTTCTACAAATTTTACTATTGAATTTTTCCTCTTTTCAACTTGTGGATTTGTTATTTTTTCTTCTAATGTTTCTTCTTTTTTTTCCTCATTTGTATTTTCTATTTTATTATCATTATCTTTTGGTGTCATTTCTATTCCAAAATTAAGCTAAAATTAGAGTTATTTAAATTTTTTTAAATACATCGTTTTCAGCCATTATTTTTATTTAATCAAACTTTAAATATATTTAGAATAAATTAAATATTTATACTTTTCATTAAAAGTTAAAAAAGATTTAATTTTTTACATAAAATTATTATTTAAATTTCTTAAAGATTTCAGCAAAATCATTTTTAATAGAAATTATATTTTCTGGTATTTTAACTCTATTTGCAAGTAATTTTAGAAATATATCATAAGTAGAATCTTTTGCAATTTTTGAATTTAACATAATCATTATAATATTTTTTAATATTTTCCCAATGATTAACTCACTTGAAGAATCACTTTTTTTATAATTTGTTTCATCTTTTAAACTTATATTAATCCATTGTTCCCAAAAAGAAACTTTAGTAAATAAATTAAGTCCTTTAAATTTTTGATATAAAGCATCAATTAAAAATACATTTTTACTTTTTTCATTTATATAATAATATAATTCAGCTGATTTTATTAATAAAACAGCACTAGTTAAATTTTCTTTATTTTCATCTAGTTTTAAAATAGATAAAATTGCATTATGAATAACAATTGTTAATAAATCAAAAGATGGTTTATTAATAGCTTTTTCACTTCTTTCAGATATATTTTTCTGATATAAAATATCAATGAAATAATTTCTTCCAAATGAATTTTCAATACAATTAATCAATTGCTTTTTATCTTCACTTTCATTTATTTCTTCACATTTTAAAACTCTTGCTAAAATATCTTTAATATTATCTTTAATATCATCTTTTTCATTATCAGTTAAATTCCATTCTGCTTTTTTACCATTCATTCTAATACAAGAACTTTTATTATTTAATAATTTTTCTCTTTTTTCATACATTGAAACTCTTGCTGTTATTTTACTTTTAATTTGATCATTACTTACATTTATTGGAGTATTAGGTATATGATAATAATTATATGTTTTATTTTTATCATCATAATTTAATTTTAAGTCTTGACCTATAATTCTTTTATCTTCTTTTGTTATTCCCTTTTTATTACATATTTGACTATTTATTGGATATGTATCTTGTATTATTTTTTTATATACTTCTAAAGATGAATATGACTCGTTTGCTTTTAAAAAATAAGGCTTTATTATACATATTTTCTCTATTTCTCTTGATTTAGCACAACTTGTATAAAATTCATTTGTTGTTTTTTCCTTTATGTATTTATCTTTGTCTTTTAACTCTAAATATAATTTTATTCTTTCATTAAAATAAATATTTGCATTTTTTTTTACTGCATTTTGAATAAATAATTGAAATATTTGGGTTTCTGTAAATTCTTTAAAGAATTTTTCATCTGCTTTTGGTCTTGAATTTATTAGTGAATTTGTATTAAATATTGGATAATCATCAATAACTGTTAAATATGTTTTATAATCATAAAGCATTTCAGAAAATATTTGCATTATTAAATTATAAATACAAACATTAAAATTTTTTTTATACTTTTTATCTTTTTTGGCTTTTTCATATAAAGTTTTTAAATTACTTAATTGATTATATAATTCTTTTTCAATGTGCTTAGGTAACAAAGGAATATTTTCATTAATTTTTTTTACAATTTTAATTTTTTTTGAAGTAGGAGCCCAATTAATATCAATAGTATTAGAACTAATATTAACAATATAAACTCCTTCTTCAGCATCTTTTAATTCTTCTTCAGCTTTTTTCCAAAGATCAGAATGAATTCCATTAATGAAAGGAAGAAAAGCTTGTAAATATTTTAACATTTGAACAGACATAATTGGAATAAAAGTATGTATCCATTGGAAAGGATATAATAAAGAAACAAATGCATTAGTAATTTCTCCTAATCTTTGAAATTCTGAGTCTACAAATAATATTTTTTGTTCAAATAACATTAATCTAAATATTAAAATTATATTATCTACAGAAAAAAAATTAAATAATATTGAAGGATTTGGTCCTACTAAAGTTAAATCTTCTAAATATGGATTTGCTAATTCATTTATTTCTGGAATATAAGGAAGTGGAAATTCAATTTTTGAATGTTGTTTTGGAAAAGGAATTTCTTTTACTATATATTTTATTAAATTATGTAAATCATTTCCATTATAAGAATAATTTGAAATTTCAGATTTAATTGATTCCAAACATTTTTCCATTTGATTAAAATAAGGATGTCTAGAAATTAAACAAAAACAAAAAGGAATATTAACAATTTCTCTAAAATTCAACTCACTGAATTCTTCTAATTTCAATTGAATTTTTTCTTGTAGAGAAGAATCAGTTTCAATAGTTTCATAATAATCATTGCAAAATTTCATAGTTAAATATTTAATAGGATGAATTTGATATTGTTGAACGAAATTTCCATTCATCATTTTAATATAAAAATGATAAGTAAGAATAAAAAATCTATCTCCAGTTTGATTAGTAATAGAACTATAATAATTCTTAACAACAGAAGGATCATTATTTTCATCATAGCAAATTTTAATTCCAAAAGGAAAACAAATAGAAGCAGCTAAATTATTAATTTCTAATTCTTTAGTATCTTTTTCAGGATAACGATAAATTATTTCTGGTTGCATTGCAGGTAATGAAGAACACTCTTTATGTCCACAATCTGATTTATAATCTTCTGAATCATTCTCTACTTTCCCATTTTCTTTAGGGAAACTCGCTATGAAAAATCCTTCACAAAATGATTCATTTTTCACTTCTTCCGGAATTTCAATTGGATTTAAAAATATTTCTCCGTTTAATGTGGTTTCATTTTGATTTGGAGGAATGTTTATATTAGGACGAGGTTGAGTAATTATTGTGTTTGAATGACGGTACATTTGATTTTCCATTGGTTCTAATGAATTATTTATTGTTGATGTTGTATTTGATGTTTTTGTTAATGATGGATTATTTAATTCTTGTTGAGGTGGTTCTGTTGATGAGGAAAAGGGATTTAGAAATGTTTTTGCTTTTTGTAATTTTGAAAATCCAGTATTTTTAGGTATTTCTGGTTTTGATTCTTCTTGTTTTATGTTCTCATTTTCTATTTTTATTTCTTCTTTTTTTAACTCTTCTTTTTTTGAAGTGTCAATTTTTAAATTTTCTTCTTTTTTTAACTCTTCTTTTTTTGAAAGATCTATTTTTAAATTTTCTTCTTTTTTTAACTCTTCTTTTTTTGAAGGGTCTATTTTTAAATTTTCTTCTTTTACTTCTTCTGTTTTAAGCTCTTTTTTTTGTAGTTCATCATTTTTTTGTACTATTATTTCTTCATTTTTTGGAAAATCCCTTTTTATTTTCATTGGTTCTTTTCTTTTTTCATTATTACTATTATTAGATGAAGCATTTTTCTCAAACATTTGAATTCTACTTAATAAAGAATTAAATTTTATATTATCTGGTTTACCATCAATATTCATATTTATTTAATTATCTTATTAAAATAAGTTAATTACAATATCTAAAAGATTAAATTTTTAAAAATAATAAAAAAATAAATTTTTAATTTCCCCAAAAAAACATTATATATCACATATTATTAAATCCATTAACAAATTCTTCAAAATCAATTTCTCCATCTCCATTATCATCGAACTTACTATATAATTGAAACAATTCTTTTTTTTCTTCTTCATTTTGAGGTTTAATCATATCACAAAATTCTTCAAAAGAGATTTTTCCAGAACCATCAGTATCATAGCTTTTAAAGCATTCAAGTAATTGTTCTTTTTTAACCATTTTTCTATAATCCATTAAAGCAGAAACAAATTCAGTATAATTAACTAAACCATTTTTATCAACATCCATTTCATTAAACATATTAACAACATCATCAGCATTCATATTTCCTTCAAATTTACATTCTTCAACTCCTTTTCTTATTTCTTCCATTGATAAAACACCATCATTGTTTTCATCAAGTGATTTAAACATTTCTACAAATTTCATAGTATCTTCTTCATTTAAATGAAAAGCAGTGAAATTAATAACACTTTTCTGCATTAAATTCAAACGAGAATAATCTTTAACATGATTCCAATCAACACCAATACTTAAATTTTTAGCATGAGGAGCATTTTCTTTAATCCATTTAGTATCTAAAATATCAGAAGCAGAAGGTCTTTGTTCCATAGGTACAAAAATACTTTTAATAATATCTTTAGCATCTTGACTAACATTTTCAAATTCTTTATAATTCATATCGAATTTCATAGAACAGATCTTTTGTTTTAATTCTTCTTCATCACTACTATAAAAAGGTGGTTTTCCACAAAGCATAATATACATAATAACACCACAAGCCCAGACATCACATTTTTCATTATATTTCCCAGTAATAACTTCAGGCGCCATATAAAATGTAGTTCCAACAGCTCCTTTCATTGTATTATTATCACCATCGAATACTTTACTCAAACCAAAATCTATTAACTTGACTTGAGAATCTTCAGCTATTGTACTAAATAAAATATTTTCTGGTTTTAAATCACGATGACATACTCCATGTGCATGTAAGTAATTCACTGCTTGAAGTATTTGCTTTAATATCTTTGCTGCGTCTTTTTCTGTATACATTTTATTTTGTTTTGCTCTCTTTGCTAATCTGTCAAAAAATTCTCCTCCTGTACATTCTTCCATTATTAAGTATATAAAAACATTGTCTTCAAATATGTCATATAATTTAATTATGTTTGGATGATCTGTTGCACGAAGTAAATCTATTTCTGTTTTGAAACGAGCTTTGTTTGTTATTTTACGTTTGTTCATTTTTTTGCATGCGTATATGTGACCTGTTGCTATTGATTGGACTCTCAAAACGTGACCATAGGAACCTTGACCTAATTCTTTTATAAAATTATAAAATTGGTTTATGTTTGCTATATGCTCACCTATGAAGTGTGATTTACTTATCATTTTTTATTTTAATTTTTTTTATTTTTTTTGTTTTTATGGTTTTTATTGTTTTTTTATTTTTTTATCCATGAATATATTTATTATAATTTTATAATATTATTTTTTATAATTATAATTGTTTAAAGAATAAATATTATTTGGAAAATTTGAAGAATTAAATATTTATTTCCATAATTTTTTTTGAAAAATATTTTATTTCTTTATGATAATTTTTTCAAAATAAAATAAATTTATCATATGACATCAAATAATATATAATTTAATGGAGAATGATATTGGAAACAGAGAATTAATGGATAAATTACAAACTTTAAATCAAGAAATTTTAAGAATAAAACAAGAATTAACTGTTGAAAAAGAAGAAAGTTCAAAATTTAAAAATAAATATAAAGAATTGGATGAACAAATAAAAATATACAAAAATCAAATTGAAATGAATAAAAGTGAAATAATAGATGAAACTGAAAATTTAGAAAATGAAAACGAAGAAGAAAATGATGATAGGATTATAATATATAATTTATTAAAAGAACGTTTATCACAAATAAATCAGAAATTATCAATAGTAGAAACTTTTCAAAATAAGAAGCCTTTAGAAAGAGGAGAAAAACTTCAATTTCAATGTATTTGTGTAATATTCAATGAACAAACACAAATAAAAAATACAATTAATGAACAAAATTCTTTTAAATTCCAAACGTTTAGAATTTACCATGATACAACAGTGAAAAAAATTTTCAATGCATGTTTAGAATTATGGAATATGGAAGAAAAAAAACAAGAATTAATAAATAAAGATGAAAAAGAATTATCATATAAATTATGTTTAATTGAAAATAATGAAAAAAATCCAGTTTTAAAAGGAAATGAAAATATTGCAAATTTGCTTAGACAAAAAAAAGATTTAAAAAATGCACAATTTCTTTTATATCCAAGTTCAATTGATAAAGAAGAAGTAATAAGAAAATTTTATGAATCAAATCAAAAAGAAGATAATATTGTTAATAATAATTCAGATAATATTGAAGAATTTACTCAAAATATTGTTGGAATGAGTTCTTATATTAATAGTAAATATTATGCATTAAAAGAAGAAGAAACAAGTACTAAAGCAGTTTTTGAAGAAGATGAAAAAATGCTATTTCAAAGAAAATTAAAAAATTATGGAATTTTAGGATGTGTTATTATAATATATGCTTTATTTTTAATTTTTTCTATTCTTTCATTATGTTCAATGAAAAATCCTTTTGAAACTTATCATGAAGTCAAAGAACTTAAAGAAAGATTTTATAAAAATTTTGCAACTTCAAAAGTTAATAATTCTTTCCTTGAAAAATCTGAAAATATAAGGGAAAGTATTTTACAAATTTTTAATGATTTTTATTATGATGATTCAGAAGAAAAAAAGAATAGATTACCATTTATAGTTATTTCACAAGCTAGAATTTCCTTTTATGAAGTAACAGAACAAGAATGTCATAAAAATTATCCAAAATTTTATAAAAACAATTATGGACCAGAGCCAAAGTGTTATAAATCATATTATAAAAAAAAGGCAAACCCAAAAGGATATTATGCACCATATATCAAAAATTCTGGATATTCAACTGATAAATCAATTTGTGATGATCAATCCCTTGAGGAAAATTTTTTTGTTTATTCAGAAAGTTACGAAAACCACAATTTTATTAGCGGGTGTAAGTCTCTTGAAAATTATTTTTATTTCTTTTTCAAAGGATGGTATTCTTCACCAGATGATGATGTAGATGATATATCAATTCAAGGAGAATTAGGAAAATATGGTAAAGATCCAATAAATATATTTTTTAGTGTAAACTTCATAAATAGAAATGTATTAGAAGGAGCCTTAAAATTACTAACACACAAAACAAAACTTTTAAACGCTTCATATGAAGATGAAGAATATGATTATTTTTCACCTCAATATCAACAAGCTTGTGTAGTAAGTTTTACATTACATAATATATTTACAAATCATTATTATTATATTACATTCCTATATGAATTTTCAGAAATGACTGGTAATGTAGCACCAAAAATTGATATTATTCCTTTTGTTCCTGATTTATCTAAAGTTGCTGGAGGAAGAACTATTAAAGTTTTAGATGTTTTTAGATTGTTATTAATTATTTTCTTTTGTCTCACCACTTTTTATCGAAACTATTTCAGATATAATAGTAAAAAAAATCCTTTATCAAAAGGAAAACATGTAAAAAAAGAAGGATTTATTAGTGCTTTTTTATCACTTGAAATTATTATTGAAATTGCAGATCTAATTATTTTCCTTTACTTGTTTGTTAGAAAAAGAAGAAGTTTATATCAAAATATGATAAAAAATGGAGAAGTAAGTAATGATAATGATTTTGTTGAATTAGCAATTAAAGAATATCAAAAAATTGCTTTTGACTATCAAATTGTTATTCAATTAGAATCTTTATTAATTATTTTATTATTAATGAGATTTTTAGTTTTTTTTAGTGATACTCCAAGAACAAAAAGATATTTTAAATATTTAAGATTAAGTCTTTATAGAGTATATCCATATTTTATATTTTATTTATTTTTCTGTTCCATTTTTGCAATATTTGCACAACAAATTTGGGGTAATTATGATCATAATTTTAAATATTATAATAAGGCTTTTTTTTCAGTTATTGAATTTTCAATTTTTCATGTACAAGAAGTTATTTATAAGAATCAATATTGGAGTTCTTACGCCGGAGTTTTTACTTTTATGTTTTTTATTGTTGTAATTTATTTCATCATGAATACTTTCTATGGCACTTATCTTGAATCTTATAGATTAACTACTCTTAAACATGGTAATGCTTATGATGCTAGAATTTTAGCTAAAATTTTTCAAAAACCAAATGAAAAACCTAATAATGGATTTGGTAATACTGAAACCGTTAATTTAAATTAAATTTTTTAAACATAAAAATATTAACTTTTGTGATTTTTTTTTAATGGAATAAATGTTTTAATTTTTTTAAATTGATATTTGAATTGAATTTTTTCTAAATATATTTCCAATTAAAATGATAATTAATTGATGAAAATAAATTTAAATTTAATAAATTTTAATATAAATATATATAATTAATGTGATAAAATAATGTTATTAAATAAAGAAGATATTATTGAATTTGACACCCAAAATAATTGATGGATTATTTATATAATATTAATGAATCAAGATATAGTTAAATATATTAAATAATATTTATTATAGTATTTTTTCTCCTTTATACCTATTATTAAAATAAAAATGTCTATAGAAAAAACTTTTTAAATCTAAGATAATTGTGATTATATTCCTTAGGATATCAGTTTTAGTATATTATTTATTTAAACTAGTAAAATCTTTTAAATAAGAGTTTAATTATAATATAAATTTGTTAAAAAAATTAATTAAAAAAATAAATATATATATAAAATCTTCATTAAAATAATAAAATAAAGTAAAAAGGTAAAATAGTAATATTTTCCTTTTTTTTAAAATTATTTTCTTTTAAC
>JAEEGI010016115.1_pt1 | contig 15466 bp, 11 predicted proteins | sample 8958751 | NCBI WGS metagenome assembly JAEEGI01 (sample SAMN16246545, study PRJNA631951) | gut metagenome | biome: gut microbiome; feature: rumen; material: KS-attached | host: Bos | place: Iran: Karaj | collected 2018-10
TCGACCTGGACGTGGTGGACGCCGGCGGCTCCCCCAGCGGGATGCGTCCCGGCAGCTGCTGCTTCAGCTCCTTCACCTCCTTCGGCTACATCCGCGGCGGCCATGTGGACTACACCGTCCTGGGCGCTTACGAGGTGGACCAGAACGGCAACCTGGCCAACTGGATGATCCCCGGCAAGGCCGCCGCCGGCATGGGCGGCGCCATGGACCTGGTCACCGGCGCCAAGAACACCATCGTCATGACCGTCCACTGCGACAAGACCGGCAAGAGCAAGATCGTCCGCGAAACCAAGCTGCCCCTGACGGGCGTGGGCGTGGTGAACTATATCGTCACCGAAAAGTGCGTGTTCCACTTCACCAAGGAAGGTATGGTCCTGGAAGAGCTGGCTCCCGGCGAGACCGTGGAGAGCATCAAGGCCATCACCGACTGCGATATCATCGTTCCCGACGTGATCAAGTCCATGGAGGACTGATCTTCTGAAGCCAAGACCGGGGGAGGACCCCTCCCGAGCCCTTCCCCGGCATTCCGCTTGAGGACCCGGAAACGGCGGAATACCTGAATATGAGGGGAAATAGAAAGTAATGTCCATTCAGCTCATTATTATCATCATCTACTTCATCCTGACGGTGGTCATCGGCCTGATGTCCGGCCGGAAGACCAAGAGCGCGGCTGCCTTCACCGGCGTCGCCCTCTCCACTTTCGCCATCGTCTGCGCCTCCACCGGCGAATGGCTGGGCGGCACCGCCACCACCGGCGTCAGCGAATATGGCTTCCGCTATGGCCTGAGCGGCTGGTGGTACACCATCGCCAACGGCATCGGCGTCCTCTTCCTGGGCCTGCTTTTCGCCAAGCTCTTCCGCTCCCTGGAGACCGGCACGGTCCCCGGCATCATTGAGAAGTTCTTCGGCGTCCGGGCCCGGACCGTCAGCTGCATCATCCTCACCATCGTCATGCTGGCCGTTGGCCTGAGCCAGATGATCGCCGCCGGCAAGCTGGGCGAAAGCCTGCTGGGCATCCCCTTCTGGATCAGCGCCATCGCCTTTGCCGTCATCTTCATCGTCTACACTCTGGCGGGCGGTATGAACGCCGTGGCTTCGACGAACGTGATGCATCTGATCGTCATGTATGTGGGCGTTATCATCGCCATGGTCATCGCCGTCAGCCGCGCCGGCGGCATGGACGCCTTCAAGACCGGCATCTCCAACCTGCAGGCCGACAACGGCGGCAGCTTCTGGAATATGTTCACCATCGGCGGCAGCAAGGTCTCCAGCTGGATCATCGCCTCTCTGCTGGGCGCCTGCACGGCCCAGGCCGGCCTGCAGCCCGTGCTGAGCTCCAAGAACGCCAAGCAGGCCCGCAAGGCCTGCATCATCACCGCCTTCGTGGCCGCCCCCTTCGGCTTCTTCACCGCCACCCTGGGCATGGCCGCCCGTGTCATGTATGAAAACGGCGACCTGCTGCAGGGCATGGATGTGGCCGCGGCGGGCAAGAGCGCTCTGCCTGAGCTGATGATGCGGGGCATGAACCCCGTGGCCGGCGGCCTCGTTCTGGCAGCCATCCTGGCGGCAGTCCTCAGCACCGTCAGCCCCATCATCCTGGCCTCCGGCACCATGGTCACCCGTGACGTGTATCAGCGGGTGCTCCATCCCGAAGCCAGCGACGAGCAGGTCCTGAAAATGGGCCGCATCACCACCGCCATTTCCGGCATCATCTGCTGCGCCGGCGCCATCTTCCTGTGGAAGGCCTCCACCGTGCTGGAGCTGGTCTATGCGGCCTACTCCCTCCGCGGCGCGCTCTTCATCGTGGTGCTCTTCGGCATCTACTGGAAGAAGGCCAGCGGCAAGGGCGCCATCTGGGCCATGATCCTCACCGCCATCGTGGCCGTGGGCTGGGTGGCCATCAAGCTTGCCACCGGCAGCTATCCCATCAAGATTGGCTCCTTCGCCATCACCGAGACCTACGCCGCCGTGGTGGTGGCCGCCATCTGCACCATCGTCTTCAGCCTGATCTTCAAGCCCACCGCCATCGAGTCGGCGGAGCGGGAGCAGACCAAGAAGGCCCTGAAGGAAGCCATGGCCAAGGCCTGAGTTTCCGCAGAATAAGCAAAGAGAAAACAGAGGGAAGACCCCCAAGGGGCCGTTTCCCTCTGTTTTTGTTATTATACTGCGAGGATATAGACATGGCGGTATCGTCCCTGCTATAATCGTTCCCAAAATCCGGTTTTGGAGAGGATGGCATGAAGCAGATTTTTACTTCGGAGAACATCCGCTATGTAGCGGTATCGGAGCTTCTGATCAAGGACTATCTCCGCATGGTCAACGACGTCGAGCATGTGCAGAAGTATCTCGGCGGGCAGCATGAGCCCTACACCGAAGAACAGGAAACCCGGTGGGTGAGGGAAAAGCTGGAGGAGAAAGCGCCCGTCTTTTCCATGCTCGAGAAGAAAAGCGGCAGGTTCATCGGAAATGTGGAGCTGATGGATGTATCCAGCGGCGCGGGAGAGGTGGGGATCGCCATCACCGCGGAGATGCAGGATCGGGGATACGGCACCGAAGCCGTTCGGGCCGTCACTGCGTACGGCCTTGAGCGGCTGAAGCTGCACCGGGTCTTTTTGAGGACCAATCCGAAGAACAGCAGGGCGATCCATGTGTATGAGAAATGCTCCTTCCGGGAATATGACCGCACGGAGGAGCATGTGTTCATGGAATACACCCCTTATCCGTCTTCCCGCCCGACGACGGGAGTTTGCCTCCCCCTTGGGGGAAGGCGTATGTATTATGAGGAGTTCAAGAGCCTGATCGGCGCGGTCCTCCGTCAGGGCCTGCGCGGCGATGCGCTGGCGGACGCGCTGGCAAAAAGCGTCGATTGCGGGAAAGTATACGAATCGGAGGACAGGCTTGCGACGGACGCCTATTTCTCCCTCCTGCACTACGCGGCGGGGGAGGAGGAGATACCGCCGGCGGAATGGGAATACTTCTTGAAGTGTTTGAACGGGGACGGGGAATACAATCTCGAAGATAAGCTGAAGATATAATACAGAATAAACACAAGCCCGGCACGCACCGCCATCACTATGGCACGCGCCGGGCTGTCTTCATAGCTTCTTACCGTCCCCCGCCATTGCGAAGCGGCCAAGGGCCGCTGTGGCAATCCGTTTCCGCTCGAATAGAGGACGGATTCCCGCGCCAGCGTGCGCGCTGGCTCGGAATGACGGGTGGTAATTGCATTTTGCAACACGCTCTGTTTCAGGACATTATTTCGCGTTTTTGTAAATCTCGCAGGCGATGTCGTTCATCGCCTCGTCGGCCGCTTCCGTGACGTTGTTGTACATGATGGCAACGCAGATGTCTTTCTTGCGGGAAAAGACCCAGCTGGTCAGAAAGCCCCAGTTCTCTCCGGTGTGACCGGCAACGCTGTCTTCGCGCGCCTGAGACTCCCAAACGTCGAGGCAAAGGCCGTAGTCATCCATAACTGGCGTCATCATGCGCCGCGCGGTCTTCTTCTTGAGGAAGCCGCCTCTGCGATAGCTTTTGGAAAGGGCAAGGCCGATTTTGACCAGTTCCGTCGGCGTGGTCCAAAGCCCCACTGCGGCGTGCTCGGGATAATAGTGATACCCGTGGGCAGGGTCCTCCTTCTGCGCCAGCCTGAAGCCGAACGCCGCGTTGGCGACAAGGTCTTCATCAAGCGGCTGGAAAAAGCCGGTGCGCTTCAGGCCCAGAGGCTCGGCGACCTCCCTTTGGAAGGCCTCGCGGAGCGTGGTCCCCGTCATGCGTGTAAATGCCAGCTCGGCCAGGGTTATGCCGCCGCCGGAGTACATGTGCTGCTTGCCGTAAGGACGAATCCTCCGGAGCTTCGGCGTGACGCCCTTGCCGTTCAGCACGTCCTCGAGGGAAAGCGGCTCATGATCCGCGCGGTAGCCCGGGAAGCCGTGCAGGTTGTAGCCCGCCGTGTGGCTGAGCAGGGCGGCAAAGGTCACGGGGCCCTTTTTGACGAATTCCGGCACCACGCCGGAGATATCCGCATCAAGATCCATAAGCCCCTTGTCCACATACCGCAGGAGGGTCAGCGCAAACATGGGTTTTGACACGGAACCCGCCTGGAACAGCATATCCGGGTTCACCGGGAAGTCCTCGCCGTAGCGTCCACTGCCGGCGCAGTAGGTGAGGAAACCACCGTCTTCTTCTTGGACGGCAATGCTGACGCCGTATCCCTTCTTGCCCTTGATGCGCATGGCCTTATCCACATCCACGCCGCAGAAATTCTTGATGATCCGGTTGGGGCCTTTGAGCATCCGCATCAGCACAACCTCATCGCAATCAATGATGCCGGTCTCCCGGAAGCCGGCTTTATGATAGATGTGCAGGCCCAGCTCGTTCTCCGGCTCGGTGGACAGGAAGAGCCGGTCGGCGCCCCTTTCTTTGAAGTATTGGATGATCTCCTGCAGGGCGGCCTGACCGTAGCCCTTTCCCTGCTCGTTCCGGTCGATCATGAAGCGCCAGAGCCAGTAGCGGTCATCCTCGTCCTCTTCTTCAGGATCGAATGCGAACATGCAAAAGCCAACCAGCTTATCATCTGCATAGATGGCAAAGGGCCGGGCAACGCCGGGCTTTTCCGCGTTAGCTTCATCCGCCTGTCGCAGAGAGACGTCGTTTGGGGCGACGAAGGGCTGGTCCTCCCGCACGGAAAGGGCCAAAACCGCATCACGATTATCGTCATTGATAGGTTCCAGTTTGATTATCATGGGTTGTTTTCTCCTTGATTATTTGATTCAGTATGGATTTTTGCAGCACGATAATGGCTGCTGAAAATGGGCGCAAAAAACCGCAGTGAAGCAGCTCCCGTCGTGGCTGCATCCTGCGGTCCCCACTGTCAGAAGTTACCCAAAACAGCGCACCAAAACCAAGAGGGGATAGCCCCTCTCCCGATAATGCGCCTATATTCCGTTATCCGATGTTGGCGTTGTTGATCACTGGTCTGTACTCCTATCTCGAAAAACTGTAAATATTCTACATGAGAACAGCCAAAAAAGCAATACGCGATTTCGATAATAACGCCCTGCAAGCCGCAATCTTCCGAAATAAAGGACAGGGGGACGGTTCCGTCGACTCCTTTTTCGTCTGATAACGATTTGCTGAGTCAGATCGAACCGTCTCGCCGACGCCTTATTTCCCCTTCACCGGGGGCGGGATCAGCGTCCCCAGCGCCAGGGCGATGACCGTATAGAGCAAAAACCGCACCTCCGGCGCGCCTCGGTAGGAACCGTTGAGGTAGTACACCGGGGGCAGAAGGCTGCGCAGGATGGCGAACTGCTTGAAATGCAGGAAAATGGGGGAGAGGACCAGCATGACCATCATCAGGATGGGCAGCAGGGCCCCCAGGACCTCCTGCTTCCGGCAGATGCGCCGCAGGGCCTCGCAGAAGCCCGCGGAAGAAAGGCACAGCAGCGCCGACAGCGCAAGCTCCCACCCAAAGCTGTGCAGCATCCCGGAAACGGCCATGGCGACCAGCCCTGCCAGGGCTACCGGGACCATGGCGCAGATGTGGCACAGCATGGGCAGCAGCCGCCCGGCAGCGCCCCGGATGCGCAGGAAGCTCTCCGCATCCTCCTCGGCATAGTAGAACATGCAGGAGGCCAGGCCCGCCAGCACCGCCAGCAGGCTCAGCAGGCCCCGCAGGGGATTGGTGAGGAAATCCATGGTCGGCTCCTGGACCTGCCCGTCGTCATAGGTGAAGACCAGCACCTGCTGGTCCGCCGAAAGGGTGCGGTAATAGGGCTCCAGCACCGAATCCTCCGGCAGAGGCTTCTCCCCGGAGATCGCGGCCAGATGCTCCCGGAACAGGATGCGGCTGGCGGCAGGGTAGAGAACGGAGGCCAGCTCCTCCCGCGCCAGGCGGAGGAAAACCGTCTCCTCCCGCTCCACCACGAGCACCGCGCCGCGGGAGCCGGAGGAAGTGATCAGCTTCCGCACCTCCTCCTCCGCGTTGTCCTGGAAGATCCAGGCCGCGTCGGCCTGCGCGCCTTTCACGGACTCGATGGCCTCCTCCGGCGTGTCGAAGCGGATGCAGCGCAGGAGGCCGCGGGTGCTGAGGAGCTGCTCCTTGGCGCTCACGGCCACGGGATCGTTATCGCCCCCGGCCAGGGCGACGGTGATGAGGCCGGTATCCTCCCTGGCGGCCACAGTCAGGGCTACGGTCAGCACGGGCACCGCCAGCAGCAGCACGAGATAGCTGGGTTTTTTCAAAAGCCGCTTGGTCATCAGCCAGTACCAGAGGCAGAAGCGGCGCAGTTTCGTCAGCATCTTACCGCCTCCTTACCGGCTGATCCGCCGCTGCCGCAGCAGCGCCGAGAGAGCCAAAAACGCCAGGGCATAGAGGGTGGGAACGAGCCAGACGCCCCCCTCGCCGGAGAAAATCCCCGTGAAGGAGCGGACCGCCACCCCTGCGGGGAGAAGGGAACCCAGGATACGCACGCCCTTGGGGAAAAAGCTGTAGGGATAGACGCAGCCGCAGATATAGCCCTGGGCTACGGCGCAGAGGAATTGCAGCAGGATGCCCTCCACCGGCGCGCTCTCCACCTCAAAGAGGAAGAATTCCATGGCGCAGAGCATCAGCACCTGGCTCAGGAGCACCGGCCAGGCGCGGGGGGAGCGCAGCGGGTCCATGGGGGGCGGCTCCGCCCCGTAGAGGCGGAAGAACACCCCGGAGGCCGCCAGGATGCAGCTCAGGCCCACCAGCATCAGCACCAGGAAGGGCAAAAATTCGCAGAGCACCTGCTTCACGCTCCCCAGGCCCCGGACGCTCAGCACCCGGCACAGCTCCCGGCTACGGCGGGAAAAGAGGGGGCTGCAGCTGATGGCCCACAGCATGAGGAACAGGGTGCCGATGCCGCAGAAATAATAGGTCTCCGTGCTCAGGGAGGCGGCATAGCCCAGAATCTCCACCCGGTAGAGCTTATCCCGGGAGAGGGTCAGGGCGGTATAGCGGTCCGCCAGAGCCTGGTCGGCGGCGTCGGGGTCCACCTCCGGCAGCTCCTCCACCACATAACTCCGCGCCCCCACCAGGGCGCTTTCCGCCTCCAGAAACAGGCGGGAAACCGCGCCGCCCACCTCGGTGAGCAGCTGCGCCGTGGTGCCCGAAGCGCCGCTGAGGGTCACATAGCGCACGGGATTCACGTTCCCCGCGTAGACGGAGATCACGAAATCGTCCGGCACGACGATATAAGCGCTGATCTTCTTGGCCCGCAGCTCCTTCAGCGCTTCCTCCTCCTCCATGAACAGGAAGTCCAGGGCGAAGCGGGAGGCGTCGAAATTCTCCAGCCCGTCGAAAATCTGCGACACGAAGGAAAGGCTGCGGTCGGCAACCACGCCCACCTGGGTCTTCTTTTTCGATTCCTCCTGCTGGCTGCGCTGGGTCAGCATCTGCCCCAGCAGAACGCCCACGGACAGCAGCAGCAGGGAGAGGATCAGCATCTGGGGCAGGACCCGCAGCGCCCGTTTCGCCTGACAGCGAAGATATGTCCCGCCGTTCATGCCTGCTCCAATACCTGGGCCAGACGGCGGGCGTCGCCGTCATAGTCATAGGGGGACAGGGTCCCGTGGGAGAGGAGCAGCACCCGGTCGCAGCACGACAGCTCCAGCAGGTCGTGGGTAGCGATGAGGATGAGCCCCCCCTGCCGCCGGAACAGATCGAACGCGTCCAGCAGCGCCTGCTTGCATACCAGGTCCAGGGCGGCGGTGGGCTCGTCCAGCAGGAGGATCTCCGGCTGACCGGACATGGCGCAGCCGATGCTGAGGCGCTTCCGCATGCCGCCGGAGAGCTTGCCGGCGGTGGTCTTCAAAAAGTCGCCCACGCCCAGCTGCCGGAGCATCCCTTCGCTGAGGGACTGTTCCAGGGATTGCCGGTCATACCAGAGGCGGAGATTGTCCCAGGCGGTGAGCTCGTCGATCAGGGGCGTGCCCTGGGGCACATAGGCCACGAGCTTCCGCGCCAGGGCACGGTTCACCAGCAGGTCTTCCCCCCGCCAGCGGAATTCGCCCCCGCCGGAGGGGATCACCCCCGCCAGCAGGCGCAGCAGGGTGGATTTCCCGCTGCCGTTGGGGCCCGCCAGGGCCAGGGCCTGGCCCTTTCCCAGGGGGAGGGTCACGCCCTTCAGTACTTCCTTTTTTCCGTAGCTTTTCCGTATGTCGATCAGTGCGTTTCGTTCATCCATGGAGCTGTGGTCTCCCGTATCATCCGAAATTGAGGCCCCGGCAGGTTGACCGGGGCCTCAGTGGGAAATGCCAGGTTCAGTTTAACCGTTGCCCGCGGGGATCATGGAGGTGTAGGCGTCCGGCACTCCGGCCCTTTCCAGGGAACCCACGAGGGTCGCCAGGAAGCTCTGGGCGTCCATCTCGCTGCTCCACTTCTCCATATCCTCGCCGGAGACGGAGGGCACCTTGCCGCCGCTCTTGGCGTCGGCGTTCGCGCCGATGCTCAGGAGGCTGCCGCCGTCGTTGAGGATGCTGAGGGTGAAGCGGCCCTTGTCCTTGGCGGTGTCCATTTCCAGGCGGATGGCCAGGTTGCGCAGCACGCTGGAGAGCATGGAGTCGCCGCCTACGGAGCCCAGGAGCGCGTCGGAGGGGCGGATCTCGATCGTGCCGCTGAGCATGCCCTTCTGGAGCTTGGCTTCGTCGAAGCTGTCCAGCGCCAGCACGCCCATATAGGTCCCGGCGGCGTCGATGTCCAGCTCGCCGGTGAGCTTGTCGCCGCTCTTCCTGCCGTCACCCTTCAGGGTGAGGGCGCCGTCCGGGGAGCCGAAGGAGAATTCCAGGCCGAATTTGTCACCCTGCTCGGGCTTTTTCATGATGTAAACGAAGTCCTCCGCCGTTACCTCGCGGCCCACGATCTCGCCGCCGGCGTCGGTATAGACGGTCATGTCAAAGCCGGAGCTTTCCTTCAGGTCGTCCACATCCTCCAGCGCCTTGTCCAGCTCCGCCAGGAAGCTCTTGTAGGCTTCGTTGGCGTCCTGTTCCCGGGCCTCGGCCATGCCGGTGACGATGGACTTGATGTCGTCGTCCTTCTTCATTTCCGTGAGGATGTTCCGCATGGCCTTGGACAGCGCCTCGCCGTCGGCGGAGAGCTTCAGGATCGTCACATCCTCGGAAACGCCCTCCACGGTGAGCTTGCCCTTGTCCTTTTCCACTTCCTCGGCGCATTCCAGGAGCATATCCAGGTATTTCCGGATCAGCTTCTCCATATCGCCCTTGTCGGGCATGCCCTTGAGCGCGCCGGCCAGCTTGCTCGTGTCCGTTTCGGCGACGCCGCTCATCATTCCGATGATCTGCATGATGCCGCCGCCGCTGCCCATGGCGTCCAGCTGGCTGAGGGGCATTTCCAGGTATTCCTTTTTCAGCTCCGGAATGGAGATATAGACCTTGTCGTTGGCGGGGTCCGCCACCAGGCTCAGGGTAACGAGGCCGACGCTGTTGAGCGTCAGCTGCATCTGCAGGGCGGATTTGTCGCTCTGGGTGACGACGCTGGTGGCGACGCCCAGGCTCTTGAGCCATTTCAGATCCTCGCCGGGGTTCAGCTGCTCCAGCGTGCTGCCCAGGGCGGCCATGAGCAGGTCGCGCCCCCCGTCGCCCAGGCGCACTTCCAGGCCGCCGTCGGCGGTCTTGTTGTCGATGTTCGTGTTGCTCAGCAGCAGAAGGTCATAGGCGTCGGCAGCGTTGGCGCTGAAATCCGCGATGGACGCCTTTTCCACGTGCTCGTAATACTTTTCCGCGGGCGCCACGTTGCTCAGCACGAAGGAGGAAATCTTGTCGCGCAGCAGGAATCCCGCCGCGGCGATGGCGACGATGATGACCAGGAGCACGATCAGGCCGGTGTGCTTTTTCTTCTTCGGGGGCGGCGCGGGCTGCTGGTACATCGGCTGCTGATAAACGGGCTGCTGGTACACCGGCTGCTGCACCGGCTGCTGCACGGGCTGCTGCCAGCCGGCCTGCTGCTGCCGGTCGATGCTGCTCCGATGAGGCTGCGCCGGCGATCCGTCGGCAATGGGCTGCACCGGAGGGGGCGCCTGCACCGGCGCAGGCACCTGGGAAGCGCCGCACTGGGGGCAGAACTTCGCGCCATCTTCCAGACTGGCGCCGCATTTGATGCAAAACATGGACGTTCTCCTTTCTGGCGGACGCTCGCTGCGGAGTTTGAGCGCCGCTGTGTTCTTCCGAACGGCTGGAAACCCTCTTGGTTCAGATAACAAATCAATAGTACTATAACATAATAGTGCTTGTTTGGGAAGTACTATTCATGAACGGAATGTAAAAAAACATGGGGAACAAGGCTTTCCCTGTTCCCCGTGAAGGATTCAGGCAACACCGCGTTAGTTCTCGGTACACATCTTGCTTGCATCATGTTCCGTCATATTGCCCGAAAATCTTGGCCAATACAGGAAGTATTACCCGCGATTTTCAGACAATCTGACGAAAATTCTGACTGCGCAATCTGCGCACCGGAATTGTGCGGTGTTGCCTTTATTCCAGCAGCGTCTCGGAGACGATATACCGCGGTCGCCGCTTGGCCTCCAGATACGTCTTGCCCACGTATTCCCCCACGACCCCCAGCATCAGCAGCTGGAGCCCGCCCAGGGCCCAGATGGAGAACAGCAGGCTGGTCCAGCCGGTGACGGTCATACCGCAGAGCCAGCGGATGAGACCGTAGATCAGGATGGCGATGCTCACCAGAAAGGCCACGGCGCCCAGCAGCAGCGCAAAGCGAAGGGGCTTCACGCTGAAGGAGGTGATGCCCTCGAAGGCGAAGGCAATCATCTTTTTCAGGGGATATTTGCTCTCCCCGGCGAAGCGGACCTGCCGCTCGTATTCCACCGTGCCGGTCCGGAAGCCCAGCTGAGGCGCGATGCCCCGGAGAAAGAGGTTCCGCTCCCCATACTGGCTGAGGGCCTCCAGCGCCCGGCGGCTCAGGAGCCGGTAATCCGCGTGGTCGTAGACGATCTCCACGCCAAGGGCGGACATGAGCCTGTAAAACCCCCGGGCCGTGTTCCGTTTGAAGCCCGTGTCCGTCTCCCGGCTGGAACGCACGCCGTAGACCACCTCGCAGCCCTCCTCGTATTTGGCGACGAAGCGCTCGATGGCCCCCACGTCGTCCTGCAGATCGGCGTCCAGGCTGATGGCGGCGTCGGCGTGGTCCTTTGCCAGCATGAGCCCCGCCAGCAGGGCGTTCTGGTGGCCCCGGTTGCGGCTGAGGCTGAGGCCTGCGAAGCGCTTGTCGTGGCTGTGAAGGGTGCTGATGAGCTCCCAGGTCCGGTCCTTGGAGCCGTCGTTGACGAAAAGGATGCGGCTGTCGTCGGAGATATGCCCGGCGGCGGTCAGCTCCCGCAGGATATCCAGCAGCCGCTTGGCCGTTTCCGGCAGCACGGCCTCCTCGTTATAGCAGGGGACGACGAGATATAAAGTAAACACTTCCGTTTCTCCTTCGGCGCGGCTCGTTATTCATCCAGCTTGAGCACGGCCATGAACGCCTCCTGGGGCACGCTGACGGTGCCCAGGGAGCGCATCTTCTTCTTGCCCTCCTTCTGCTTTTCCAGCAGCTTCTTCTTCCGGGTGATGTCGCCGCCGTAGCACTTGGCGAGCACGTCCTTCCGGAGGGCCTTGATGGTCTCTCTGGCGATGATCTTGCCGCCGATGGCGGCCTGCACCGGCACCTCAAAGAGCTGCCGGGGGATGTTTTCCTTGAGCTTTTCGCAGATGCGCCGGGCCCTGGGATAGGCCTTGTCCTTGTGGACGATGAAGCTCAGGGCGTCCACCACGTCGCCGTTGAGGAGAATGTCCAGCTTCACCAGGTCGCTCTGCCGGTAGCTCTCCAGCTCGTAGTCCAGTGAGGCATAGCCCTTGGTGCGGGATTTCAGGGCGTCGAAGAAATCGTAGATGATCTCGTTCAGGGGCAGGTGGTAGTGCAGCTCCACCCGGTCCTTCCCCTGGTAGACCATGTCCTTGTATTCTCCCCGCCGGTCCTGGCACAGGTCCATGATGTTGCCCACATATTCCTGGGGCGTCATGATGGCGGCGGCCACATAGGGCTCCTCCGCGTATTCGATCATGCTGGGGTCCGGGTAGTTCAGGGGGTTGTCGATGGTCTCCAGCGTCCCGTCGGTGCGCATGACCTTGATGATGACGCTGGGGGCCGTGGTGATGAGGTCCAGATTGTATTCCCGCTCCAGCCGCTCCGTGATGATCTCCATGTGTAGCAAGCCCAGGAAGCCGCAGCGAAAGCCGAAGCCCAAGGCCGCGGAGGATTCCGGCTCGAAGCTGAGGGCGGCGTCGTTCAGCTTCAGCTTCTCCAGGGCGTCCCGCAGGTCGGGATAGCGGGCCCCGTCGGCGGGGTAGATGCCGCTGAAGACCATGGGCTGGGCGGGGCGGTAGCCGGGCAGGGGCTCCGCCGTGGGGTTTTCCACCCCGGTGATGGTGTCGCCGGGCTGGGTGTCCGCCACGTTCTTGATGCTGGCGGTGAAATAGCCCACGTCCCCGGCCTTGAGCTCGGCGCAGGGCTGGAGCTCCAGCGCCCCCATGTGGCCGACCTCCACTACCCGGTATTCCGCCCCGGAGGCCATGAGCCGCACGTCCATTCCGGCGCGGATGCTGCCCTCCATGAGGCGCATATAGACGATGACGCCCACGAAGGGGTCATACTGGCTGTCAAAGACCAGGGCCTTCAGCGGAGCTGCCGGGTCCCCCTTGGGGGCGGGCACTCCGTCGATGATCTCCCGGAATACCTTGTCGATGTTCAGCCCCAGGCGGGCGGAGATTTCCGGCGCGTCCATGGCGGGGATGCCGATGACGTCCTCGATGTCCGTCTTCACCTTCTGGGGGTCCGCGCCGGGCAGGTCGATCTTGTTCAACACCGGCAGGATCTCCAGGTCGTTGTCCAGGGCCAGATAGGCGTTGCCCAGGGTCTGGGCCTCAATGCCCTGCCGGGCGTCCACCACCAGCAGCGCCCCCTCGCAGGCGGCCAGGCTGCGGCTGACCTCATAGTTGAAGTCCACGTGGCCCGGCGTGTCGATCAGGTTCAGCCGGTAGGTTTCCCCGTCCGTGTCCGTGTATTCCAGGCTGACGGCCCGGGCCTTGATGGTGATGCCCCGCTCCTTTTCCAGGTCCATGTTGTCCAGGATCTGGGCCTCCATGTCCCGGGGATTCACGGCGTGGCAAGCCTCCAGCAGCCGGTCGGCCAGGGTGCTCTTGCCGTGGTCGATGTGGGCGATGATGGAAAAGTTTCTGATCTTCGATTGCTCGATCATGGTTCGTCCTCCCGCAAAGGCTGCGCTATTCTGCCCAAAGCCGCCGCAGCCTGGCCAGCTCGTCCTCAACGTTTGCGCGCATTGCTTCCGGCACTGCCAGAAGGGTATTTTTGCCTCCCGCGGCGCGGAGCTGCTCCTGAGTCAGGCGGATGGCTGCGGCGCAGAGGGCGGCGGTGTCCCCGGGGCTTTCCCGGTCCTCCAGGGGCTGCAACATCTGGTAGGCGCACAGCTGCATCAGCTTTTCCGCCTGCTTCTGCCGTTCCTCCGGCAGCTCCCCCAGGCCCTGGCGCAGGGCCAGCAAGGCCTGGGCCCCCATCTCCGTCATCCGGTGCAGGGCGTCGGAGGGTCCGTCCTCCGCGAAGCTGGTGCGCACCGTGCTGCGCCCCAGCAGATAGTCCGCCGAAACGCCGTAGTAGCGGCAGGCCGCGTCCACGAAGCTGAGCCCGGGTTCCCGCAGTCCGTTTTCGTAATGGCTCAGCAGGGCTTGGGAGATATGCAGCGCGGCCGCCGCCGTGCGCTGGTTCAGCCGCCGCTCCTTCCGGAGGCGGCAGAGGATCTGGGGAAAGCTTTCGGACATGGTGTGCACCTCATTCCGCACGGGGTGAAGCGCCGCGATGCGGCGTGCGTGCGCGTCTTTCGCTTGATAACGAGCTGTATTATACCTGACCGCGCCGCGTTTGTAAACCGGTTTTTCGATTGGGGGGGCAAAGGGGGTAAGGTCAAGTCAGAACTGCTGCTAAAGTACTACTGCTAGACAATATGTAATCTCGGGGAAACGATTAAAATACTCGCTTCCCCGAGACATGCAAATAAAAGACAATATTGAAACGTAAGCTCTACTCCCTACAATTTCGATAGAGCATTGGGAGTATTATATACCATATTATAAGCTCAATCAATTCTTTGGAGACACAGAGAAAATGACTTTCATCTGCGTTTTAGTTCCAGAAACGGATGGTTTTGCACTCAGTCTTACTTCTGACCTGAAATAATCATTACTGACTTTTAACGATATTGGAGATTCGAACCGCGCTTTCATCGTGTATTTTTTGTTCCAAGAAAGATACGTTTTCTGATTTGATGTGTATTCATTGCTGCTTTTTATCATTTTACCAGAAATTTGCGAATATAATTTATAAAGATTCTTGAAAGAAAGACTCCCAGTATAAAGATCCTTAACTACTGCCCCTGTAGCAAGCGCAACATCAATATAATCTGTAATAGGGGTCTTTGTGTCTGCTATTCCTTTTCCTCGATACATACAACTGTTAAGTTTTACACAGTTTGTTCCAGGCTTTGTTATATCTAGTTCGAACGTTGGAACCATCTTGGTGCTGACACCGTTCGTCGTATTGCGTTTAAGTGCAGACATATATTCTCTTGATGTGGTAGGTGTAGCATACCCTAATTTGAAAGAAACCGGATCCTCAACTTTGTCGCTAAATGTAAATTCTACATGACCGTTCTTTTTACACTCGAGGTCAATTTCTGTGCCAACCCTATTTCCGATAATCGTCAACCACGAAATATAAGTCTCATAAGTATTTGTCGTGGTCCAGGTTGGTAACCCATTGACTTGACGCCCGTTGACTCTTCTGCTTGTGGTTGAAGTTCTTGCTTTATAGGCATAAGAACACTTTTGGGCGACTCCGTCAGTCCTCATAATACCTTTTGTCAAAGAATCGTTAACGCTCTTGTAATTGTTACCAACAGAGGAAGAAAAAGCAGTTGTGTTAACGAGAAGAGTATCGTTATTCTTTTTGAACTGGTAATACCATATACCATTCTTTTTAACTGCGGAAATCTGACCAGTACGGAGAAGATCATATTGTGTATATGTTAATACCGTCGCAGAAGAAAAAGAACTGATTGTCGTGGTGGTACCAGCAGCTGATGCAAAATTTGGAATTAACATAAGGGTAAAAATAAACGAAAGGAAAACAGCTAAAAACTTTTTCTTCATCATCGCACACCTCCGAAGACCTTATTTGTATAAATGGTAGCACTCTTATATCTAAATGTCAAGGCCGTGGGCCAATTTGACGGTTTCACAGTGTGTAGGTGTTACGATGATGTGTGACAGTAAGTGAAAAAAGAGTGGCGAATAGAAGTGGCCTGTATTAAGGTTGAGTTGACGAGACAAAACCGAAAGGCAGGTGCCACCCTATTCGCCATGA
>JAEEGI010016118.1_pt1 | contig 15465 bp, 7 predicted proteins | sample 8958751 | NCBI WGS metagenome assembly JAEEGI01 (sample SAMN16246545, study PRJNA631951) | gut metagenome | biome: gut microbiome; feature: rumen; material: KS-attached | host: Bos | place: Iran: Karaj | collected 2018-10
TTCTTTTTCATTGCTTTGTTGGATTTTCAGTCCCTTCCTGCCCCAATGCTGGAGCAGGCCGGGATTAAGATTGATTACTGGAGAACGAAACGATAGAAACGTGTAATATCGTTGTAGATTACAAGATAGTTACCAGGAGTGAGGAAGATGTCCGCACCACCATTGGTACCGTAGCCATAGTAGCTGCCATCGGCGGTCTCGAGGACGTCGCCACCGGAGTTGTAGTCCCATGAACCCGTTTCCTTGATCTTGATAGCCTGGTCGGCACCGATGGTGACGTTGGCTACCCAGTCGTGGTTGATGGCGCCATCGTAGGTATGAACAGGCTTCATCTCGGTGTCACCCCAGTCGTTGAAGTGTCCAGAGATGCTCATGCCGGCGAATACGGCAGGTGTGCCCTCATACTTCTCGACGGTGAGCTCATCCTTCTCGGTGTTGAGCGTTACGGTGTAGTAGCCAGGCTCAGGCACGGTGATGTTGCCCGAACCGCCATCGTTCTTAACAAACGATCCGAAGCTGTCGCCCTGGCCCCACTGCTCATCCCACGAGTCGAGGGTATGCTTCAGCTTGAAGCCATTGCCTGCCAGATAACCTGTCCAGGTGATTACGCCTGCACCAGTCTTGGTATCGTACTCCCAGTCGGCAACCGTATGCATCGGGTAGCTGCTGGTCGGCATATCCGAAGTCCACTTGCCATCGCCGATATCACCACCAATGAGGTACCAGATGTCGGGATCGGCAGCCTTGAGTTCAATGTAATATGGAAGGACATTGAAGGTCACTACATTCGAAGGCACAGATGCGAGCTTGGTGAAAGATGCATTCTGAACGAAGGCAAGTACACGTGCATAGAGAGTAGTGCCGTCGTTGAAGACTGCGTTGCCGTTCTCCCAGCCGTTAAGCAGCTCGAGTGCCCTGTCGATGGCCGATGTCGGAACATTGACCTCGCAGGCGGTATAGGTCTCTTCGAGTGCGAAATAGTCGGCACCCGTGTTGTCTTCAGCCATTTCGTCGAAAGGCTTGGTGAAGTTGCCTGTCGAGGAAACCTGCACCTGATAGTTGGCAACGACGGGAGCGTTAGGATCGGTGAACTGAGGCTGTGACCAGCTCATGGCAACCGTATTGGAGCGCATGAGGTCGATCTGCGCATTTCCATACACCGGCGTATTGACCGTGAACGAACCTTCTGCAGGCTTTACCAGAATAGGGTTCGATTCATCGTCCTTGTCGCATGAGATGAATGCCAGGCTACCAGCCACGAGCATCATCGCATAGGAAAATATCTTTTTCATATCTGTTCAAATCGTGAAGAATTAATAACCTTTATTCTGTTCGAGGTTCGGATTGGCATTCATATCCTCATCAGGAATAGCATAGACATTCAGCTCCTCAGGGAAGCTGACACCGGAAGTACCGGCACCGCCCTTCCATTCCCAAAGATACTCACCGCTCTTGCTGCCGCCGAAATAACCATAACGGATCAAGTCGGTGCGACGATAACCCTCGAAATAGAACTCACGGGCACGCTCGTCAAGAATCTGGCCAATCGAGTACTGGGTCTGTGTCGAAGCATTGGCACGCCGGCGAAGAGCATTGACACATTCTGTGCCTTCAGCTGAAGTAACATCACCATTCGTACGGGCATCAGCCTCAGCAAAAATCAGGTAAGCCTCGGCAGAACGCATCAGGAAGAAGTCCATGTCAACGAACTGGGTGTTGTTGGGGGTGCCACCCGAAGCATAGGTGTTGCGGAACTTGGCGCAAGCGAAACCGCTGGTATATTCGGTAGGAGTAGAAACCGAAAGTTCACGATCGACGCCATAGAAGATGGCACGGTCATCGCCTGCAGCAGCGACCATATCCTCATAGGTAGCATTGGGTGCGTCACCATTGGGGAAGAACTTGTCGAGAAGCTGACGACGTGCACGGTTACCAGCCCAGAACTCGGTAGTACCAAAGTCGGAGTTGATGTTCATGTCCGACTTCCAGGTCGATGCCATAAGGAAGAGAGATGTACCCCAAGAAGTGGTAGTTTTACCATCCTGCAGAATGGGGAAGATGGCCTCTGTAGCGGCACTGGTCTCACCATTGTCGCCCATGAAGAGCATCTGGTAGGGGCTCCAGCCATTCATGCCCGTGGTATTGAGCTTATGAGGACCATCTACAACTTTCTTGGCATAGTTCTTTGCATCGGCCCAACGAGCAGCTTTCGTATAGACCTCGGCATTCAGATACATGCGGGCAAGGAGCAGGTTGGCTGCATCCTGGTCAACACTTCCATAGCCGCTATCCGAACTCTTGAGGGCACGTGGTTCACGCAAGTCGGGCAGAAGCTCCAAGAGTTCGCTCTCAATCCAGTTGAAGAGCGCATCACGATCAATCTGCTGGGGGCTCTCTGCCGAAATCTCGAGTGTGAAGGGCACTCTTCCGAAGAGGTCCATCAGGTAATAGTAGTCGAGAGCACGGATGAAGCGCACCTCAGCTGTACGACGTGCATCGACACCTTCGCAGACACTCAGGTAGTGGTTGCAGAAGGCAATGCCCGTATAGAGACGATAGTAGAAGCCGCGGAGCATGGGGTGGGAGGCATCGTACTGGTTGTAGTTGAAGGCCGGGATGCCGGGGTCGCCCCAGGCGCAGATAGCCTCATCGGTAGGAAGCTCCTGGGCATTCCAGAGCTGACGCACATAACCTGTGGTACCGCCATCGAGGCCGTCGATATCACAGTCACCATTGGCACCGGTGTTGCCGGCCAGTCCAATGTTAGCATAGCACTTTGCATAGAGAGCTAACTCGTCGGGTACCATCGTAGTGCTTGGGTCCTTTGGAGTAACATCCAAATCGTTGACGCAAGAACTCATACCCATCAGCAATGCAAGTGAAGCAAGTGAAAGAATATATTTCTTCATAGTGGTAATACGAAATTAGAAGTTAAGTTGGAGACCCAGTTGCACGGTAAATGGACGTGGGTACATGTTGTTGTCGATACCGCCATAGACTTCAGGATCCACACCTTCATAGTTGGTGATGGTGAAGACGTTGGTGGCAGAAGCGTTCACACGGCCGCTGATCTTCGTACCGAAGAGCTTGTTGAAGCTGTAGCCCAGGGTGATGTTGTCGCACTTGAGGAAGCTGGCATTCTCCACCCAGTAGTCGGAGATGGCATGGTCGTAGGTCTTCCAGTTGCGCTCCACGCCCTTGAGGGTACCGTTCTGGAGGTAGCTGAACGAGCTGTCGTAGCGCTTGTCAATATTCATCTTGCCGGCCTCGGTGTCGTTGAAGACGTAGTTGTCGAAGTTGGCACGGAGCGAGAAGCCGAGGTCCCAGTTCTTATAGCTGAGACGCGAGCTCAAGCCAGCCGAGAACGGAGCATCGGGGCTCTTGTAGAAGTAGAGGTCCGAATCATTGATCTGACCATCGGCATTGCGGTCCACATAGACACCTTCGAGAGGCATACCATTCGAATCATACACCTGCTGGTAAACGTAGAAGCTGTGCTTCGGATGGCCTGGCGAATGTGCCTGGCAGGTATTGCCTGTACCAGCCGAGATGCCACCGGTCTTGACCACGGCACTTTCGCCGGTCAGCTCGGTAATCTCGTTCTTGTTGTAGGTGAAGTTGGTGGTGATTTCCCACTGCCAGTCCTTGGTCTGGATAGGACGGATGGTGGCTGCCAGCTCGATACCCGTATTCTTCATCGAACCGATGTTCGAAGTCACCTGGTTGCGGAAGTTGGTACCAGCGCTGACGGTGGCCGTGTTGATCAGGTCGGTCGTCTTGCGGTAATACCAGTCGGCATTGAACGTGAAGCGGTCACGCAGGAAGCCGAGGTCGATACCGACATTGGTCGTGGTGGTGGTCTCCCACTTCAGGTTCTCGTTGTAAGCGTTCGGACGATAGAGGAGACCCGAGTCATTCACGCCGATAATCGGATAGCGGCCATCGATGTTGTCGCTGTTCACGTGATACGAAGCGAAATAGTTGTAGTTGCCGATGCCATCCTGCTGGCCGGTCTTACCCCAGCCCAGACGAACCTTGGCCTCAGAGAGCCAATCCACGTCAATCAGGAAGGCCTCATCCTTGAGCTTCCAGCCCAGGGCAACCGATGGGAACAGTGCCCAGTGGTCCTTGAAGCGCGACGAGCCGTCATCACGGACAGTCACGGTGAGGAGGTAGCGGTCGAGGAGGTTGTAGTTCATACGACCGAAGAACGAAACGAGGTACGACTCCTGCATCCAGCGTCCCTGGCTCTTGGAGTATTGTCCGCCGGTGCGGGTGTCAGCATAGGCGCTGCTGCCCCAGTACTTCATGTGACTCCATTCGTAGCCGACCATGAGGTCGAAGTGATTGGCCTCGTTGAAGTCCTTCATATACTGTGCGTAGGCCGAATAGGTGAGGTTGAACTTCTCTTCTGCCGAATAGCCGTCGTTGCCATAGTAGAAGTTCGACTGGCCCCACTGCTCATAGGTGGTGTACTGCGAACCGTTGCCGTAGTCACCGGCAAAATTCATGTGCAGACGAAGGTCCTCGAAGCCATGGATCTTGTAGTCAAGTTCGAGGCTGCCCTGCCAGGAGCGCGAATAGGCCACGTCATCCTTCTCGTTGAGGAGGGCCACTGGGTTCGAAGCGGAATTCCTGTTCTTGGTCAAAGGATAGGCAGGATCGTTCAAGGCTGCGCCGTTGTCGGTCCAGGTGAAGTAGCCGCCGAAGTTTTCGAAACCGGAAGCCTTCACGGGCTGGGTTGGGTCGAAGCGACCGGCCTCACCCACGGCTGCGGTGTTGGCATAGTTGGTGTTGGCATACATGAACTTGGCATTGGCTGTCACGGTGAGGTGGTTGTCGAAGAACTTGGGGTTGAGGTTCAAGCTGGCTGTAGTACGCTTGAAGGCCGAGGTCTTCAGGATACCTTCCTGGTCGGTATAGCCTGCCGAGAAGCGGTAGGGAATGCTCTTCAGACTGCCGGTAACCGTCACGTTGTGGTCGTGGCTGATGGCGTTCTGGTAGATCTCATCCTGCCAGTCGGTCGAAGCGCTGCCCATCAGGGAGGCAGCCTCCGAATCAGAACCGTAATAGGTGGTGATGAATTTGCGATACTCGTCTGCATCCATCACGTCCACACGGTTGGCAGCGGTGCTGAGGCTTACACTACCATTGTAGCTGATCTTCGGCTTGCCGCTGGCGCCTTTCTTGGTGGTAATGATGATGACACCATTCGAACCACGGCTACCATAGATGGCGGTGGCTGATGCGTCCTTCAGCACGGTGAAGGTCTCGATGTCGGCAGGGTTCACCATCGAAAGGCCGTTCGACAGACCTTTCACGCCCTGGTTATCCATAGCCATACCGTCGATCACGATGAGTGGGTCGTTCGACGCATTCAGTGACGAACCGCCACGCACGCGGATGGTGGCACCTGTACCAGGAGCACCAGAGCCAGGTGTAACGTTCACACCGGCAATCTTGCCCTGAAGCATGTCCTGTGCGTTGGTAACAACGCCACGGTTCTTCTCATCGGGTTTCATGGCGGTAACCGAGCCCGTCAAGTCGTTCTTGCGAGCCACACCGTAACCGATGACTACCACGTCTTCGAGGAGTTCGGAATCCTCCTGCAGGGTGATGTTAAGAGGAGAACCATCGAAAATCACCTCCTGGGACTTGTATCCGATGAAGGAGATTACAATCGTGCTGCCCTTGGGGGCACGGAATGAAAAGTTGCCGTCGAGGTCGGTCGTTGCGCCATTGGCTGTGCCTTTGACCACAACGTTCGCACCAAGGACAGGCTCTCCAAAGTCGTCAATGATCGTACCAGTGACCGGAAGATCCTGGGCAAATACACTGACCGACATGAAGATTCCTGCGACCATAGCCACGAGGAATCGGAAGCTGAACTTCGTTTTCATGTTTTGTTTTTGGTTTTTGTTTTTAAAAAAAAGTATTGTGTTAGAGTATGTATGTCTTTAGTTTCTCCGACTGATGGTCGGGTAAGTGCAATCATAGCAATAGCTGAATAGCGATGTTTCCAGCGGTGCAAAGGTAAGCATTTTTTTGGCTCAATGGAAGTGTGTAAGTTGGAAATATAAACGTATTTTTCAGTTTTGTACAAATTTACTCCTCATTTTCAGTTAGTTGGGATTAGTTGCTCTCAGACAAAAATATAATGTCCTTAGAACTCCAGAATCAGGAATCCGCGCCCAGGCAAAGTCAATTTTTCGCCCAGGTTTACCGGTTTTCCGGTGAGCACATCCTTCGCCGTACGCGAGGGAAGGATCTCGGCATAGCGTTCCAGGTCGATCTCCCGTTCTTCGCTCGTGCCGTTCACGAACACGCTGACGCGCTGTCCCTCGAGGCTGCGGCTATAGGCATAGCATCCGTTCTGCAGGGCAAACTGGGTGAGATGTCCCCGGTGCACTGCCTTGCACGTGCGGCGCCAGCGCAGCAGCTTGCTCGCAAAGTCGAAGTATTCGCTCTGCAGCGCATTGCGCCCCGAAGCCTGGAGCACCTCCACCGGCAGGTCCTGGCGCATCCGTCCGTCGCCCCACTCCTTGTGCGCAAACATGCCGATCTCGTCGCCGTAGTAGATCTGGGGGATGCCGCGCAAGGTCAGCAGCAGCAACAGGGCCTGCTTGTAGCGTGCCACGTTCTTCGACTGTTCCTCGTTGGTCTGGAAGCGGCTCGTATCGTGGTTGTCGAGGAAGGTGAGCAGATAGTTCGTGTCGGCATAGATGAAGTCGCCCGAGAGGTAATAGTAGAGCTTCATCAGGCCCGCATCGTAGTCGGTGCTCTCTTCGTCCACCACCGTGTTGAGCAGGTGCATCAGCGGAAAGTCCATCACGCTGCGCAGCTCGCTGTTCAGCGCCGAGAGCTTCGAATCCTTCTGCCAGTAGGCAATGCTCGGCGCACTGTTGATCCACGTCTCCCCCACAATCACGAACCCCGGATACTCGCGTTCGAGCGCCAGGTTCCAGTCGCGCATCATCTCCTGGTCGCAATAGGGATAGGTGTCCTGTCGGATGCCGTTGATCTTCGCATATTCCACCCACCAGATGCTGCTCTGGATCAGGTAGTCCTTCACGAGCGGATTGCGCTGGTTCCAGTCGGGCATATTGTCGGTGAACCATCCGTCGGTCGTGTGCTTCAGGTCCCACTGGCTGGCGTGCGGATCGCCGATCGATGCAGTTCGATGCGCGCAGGCCTCGAAGGTCGAGTTGAAGTTGAACCAGTCCTTGGCGGGCAGGTCCTTGAAGAGGAAGTTGTTCACGCCGCAATGGTTGAACACCAGGTCCATCACCATCTTGATGCCGCGCTTGTGGCACTGCTCCACCAGCTGTCGATAGTCCTCGTTGCTGCCCAGGCGCGGGTCAATCCGATAGTAGTCCGTGATCGAGTAGCCGTGGTACGAGCTCCGCACATCGTTCTCCTGCACCGGCGTAGGCCAGATGGCCGTGATGCCCAGTTCGTCGAGGTAATCCAGCGCCATGCCGATACCCGCCAGGTCGCCGCCATGCCGTCCGAAGTCGTTGCGCGCCTCCCGGTCAACCTTCGGCTCCACCATCCCCGGCACATGGTCCAGCTTCGGATTGCCGTCGATGAAGCGGTCGGGCATCAGCAGGTACAGCACATCCTCGGGGCCAAAAGGAACGATGGCCTCGCCCGTACGTTCCTTCAGTTCAAAAGGCTGGGCGAGGTATGCTTTCTTCTGTCCGGGCTTGGTGAGCGTAAAATAGAAAGTCTGTGAGGGCGCATAGCGCAGATCCAGATATACAAAGAGGTAGTTGGGATTGGTGACCTTCTCAACACGTATCAACGACACATTCTGTGCTTGTGTGAGGGTAACCGTGCAGTCTCCGATGTTATCTCCATGCAGGAGAACCTGAAGTTCAGGATTCCGCATGCCACTCCACCAGTTGAGGGGATGCATATGGTTGAGTTTCGGTGCTGCCGCCGACCCAAGCAGATGTGTCAATAGGCTAAACATGAGGATTAATACAAATCGTGTTTTTTTCATTGTAAAGATAAATTTGTTGTTTTTCGGCGACAAAGATAGAGGATAAATCAAGAAAATCCAAATTTTTTTCAAAAAATTGCATATTTTTTTTGGCTGATTGCACAAAACGCATTATCTTTGCCACGAAAAAACCAAAAGAACACGCCCAAAATGCACGCTGAGCCAGCTTTTATAACAGTCAGTGATTAAAACTATACACCCATTTATGAAAAACATCGTCCTTTCCGCTGCCCTGTTGGCAGCACTGGCTTGCACAGGTTGTGCAACAAAACCCACCCCTACTCCCGACGCTGATGCAACGCAGGGTAAGATCGTCATTTATCAGATGATGGTCCGCATCTTTGGCAACGACAATACCACAAATATATATAATGGTACGCGCGAGCAGAACGGATGCGGGCGCATGAGCGACATCACCCCCGAGGCCCTGCAGAGCATCCGTCGCCTGGGCTGCAACTACGTCTGGTACACCGGCATCCTCCAGCAGGCCACCAAGACCGACTGGAGCCAGTACGGGCTGCCCCGCCAGACAGCAGCCGTCGTCAAGGGCAATGCAGGCTCTCCCTACGCCATCTGCGACTACTATGCCGTCAGTGCCGACATCGCCGACGATGTCAACCGCCGCACCGAGGAGTTCGAAGCCCTCGTTCGGCGCAGCCACGAGGCCGGCCTCAAGGTCGTGATGGACTTCGTGCCCAATCATGTGGCCCGCGAATACCACTCCATCTCCTGCCCCGAGGGCATCGAGGACCTGGGTGCCGGCGACAAGACCGACGTGGCGTTCGACCTGAACAACAACTTCTATTACTTCCCAGGCCAGACGCTCATCTGGAACGAGGTGAAGGACGAGAATGCCAAGGCGAAGAAGAATGTCAGGACCGCCGACTCCTACGTCGAACGCCCCGCCAAGGTTACGGGCAACGACGTCTTTGGCTCCGCCACCCCATCGCCCTACGACTGGTACGAGACCATCAAGCTGAACTACGGCGTCGAATACAAGGCCGACGGCACTCGCGTCAAGGCGTGGGAGAATGCCGATGGCACCATCACCATCCCCTCCACCTGGGTCAAGATGAGCGACATCCTGCTCTACTGGTGCTCCAAGGGCGTCGATGCGTTCCGCTGCGACATGTCAGAGATGGTGCCCTACGAATTCTGGCACTATGGCATCGGCCGCGTCAAGGAGCAGTATCCCGACGTGCTCTTCATCGCCGAAATCTACAATCCCCGTGTCTATGAGGACTATATCGTCACGGGCGGCTTCGACTATCTCTACGACAAGGTGGAGCTCTACGACTCCATCCGCAGCGTGGTCGAAGGGCGTCGTCCCGTCGATGCCATCCAGGCGTGTCTCACGCTGCCCACCTATACCAACCCCAAGGTCAGCAGCCACATGCTCAACTTCCTCGAGAACCACGACGAGCAGCGCATCGCCTCCGACTTCTTCGGCAGGAATCCCCAGGCAGCCATCCCCGCACTCTACGTCAGCGCCCTGATCAACGGCAATCCCTATATGCACTATTTTGCCGGCGAACTGGGTGAGCCGTCGATGGATGCCGAAGGCTTCCAGGGTGCCGACGGGCGAACCACCATCTTCGACTATTGGGGCCTGGAGCGCCAGAAGGCCTGGAAGCAGGTCGGTTGGGACGAAACCCGTCTGCCCGCCGAATACGCCGCCATCCGCGCCCGTTACGAGGAGGTGCTCCGCCTGGCTCAGCGCGATGCCGCCGTCCATGGCACCACCACCGACCTCACCACACCCGCGATGAAGGCCGCCGGCGTCTTCGCCTTCCAGCGCACCTCCCCCTCCGACCAGCTGATCGTCATCGCCAACTTCAGCGACGCCCCCTTCTCGGGCACCCTCCAGGGCCACGACTTCACCTGCAACCCCCACGACGCTCTGGCTTTCTAAAGTTGTCAACGCGCCGACCATCCTTGGTCGGCCCTAAAAAATTGTCTCCGCGCCGACCGTATTTGGTCGGCCCCAAATAAAAACACAACAAAACAGTAATACACATGAAACTCAATTTCAAGATCCACTATCGCACCGTATGGGGAGAGTCCATCGGTGTGATGATTGCCGACAAAGTGGTAGCCCTCAACACTACCGACGGCGAAATCTGGGAAGGTTCAACCGACATCGAACTGCCGAAGGGCGGCCTGCCGCTGCTCTACCGCTACGGCGTCTATCGCGACGGCTATTGCATCCGCCAGGAGCGCAACAGCATGGCCCATGTCATCGAGAACGTGGCTCCCAGCAAGAAACAGCTCGACCTCAACGACGCCTGGCACGATGCCCGCCGCGTAGCCGGCATAGCCATGCCCATCTTCTCGCTCCGCAGCGAAGGCAGCTTCGGCGTGGGCGACTTCGGCGACCTCAAGCGGCTCATCGACTGGGCAGTGCTGACGCATCAGAAATGCGTCCAGATACTCCCCATCAACGACACCACCATCACCGGCACCTGGACCGACTCCTACCCCTACAACTCCATTTCGATCTACGCCTTCCATCCGCAGTACCTCGACCTGCGCCAGCTGCCCGCCCTCAAGGACGAGGCTAAGGCTGCCGACTACGAGGCCAAGCGCGTCGAGCTCAACGCCTTGAAGCAGATCGACTACGAGCGCGTCAACAACACCAAGCGTGCCTACATCCGCGACCTCTACGAGCAGGAGGGCAAGAAGTGTTTCCGCACCACTGGCTTCAAGACCTTCTTCGAAGCCAACGAGGAGTGGCTGCGTCCCTACGCCGCCTTCTCGGTGCTCCGCGATGCCTTCGGCACACCCGACTTCACCAAGTGGCCCAACTACAAGGTGTACAACAAGGAGGAGATCGATGCCTTCACCGACAGCCATTCCCCCAAGCATCATGACGTAGGCTTCTACTACTACATCCAGTACCAGCTCCACATCCAGCTGCTCGAAGCCTCCACCTATGCCCGCGAGCACGACGTCATCCTCAAGGGCGACATCCCCATCGGCATCAGCCGTGCTTCGGTCGAGGCATGGGTCGAACCATTCTACTTCAACATGAACGGCTCGGCAGGCGCTCCGCCCGATCCCTTCTCGGCCAACGGCCAGAACTGGGGCTTCCCCACCTACAACTGGGATAGCATGCTCAAGGACGGCCTCAAGTGGTGGCTCAAGCGCTTCCGCAAGATGCAGGAGTACTTCTCGGCCTACCGCATCGACCACATCCTCGGCTTCTTCCGCATCTGGGAGATTCCCACCCACTCCGTCCATGGTCTGCTGGGCCAGTTCGCACCCTCGCTGCCCATGTCGCCCTCCGAAATCGAGTCCTACGGCCTCAGTTTCCAGAAGGAGTTCATGACCGAACCCTTCATCAACGACGACCTGCTTGAGAAGCGCCTCAGTCCGCTCAACCACTACCACGACGAAGACCCGCGCTGGCTCGACGGCAAGGACCCCGTCACCTACGTCAAGGACACCTTCCTCGACCATGTTCACGACGACATCTGGTGCATGAAGCCCCAGTTCGCCACCCAGCGACAGGTCGAAGGCTTCTTCTCCGGCAAGAAGAAGCAGCGCAACCTCGACCTCAAGGAGACCATCTACAGCCTCATCAGCAACGTGCTCTTCCTCGAGGACCACAAGTCCAAGGGCATGTACCACCCCCGCATCTCCGCACAGCTCGACTACACCTACAGCCGTCTGCAGTGGTGGGAGAAGGAGGCGTTCGACCGTCTCTACAACGACTACTTCTATCGTCGTCACAACCAGTTCTGGTACGAGCAGGCCATGATGAAGCTGCCGCCACTGGTCAACTCCACCCAGATGATCGTCTGCGGCGAAGACCTCGGCATGGTGCCCGACTGCGTACCGTGGGCCATGAACCAGCTGCAGATCCTCTCGCTCGAGATCCAGCGCATGCCCAAGAGCCCGCAGGACACCTTCGGCCACGTCCGCTGGTATCCCGAGCGCAGCGTCTGCACCACAGGCACCCACGACACCGAGACACTCCGCCAGTGGTGGGAGCTCGATCCCGAACTCACCCGCAAGTTCTACTACGAGGAACTGGGCGGCAAGGGCGATTGCCCCGCAACAGCCACTCCCGAGATCTGCGCACGCATCGTCAACGACCACCTCACCTGCCCCTCGCTGCTCTGCATCCTGCCCTTCCAGGACTGGCTTGCCATCGACGGCGACCTGCGTCTGGCCGACGCCAATGCCGAACGCATCAACATCCCCGCCAATCCTCGCCACTACTGGCGCTATCGCATGCACCTCACCCTCGAGCAGCTCATGAAGTGCAAGGCCTTCAACCAGCGCATCGCCAGCATGATCGATGCCGCTAACAGATAAATGATTTGAAGGGATTCTAAGGGATTTTAAGGGATTTTAAGGGATTCTAAGGGACAAATGTCTCTTGGGCCCCATCCCGACCAGGCAAATGTGACGTCCCCAAATATCCCTTAATATCCCCAAATATCCCTTAATATCCCCAAATATCTATTCCTATGGCTAAGCAACTTCCTGACTTGAAATTCAGTCAGTTGATCAACATCAGCTTTGGCTTCTTTGGCGTGCAGATTGCCTACGCGCTTCAGTCCGCCAACATCTCGCGCATCTTCGCCACCCTCGGTGCCGATCCGCACTCCCTTTCGTTCTTCTGGCTCCTGCCTCCCATCATGGGCATGATTGTCCAGCCCCTCGTCGGCAAGTACTCCGACCGCACCTGGACGCGCTACGGCCGCCGTATTCCCTATCTCTTCATCGGTGCCATCGTCGCCATCCTCGTCATGTGCTTCCTGCCCAATGCCGGCTCGCTCGGCCTGTCGGTGGGACAGGCCATGGTCTTCGGTGCCGTCATGCTCATGCTGCTCGACACCTCCATCAACATGGCCATGCAGCCCTTCAAGATGATGGTCGGCGATATGGTCAACGAGAAGCAGAAGACCACCGCCTACTCCATCCAGTCGTTCCTCTGCAACGCCGGTTCGGTGGTCGGCTTCCTCTTCCCCTTCCTGTTTGCCACCTTCGGCATCTCGGGCACAGCTCCCACCGGCGTCGTGCCTGACACGGTGAAGTATGCCTTCTACATCGGTGCCGCCATCCTCATCATCTGCGTCATCTACACCTCCGTCATGGTGAAGGAGTATCCGCCCCAGGAGTACAACGAGTACCACCCCGTCGATCCCAAGGAGCATGAGGACGAGCCCGGTATGCTCGAACTCCTCAAGAAGGCACCTTCCACCTTCTGGACCGTCGGCCTCGTGCAGTTCTTCTGCTGGGCAGCGTTCATGTACATGTGGACCTATACCAACGGAACGGTAGCACACGGTGCCTTCGATGCGCCCACCAAGCTTACCGAAGCCGGAGCCGTCGTGCTCGACACCGCTTCGCAGCAGTATCAGGACGCAGGCAACTGGGTAGGCATCCTCTTTGCCGTCCAGGCCATCGGTTCCGTATTCTGGGCCACCATCATCCCACGCTTCAAGAGCAATAAGGTAGCCTACACCGTCTCGCTCATCATGGGCGGCATCGGCTTCATCTCCACCTACTTCATCCACAGCCAATACGGGCTCTTTGCCTCGTTCTTGCTCATCGGCGCAGCCTGGGCAGCCATGCTGGCACTTCCCTTCACGATCTTCACCAATTCGCTCAAGGGCGGCCATGTGGGCACGTATCTCGGTCTCTTTAACTGCACCATCTGCGTGCCGCAGATTGTCGCAGCAGCCATTGGCGGTCTGATCCTCAAGGTGTTCTTCACCACTCCCGGCGTCCTGGCTCCCGAGGTGGATATGCTCGTCCTGGCCGGCACCCTGCTCCTCCTCGGCAGTGCCGCCGTCTGGCTCATCAAGGATCACGATTAGTTTAAGGATTTGAAGGGATTGAAGGGATTCGAAGGGATTGAAGGGATTCTAAGGGATTTGAAGGGATTCTAAGGGATTTGAAGAGATTCTAAGGGACAAATGTTTCTTGGGCCCCATTCCCATCAGGCGAAAGCATCGTCTCATCAACTCCCACTAACTCCCATCAACTCCCATTAACTCCCATTAACTCCCATCAACTCCCATCAACCCCCATCACCCCCCATCAACTCCCATTAACCCCCATTAACTCCCATCAACTCCCATCAACTCCCATCACCCCCATCAGCTCCCATCAACCCCCATCAACCCCCATCAACCCCCATCAACTCCCAAAAATATCTTTTGAAATTCCTCCCCCTCCTCATCACCCTCTTCTGGGCAATCCAGTTCCCGCTCCAGGCACAGACCGACGAAGAGCAACTACCGGTATCCAGGCTCCTGGAACGTCTCGACGAAGCGATTGCCCACAAGAGAGACTATCAGCAGCTGCGGTTCAAGCGAGCCGATAGCCTCCTGCATCTTGCGACCAAGCGCACGGGCTACGAGCGTGTCCGGACGTTGACCGAGCTCTACGACCTCTATCTCCACTTTCAGACCGATAGTGCGCTCAGCGCCCTCGACAAGCTGCGCAGCCTCCCCGAATATGCATCCGACCGCCAGCTGCAGCTCTGTTGTCAGGTGGACGAGGCACGTGTCCTGGGCATGCGGGGACTCTATCACACCGCCTTCCAGCAGCTCGAGGCCATCCGGCTCGACGAATGCGACCCGACCACCCTGCTGCGCTACTACAACGTGCAACATGCCATCATGGGCTGGCGGGCCGACTACACCCAGCGCATCATGCCGCGCATCTGGCCCCGGATGCTCGAGGAGGCACGCGTCTGGCACGATTCCATCCTGATGTACGAACCCGAGGAGGTCAACCGCACCATCATCCGCACCAACCTCTACTACGATTACGGCGATTACCAGCGCTGCATCGACACGCTCCTCAACCTGATGGCCCGCTGCAACCCCGAACAGCGCACCTTTGCCTATTCGCGGCTCTCCGAGGCATACGGCAGGACCGACAATCCCGCGCTGCAGCTCCGCTATCTGATACTCACGGCCATCGCCGATATCCGCAGCGGCATCACCGAATACATGGCCCTGCCCGAACTCGCAGCCCAGCTCCACCAGATGGGCGACATCGACCGAGCCTACGACTACCTGTTCTGTGCCCTCGAGGACGCCAATCTCTGCAAGTCCAATCTCCGCACCTTCGAGGTGTCGTCCATCTTCCCCATCATCGACGAATCGCATCATGACCGAATCGAAAACGAGAAGCGCGAAACACGTCTGATCATCATCGGCCTCCTCCTCACCGCCCTCATCATGACGCTCGTCATCTTCTCGCAGGTTCGTCTCAACCGGAAGCTCAAGGCAACGAGGGGACTGCTTGCCCAGGCCAACAACGACCTCAAGGTCTCCAACCAGCAGCTCCAGCAGGCCAACAAGAGCCTCCAGCAGTCCGACCAGATCAAGGGCGGCTACTTGATGAACTACCTCGACCGTTCGCACAACTACCTCGGCTCCATCGAGAGCATCCAGCGACAGATGCTCAAGCTCGTGCAAAGTCGTCAGTTGGAA
>JAEEGI010016123.1_pt1 | contig 15463 bp, 15 predicted proteins | sample 8958751 | NCBI WGS metagenome assembly JAEEGI01 (sample SAMN16246545, study PRJNA631951) | gut metagenome | biome: gut microbiome; feature: rumen; material: KS-attached | host: Bos | place: Iran: Karaj | collected 2018-10
ACCCTGTGCCATGATCGTTGATGCACATACCCATAACCTGCAGTCCACCGATGCCATCATCAGTGTTGAGCCTGCCACCTTCAGCCCCCTACCTGACCGTCTCTACAGCGTGGGTATCCACCCTTGGCACACCGATGCAGTCACCGATGCCGATATGTCGCAATTGGCATCACATGCCTTGCATCCGCAAGTAGTGGCCATTGGCGAAACAGGGCTAGACACATTGCGTGGCGCGCCGCTAATGCGGCAGACACAAATCCTTGAACGGCACTTGCGACTGGCAGAAGAACTGGGCAAACCCGTTATTATACACAGTGTGCGCACTGCACAACAGGTGGTGCAGTGCTGCCGTCGCGAGGGCATCACCGTGCCTCGTGCCATTCATGGCATGCGAGGCAACCAGCGTGTGGCGCAAACCTTGCTCGATGCTGGTTTCTACCTCTCGTTTGGCCCACGGTACAACCCCACAGCCTTGCTTGACACACCACGTAACCGATTGCTCATTGAGACCGACGACACCGGGCTGACCATCGCACAAGTCGCCAGTCTTATTGCCCCCACCTTGCAGCTCACAACTCAAGAGCTGGCCTCAATCGCCACGCAAAATCTCCAACAGTTCCTCGATAGGAATTCTTGGTAAAAACGACATTAGGTCGAAAAAATCTCAATTCCCAATTCCCAATTCTCAATTAAATGATGTAACTTTGCACATTGAAATCAATTGACTGATATGGACGACAATTTTGACGACTATTTCATGGATGACCACCGCCACATCGAGCAGGAACCTGCCGAACGGCGCGAGACTCCACAGGAGCGCGAGGACCGCGAGATTGCCGAGGCGACCATCGAGCGGCGGCACAACACGGTGCGCATGATGCTCATCGGTGCCATCATTGCCATGCTATTGTTCCTGGGCTGGTGGGTATGGTCGCGATATTACCATCCCTACGAGCAAGGCCAGTACAAGGGCTGGGTGATACACATCGCATCGCAGGGCAGCCTGTTCAAGACCTTTGAGGGCGAGATGCTGGCCATCGCTTATGCTGACGACAGTATCGTACGACGCGACACCATCCACTTTACCATCGAGAACGATACCATCGCACGCGACGCCATGCGGTGGAACGCCGACGGCCGACGACTTGTCATCGACTATAGCCGCTACAAGGGCGTGATACCATGGCGCGGGGCTTCGCCACTTGTCGTCACCGGCATTACTATGGACAGCGACCGAGTTGAGCGCCTTGAGCCCCAACCCGTTCCCACCACCGAGACCGAATAATCATATCCAACTGATAAAAACCAAATGGAGCCCGACAGCAACTGTCAGGCTCCATTTTTTTTCGATGCGGGATGATTATTTGCTCTTGAGAGCTTCCATAATCTTGGCTTCGAGTTCGTCGGCAAGCTCAGGATTGTCAAGCACCATCTGCTTAGCAGCGTCACGTCCCTGACCGAGCTTGGTGCCGTCATAGCTGAACCACGCTCCACTCTTCTTGACGATGCCCAGGTCGACACCGAGGTCGATAATCTCGCCTTCCTTGCAGATACCACGACCGAACATGATGTCGAACTCGGCTTTGCGGAACGGTGGCGCTACCTTGTTCTTGACGACCTTGACACGGGTGGCATTGCCCAGCACCTGGTCGCCATCCTTAAGCTGGCCCAGGCGACGGATGTCAAGACGTACCGATGAGTAGAACTTCAGTGCATTTCCGCCTGTGGTGGTTTCGGGGTTGCCAAACATGACGCCAATCTTCTCGCGCAACTGGTTGATAAAGATGCAGCAGGTGTTGGTCTTGCTCACTGTTGCGGTGAGTTTCCGCAGCGCCTGCGACATGAGTCGTGCCTGCAAGCCCACCTTGTTATCACCCATGTCGCCCTCAATCTCGGCCTTAGGCGTGAGTGCGGCTACCGAGTCGATGACAATTACGTCGATGGCCGAACTACGAATGAGCTGATCGGCAATCTCGAGTGCCTGCTCGCCGTTGTCGGGTTGCGAAATCCACAAGTTGTTGACATCAACACCCAACGACTCGGCATAGAAGCGGTCAAAGGCGTGCTCGGCGTCGATAATGGCTGCAATGCCGCCCATCTTCTGCGCCTCAGCAATGGCATGGATGGCCAGGGTAGTCTTACCACTGGACTCGGGACCATAAATCTCGATGATGCGACCGCGGGGATAGCCTCCCACACCCAGGGCAAAGTTCAAGCCTATCGATCCGGTGGGAATGACATCAATGTTCTCGATGTTCTCATCACCCATCTTCATGATGGATCCGCGCCCAAAGGTCTTGTCAATTTTGTCCATGGCCACTTGCAGGGCCTTGAGCTTTTCGGGGCTCACTGCGGGACGTGCGGGCTGAGCCTGAGCGCCCGCGTTGTTGATGATGTTCTCTTCCATTGTATTCTAGTTTTTGATATTGATTATTCTAGGTAGCTAGATGTTCTAGATGCACTAGATGTTCTAGAGAGACTAGACGATTAGTTTTCACGATGCAAAGGTCGGGGCATCGAGTGCCAATGAGTGGCACAGGTGTGTTAAATATCTTCAAACTCCGCATCGGTGATTTGCTCCTCGGCGGTGAAAGTCTCTTCGATGACTTCTTGACGCGGGCCTGTAATCTCAACATATTCAGCCTCTTCGCTATATTGCTCGGCATACCCTTTGCGTTCTTGCTCACGCTCCTGTTCACGTCGCTCACGGGTCGCGCGCTCATAGGCATCTCCCATCCGTTCCTGATACTGGCGTTGCTTGCGGCGCAGCCACCATGACAAGAGCCACGGCAGTCCTCGGAACAGGAGGAACAACATGAGCAGAAAGACTAACAATGTGGTCATGACTGGGCTGGGGCTTGAGGTTTGACTGTGTTATGTGCCAGCGAGAGCACAACATAAAGAGCAATGGTAGCAGCAAGTCCAGGCAGCCCCATCAACAACACAAGCGCCACGGCGCCAGCGATGAGCAGGTATTGAGCCCAAGTGTCCTTGAAGGCAAACGAATGCAACTTGAGCGAGAACATGGGTAAGTTGCAAACCATCAGCCACGACAGCAGCATAATCAGCACGACTACCACCCACTGGTTCATGTCGTGATGGGTTGCGTAAAAGTCGGTCATACCAATCCAGAAGATGGCGTTAGCGGGGATAGGGAGACCGATGAACGAGGTCGTCTGCCGCGTATCGACATTGAACCGAGCCAAGCGCAGAGCACCAAACACAGGCAACAATACCGCGATATAGCACAATGCACTCTCGGGTTGCGCCGCGCGCATCACGTTCAGTATCATCATCGCTGGTGCCAGGCCGAAACTTACCAAGTCGCTGAGCGAGTCCAGTTCCTTTCCGATGCCGCTCACGGCATGAAGCAGTCGAGCTGACAGCCCGTCCAGGAAGTCGGCAACAGCGGCCAGTGCGATGAGCAGTGCCGCCAATTGATAACCCGACAAACCCCACAGGGTGTCATTCACTCCCTCAAACGCCGCAATCACGGCAAGCGCGCCACACAGTCCATTCAGGCTTGTGATGGCATTGGGTATGTTGTTCTTGATCATCGTTTGAGTCTTGCTACGAGGGTTTCACCGCCCCAAGTTTTGTCGTGGAGCTTCACCTTGATGTCGGAGTCGAGGGGGAGGAAAATGTCAACGCGGGATCCGAACTTGATGAAGCCGATAAAATCATTAATGTCGACTGTCTCGCCTTGCTCAATGTAAGTAACGATGCGTCGTGCGATAGCACCGGCAATCTGGCGAACGAGAATCTCTTCGCCGCCTTTGGTCTTGATGACGATGGTCGACCGCTCATTGTCACTGCTTGACTTGGGCAGGTTGGCCGCCAAGAAGCGCCCGCTGTGATGCTTGACATACTGCACCTCTCCAGCGACAGGTACCCAATTGGCATGGACATTAAACACAGTCATAAACACCGACAACTGAATGCAGTTGCGGTGCAGGTACTCGTCTTCGTAGACTTCTTCAAGTGCCACCACGGTACCGTCAACACTCGAGACAACTGCCGTGCCATCGCTGTTTTCGCCCTTGAAGTGACGCCGCGGCAAGCGGAAGAAGTTGAGCACCAGGGCAAAGAGCACCACCGAGATAACCAGAAAGGTAATCCAAATGGCCTTGATACCAATAAAAGCGATGGCTGCCGCATTGAAGGCTATCAATATCAGCAACACAATGATGATGATGTTTTGTCCCTCGCGATGTAACTTGACTTTCATCTTATATTACTTATAATTTATTCAAGATTTGTCTTGACTTCTCACGGTCGTGGGTGAGCTGGGCACGGAGCTCGTCGATGCTTCCAAGCTTGAACTCCAACCGCAAGAATTTAATGAAATCGAGCGCAATAGGCTGGCCATAAATGTCGTCGTCAAAGTCAAAGATATTGACTTCAATGCTCAGCCCTGTGCCATTGTCCAGTGTAGGACGGTTCCCCACATTGACCATACCTTGCAACGTACGGTCGCCCAAGTGCACCATCACAGCATAGGCACCGTTGTGGGGCAGAATCACACTGGGGTCGGTCTTGCCGATGTTGGCGGTGGGGAAGCCTATACCGCGTCCGTTATGGAAACCATGCACCACAATCCCCTCGAGCCGATAGGGCCGGTTCATGCATCGCATGGCATCGTCGACCTTACCCGCGGCGATGAGACCACGCACAATGGTACTGCTCACGGGTGCGTACTCACCCAGGTACTCTGGTGCTTTGATAACGTCAACACCCAACCCACTACCGATGCGCACATAGTCGGCAAACTTCTCGCCTCGATTGTGCCCAAAACGGTGGTTATATCCCACGATGAGCGCTGTCATACCGTAGCGGTCTCGCAACAGCCGCATGAATGCCTCACTGTCCATGCGTGCCAGTTGGGGAGTAAAGTCAAGCACCGCCAGGTAGTCTGGAGCCAATGTCGCCAAAGCTTGCAAGCGCTGATCCAACGTCTGAAGCATCTTGAGCTGGGGGTTGCACTGCAGCACATGCTGCGGGTGCTGGCCGAAAGTCACCACCAGCGATTGCTGGCCACGTGCCGCAGCTTCGTCTTTCAGTGCCTGGATAAGCGTGGCATGACCCAGATGCACACCATCGAACATACCGATGGAGCACACGGTCGACCCTGCGGGCAAGTGGTCAGTCTCACTGAGCCTATTCATTGGGCAGGTGCTTCTTGATGATTCGCATCGTGTCGTTACACAACTTGATAAACACGTCGCGGTTTTTCAATAGCGAGCTGGTCTTGATTTGCGTATTGCTTCCCTGGAAGATGAAGCCCGTGTCGTTCGACTCCAGTGCGCGCATCGTTGGGACAATGCCATTCTCGGGATTTGGGAACGGATTGTAGATGTAGTCGGGTGCGCGTTCAATCCATCGATGCAATGCCAGCACACTTGAGTTAATGACGCCAGGGTTGACACAGTTGACGTTGACGCGGTGCGTCTTCATCACGGTGCTCATGTAGATGCTGAACAAGGTCAGTGCCAACTTAGCCTGGGCATAGGAGCCAATCTGCGTGAAGTTGCTCACAGCAGGGAACTCATAGGGCAACGAGACCAATCGTCGTGACAGGCTAGTCGACAAAATAATGCGTCCGTTCTCGATCATCAACGGGTAGATGGCCATAGACAACAAGGCCGTACTCAGGAAGTTGACCTGCACAGTATGCTCATATCCATCAGGTGAGATCTTGCTGTGCCGTGGCAGTGTTCCAGCATTGTTGACCAATGCAGCGACCGGGCGGTTCAATGCCTTGAGACGCGCCACAAAGTCATTGACCAGCTCAAACGAGCTCAGGTCAAGTTGCAGGCACTGGATGTCCATGTTGCGCGTCTCGCTCTTGAGCTTGTCACAATAGCGCTGAGCCTTCTCGACATCTCGGCTAGCGAGCAACAATGGCTTTCCTTGCTTGGCGATGCGACGGGCAATCACACTGCCCATGCTGTCGGTTGCGCCCGTGACGATGTACAGCGGCGGCAACTGGTTGATGTTATTGTTCTCTTCCATATAAGTAGTGAAGGTAGTTAAGTAGTTATCGGTAGTAAAGTAACACTGTTATTCCTCTTTTGGGGTTAGGGGGACTAATTATCGACAGGCTTAACGGTGAGTTTGACAAGTTCGATGCGTGCAGCGGTTTTGCGGACGACCTCAAACTCATAGAGCTCGGTGTCGATGCGCTCGCCTACGGCTGGTATTGCCTCATGCAGATGCAACAAGTAGCCTGCGATAGTCTGGTAGTCATCGCTCTCGGGCAAGTCGAGGTGGAAGCGCTCGTTAATCTCTTCAATCTCCATGCGCCCGCTCAACTCGTAAGTATTGTCATCAATCTGCCTGGCCGTAAGCCGATTGCGGTCATGCTCGTCCTCAATCTCGCCGAAGATTTCCTCGACCAAATCCTCAAGGGTGACCATGCCGCTCGTGCCACCAAACTCGTCGAGCACGATGGCCATCGAACGCTTCTGCCCCATCAGATTCTGCATCATCTTACGCGCCAGCAAGGTCTCAGGAGCAAAGAGTACGGGTTTGATGCGCATCTTCCAGTCGACCTCGGGAACAAAGAGTTCGCTCACCTGGATAAAGCCGATAACGTGGTCAATCTCGTCGCGATAGACCACAATCTTGCTCAATCCCGACTGGGTGAACAGACTCACCAGCTGGTCGCGCGTGGTGTCGGTGATATCAACTGCGACCATTTCGTTGCGTGGCACCATGCAATCGCGCAATCGCGTGTCGCTAAAGTCAAGCGCGTTTTCAAAGAGCTTCACCTCGTGCTCCACCTCCTTGTTTTCATCCTCGTGCTTGTCAATGTTCTCTTGCAGGTAGGCATCCAGCTCGTCGACGGTGATGAGCCCCAACCGCTCGTTCTGCACCTTGAGTCCAAAGAGTCTCATCAGCCAAGCCGAGAGCAGCTGCATGAAGCGCGACACAGGATATAACACGCAGTAGCACATGAACAATGGCAGCGAGAATGTACGCAGCGAGTAGTTCGGGTTGATGCGGAACACCGCCTTGGGCAGGAACTCGCCCGTGAGCAAGATGATGACGGCACTGATGACGGTAATCAAAAGCAATTCCATGAAATCGTTACCCGCCACCCACGGCCGCAGGGGTACCGTCAATAGATTAGCCATGGCGATGCTATAGACCACATTGACGATGTTATTGCCCACCAGCAGGGTCGAGATGAACATCTCGCGGTGCGAGTAGAACACGTTCATGATGCGGTCGATGATGCCACCGCGGGCGATGTCCATCTCGGCACGAACCTTACTCGACGACACAAACGCGATCTCCATGCCCGAGAAGAACCCAGACAAGGCGATAGAGACAATTACTATTATTAATGACGAACTTATCATGTTGTCAAATCATTACGCTCTTAAATTCCCCTCCTTCAGGGGAGGGATCAAGGGAGACCGCCCTACGGGTGAGGCATACGGCTCTCGTCGATGGGAAAGATGGCCTCGACACGGCGCAGCGTGTAGGTGGTGAAGGTCTCATTGCTCTCGTAGCCGTAGCCCTCGATCACGCGACCTTGCTTCTCGACGTGGATAAACGCTTCACTAAAGAGTTTGCGGTCGTTCTGGTCCCAAAAGAGTTGGTCAGTGAGTATCACATCGCCCGACTCGTTGGTAATGCGCACATTACCGTTCAGGTCCCACAGTTGCTTGTGCGTGTCATAATAGGCCGAGTCGCACTCGATGGTCGAGGTCACCACGTAGGCCGAATCCATTTCCTCGGCCTTCACGCCATCGGGGAAAATCCAGTGGGGTTCATTCGCCTCCTCAAACATCAGCCAGCGTGGTGTGGTGATGCGGTACCGCGTGTGGCCGTCATCACTGATGATGGTCTGCACATCGTTGCTCGCCATCGTGGGTACCTTTTCGGGGTCGGTGGCATGGCTTACCACGCTCTTCAGCTCCCCGTCTTTGCACCCTGCCAGGCACATCGTCAAGGCACACAATATGTAACAACCAAGCAGTCTCAATTGGTTATCGAATTTTGTTCTTCCAGAACCACATCTCGTTGACGTTCACGCCAATGGTGATGTTCAGGTAATCCTCCTTGATGAGTGAGGTGGGTGCCGTGTAGCGGTGCTTCCACTCCAGGCCAATGTTGACCATAGTCTTTCCGCTGGGCACGGGCAGTCCCACACCGATGCTTGCGCCATAGTCACGCACATTGTTGCCACGTATGTTCATGTAGTCGTGATTATAGAATCCACCCACACGGAACATCATTGCGCCCACATAAGAGCCGCGGCGATTGGGGGTATACTGCAGACCTGCTGCTGCCTTCCATCGGTTGTCAAACTTCATGCCACCCTCTTCAAAACCCTGCAGGGGGGAATATTTGGCATCGGCCCACTTCTGGTAGGTAAAATCGACCTCACCCAGCAGGCGATGGTTCCACTCGTAGCTCACGCCCACTCCGATGGTATGGGGCAGTTCGTACTTGCCCTTCAGGCTAGTGTATCCGACAGTGTCGATGTCATTGTCCTGAAGGTCATAAAGGGTACCCCAGGTGTGTCCATGCAGCGACTTGTTAGGCTGGTAGGTGGCACCGAACACCAGACGGTCGGCAGTGCCCAGGTGCAGCGCATACTGCAATCCCACCTGCACATTCCAGTCGCGCACCTCCATGACACGATTGAACACAGCACTCGACTCGTCGGTCACGCTGGTCGAGTTGGTTGTCGTACCGAAGAGATAGGAAAAGTTAGCACCGAGGCTGAGTCCTTTGAACAACTCATAACCCGCACCCAGGTAGAGTTGCGCAAGACCACCCGAGCCACCACGAAATTCCTCACCGTTATCCAACTTGTTGCCGAATGTGTAGCCTACCGACGAGAAAGGCACCAGTCCCAACGAGCCACCAAAGCGCTTGGTGATGCGGAACTGGCCAGTAAGATAGTCCAGTCCGCCGCCAAAGTTGTACCCGCTCTTGCTGTTCTCTTTCGACCAAAGGTTGGTTAGGTCGACACCCACGTCCCACAAGAATGTGAGCGAGTCGACCTGAGAATAGCTCGCGGGATTCATTGCGTTAACCACACGCCCATTCTGCATGGCATATCCCACGCCACCCATCGAGCGTTGGATGCTCGATGCGTTATCACTGAGCAGGCCGTAGCCCACCCTACTGTAGGGGCTCGTACTCGAGCCTTGGGCCGCAGCCCACATCGTCATTGCCATCGCAGCGATGGCAAGCGTCAGTCTCTGTATCTTCATTGTCGTTTTTAGTTGGCAAACATATTGTTTCGGCGCCCAAACACGCCGCTTGTGGTCTTGAACAAAAGAGCCTTTGATGCAAATTATCGATCTAGCGAGAGCAAAAACAACCATAGTTGAACTTTGCAGAACGCAAGAAAATTATCTAAACTACAAAAGTAGTGAAAATTCCCGTTACAGCATCTAACTTTAGCATCTTTAACTATTTTTCAACACACAATGCGCCATTCACAGCGGTGAGTGGCGCATTGTGTGGATATGTTATACGACTGTTTATTTTGATTCTTTGCCTGTGCGGAGGCGACGCCACAGGGCGATGTTGGCGTCGAGCAGGAGCAGCACGAAGATGGCGATGATGGCCACCGAGGCGACACCCTCGGTGCGGTGCACCTCCTGCGGGTCGAAGGTCATCTCGATGGTGTGGTCACCAGCAGGCAACTGCATGGCGCGCAACACATAGTTCACACGGCCGATGGGTGCCTCCTTGCCGTCGATGGTGGCTCGCCAGCCCCACGGGAAATAAACCTCGCTGAACACAGCCAGTCCACCATTCTGACTATGGCTCTTGAACGTGAGCTTGTTGGCGGCATAACTGGTGAGTGCGATAGTGTCGCCAGGCTGCACGGTCTGCGCGCCCTTGAGCACATCACGGAACTGCTCGTCGGCGACTGCAAAGCGAGCCGGCTGAATGGAGTCAAGCCCTGCCATCTCCTGATCAGCGCCTTTGACCCATGCGATAGAGTCGACAAACCATGCATTTCCCAGTGCACCAGGGTTCTGCTGCATAGTGTTGTCGTTGAGGATGATATAGCGGGCGTTGAGCATGTTCAACACCTGCTGGTTGTTCTTAGCAATCTGGCGGTTGATCAAGTCGTTGTAGCGAGTGAGCTTGGCGGCATGATAGCCTCCCACCGTCTTGTGGAAGTAGCTAGGCATGGCATCGGCAAAATGCTCCAAGTCAAGCACGCGGTAATGGTCCTTGTCCTGCAGAATCTGCGTGTCGACAGGTCGTGGCGTGAAGCCACGCGCCTGGTCTACGGCCTCGGCGGGCACGAAGGTCTCACTGTCGACATATCGCTTATCGACCACCCCCATGTCGATGAGCACCACCACAGCAAGTGCCAGCGAGGTGACCATTGGGTTAATCTTGCCCAGGCGGTAGACGGCAAGCACGGCACCACCCAGCACCAGGAAGAGCAGGCTGCGCATAGCGTCACTGCTCACCATCGCTCCACGCACACCACGGATGGCGGCATCCACGGTGGGATACATTTGTAGCTGGCCAGTGGCGATGAGTTGCTCATGTTCCTGCTGGCTGTAACTGCCAAACATGCTGGGGAATAACCATGTCAATAGGCAAACCAGCGCAGTGAAGCCGAAGGCACCCACCACGGCCCACTTGTGCTCACGCCAGAAGTCCTTGTTCTCAAACATCTCCTTCAGCGCCAACACGGCCAACAGCGGCATTGTGAGTTCAGCGACCACTAGCCAACTGGCGGGAGCGCGGAACTTGTTGTACATCGGGAAGTAGTTGATCATCAGGTCGGTGAGCCACATCATATTGTGTCCCCACGAGAGGAATATGCTCAAGATAGTGACCACCACCAGTGACCACTTGACTGGGCCACGCACCACGGCGACACCCAGCAAGGCCAGGGCGAAAATAATTACACCCACATAGACGGGGCCATTAGTCATAGGCTGATCGCCGAAATACTGCGGCAACTGCGATAACACCTGCATGTCTTGTCCCGCAATTTTTCCACTCTCATTCATCGCCTGAGCCTGAGAAGTCTCGGCGAGGTTGAGGAACTTGCTGTCGCCTCGTTCGGGCTTGATGGTTGCGCCGCCCTTGACGTTGGGAATCATCAGGGTGAAGGTCTCATCCTTGCCATAGCTCCACTGCGTGATATAATCTTTGTCGAGTCCGCCTTCGGTGACTTCGGCACCCGGCTCACCCTCCACTGGGGTCAGCTCACTGTGTCCGCCACGGATACTTTCCTTCTGGTACTTGTAACTCATGTACAAATTAGGCGCATTGGCTGCCACAGCGAGTCCGCCAGCAACCACCAGCGCTAGTGTGGCGATGACCCACTGACGTACTTGTTTCTCCTGAATGGCCTTAATGAGAAATCCGATGACCAGGGCCACGATGACGAATCCAAAGTAATAAGTCATCTGCACATGGTTGCTCAGCAACTGCATGGCGCCCGCCAACGCGGCGAGTCCAGCACCCGCCAGGTACTTGCCACGATAACACCAGATGATGCCTGCCAAAGTGGGAGCCACATAGGTGAGTGTGAGCAACTTCCAGATGTGTCCGGCACCGATGAGGATGAAGTAATAGCTTGATAGCCCATATCCGATGGCACCTAGCACGGCAAGGTACCACCGTGTCTTGAGCGAGAGCATCAGCAGGAAGAAACCCAGCATCATCATGAAGATCCATCCCACAGCCTCTGGGAAGCATAGCGAGTAAACTTTGCTCACCCATCCCAACCAACTGTTGGTGACATAGCTTGGGCGTATCTGGAATGTGGGCATACCGCCAAACAGAGCATCGGTCCAGCGAGTGATTTCACCCGTCTGCTGCTCATGCAGCACACCTTCCTGACCATTGGCAACGCCTTGCATCACATCGTGCTGCTGCAACACGTCGCCATTCACATCGCTGGGATAGAACATGATCCATGCGACCACTGCCATCACTATGACCGACAGTACAATGTAAAGTGCCGAGCGCAAACTCCTTGCGCCCGTCTGAGTCTTCTCTTCTTGCCTACTCATGAATTTGTCTTTTTCAGTTTAGGGCCGTAAAATTACTACTATTCCACGACACCCACAAATATTTTTTCCTTTGACCGCCTATAGACATGCGGCAGTGCGTGCGGCCAAGCGAGCATTATTGAGTACCAACTGAATGTTGGCTGCCAGGCTATCACCGCCAGTGAGGTCTTTTACGCGCGCAAGCAGGAAAGGTGTCGTCTCCTTGCCATGGATACCCTGCCGGTTGGCATCAGCAATGGCCTGATCAATGGCGCGGTTGATGACATCTGCCGGCATGGAGTACTCCTCGGGGATGGGGTTGGTGACCAGCATGCCTCCATGCAGCCCCATCTCAAGTTTGGCGCGAAACGCCGCCGCCAATTCCTCGGGGCTATCGATGCGGTAGTCCACCTTGAATCCACTGTGACGCGTGTAGAATGCGGGCAACTCATCGGTGCCAAATCCGATAACGGGCACGCCCTTAGTCTCGAGATACTCCAGTGTGAGCCCCAGGTCCAGAATGGACTTCGCCCCAGCGCAGATGACCATGACGGGAGTCTGAGCGAGCTCCTCAAGGTCGGCGCTGATGTCCATCGTGGTCTCGGCACCTCGGTGCACGCCGCCGATGCCTCCTGTGGCAAACACCTTGATGCCCGCCATGGCGGCAATGATCATGGTGGTGGTGACGGTAGTAGCGCCATCTGCTCCACGGGCAACGAGTACGGGCAGGTCGCGGCGCGATGCCTTGATTACTTCGCGGCCCTTGCGACCCAGGTACTCGATTTCGTCGGCAGTGCAGCCCGCCTTGAGTTTGCCGCCGATGATGGCAATGGTTGCCGGCACAGCACCATTATCCCGAATGGTTTGCTCCACACGCATGGCAGTCTCAACATTCTGCGGATAAGGCATGCCGTGCGAGATGATGGTAGATTCCAGCGCAACGACTGGTCCCCCCTCGTTCAGTGCTTGCTGCACCTCGGGGGATATGGAAAGAAACTTGTTCATCTAGGTTGTTAATTCTATATTAATTGATGGATTGACGGTGAATGGGGTGAGCAAGGTGGCCCGTGCTGCACGCAGCCCCATTTGTGCAGTATCGGGGAAAGCAATGCCCGAAACATGGGCATGGGCCACTCCTGCCAGGAAAGCATCTCCAGCGCCTGTGGTGTTCACCACCTCGACAGGCATGGCTGGCATGCGATATTCGCTAAAGCCATCGGCGCAATAAACACCTTGGTTGCCCAGGGTGACGTAAACATACTGAACACCCAGACTAGTGAGCCATTGTGCCGACTGCTCAATAGTGCTGAAGAACCCTCCTGCCTGATACACCTCCAGCTGATTTAGTTTCAATGTATGCAAGCGGCGTGTAGCACTCTGTTGCAGCGCCTCAATGATGCGCGGTGCCTTGGCCGAACTCACCGTGTCAACCATCATCGGCGCGTCCACATGGTCAAGCAGATAGGTCAGTGCCTGCACTGAGAGGTTTGTATCGGTGACCACCAGTTCGCTCAGGTTGATGTCCTCAATGCGACGCTCCAGGAATTCTGGCGTGATGCGTTCGAGGATGTCCATATCGGCCACAGCCGCCACCACGTCTCCATCGGGATTGTTCACGCAAAGGTACAGGCCATTACGTGCCGATGGATCACGCTCAGTAAGCGACAGGTCCATTCCCGACTGGGCGCATTGCTCCTGGCAGAGCCGCCCAAACTCATCGCCGCCAAAGACGGTGACAAAGCGCACCCGATGCCCTAGCAGACACAGGTTATGGGCTATGTTGTGGGCCACGCCGCCACACGACATGGTCACCTTGCCCGGTATGGAGTCGCCCTTGACAAACGGGGAACTCATGGCAGCCGACACGTCTATATTCACGCCGCCGATGACTGTGATTATATTGCCCATATTCTGTTCATTCAGTATGCCAACGCAAAGGTATTGATTTTTTCCGAAAGCATCGCCAAATTTGGGTAAAAATCATTCAGAACGCTATTGTCGACAGTAAGAGGGCGCGGCCAGCAGGTGTGGTCGCGCCCTAGTTTATTTGAGGGAGTGGTTGTTACCAAGTGAGTGCGTCGGGCAGGATGTTGCCGTCGGTCATGGGGCTGTCTGCCTCGGTGAAGGCATTGGCGCGATACTGGATGCAGAGCATCACCATGTCGGTCGTGCCAGTGTTTTTCAGGGCGCGCTTGCCCTCGGGCGACACGCGGATGACAGTACCTTCGCTCACGACAAACTGCTCGCCATCAACTTGATACAAGCCTTCACCCTTGAGGATAAAATAGAGTTCCTCGTGGGTCTTGTGGGTGTGCAGGAAACCGCTGTCCTGACCTGGAACCAGTGTCTGGAAACTCAGTTCGCTGCCAGTGACACCCAGTGCTTGACCAACGAATACTTTACCTTGAATGACATTGGGACCCATGGGCAACTCGTGCTCGATAATCTGATCCATACGTCCCACGTTGACTGCGGCATAGTTCTTGCCTGACTTGATGTTCTCAATTGTTCTCATAATAATATTATTATTTGTTAGTGAATTTCTTTTTGCGCTGCAAAGTTATGGCTCCTATGCAAAATAGACAAGTATAGACTGTTTTGTAATCTACTTACCAATAAGTTTTATTTACTGGAAACAAGAAGATTATAAAATGACAATTAACAATGATTAACTAGAAGAAAAAATATTTCGATTAGTTATTTGGTTACTATCAGAAACTATTATTACCTTTGCAGCCATGAACAAACAATTGCACACTGAGTATCTGTCGTGCCCCATCCGGCACGTGATTGATCGTTTCGGCGACAAGTGGTCGCTGCTGGTTTTGTACGCCTTGTGGCGCAATGAGGGTGGCGTGATGCGATTTGGCGAGTTGCATCGGTTTATGGACGACTGTTCGCAGAAGATGCTCTCCCAGACGCTCAAGTCACTGGTCAGCAACCATCTGGTCTCGCGCAAGCAGTACCCCGAGATTCCGCCGCGTGTCGAGTATGCCCTCACGCCCCTGGGTCGGTCTCTCATGCCACATGTCGAGGGTTTGATAGGCTGGAGTCTGGAGCACTTCGGCGATGTCACCGACGGCAAGGTCATCGTCAAGTGACCGAATGCAGTGGAGTCAAAAACGTGTCAGGCATTCTGGGAATTCTTTTCTATCACGAATTAGAGAATTCCTTTTATCAGGAATTTCTTTGTGTAATAGGGAAAATAGTGCTGTGTGGCTGTATGCTCAGTGCTTTTTTCGAGTTTCGAGGAACACATATTCACACATTGTTGCCAGGCATATGATACAAAAAAACTATGCACATTTGCAATCTAACTGCAAATTTGCATAGAGTTTATTTATGGCGCAGGGGAAATGTGACCTTACAAAGCAAAGGGCGCGGCCAGCAAGTGTGGTCGCGCCCTATTATCATTTTAGGAGGATGATGTTATCTATTCCTCGGTGAATTCGTAGACAAACTCG
>JAEEGI010016127.1_pt1 | contig 15458 bp, 13 predicted proteins | sample 8958751 | NCBI WGS metagenome assembly JAEEGI01 (sample SAMN16246545, study PRJNA631951) | gut metagenome | biome: gut microbiome; feature: rumen; material: KS-attached | host: Bos | place: Iran: Karaj | collected 2018-10
GAGCAGTTCTTCGCTTTCTACCGCGGCCTTGGGTTAGAGCTGCAGGTGACGGAGTTCGATGTGAGCAACCACAGTACGAAAGAAATCCAGGAGCGGATATTCCGGGATTTTATCGAAGTCGCGCCGAAGTACGGGGTGGAGAATTTTACGATGTGGGCCCTAAATGATCTCGTGTCCTGGTACGCAGCGGATGAACCGACGCTGGTGGACCGGGACGGCAATGAAAAGCCGGTTGCCGCGAAATATGTGGAGGCTTTCTCTGCCAAGAGACAATGATTGGTGAACAGATAACACTTGAAAAACCTGAGGAGACAACAATGGGATATGTGACAACGAAAGACGGGCTTCGGCTGTGTTATGAGGAGTACGGCTCCGGCGATAGGGCGGTGCTCTCGGCACAGGTCGGATTCTATCCGAAGGGCGTGCAGCAGGCGCTCGCGGAGCGCGGTTATCACGTGTATTGCCTGACGCTTCGGGGCTTCGCGCCGTCCGACTATGTGACGGAGGACTACGGCGACGCCTGGTATGACGTGTTCGCGGACGATGTGGTCTGCCTCGCGGACGCCCTCGGAATCGAAAAATTCGCGTACACGGGCGCGTCCCACGGCGCGGGGGTCGGCTGGCACCTGATGTTTGGGCACCCCGAAAGAGTCTTCGCATTTGTCGCAATGGTTCCCGGCCCGCACAGCCTGGCAGCAGGCGTGATGTCTTACCGGCAAATGCTAATGCAGGGCCTGATTTCCTCTCCGCCGCCCTTTGACCCGCCGATTGACGGCGACGAGGCGCGCGTGCTTCGGAGAAAGGAGCGGGAGGAGCGGATTTCGAAGAATCCGGAGCCGGATCCCAGGGAGAAGAAGGTGGATTACGGAAGACCGCTGATGCGGCTCGGCTCGGAGGAAGCGCTTTGCGAGGCGCTCCGGTCGATTAAGACGCCGACCTTGATCCTCGGCGGCGCGGAGGACCCGATCAGCACTCCGGAACTGATGATGCGGACCGCCAAATGCCTGCCGCACTGCAAGCTTGTGATGTACTCAAACTGCGGGCATAACATCGATACCGACCTGACGGAAGAACTGACGGACGAGGCCGACCGGTTCCTCACGCAGGCAGCGAAGGACGGGCGCTGGTATAAGAGCGTCGGGGAATGAATAGTAAAATGCCGGTATAAGACCGTCGGAGAGGGCATATGAGAATTATCTGTTTAATTGAGAACACGGAGGGCGCAAGCGGCTGCACGGCCGCCCACGGCCTTTCCTTTTATGTGGAGACGCCGAAGCATAAGCTTCTGTTAGACCTCGGGCCGTCCGATGAGACGCTCCGGAACGCCGAACGGCTCGGAATAGACCTTGCGGAGGTAGATACGGTCATATTGAGCCACGGGCATTATGACCATTCGGGCGGAATCCTTTCGTTTTTGGAGATTAACCGGAACGCAAAGGTTTATATGCAGCGTTCGGCGACGAAAGCCTACTACGCCGATGACGGCGCGGATGCGCCCGGCGGCCGGTACCGCTATATCGGAATCGATCCGCGGATCGTGGAGTCGGGGCGTGTTACATTTGCCGAAGGAGATATGGCGATTGACGAAGAACTTTCGGTCTTCACGGTGCGGAACCGGAGTCACAGCCTTCCGTTTTCGAACAAAAACCTGCTGCTTCGGACCGGGGATACTTATATCCGGGACGATTTCCGCCACGAGCACTGCCTTGTGATTTCGGCGGAAGGAAAGCGCGTGCTTCTGTCCGGCTGCGCGCACAACGGGATATTGAGCATACTCGACGCCTACCGCGAGCGGTACGGAAGCGACCCGGATATTGCGATCAGCGGCTTCCACCTGATGAAGAAGACGCCGTACAGCGAGGCGGAGCTGTCGGAGGTACTCAGCACGGCGCGGGAACTTAAGTCGTACCGGACAAAGCTGGTGACCTGTCACTGCACGGGTGTTCCGGCATACGAAGCTATGAAGGAGATTCTCGGCGGGCAGCTTAGTTACGCGCACGCCGGGGATACGGTCTTGTAAGGGTTTTGTGTTTCAAAGAAAAACGTAATATAGAAAGGGGATTACTTATGGACAAGGTAAAATGGGGCATTCTCGGGACGGCCAACGTGGCGAGCTGGGGCACGATTCCCGGAATGAAGCTGGCACAGTATTGCGACATGTACGCGATTGCCGGAAGAAACCCGGAGAAGGCGAAGCTGTTCGCCGGGAAATTCGGATTTCAGAAGGCCTACGGAAGCTATGACGAGCTTCTCGCGGACAAGGAAGTGCAGGCGGTTTACATTCCGCTCCCGAACGACATCCACCTGAAATGGGTAAAGGCGGCGCTGCAGGCCGGCAAGCACGTGCTCTGCGAAAAGCCTATGGCGTTAAATGCGACGGAAGCCCGTGAGATGTACGCAACTGCGGAAGCATGCGGCGTCAACCTGATGGAGGCGTATGCGTATCTGCACAGTCCGTATGTGGAGTCTCTTAAAAAGGACGTGCAGAGCGGCATCATCGGCGATGTCGATTATATCGATACGGCCTTCGTGACGCAGGGGTATAAGGAGGATTTCCGGCTGCATAAGGAGCTCGGCGGCGGAGCAATGTACGACCTCGGCTGCTACTGCACGACGATGATCCTGTCGCTGATCGATTCGGAGCCGGAGTACGTGAAGGCGGCTGCGGAATTTTCCGAGCTGGGTGTGGATTTTTCGACAACGGGCGTAATCCGCTTCACAAACGGCGCGCGGGCGGCGTTCAATGTCGGCATGGTGCTCGGACAGAACACGAACTCGCGTTACGACCGGCTGTTCGTACATGGCACGAAGGGTTCCATCCGTTCGGATGTCGAGTACAACCAGCAGGGCGAGGTGAGCTATAAGATTTACAACGCGGACGGCGTGACGGAGCGGAAGGTTTTCGTTCCGCAGAACTACTCCCTCGAGATTGACCAGCTGAGCCGCTGCATCCTGTTCGGAGAAAAGCCGAAGGTGACGCCCGCATTCTCCGTTAAGAACGCGGAACTGATTGACCGCGTGCTTAGGGATATCGGGTATTAAGCCAACAGCGCCCGGGAACCGGCCGCGGAGCTTATGAGAATAAAAACAATCGGAGCGTAGTATGGAGTTATATGACGGAAGACCCGCGGACGCGGCGGAAAGACTGCCGCGTGAGGTGCGGACGTATGATTATCTGGACGGGCTTGGGATTTCCTATAAACGGACGGACCACGAGCGCGCCGACAACATGGAAGCGTGCAATGTGATTGATGCCGTGCTCGGCGTGATCATCTGCAAGAATCTGTTTTTATGCAACCGGCAGAAGACGGCGTTTTACCTGCTGATGATGCCGGGTGACAAGAAGTTCAAGACGAAGGAACTGTCGGCGCAGATCAACAGCGCGCGGCTTTCCTTTGCCGAGCCTGCGGATATGCTTAAGTATCTCGACATTGAGCCGGGAGCCGTCAGCATCATGGGGCTGATGAACGACCGTGGGCAAAACGTGCAGTTGCTCATCGACGAGGATGTGCTTAAGGACGAGTACATCGGCTGTCATCCGTGCGTGTGCACGTCGAGCTTAAAGATCCGGACGGCCGACATCGTTGAGAAGTTCCTTCCGGCAACCGGGCACGCGTACAAGACGGTGCACCTGGTCGGGGAGGACTGAGCGGCGCTTCGAGAGCGAAAGGAAAAGGTGTGCTATGATTCTTCATCCGATTCCGCCGGTTTTTGATGAGAACTCCCGGGTTCTGATACTCGGGAGCTTTCCGTCTGTCAAATCGCGGGAGCAGGGATTTTTCTACGGGCACCCGCAGAACCGGTTCTGGAAGGTGACGGCGGCGCTTTTCGCGGAAGATGCGCCGCAGAGCATTGAAGAGAAAAGGTCTTTCCTGCTTCGAAACCGCATTGCGGTTTGGGACGTTATCGGTTCGTGCGACATCGTCGGGTCTTCGGACGCGAGCATCCGTAACGTGACGGCCAATGACCTGAGCGTTATTCTCAACGCAGCGGATATTCGGGCCATCTTCGTGAACGGCAAAACCGCGTACGCCTATTATCAAAAGTACACCGAGCCGAAGATCGGCCGGCCTGCAATCTGCCTGCCGTCGACGAGCCCGGCCAATGCGGCCTGGAGCGTGGAACGGCTTATTGAGGCGTGGAAGGAAATACTATGTCACTAGAGAAGAGTATTCTGAATGAAAACCGGATTCGCGATATCGTAAAATGCTACGGGCTTACGATGCTTGAAAGCAATAAGCTGCCGATTGGTTCCGCCAACTGCTTCCGTGTCCGGTGCGCGGAGGGAACATACTTCCTGAAAGAGTACCAGAGCGAGATTGCACGTGCGGAAGTCGAGCAGGAAGCGGCAGTAACGGAGTACCTTTCGGGGAAAGGTTTTCCGGTGGCGCGGTTTCTGAAGACAACGGCCGGGGAAGTCTGCATTGAGGCGGAAGGCCGCATCATCAGTGTGCAGGAGTATATCGAGGGTGAGACATATCTTAACGATCTGCCGAAACCGCTTTTTAAGGAAAGCGCGAAGTACCTCGGGATGTTACATGCCGCGCTTAAGGATTACCCGATGAAACGCGGGATGGACGAGCAGTGGCTTTCGAGTTTCTCTGTAGAGGATGCGGTTGCAAAGTTTGATAAGCTTCTTCGCGTACTGGACGATAGCGGAGTGAACGATGTGCCGTCCGATACTAACCCGATCCGCGACATAAATCTTCTCCGTACCATTTCCCGCATCCGCGCAGACCTTACTTACAAGAAGGAGCTGGTGAGAAAGCTCCCGCAGTGGAGACAATACTTTGACGGCATCACCTACACGCCGACGCACGGTGACTATACCGCGTGCCAGTTGATCTGTGACGGTGACCGCGTGAAGGCAGTCATCGATTTTTCGGCCGCAATGTGCTTGCCCGCCGTGTGGGAGATTATGCGCTCCTACGTGCAGTCGGGCGGAGCGTGTCAGGACGGCGCGCCGTTTGACACGGCGGATTTCGTTTCGTACGTGAGCGAGTACCGAAAGTACGCGCCGCTTACCAAGCGCGACCTTACGGCGATGCCGTATGTCTACATTTATCAGCTTTCGCAGAGCTCATACGGATACAAGGAATTTCTTGTCACGAAATCGGAGAACCGAAACGACCTGCTTCGTTTCGCATTTTGGCGCACGGATATATGCCGGGAGATTGAGAAGAAGGCTGCAGAGATTTCAGCGGCACTGAGCGCGACGTGAGAACTGTCCCCGACGATACATTTTCCGCGAAATGTGTCAAACGGAACCGTCCCCGGTGTAACTTGTGTCAAGAATGCTTGGGAAGCGTTTGCGGTATAGTAATATCCGTAGAAATACAGTAAAGTGATGCCTGTAAGGAGGCGATGGCTATGGGATACCGAAATGCGAAAGACATTTTTCCGGAAAACCTCCTGAAGCAGATTCAGAAGTATGTTTCGGGGGAGACTATCTACGTACCTGCAGGCGTGGAGAAAAAAGACTGGGGCGAGACCTCGGGATACCAGAGTTACATCCGCGAGCGGAACGCCGCAATCAAAGAGGCGTTTCAGGGGGGGCAGAACGATTGACGAGCTGGCGGAACAGTATGCGCTTTCTTACGATACCATCAAACGAATTGTTTACAGTAAGAAGGAGGCAGCTATGTTAAAGTACAGCGCTACGCTCACGTCCGCATTGGAATACGGCAAGGCCGAGAAGACGGACGCATGGGTACATTTGTATCTGAACGAGGAGGGACGGAATATTCCGTTCTCCGACGGGTTGAAACTGTTCGACCGGTATTTCATCAGTCCGGCGAAGTTCCCGCTCTCTTTTTTCCACCGGTGCGCCGGGCCCGAGGAGACCATGAAATACCGGATTGACGAGGGCTGGTGGAACCATAAGATTGAGGAACTCACGAAGGTAATCGGGGCCGGCACCGAGATGCCGCCGCTCATCGTTCACTATGTGGACGGTGAGTTCGAACTCAGCGACGGAAACCATCGTCACAAGGTTTATGAAAATCTCGGCATCGATACGGTGTGGTCGATTGTGTGGATCACCGAGGAGGACGAGTACAACGACTTTATGAGCAAGTACGGCGAGTATGTGAAGGACTGCACGGTCGTGCGGAGATAGGAGAAACGGGATATCACTATATGAGCTGTGGTTACGGAGTAACAAAAAACGATTGACACGGCGGAAGGGGTGATCTGATGAAGTACGATTGCGGATTTCCTCAGCAAGGAGCACACCGGGATTGAGCATATCGTGACGGATGAACGGAAAATGTAAAAGATTCGGCAGTTAAGGGGAACAGCTATGGCAGACAGGAATTTATACATTTTAGCAGGCTACGATGACGAGACGGAACAGAAGCTTTCGGCTCTGCAGCAAAGCCTGTTTGATAAAGGATTCAGCGGAACTCAGACCAACGGGATACCGATGCATTTTACGCTCGGGTCGTATGACACGAGCCGGGAAGAGGAATTGAAGGAGCGGCTTCTGAAGGTTTCGAAGACGCACCGCGCTATGGCAGCAGAATTCAACCACATCGGATTGTTCACCCTCGAGGACAGTGCGGTAATGTTTCTTGCGCCCGAGATCACGTCGGAGATTCTCAGCTTAAAAGACTGCTTCCGTGACAATCACGACATTTACAACTGGTCGGCTCATAACACGCTTCTGATAGACAAAAAAGACGTGATCCGCGATGCTTTGAAGACGGTGATGGACGAGTTCGTGCCATTTGCCGGCAAAGTGAGCAGACTGTACCTGTACGAGTTTTGGCCGACGAGACACATCATGACCGTAGAACTTACGGAGGGTGAGACGTTCCTGCCGGTTGAAGACCTGCAGGACGAGGAAATCTTCCTGCAGCTTGATCATACGGCCGACGCAGACCCGGCGAAGCAGTTTGTGCCGGCTTATCATTTCGATATCTGCCTCACGGACGGCACGAAGATCGGCAAATGTGACCTCCGCATCGGACATAACAACAAGCTCTACATCGGCGGAAACATCGGGTACACGATAGACGAGCCGTACCGTGGGCACCGCTACGCGGCGAAGGCCTGCCGGCTTCTGTTTAAGCAGGCAAGAAAGCACGGCCTCGGTTATGTCATCATCACCTGCGTTCCCGATAACGACGCGTCCGCGCGGACTTGCGAGCTGGCCGGCGGCACTTACCTCGAAACAGTAGACATCCCCGAGGACAACGAGATGTACGCCGAGGGCAAGCGGCAGGTGAAGGTGTACCGGTTTAATATCAATGCGTAGGGGTCGATATTATAGCCGGCGCGAGAACCGCTGACAAAAACAGTTTGATATCAAAAAAATGAAATCAATCTTGACAAACAGAAACCGTCGGAGTATCCTAAACACAATATTTCGGAAAGGAACCAATGCATCATGCTGCAGAATGTGATTCGAATTGAATACGTCACCTCTAATAAGACCATGACCTATAATCACGATTATGGTTTTGTTTGCGTATACTTTAATTCGAACCGCAGAGCAGAATAGAATACCGGAATATCATAACACGATGATAACCGCCTATCCTGTATCGGGTAGGCGGTTTTGTTGTATCAGGCGGAAAATGTGAAAGGGGACACACCATGGATTTACACGATTACAAAGACGTTGCGGAGAACTACGACCGTTATCTCGATGTGATGTACGGGAACGGGCAGGACAATCACGAAGGCTTTCAGGAGTTCTACTATGAACTGGCCAAAAAGTACGGCGACGGCGGAGTCGTCGACGTTGCCTGCGGAACCGGCGCGGTTTTACTGTATCTCGCGGAACGCGGAATCATGGCAGACGGCACGGATCTTTCAGAGGAGATGTGTAAGGTTGCTGCCGCCAAGGCAGAGAAGCTGGGGCTTTCCCTTAACATTTTCCCCGCGGACATGACGAAGTTTAACTCCGGCCGCAAGTATTCGCTGGCGATTATCGCGAGAAGCGGATTCATGCATCTGCCGACGCAGCAACTGCAGAAGGACGCCCTTAGGAATCTCCGGGAGCAGCTTCTGCCGGGCGGGATCTTGACTCTCAACACGTTCGACCCCTGGCCGCCGATGCAGGCGCAGCAGATGATGACGACGCCGGATGACTATTCCTTCCGCCTTGAGTACGTGAATGCGAACGGCAACCGCGAGAAGATATACAACGCGATTACGTACAATCCTTACACGCAGCAGATGTACGGCAACTGGAAGTTCGAGGAGTACAACGAGGCCGGCGAGATTATCGCAACACGCATACGACCGCTTCTAATGCGCCAGACGAACCGCCACGAGATGTTTTTACTTGCTGAGATTTGCGGGTTTGAAGTGCTTGACATCTACCGCGGGTATAAGGGAGATAAGGAAGACCTCAGTGATCCGTCGACGGCTTCCTTATACCGAGGCAATTTGATCTGGATCCTGCGAAGAAAAGACTGAATTCAGGGCCCGGCAGGGGATGAAGCCGGAAGCAGGAATGGCTTATCCCGCGAAAACCGGTGCCCACCCTGTTACAGCATGAAAGGGAGGAAATGCCATGAAACTCCGATTGGTAAAGGCCAATGACCGAAACAAAGATTTGATTTGCGACATGCTTGACGAATGGTATGCAAGCGGTGAGACAATTGTCCCCTATGTGATTCGCAGGATTGATTACCACGATTACGATTTCTACTCCCGGAATCTGGAAATCAGCGAGCCGAAAGCACAGAAGCGGGGGCTTGTGCCCGACTCAACATGGTTCGCTCTTGATGAGGAACGGAACATCATCGTGGGGGCGGTCAACATCCGCCACTTCTTAAACGAAAGATTGATTCTTGACGGCGGGCACATCGGCGACGGCATCCGCCCTTCGGAACGCCGCAAGGGATACGCCACAGAGATGATCCGTCTGGCCCTTGAAAAATGCAAAGAGCTAGGCATTTACCACATTTTGATGGTGTGTGACAAGGACAACACCGGCAGTGCCCGGAGCATTCAGAATAACGGCGGCGTCCTCGAAAACGAGCCGGTTGTGGACGGCGAGATTGAGCAGCGTTACTGGATTGATCTCGAGCCCGAAGCCGGAAAATGGTACGAATCGGACGGTGAAAACGAAGAAGCCGTAAGTGCCCTTCCGGAGCATCTTCGCCGCATGTCCCTTGAGGAGATTCCCGAGTGCGTTCAGGTAATTAGAAAATCCTTCCAAACCGTCGCCGACGAGTTCGGATTTACCGTGGAGAATGCGCCGCGTTTCACCGCATTTGCCACGGACGAGGGCAGGCTTTATTACCAGTTCCACGAGGAAAAGAGACCAATGTATGTGTACCTCGTCGGAAAGAAGATCGTCGGTTACTATTCGTTGGCTCTTCGGGACGACGGTTCGGCGGAGCTCGGAAACCTTTCGGTGCTTCCCGAATACCGTCACAAAGGCATCGGAGCAAAGCTCATGACCGATGCGATGCTCAGGGCGAAAGCCTTCGGAAAGACCGTGATGAAACTCTCCATTGTGGAGGAGAATCAGATGCTCCGCAAATGGTACGAAGGCTTCGGATTCGTCCACACCGGGACGCAGAAGTTCGACTTCTTCCCCTTCACCTGCGGGTACCTCGAACGGGAGCTTCCGAAGACAAAATACTACCGCGTACACACCGCCGATGTGGCATGGCTTACCAAGCAGCCGCGGGGCATCTTCACGGCGGTCTGGAAGCTAATCGAAGCAGGCGTTACAACCGAAGAGGAAACCGCGGAGTATTGGCGGAACCGCAAATATTTCGAGGAGGCTTTACCGCTTCCGCCGTATTACGAACAGGGCAACCCGGACGGCGCGGTAACCTGGTTCAAGGATACGGAAAAGGGCAACGAAATCTGGCAGCAGATGACTTTCTACCGGGATATGGGCGACAAATACGATGTGCAATTCTACATTTCGGAATGTATCGACATCCCCGGCGAAGTCGTCTACGAGGACGAGTTCCAGATTGCAGTTAAGGGGCAGAAAGAAGACGTTACGGTCATCACAAGGCCGCTCGTGTGAGGCGCGCCGGACTGCAATAAAACCGCGGTGCGGAGCAGACAGAGAGCTTTGCACATGCACATAAAAACAGTTGAAGAATGGGAGAACAGCCATGAGCACCAGACAGGAAATTATCAGTGAATTTTACGAGGCTTGCCACGAGGAGGACCGGCTCACCAGGAGCCGTCACGGGCAGCTCGAATACGCCACAACCATGGCGTACATTCATAGATTTGCCGGCAAAGGAACTAAGGTTCTGGAGCTCGGAGCCGGTACCGGCAGGTATTCCATAGCACTTGCAAAAGAGGGAATGGAAGTCACCGCGGTGGAATTGGTTCCGCGCAATGTCGAAGTACTCCGGGAACGGTGTAAGGGCGTCGCAGGCATTGATGCCTTCGAGGGCGACGCGACGGATCTCTCTCGCTTTTCGGACGACACGTACGATGTGTCGCTCGTTTTCGGACCGATGTATCATTTGTATGATAAGGCCGAAATCGACAAGGCGATTGATGAGGTAATCCGCGTCACAAAGCCGGGCGGCGTAATCCTCTTCGCATTTATCTCGGTCTATGGGATTATGTATGCAAATTATCTGCAGGGTAACTGGGCCGCAGGCGAAGAGGAGAACTTCACCCCGGATTACAAAACCAGGCATTTCAAGGAGCAGCTGTTCACCGGCTACGAGGTGCCGGAATTCGAGGCTTTGTTCGAAACGAAGCCGGTCACCTACATCACGACCGCAGGCGTCGACGGAATGATGGAGTCGTTAGAGGGCCGGGAGGATTTCGCCATCTCGGACGAAGACTTTGAAGCATTTAAGAAGTGGTATCTGGCAATCTGCGAGAAGCGGGAACTGCTCGGAATGACGAACCATCTTCTGTATATCTGCAGAAAAAAACAGTAAAGAAACTGCGCCACCGAAGGCGGAAATCTTTCCGCGCGGCGTGTGGAGCATGGGAGAACAAAACAATGCATAAACTAATCTATCCCGATTACAAAAACTGCATCGCGAATCTGCCGAACTCCATCGTAAAGTATTTCGGCGGGGAGCCGGCGGGCGACACGCTGCCGATGCTTAAGCCGTACCTGAAGAAAGGCTACCGGAATATCGTCGTATTTCTTTTGGACGGCATGGGAAAAGCGATTATAGAAGGGCATCTCGCGGCTGACGGTCCGTTTCGGAGCAACCTTGCCGGAATCTATACATCCACATTTCTCTCGACAACGGTTGCGGCGACGACCTCGATGATGTCCGGAAAGCAGCCGTGCGAACACGGATGGCTCGGGTGGGACTGCTACTATCCTCAGATCGACAAGAACGTGACCTGTTTCTACAATTTGGAACAGGGAACCGATATTCCGGCAGCGGATTTCAATGTATCGGCAACCTTTACGGCTTATGAAAGCATCATCGAAAAGATTCAGAAGACCGGCAGAAAGGCCGTGATGTATGCGCCGTTCCGGGAACCGAAGACCGAAGATATCCGCGATCTGTGCGACCGTGTACGAAGAGACTGCGCGGAGCCCGGCGAACACTATGAATATGTTTACTGGAACCAGCCGGACGGGTTACTCCACCGCGACGGCTGCGGCGCGGATTCCGTGCACGAAAACCTGCTTTATATGGAGCAGGCGATTGCCGAACTGGCAGCAGAGCTTACCGATACGCTTGTTATCGTAACCGCGGACCACGGACATATTGATACAAAATACGCGGTGCTGCAGGATTACCCGGAGCTGACGGACTGCTTAAAGCGTCTGCCGAGCTTGGAACCGCGGGCCCTGAACCTTTTTGTAAAGGAAGAGAAGAAAGCCTTCTTCGAGGAGGAGTGGAACCGTCTGTTCGGTGACCGGTTCCTTCTGATGCCGACGGAGGAAGTCATTAAAAAGAAACTGATGGGGACCGGCACGCCGCACCCTCTGTTTCGCGATATGCTCGGCGACTACCTCGCCGTTGCAACGGGGGATTTAACCATATTCTATTACGGCGAAAAGTATTTCGTTTCAAACCACGGCAGCCTCACGGAGGACGAGATGCTGATACCGCTGATCGTATTCTCATAGGGCACGGCCGACGCTCATCATGTACGAGCGGAGTACAATTTAGTCTTGACATTTTCCGCACGAATAGACTATATTATCACAATAGAGAAAGACGAAGACGGAGACAGTAGCCTGAGAACAGATCCTAAGCGAGCCGGGGGCGGTGGAAGCCCGGTGTGAGTTCGAAAGGGGAACATCACTCCCGAGTCGTGTGAGCGAAAGGGTTACCGAGTAGTCCGCACCGGACCGCCCGCCGTTACAGGGGCAACGTATTTCTGCAAGGCAGCGTACGCAAAAAGGTGGTTATGAGTAACTATGTCCCTCATCCTTTTTGGATGGGGGATTTTTTATTTCGTAAGTCATTCCGAAACGGGCGGGAAGCCCTCGCATACCTGTTGAAGCAATGCATAAGGAGGTTAAGTATGTATCAAAAAGTGGACGCCAATATGGATTTCGTAGGGCGTGAGAAGGAAACGCTGAAATTCTGGCAGGACAACGATATCTTCAAAAAGAGCATGGAGTCGAGAAAGGAAGGCCCGACGTACACATTTTACGACGGTCCCCCTACGGCAAATGGCAAGCCGCACATCGGTCATGTGCTGACCCGTGTTATCAAGGATATGATCCCGCGTTACCGCACCATGAAGGGCTTCATGGTACCCCGTAAGGCCGGCTGGGACACTCACGGTCTGCCGGTTGAAATCGAGGTGGAGAAGCTTCTCGGCATCAACGGCAAGGACCAGATCGAAGCATACGGTCTTGAGCCTTTCATCGACAAATGTAAAGAATCCGTTTGGAAATACAAGGGCATGTGGGAGGATTTCTCCGGCACCGTAGGTTTCTGGGCGGACATGGACAACCCGTATGTAACTTATCACGATGACTATATCGAGTCCGAGTGGTGGGCGCTTCGTCAGATTTGGGACAAGGGTCTTCTCTATAAGGGCTTCAAGATTGTTCCGTACTGCCCGCGCTGCGGCACGCCCCTTTCCTCTGCCGAGGTTTCCCAGGGTTACAAGACCGTTAAGGAGCGCTCGGCCGTAGTTCGTTTCAAGGCAGTCGGCGAGGACGCTTACTTCCTTGCATGGACAACCACACCGTGGACGCTTCCGTCGAACGTAGCGCTCTGCGTGAACCCTTCGGATACGTATGTTAAGGTAAAGGCCGCAGACGGCTATACCTATTATCTTGCCGAGGCTCTTGCTGACACCGTGCTGGCTCCTCTTTCTAAAGACGGTGCGGCTGCTTACGAAGTTCTTGAGACCTTTAAGGGTACCGACCTTGAGCGCCGCGAGTACGAGCCTCTTTACCAGTGCGCTGCCGATGAAGCGAAGAAGCAGGGCAAGAAGGCTTTCTACGTAACCTGCGATGATTATGTAACGATGTCCGACGGTACCGGTATCGTTCATATCGCGCCGGCCTTCGGTGAAGATGACGCCAACGTAGGCCGTAACTACGACCTGCCGCTTGTACAGATGGTTAACGAGAAGGGTGTAATGCTCGATGTGACGCCTTTTGCGGGCATGCGCTGCAAGCCTACCGCCGCGGAGATGGAGAAGGGCGCGATCAGTGCCGATCCCGAGGTGATCAAGGATCTGTCCTCAAGAAAGCTTCTGTTCGACGCGCCGAAGTTCGAGCATGAGTATCCGCACTGCTGGCGCTGCGATACGCCTCTTATCTACTATGCGCGTGAATCCTGGTACATCCGCGAGACCGCTGTCCGCGATGACCTGGTGCGCAATAACAATACCGTAAACTGGATCCCCGAATCCATCGGCAAAGGCCGGTTCGGCAACTGGCTTGAGAACATTCAGGACTGGGCATTGAGCCGTAACCGTTACTGGGGCACGCCTCTTAATATCTGGGAGTGCGAGTGCGGCCACCGCGAGTGTATCGGAAGCCGCGCGGAGCTTGCGGAGCGTTCCGGAAACCCGGATGACGCGAAGGTGGAGCTGCATCGTCCGTACATCGACGGTGTCACATTTGCCTGCCCGAAATGCGGTAAGACGATGCACCGTGTTCCCGAGGTTATCGACTGCTGGTTTGACTCCGGCGCGATGCCTTTTGCGCAGCATCACTATCCGTTTGAGAATAAGGAACTCTTCGAAGAGCAGTTCCCGGCGCAGTTTATCTCTGAGGCCGTTGACCAGACCCGCGGATGGTTCCACTCTCTGATGGCGGAATCGACGCTTCTCTTTAATAAAGCGCCTTATGAGAACGTTATCGTGCTCGGTCACGTGCAGGACGAGAACGGCCAGAAGATGAGTAAGAGTAAGGGCAACGCGGTTGACCCGTTCGAGGCTCTTGCAACCCACGGCGCTGACGCGATCCGCTGGTATTTCTACATCAACAGCGCACCGTGGCTGCCGAACCGTTTCCATGACAAGGCCGTAACCGAAGGCCAGAGAAAGTTCATGGGTACATTGTGGAACACCTATGCGTTCTTTGTTTTGTATGCGAATATCGATAACTTCGACGCGACCAAATACACGCTCGAATACGATAAGCTTCCGGTCATGGACCGCTGGCTTCTGTCCCGTCTTGAGACGACCGTTAAGGAAGTCGATGACGACCTTTGGAACTACCGTATCCCCGAGGCTGCGAGAGCGCTTGACTCGTTCGTTGACGAGATGAGTAACTGGTACGTGCGCCGCGGACGTGAGCGTTTCTGGGCGAAGGGCATGGAGCAGGACAAGATCAATGCTTACATGACGCTTTACACCGCACTTGTTACGATTGCGAAGACCGCCGCTCCGATGATCCCGTTCATGAGCGAAGCAATCTACCGGAATCTGGTTTGCTCGATCGATGCTTCCGCTCCGGAGAGCGTACATCTGTGTGATTTTCCGAAGGTTGAGGAGAGCTGGATCGACGCCGACCTGGAGAAGAACATGGAAGAGGTTCTCGACATCGTCGTACTCGGCCGTGCCTGCCGTAACGCTTCGAACATCAAGCAGCGTCAGCCGATGTCCGAGATGTATGTGAAGAACGACCTTACGTTGAATGAATTCTATAAAGAGATTATCGAGGATGAACTGAATGTGAAGGAAGTCACCTTCCGTGACGACCTGAGCGAGTTCACCGGATATACCTTCAAGCCGCAGCTTCGTACGCTCGGAAAGCGTTTCGGTAAGCAGATCAACGCCGTGAAGGAAGCGCTCCTTAATCTGGATTCCGCAAAGGCTATGGCAGAGCTTAATGAGACTGGTTCCGTTACGGTTACGGTTGACGGTGTTGACGAGCAGATCGCAAAGGACGACTTGCTGATCGAAGCCAAGAAGGTTGAGGGCTACGTGTCCGATTCCGACGGCAAGGTTACGGTTGTCATGAACACGCAGCTTACGCCCGAGCTCATCGAGGAAGGCTACGTCCGCGAAGTCATCAGCAAAGTCCAGACGATGCGTAAGGACGCCGACTTCGAGGTTATGGACCA
>JAEEGI010016129.1_pt1 | contig 15456 bp, 4 predicted proteins | sample 8958751 | NCBI WGS metagenome assembly JAEEGI01 (sample SAMN16246545, study PRJNA631951) | gut metagenome | biome: gut microbiome; feature: rumen; material: KS-attached | host: Bos | place: Iran: Karaj | collected 2018-10
ACGTGAACCAGACTGCCGGCAACACCTACGTGTACGGACCTGGAAACAACGCCGAGTACGGGCTTGCGCTAACGATGATAGGCTCCATCGCGCAGCTGAATCTGGGATACACGATCAACAACGCCGGAGACCTCCGCCTTAAGGAGGGCTCTGACCTGACTGTGAAGAATATGCACCTCAGCACAAATGGTTCTTCCGGAAAGGGGCCCGCGCATGGCCGCATCGTGATCGATCCCGGTGCAAAGGTGAAGGTGACCGGCGAACTCCATGTGGGCCGCTGGAGCCAGAATCCCGCGGTTGTGTCCGTGCACACGGTTGACGTGGGCGGCGAGCTCGACGCTTCGGGGATCGTCATGTTCGCCGGATACGACAGCCCGCGCACCGAGACGTACGTGCGTGAGAACGCCGTCCTGAAGGTGAAGGGCATCACGACGAACGACGACGACACGGAAAGCCCCGATTCCTGGGCTTACGGCAACGGCGTTGGCGCCACGGAAGGACGCCACTGGGTCACACTGGAGGGCGGCAGGTTCGAAATGGGATCAAGCGGCTTCAACGGACATCGCGTGCCGGGCGTCACCAAGGTTGACCTCCAGGACGGCGAGTTCGTGAACGTGAACGGCGCGTGGGGCGGCGCGGTGGGCTACCCCGTGTTCTTCGGCTACGACAAGCTTGGCGGCAGCGTCACCTTTGATCTCGCCAGCTACTATGTGAACTGGAACCAGGGCCTTTCCGGCGCGAGCGACCTCACGATCAAGGGCGCGGCGAACTTCACGCGAAGCCGCACGGACGACGACAAGATGCAGGGCGCGCTTCTGGGCAAGCTCACAGTGGAGAACACTGAGGGCAACGACCTGCGGGCCACCTCCGCATTCGCGGGCGGCATCAAGCTCGCGGACGGCGTCAACGCGCAGGTGGCGAAGTACTCCGACGAGCGTTATCCATACGCCGTCGCGGGATATGTGATCGATCAGGTCACGGAAACGGCGTGGAGCTATCCGTACGCATCGGCAGACTTCTGGACCTTCGCCAACAAGAACTACGGCAGCAATCCCATCCGCCGCTATACGACGATCGCCACGCGCGGCGAGTTCTATGTGCCGGAGGACAAGGCCGGCCAGTGGACGTTCGCGGGCAACTATGACGACTGGATCCGCTTCGACGTGGACGGCGCTCAGGTGTGCAAGAGCGCCAGCAAGTGCGCCACGGCGCGCGGAACGGTTGAGCTCGCCGCCGGCTGGCACAAGTTCACCCTTGCATTCGAGGACTGCACCGGCGGAAGCGGCGCGAACGGAACTGGATGGAAGGACAACAGCAGATCGTTCGGATTCGTCATCGGCGAAAGCTCGTCCGACAATGGCAACGACTACACAACCTTCAAGCCGGGTGCTTCGCTCGGCGGCGACGCCACGCTGCAGATGCGTCCCTGCGTCAACGCCTGCGTGTGGAGCTGGCAGAACGGCAACGACAACTGGGCTACCACAGAGAACTGGAGCCACATCAAGTGCCTCGGGTCCGTCGAGTACATGCACCGCCACGGAAACGACGGAACCGACAGCACGGGGTATTTCAACAACAAGAAGGTCAGCCGCTTCCAGGGCTGGTTCAAGGTCGAGGAGAACCAGGGCGGCGAGTGGTCGTTCGACATGCACTACGACGACTACAAGATGCTCGTGATCGACGGCGTGACTTTGATCAACGTGGGCAGCTGGGGCGATCCCACGAACGCCAAGGTCACGCTCACGCCTGGCTGGCACCGCTGGGAGGCGCGCGTGGGCGACAATACGGGCGGGTACGGCCCCAACAACGACAAGAACAAGTACTGGACGCTCAGCTACGTTGCCCCGGACGATTCCACGGAGAAGCAGTGGATCGAGACGAACCTGAAGCTTGCGGCTACGCTGGGCGACATCGCCGTGCTGGAGCCTTCGGGCATCTACAAGGACCTGGAGCTTGGCGCAGGATCGACGCTCACGTCGAGCGGCACGATGGCGATGCCGATCTTCGGCACGCTGAAGGGCACGGGCACGCTTGACGGCTCGTTCGCCTTCGCGGGCGACAGCAACAGCTGGGAAGTGAACGGAAAGTACAACAACCGCGAGCTCGCGTGCGCGAAGTTCGCCGCTCCTTCGCGCGACACGTTCCTCGGCCTGAAGAAGATCAATGCCGCGTTCGACGCGAAGCCAGTGTGCTCCGCCTACTTCCTCACGGACGCAGAGGTGCCCAGCCTCGTCAACACCGATCTCGCCAACGTGGAGGTGAGCGTGACAGGCGGCGAAAAGGACTACTCGTCGAAGTTCTCGCTGGGCGTCTTCAGGGGCCGCCTTGCGCTCATGAACCGCACGCCCGGCGGCATGGTTCTGTACGTGCGCTAGCGCGTGTATGGTGGTTTGGCGGCTAGGCGGTTGACCTGGCCGCCGAGCCGCCAAACGTCGCCGCTGTTGCCATGGCGAGTGCGTTTTGGTTTTTTGTGGTATAATATTCCGCCAACGAAAGAAGGCTGAATAGACATGGCAACAATAAACGGCATACGCCACTTCAAGGACGAACAGGACTACCGGGAGCATTTCATAGTCAAGTCCGAGATCGACAAGTATCTCCCCGGCGGACGCCACTTCATCGACGAAGACCTCATCAACCGCACCCTCGCCGAGGCCGACGCGAAGGATGTGGATCCTGTGCGCATCCGCGAGATAATCGCGAAGAGCGAGTCCACCTGCGAGACGCTTGAGATAGCCGAGACTGCCGCCCTCATGCGCGTCACGGATCCCGGCCTCTTCGAGGAGATGCGCGCAGCGGCAGACCGCATCAAGAAGAAGGTCTATGACAACCGCATCGTGTTCTTCGCCCCCCTTTATGTGGCCAATCCCTGCGTGAACGGCTGCCGGTACTGCGGCTTCCGCGAGGGCAACGACCACCAGAAGCGCCGCATTCTCACCATGGACGAGGTGCGCGAGGAGATCGACGTGCTAGCCGGCCGCATCGGCCACAAGCGCCTCATCGCCGTCTATGGCGAACACCCCAAGACCTCCACCGAATACATCGCAGAGACCATCGAGACCATCTATGGCCATCAGGTGCCGGCTCCCAAGAGCGGACACAAGGTGGGCATACGCCGTGTGAACGTGAATGCCGCCCCTCTGCCGATCGACGACCTCAAGGTGCTTCGCGGCGTGGGCATCGGCACGTTCCAGGTGTTCCAGGAGACGTACAACCGTAAGCTGTACGAGCAGATGCATCCGGCTTGGAGCGTGAAGGGCAACTACGACTGGCGCACCACCTGCTTTCACCGCTGCATGGAGGCGGGCGTGGACGACGTGGGGCTCGGCGTTCTCTACGGCCTGTGCGACTGGCGCTTCGAGGTGCTTGCGACGATTCTCCACGCGCGCGACCTCGAACGCTGGTTCAACATCGGTCCGCACACAATTTCTTTCCCTCGTCTCGAGCCCGCGTCGGGCACGAAGGTGCCGGAGGAGAGCCCGTGGCTGATCGACGACGAGACGTTCCGCCGCATCCTCGTCATAATGCGCCTCTCTGTGCCGTACACGGGCATGATCGTGACGGCGCGCGAGAGGCCTGAGTCGCGCAACCGAGCGCTCGACTGCGGCATGACGCAGCTCGACTGCTCCTCCAACATCGCGATCAAGGGCTACAGCGACTTCGCGAACGAGGCGCACCAGGAGATCGAGCGCCAGCAGTTCATGCTCGGCGACAACCGCTCGATCGAGGAGATGGTGAAGTACCTCGCAGACCGCGGCACCATAACCTCGTTCTGCACGGCAGGCTACCGCTGCGGCCGCACGGGGGGATGCATCATGGACGCGCTCAAGACCGGCCGCGAAGGCAAGTTCTGCAAGATCAACGCCGTCCTCACCTTCCGCGAATGGCTCGACGACTTCGCGAAGGACCCCGCCACCATGGCCGCAGGCGAGGCCCTGATCAAGAAGGAGCTTGCCGGCATCAAGGAGTGGGTGCCCAAGTTCTATCCTGCCGTCATGAAGCAATACGAAGCCACCTGCCGCGGAGAGAGGGATCTTTTCTTCTGACACTCGCAAATCGCGGATGCCTTGGGCTTGATTCCCGGGGTTGTTTCATGGTAAAATATTTTCCATGAAAAAGACTGCACCTTTGCTTTTGGCCGCATCTCTTGCGTCCGCAGCGTTTTCCGGCGCGCCGCCGGCGCTCAAGGACGGCGAGCCGGATGTGCTGCAGGGTGCTGTGCTGTGGCTGGACGCATGCGATTTCAAAGGCGCGCCCCAGGACGTATGCTTTGAAATGGATGATGGATGGCGCGGCCGCGGCGCATGTACCTGCAGCACGGCAGAGGTTGATACGGCGCGTCCGCCGATTCTGCGCAAGGACAAGAGCGGGCTGCCGTACGTCGATTTCGGGAAGTATTCCAGCGGACGCGACCTTTCGATTGATCCCCGCCGGACTGACGTCCGCACGGCGTTTGTCGTGGTGAAGCTCGATGCGGACCGCCACTGCCACTTCCTCTGCGACAGCAAGGGCTACGACTTCCACCGCGGACCGAACGGCGAATACGCCTCGCGCGAATGGTCCCCGAATATCGCCCGCGTCTGGAACGGCACGAACGAGGTGGCTGATATTTACGGCGAGTTTCCGCCCACCGGCGTGACGCAGGTGTTCTGCGTGGAGACTTCCGCGCCGTGCGCCTGCAACAGCCTCACGATGGACAGGCAGAGCCGCGAGCGGAACGGCGGACGCGAACTACGCGAGGTGATCCTGTTCGCACGCGTTCTTTCCGATGAGGACCGCCTTGCCGTCACGCGCCACCTGATCAAGAAATGGAACGTGAAGACGGTCCCATCGCCGCGTGCCGTGCCTACCGACTGGAAGTTCATCCAGCGTGACATCGACAACTGGCACCGCATGCCCACGAACGTGCTGGATACGTCGGTCAATGCCGCCGTCTGCATTCTCCCCGGCGACGCGGACCCGCTCGTGGTGGTGTTGCGCCGCACGCGCGCGCTGCTCGACGACCTCTCCGCGGCGGTCGATCTAGCCGCAGAGCGTACCGAGCTGGACAAGCTTTCCGCCGAGGCGTCCACCGCGAAGGACGCGGATTCCCGCGTCGCGCTTTTCCCACAGGTGATGAATCTCAACCGGCGCATCTCGCTCAAGAACCCGCTCCTGAAGGGGATCGACCGCCTGCTCTTCGTCACGCACGAGCCGTGCGGTTTCAACGAGTGGCGCGACGGTTCGCACATGTGCGACCAGTACTACGGTTTCCACGGCACGCAGAACGGCATCTCGCGCGGCGACGGACTGTACATCCTCGAAAACCCGTTTTCGGACAAGCCCGTCGCGCGCAACATCCTCGCGGGCAAGGTGATCGAGTCGGGCGCGTGGAAGGGGCAGACACTCGACGGCTGCGCGATCATCTCGCCGGACATCGACTGGGACGGCAAGCGCATCGCGTTCGCCGCCGTGAAGAACAACAGCAAGCTCGACAAGTGGGAGGACGGCACGTGCTACCACGTCTTCACGTGCAACCTCGACGGCTCGAACCTGCGCCAGCTCACCAGCGGACCGTGGAACGAGTTCGATCCATGCTGGCTGCCGAACGGGCGGATCGCGTTCACCTCTGAGCGGCGCGGCGGCTACGTGCGCTGCTCGGGAAATCGTCCCGTGCCTTCCTTCACGCTCCACTCGATGTTCGACGACGGCACGGACATCGTCCGCCTCTCCCACCACGAGACGAACGAGTGGCATCCGAGCGTGAACAGCGACGGCATGATCGTCTATACGCGCTGGGACTACGTCGATCGCGGTTCCGGCCAGGCGCACCACGCCTGGACGTGCTTCCCCGACGGACGCGACCCGCGCGAGCTGAACGGCAACACGCGCATCAACGCGAAGACCACGCCCCGGATGGAGATGAACATCCGCCAGATACCGGGATCGCGCAAGTATGTTTCCACCGCTACTCCCCACCACGGCTGGGCGGCGGGTTCGCTGATCGTGATCGATCCCTCGGTGCCGGACGACGGCGAAATGAGCGCCATTCGCCGCATCACGCCGGAACAGCCGTTTCCCGAGGCGGAGCAGAACACTTTCCGCAACCGCAACAGCGGCGCGTACGCGACGGCGTGGCCGCTCAGCGAGAAGTACTACATCTGCGCCTACGACGGCAACGCCAACGGAATGTACAACGTGCCGATGCGCGGACGTCGCTATGCGATCACGCTCCTAGACGTGTTCGGCAACAAGACGCGCATCTATTCGCATCCCACGATTTCGTGTCTCGACCCGATGCCGATCGGCGCGCGGAAAAGGCCGCCGGTGATTCCCCACAAGACGCTCGAAGGTAGACCGGAAAGACCGGAAAATCCGGATAATCCGGAAATTCCGGAAAATCCGGTTAAGACCGGCGAGGTCGGCCTCATCAACGTGTACGACACGCGCATTCCGTTCCCGACGAACGAGACGATCACCGCCCTGCGCGTGTGGCAGCTCTTCCCGAAAGTGAGACCGCTGCAGCAGAAACCCTGGCTCGGCGCGGAGATACACCAGACGGGACGCCAGTGCCTCGGCACGGTGCCGGTGGAGGCGGACGGCAGCGCGTACTTCACCGCGCCGGTGGGCGTGCCCATTTTCTTCCAGGCGCTCCGCGCCGATGGTTGCGCCGTGCAGAGCATGCGCAGCGATACTTACCTGCATCCCGGCGAACGGCTTTTGTGCAGCGGCTGCCACGAACCGAAGGAGAATGTGCGCCGTACGGCGCGGGCGAACCTTCCCCTAGCGATGCGTCGTGCGCCCAGCGCGATCAAGCCGGGTCCCGACGGCTCCGCGCCGTTCAACTACGCGCGACTAGTGCAGCCCGTCCTCGACGCGAAGTGCGTCTCGTGCCACGGCGAGAAGCGCAAGCCGAAGGCGCCCGACCTCCGCGCCGGCGATTGGCGCAAGGACAAGTGGGGCTTCTCGACGAGCTGGAGCAATCTCGTACATCGCACCAACTACTTTGCCTGGGAAATGGTCGAGAGGAAGCGAACGGATTGGGCGTTCTTCACGCCCGCCTATACGGAGCCGGGCCGGTATCTTGCGATGAACGCCCCGCTCCGCAAGATGCTCGACGCGGGCCACCACGGCGTGAAGCTCACGCCCGAGGAGCGCGAGCGGCTGATACTCTGGATGGACTCCAACGGACAGTACATCGCGCACGACCACGATCCCGAGGCACAGCGCGACGGCAAGGTCGTTCCGCCTGCGCTTGAATAGGCAGGTCATGTGGACTGACGCACGGCAGCAAGAGTTTCACGTACCCAATTTTCACTAAAGAAAGAGAGCAAACATGGATGCTAAAATGATTCGCACCGCGATTGCGGCAATCTGCGTGGCGACGGTCTCGTCGGTGCATGGGCGCTCGCTCATACACTACTTCGACTTCGACACGCCGAGCGGAAACGGCCTCGCGTACACGGGCGTGGACAAGGGGACGCTCCCGGCCAATTTCACGCTCAAGGGTTCGTCTGTGCCGCGCACGACGGGTGCCCAGGGGTCGGACTATGCATACTATGCATCCGCCGCCAGTACTGGTCTCTGGCTCGGCGACGGTTCCGCCTCGCTTGGCTGCGGCACGACTCAGGGGTTCACAATCTCCTTCTGGCTGAAGACGTCGGGGTCGCATACCGCATGGCACGACTTCTTCGGCTTCCGCGTGGGCGGACTTGACTACCGCTGCGAATACACCACGAGAAACACCAGTGATTTTACCTTGTACTACAATGTCGCATCGGCGGCAACGTGTCCCTTCGTCGGAATCCCTGGGGCCAGTTCAACAGCCGCTGCCGCGCCGGCAGGCGTGTGGAAGCATGCGGCCTTCGTCTTTACGCCGAACGGCACGAACAACATCGCCACGTGCGCGCTCTATGTCGGCGGCGAGAAGATCGGGTATGTCAACCTCAGGCAGGCCGGTGACCTTCAGCAGATCCACGTCGGCTCGTGGGTGAGAGCTCTGAACGGCGCAGACCGAAAGTCGAATGCCGCCACCAACACGGGCATCGACGAACTTGCCGTGTTCGACTACCCCGTGACCGCGGAGCAAGTCAAGTGGCTCGCGAAGTACCGTCCCGCCCAGCCCGCGAGCGGCCCTGGCCGCGCCATGCCGATCTGCTGGCTTCTCGATACGGGCGACGATTCCACGGGCGGTGTTCAGTCCACCAACTACGGCACTGGCACTGAAGTGGCGTACAAATGGGACAATACTTACGCCAACTGGGTGTCCGTCGGTGCGTTTGGATCGACCAGGGCGTTTCACCTGAACAACAAGTCTACGTTCCGTGTGGACGGGGCTTCGGCTGCTGACGGACTGGGGGCGAGCCTTTTATCCGGCATGACGCTTTCGTTCTGGATAAAGGCGCCGGCGAGCGTAACTCTTTGGCGAGACTTCATGTCCCTTCGCATCGGTAACCACTACGGACGTTTCGAATGGAATGCCAACAGTCCCGTGCGCATCCACATCTATGGAACGCCGCACAGCGCCGGCAGCGACATTCCGCTTGTGGCCAACACTTGGCAGAATGCCTGCATGGTGTGGAACGCAGCGACGTCGCAGATGAATTTCTACATTGACGGCAACGACACGGGCATGACATGGACTCTCTCGTCTCCGACTGCCGCCGATGTGCTGAAGAGCTTCTCAGTGGGATCGAAAGTGTTCAACGAGAGCGGCGGCGAACGTAACCAGGGCGGTGTGTCAAACACGCTTGTCGACGAAGTCGCCATCTTCAACCACTCGGTTTCTCCGGCGCAGGTTCAGTGGCTTGCGAACAACGTGCCGTGTCTGCCGCCGCTCGACACGACGAACCTCGTGCGCACGGTGTCGGAGAATGGCTCGTGGGCGGGCGGACGCGCTTCGTGGACGGTGAGGGAATGGGATGACGCAAACGAGGCGTGGGCGAACACCACGCGCACCACGATCTATCCCGCGCTCGAAGATACGGAGGTCGAAGTGGCGGTGACGCTTGCGGACGGCGTAGAGCTGACCAACGACACCTTCGTCACGCCGAAGAAACTCGTCATGACGGTGGACGGCGCAAGCCCATCCACGGCCATCCTCAAGGCCACGGCGGATTCGCGCTTTGCGCCTGAGGCACTTGAGATCGGCGAGGGGCTTCAGCTCACCGTTCCGCTCTACGCCGTGAACGTGGGCGGGACGCTCACGCTCGGCGCGGGCTCGAAGATCACGTTCGACGTCTCCAACTACGACGGCATCGGGGAGGTTGCGCTCACGGCGGGCGGCATCGCGCTTCCCGAAGGCGAGACGGACGCACTCACGCACTTCGCCGTGACGGACAACCGCTTCGAGCTTTCGCTCTCCGCCGACGGAAAGATCGTCTATGCAAAACTCAACAACGTCGCCGCGACGGCGACGTGGACAGGCGCGGGCGATGGCACGAGCCTCGATTCCGCCGCCAACTGGGAGTGCCGCAACAGTGCCGGGACAGTCCTGCCGAACATCCTGCCCTGCGAGTTCACGCGCGTGATCGTGTGCAGCTCCCTCGGCGTGAGGGACGTTCCCGCCGGGACGACGATTCCGTGGCAGTACCTCCGCATCGAGGCAGGAAGCGCAACGCTCGCGGCGGATTCCGTCGATTGGCGTGGGATTCCCTTGCTGTGCGTCCCCGAAGGCGTGACGGTGGATCTCAATGGTAAGGAGCTGTACCTGAACGGATCGCTTGAAGGCAAAGGAACGATTACCTCTTCGGTCGCCGGCGGCGAGCTGCATGTGGACGTGCCGGAAGGGACGACGAACACGAACGCGACCGTCTTGTTCACGGGCTCGCTCAAGTTCGTCAAGGACGGCGACGGAACGTTCATTGCCGCGCGCGAAAGCCAGACCTACACGGGCGGGACGGAGATTGCGGACGGGACGCTGAGGCTCGGCACGAACAAGTTCCCGCTCGGGGCAAAGAACGCATCCGTGAAGATTTGCGAGGGTGCGGTGTATGACATGAACGGCTGCTTCAGCACGTCGTCCTGCATCTACGCCTACGACCTCGCGGGCACGATGCGCAGTCAAACAGCTACGCAATCCTATGGTTGGAACAACGCCTACAGGATTCTCGGCGGGACGTTCGTCGTTTCGGGAGACGACGCGCGACTCGAGCTGAGCAATGTCTATTTCGCCTGCCCAGACACGACGCCTGCGATGTTCACGATGAACGGGCACACGCTGACGTTTGACGGCACGAGCTATGTCGGGCTTGGCGCATTCCGCTCGAACGACTACGGCAAGTGGGTGTTCACGGGCGGAAACTGCAACTACGAATGGCTCAACGGCTACGGGCCGAACAACGTTGACGTTGAAGTTTATGCGCCAGCAATGTTCAAGTTGAAAGGCAATGCCGACGTGGGCGGACTTGTTTACGAAGCGACGTCTTGGTCTAAGAATCAAGTCGTCTCGCACCTTCTCGTGCTTGGGAGGTATGTGGCGGGACCGTGCCATCTGCCGATACAAATGTGCAACGGCTCAACGCTCGACCTGAGCAAGATCACGGGATCGTTCGACCTCACGAATGCGGTTGCGAACACGACCGCCGCGTCCAGCGGCGTGATCGGCGACATGATCTTCCAGTCCGGCACGGCGGAGGCGCCGTCGGTCATCAACGTGAACCTCGCGGGGCGGACCGACTTGATTGCGATAAAGAAAAACGAGAGCCCGTACGTCGTCACCTGGCCGTCGCAGCCCGCGAACGTGAATTTCGTTCTCGACGCGCAGAGCAGCGCCAATGGCTACAAAATCTGTCCCGAAGCTGAAGGCCTGCGCCTCGAGCGTTTCATGGGAATCGTGATCCTGGTTCGCTGACGGTGTTGGCATGAACGATTGAAAGAGAGGAAAAAGGCATGAAGAAGAACGTGATTCGCGTGGTGGTGGCCGCGCTTATGGTGTGCACTGTGGGAACGGCGCGGGCCGTGACTACGCATCGCATGACCGATACGGACATCTCGTACTCGGGCGGGTTCATCACGACCAGCGGCGTGCTAGTGTTTCCCGGCAAGACGCTCGCAGACCTCGAAGGCCACTCCTTCTGGGGCACGATGGGCGGCGGGTCCTTTGGCGCAGTCAAGACAGGGTTGTCCAACCAAGTCAAGCCGTATCCCGCGAACGCGACGGGCGCCGCCATCCAACGCTACGATTTCGACATCGTGACGATTGAGGGAACATATTACAAAGCCGTCCATGTCCAGCTGTACAACGGCGAAGGCGGCGTGTATGCGAAGATTCCGAAGGCATGGTATGTTTCTACTTCCAAAGCCGGCTTTACGACAAGTTTCTATACCGTAAACGCCAGTACGGGCGAACTGACGTGGAACACCGTGTCGAACAGCGGCATTGCAACGACTGCAACGGCGGGCGGCTACGGCGTGAGGGCCATAGGCGTCGCCCGGGAACTTACATCGACGAAACAGCTTGCGTTCCCCGGGCTTACGGTTGCGCAGATCGGAACCAACGTCAAGGGCAAGCTGTCCGCGAAAGTTGCTGGCGGATCAAGTGGCTCGATGCTTGGACTGCCGCTTCTCTTCACCAACGCCGTCGTAACCGCCGGCACGGCGGCAAACCCCACGGCGATACGCTGCGAGGCCCAGTACTATGATGGCACTAACTTGAAATGCGCGGTCGTGGAGTTCAGCGACGGCGAGGGCGGCGACGGCGTGTACGCGCAGCTCGTCGGCGGATATTACAAGGCGACCACGGAACTCGGCATGAGGTTCGTGAAGGACGACGGCACCAAGGTGGATGACAGCAACGTCAAGGTCGGTGGTGTTCCGACGTGGATCTTGGCGAGCGGTTACGGGATGTACAACGTCGAAGTGACGGAGGAGGCGGTGATCCCTGCGGCAAATACGCATTTCTTCAACAGATACGCGTATCTCAACGGCACGGCGCAGATCGTGTTCCCCGGCGTGTCGCTTTCGGAACTGGAGGGCGGCAAGTTCTACGGGCTTATGCAAGGTGCGGCGATAGGCGGCGGGGAACGCTTTGCCGTCAACGCCTACAGCCACGCCGTGACGCGCTATCCCGCCGACACCGCCCAGCCGCTGGAGAGACTGTTCTTCGCCCTTGCGTGTGTGGACGGAACATACACGAAATACGTGGTGGTGGAACTGTCGCAGGGGACGGGCGGCGTCCAGGCCAAGGCGGTCAAGGCGATGTACAGGGCGAACCCTAAGGATAAAAACGGCAATGTGACAGGGCATTACGCGACGTCTATTCCGTTCACGGTCGATGCGTCCGGCGCTGTTGCCGTGGTGTCCGGTTTCACCAACACAGGCGTCGCCGCAGGAGATCATGGATCTGGATACGGCATCAAGCAGCTGGGCGTCATGAGCATCATCGGCAGCAACACGCTTGTGTTTCCCGGCTTGAGGGTCAAGGACATCTTCAACCACGAGATCTTCGGCAAGGCGTGCGGCAGCGCCATAAGCAATTCAGACCAGATGCAGGAGATGAAATGCTTCAACCGCATCATAACGGCCACTGATTCCACGACCGGCGAGATCACGGAATTCCGCGCCGAGATGCAGATGCCGGCCGGGTACGCGAAGTGCGTGGCCGTCCGCTTCACGAACGGCGAGGACGGCGTGCATGCAACCGCCTTCAAAGCAGGGTACTACAGTCTCTACAACGACAGGCTGGGGCGGAAGATCACGAACGACGCCGGGACGGGCGTTGTCGTGAACAACAGCAGCATCGCATCGGCATCGGCTTGGGCGGGTGGATACGGTGTGTGCGACCTTTCGGTGGCGCTGCACGACGCGGACGGCGCGCCCGCGACGGCGGTGTGGAACGGAGGCGATCCTGCGGAGGCCTCGAGCTGGACGTGCAAGGCCGCAGACGGCACGGCGCTTCCCGACGCGCTTCCCAACAAGTACACGCAGGTACACATCTCGTCGAGCATCACGATGGCAACCGACGCCGACCTGACGCCGTACGCCTCCGTGATGACGACGGCGGCGAACCTCACGATCAACACGTCCGGTCACAAGCTCTACGTGAAGACGCTTGATCCGTGGCTCGCCACGACGGTGACCGACACCGTCGGCGGGGGCGAGCTGCACGTGGTCGTTCCGGAGGGAACCCTGACCTACAACAGCCAGATCGCGCTTGCGAACATGCTGAAGCTCGTGACGGAAGGGGATGGGCTTTTCATGTTCTCCAAAACCGGCCAGACCTACACCGGCGGCACGCAGGTAGCCTCCGGAACGCTGATGTACGACGCAGCTCCCGCCAACTGGCCATTGGGCAGAAACGGGACGAAGAACGCCAGCGCGCAGGTCGTCACCGTCGATGCCGGCGCGACGCTCGACGTCAACGGGAAGACGGGCTTCGGCTACACGACGGTGGTGTTCAACGGCGGCACGGTTAGGGGCTCCTCAACGCAGTTCAACGGCGCAAAGAGTTTGACCGCCGATTCGTATCTTGTCGCCACCGGCGATTTCGCCATGCAATACAACGGTCTTCCCCTGAACGGGCACACCCTTGAAGTCGCCATTGCCGGAGGAAAGACGCTCAAGTTCGACAACTGCCCGCCGCAGGGCCCTGGCAAGATCAAAATCACCTCTGGCGGCTATATGCAGACGCTCAATGCCGAATACGATGCGCGGAACGTGGACTTCATTGTCGGCAGTGCGCTTAACCTCAGCACCGCGCTGAGCGTACACGACTACGAGGCGGCGTACAACTACAACGCCAACAGCGGCACGGCGGCGCTGAACGTGTATGGGACGTTCAAGCCCGGCGTCGACCACGACTATTTCTACGGCTGCACGATGCAGAATGGCTCGACGATCGACCTCTCGGCGAGGACGACGCCGCTGCCGCGTGCATCCGCTTTTACAACCGGCGACAACACGCTCAAGTTCGCCGAGGGCGTCACAGTCAACGTGGAGATCGGCGAGCGCAGTTCCGACGTCGGCACGTGCCTTGTCTCGTGGCCTTCGGGTTCTGCGCCTGAATTCTCGGTGGCCTTCGCGTTGGTGGCGAACGGCGCGGCCGTGGAGGGCAAGGCCCTTGCGGTGAAGGACGACGGCCTCTACATCAAGGCGGCAGGCGAGCCCGAGTATGCGATGTGGGTCAACGACGGATGGCAGTTCTACACGAGCGGCGTACAGGACACCGAGTGGGGCGGCAACGTGACGGGCAACATGCAGGTGCGGTTCACGACCGCCGCGGAATACGACGCGATCTGCGCAGTCACGCCGGCGGTTTCACCCGCCGCGTTCGTGCTGGCCACAAACGAGTTTACGAACGCCGCAGGCGCGGCCTTCGACTTCACGAGGACGGAATCGCTTGTTGTGGGAGACGGGACGGTGTTCGACGCCAACGGCGGACTCCTCAAGCTGCCCGCCGTGCTGGCCGGCGGCATCAATGTGTTCACCGTGACGAACTCCGCAGAGCAGGTTGGTTCGCTTGAAGTTGAAGTCCCCCAGGACGCCACGACGACCGTCACGAAGATGGCGCTCACGGGCAATCTGAAATTTGTGAAGACCGGACCTGGAACCATTGTCATAAAGAAGGATCACCAGACATTCACGGGCGGCACGCAGGTCGCGGCTGGGACGTTGAAGTACGCGGCAGAGCCCGCCTACTGGCCCTTGGGCGGAAACGGAACGACGGATGTCAGCGCGCAGCTCGTCACAGTCGATGACGGGGCGACGCTCGACGTCAATGGGTATGGCGGTTTCGGCTATACGACGGTGGTGTTCAACGGCGGCACGGTGAAGGGGGCCTCGGGTCTCTTCAACTGCGCAAGGAGTCTGACCGCCGATTCGTATCTTGAAACAACCGGCGACTTCAACATGCAATACAACGATTTTACCCTGAACGGATACACACTTGAAGTCGCCATCGCGAATGGGAAGTACCTCAAGTTCCAGGACTTGGCGCCGCAGGGCCCGGGCAAGATCAAAATCACCACCGGCGGTTGGTTGCAGACAATCACTTCCTGCAATGCGTCAAACGTGGACTTCATTGTCGGCAGTGCGCTGAACATCAGCTCCGCGCTGAGCGTACATGACTACGAGGCGGTGTTCGGCGCCAACTACAACACCGGCACGGCGGCGCTGAACGTGTATGGCGCGTTCAAGCCGTCCGAGCACGACTACTTCTACGGCTGCACGATGCAGGACGGCTCGACGATCGACCTCTCGTCGCGGACGAACGCGCTTCCGCGCGTCTCGGCGTTCACGGGAGGCGACCACACGCTCAAGTTCGCTGACGACGCGACGGTCAAGGTCAAGCTGGGCGGATGGAAAGCCTCAACCAAGACGCCGATCGTCAGCTGGGAGACAGCTCCAGAAAATCTTGAGGGGCTCAAGTTCGTGTGCGGCGACAAAGAACGGCGTTTCTCAATCATCAAGAAAGACGACGGCCTTTACATATACGCCGGTACTTTCATCATCGTTCGCTGACGCGACTTCAGCATCTCA
>JAEEGI010016130.1_pt1 | contig 15456 bp, 9 predicted proteins | sample 8958751 | NCBI WGS metagenome assembly JAEEGI01 (sample SAMN16246545, study PRJNA631951) | gut metagenome | biome: gut microbiome; feature: rumen; material: KS-attached | host: Bos | place: Iran: Karaj | collected 2018-10
TCCCCCCGGCGCACCGTTCTACATGATTTTCGGCAACCTGTTCACGCAGTTTGCCAGCGATGCCTCGCAAGTGGCCAAGATGATCAACATGATGTCGGCGCTGCTGAGCGCGGCGGGCATCCTGTTCCTCTTCTGGACCATCACGCACCTGACGCGCAAGCTCATCTGCCACAAGGGTGTGGTGGAAAGCACTTCGCAGCTGATAACCATCATGGGAGCCGGTCTGGTGGGCTCGCTGGCCTACACTTGGAGCGACACCTACTGGTTCAGCGCCGTGGAAGGCGAAGTCTACGCCTTCTCGTCACTCTTCACAGCACTGGTGTTCTGGCTCATCCTGAAGTGGGAAGACCATGCCGACGAGCCTCACAGCGACCGCTACCTGGTGCTCATCGCTTTCCTGACGGGCCTGTCTATCGGCGTTCACTTGCTCAACTTGCTGTGCATCCCGGCCATGGTGCTGGTGTACTACTACAAGAAGACGGGCGACAAGAGCGACCTGAAAGGTTCACTGCTGGCACTGTTGCTGAGTTTCGTGTTGGTGGCCCTGGTGCTCTACGGCATCGTGCCGGGCATCGTGAAAGTGGCCGGCTGGTTCGAACTGTTGTTCGTCAACACGCTGGGCATGTCGTTCAACACGGGTGAAATCGTTTACATCGTGCTGCTCACGGTAACCATCCTGTGGGGCATCTACGAAAGTTATACGGCCAAGAGCCGCAAGCGCATGAACATCTCGTTCATACTCTCCATCGCCATGCTCGGCATACCGTTCTACGGCTTCGGCGTGGGTGCCGTCATCGTGGCCGCCATCATAATGGGCGCTCTGGGCTTCGCTTTGTTCAACTACAAGAAAATCAGTCAATATGCCGAACTGCCGCGCGTGCTCAACACGACGCTGCTCTGCTGCCTGATGATTATGATAGGCTACTCCACTTATGCCGTCATCGTCATCCGCTCCACGGCCAACCCGCCCATGGACCAGAACTCGCCCGAAGACGTCTTCACGCTCGGCGAATACCTCAACCGTGAGCAATACGGCTCGACACCGCTCTTCTACGGACCGGCCTACACCTCGCAGGTGAAGATGGAACGCCAGGGCGACTACATGGTGCCCGTCCGCGAAAAGGGCGCGCCCATCTGGCAACGCAAGGAAAAACACAGCGCCGACGAGAAAGACGCGTACGAACAGATAGGCAACAAGGGCGACTACAAGTATGCCCAGAACATGCTCTTCCCGCGCATGTGGGACAATGGCCAGGATCACCCGCAAGACTATGAGGCCTGGATGGGTGGCGTGGAAGGACGTCCGGTGAACTACGACCGCGGCGGACAAATCGTTCAGGTGAAGATGCCCACCCAACTGGAGAACCTGCGCTTCTTCATGTCGTACCAACTCAACTTCATGTACTGGCGCTACTTCCTGTGGAACTTCGCCGGCCGTCAGAACGACATCCAAGGCTTTGGCGAGGCCGAGCACGGCAACTGGCTTACGGGCATCCCCTTCATCGACAACCTGCGTCTTGGCGACCAGAGCAAACTGCCCGATGACTTGAAGAACAACAAGGGCCACAACGTGTTCTACATGCTGCCGCTCCTGCTGGGTATCCTCGGTCTGTGCTGGCAAGCCTTCCGCGGCAAAAAAGGCATACGCCAGTTCTGGGTGGTGTTCTTCCTGTTCTTCATGACCGGCATAGCCATCGTCATCTACCTCAACCAGACTCCCGCCCAGCCGCGTGAACGTGACTATGCCTACGCCGCCTCATTCTATGCCTTCACCATTTGGATCGGCCTCGGCGTGGCCGCCATCGTGGAATGGCTTAAGAATATCAAGATAAAAGAGAGCGTCAAAGCCGCCGTTGTTTCTGCCGTGTGTCTGCTCGTGCCCATACAGATGGTGACGCAGACGTGGGACGACCACGACCGCTCGGGACGCTATACCTGCCGTGACTTCGGACAGAACTACCTGAACTCCCTACAGGCCGAAAACCATCCCATCATCTTCACAAACGGTGACAACGACACCTTCCCCCTGTGGTACAACCAGGAAGTGGAAGGCGTGCGCACAGACGCCCGCGTCTGCAACCTCAGTTACCTGCAGACCGACTGGTACATCGACCAGATGCGCCGTCCGGCTTACGAGTCTCCCTCTGTGCCCATCACGTGGAACCGCTACGAATATGTTTCGGGCACCAACGAAGGCATTCCCGTGCGGCCCGAGATGAAGTCTGTCGTTGAGGAATATTACAAGACAAATCCGGAACAGGCAAAGAAAGAGCTTGGTGAAAATCCTTACGAGCTCAAGAATATTCTGAAGTACTGGATACGCAGCAGCAATGAGCAGATGAAGGTCATTCCGACCGACTCGATTATTGTTCCCGTCGACAAAGAAGCCGTGTTGCGTTCGGGCATCACCATTCCCAAAGGTGTTGAGATTCCCGATCACATGGTCATTTCGCTCGAAGGCCGCAACGCCCTTTACAAGAGCAGCCTGATGTTGCTCGAGATGTTGGCCGAGTGCAACTGGGAGCGCCCGCTCTACTTCGCCATGACTGTAGGCCCGTCGAATTTCCTCAATCTGGAGAGCCACTTCGTACAGGAAGGCCTGACCTACCGCATCACGCCCTTCGATGCCTATAATTCCGGCATGGGTGTTGACGTGGACAAGATGTATGACAATATGATGAACAAGTTCAAGTTCGGCGATATCAACAAGCCGGGTGTCTATCTTGATGAAACCGTGGCCCGCATGTGCATCACCCACCGCCGCACCTACAGCCTGTTGGCCTTCCAGCTCATGGCGCGCGGCGACAGTGTGCGTGCCCTCAAGGTGGCCGAGTTCATCGACAAGAACATTCCCGAGTCCACCCTTACCTACGCCGACAATCTGGGCGGCAGCACCGACTTGGCCAGCATCTTCATGTCTTGCGGCAAGAAGGAAAAAGCCATGGCCATCTACAACACCGTTTACCGCTCTGCCAAGCAGTACCTCGACTGGTATATGGAGTATTCGCCCAACGACATTCAGAGCAACAAGCGCGAGTGTGCCCGCAACCTGTCGAGCATGTTCTCCGTTGTTTCCAACCTGCGCGATGCCGGTGTCAAGGAAGCCGAGTCGCTCTTGGAAGAGACCAGTAGCTATTACGCACGCCTTCAGAGCAAAGGCATCAACGTAGCTTTCTAAATAAATGTTCATAGAACAGCCTTCCGACTGGCTCCGCCACATCTATCCCGACGCCCTCTGGCGTATGGATACGAATGTGAAGGCTGTCTATCTCACGTTCGACGACGGGCCCATTCCCGAAGTAACGCCCCGCGTCCTTGACCTGCTTTCGCAGTACGGCGTCAAAGCCACCTTCTTCATGGTGGGCGACAATGTGCGCAAGTATCCCGACATTTACCGGATGGTCAAGGATGCGGGGCACCGTATAGGCAACCATACCTATAACCACATTGGCGGTATGCGTCACGGCATACGCAGCTATCTGAACAACGTTGAAAAGGCCAACGACCTGCTCCATACCGACCTGGTGCGTCCGCCCCACGGCTGGCTCAAGTGGGAACAGTACTTCTTTCTGCGCCACAAGTACAAGTTGGTGATGTGGGACGTCGTCACCCGCGACTATAGCAACCGCCTCAACGGCAAGGAGGTGCTCTGGAACGTGCGCCACTACACCCGGCCCGGCTCCATCATTACCTTCCACGATTCCCTCAAAAGCGCAGACAAACTCTGGTATGCCCTGCCGCGCAGCATCGAGTGGCTGCAGTCGCAAGGCTATATTTTCAAAACATTCCCGGTGTATCGCGCTGAAACCAACGAGAATAATCTCTAACCATCCATGCAAGAACGTCAGAAAGACCGCACCCGTTATTTCCGTGAACTGGCCGAAACCAGCGAGCGCTATTTCATGCCCTACATCGGGCGTTTCCGCCCCATTGAGCCAGGCCTTCGCGTGCTGGAGATAGGTTGTGGCGACGGAGGCAACCTGTTGCCCTTTGCCCGCCACGGATGCCGTGTGCTTGGCGTTGACATGGCCGCCTCGCGCATAGAAGTGGCGCGCTCGCAGTTCCAAGCCGCCGGTGCCGAAGGCGAGTTCATCGCTTCCGACATTTTTAAACTCACCGAGTTCCGCCACCGTTTCGACCTCATCCTCTGCCACGACGTCATCGAACACATAGGTGACAAAGCTCTTTTCCTGCGCAACATCAAGGACTACCTGTCGTCCGACGGCATCCTGTTCATGTCGTTCCCCGCCTGGCAAATGCCCTTCGGCGGCCATCAGCAGATATGCCGCAGCCGTGTGCTCAGCCATCTGCCGTGGTTCCACCTGCTGCCCGTGCCCCTGTACCGCGGGTTCCTGCGTGTCATGGGCGAAGACGACGGCATTGTGGGCGAGCTTCTCAGCATCAAGCAGACCCGTTGCCCCATCGAAACCTTCGAACGCCATGCCCGCAACGAAGGCTTCGCCACCGTCGACCGCCTTCTCTGGTTCATCAATCCCCACTACCGCGTCAAGTTCGGACTGCGCCCGCGCCGCCTTTGGCAACCTCTGGCCGTTCTGCCGTGGCTCCGCAATTTCTACACCACTTCCTGCTTCTACCTCATGCGTTGAGCAGACTTGAACGGAAGTCCCACTTCAAAAGTCAGAAGCGGCGTCTCAAAATTTTGAGACGCCGCTTCTGTTGAAAAACGCGTGCTGTAAAAAAACGATTTGTGTGTTTTGTCAGCACGAAAATGCGCGTGGAATTTTGTATGTGAAAGTTTATTTGTATCTTTGCCCAAACATTTCATTGTAAAAAGAACATGAGTGAATTTGCTTTCTACCTGTGGTTGGGCGCCGCCGTGGTGCTCTTCATTTTGGAGTTGCTCACGCTGAGCTTCTTCCTGTTGTGTTTCTCGGTGGGTGCCGTGGCAGCCGCCGTGTGCGCCCTGTGCGGCATGGGCACGGGCGGCCAGATACTGGCCTTTGCCGTCGGTTCGCTGTTGGCGTTTGTCTTCATCCGCCCGTTGCTGATACGTCATTTCAACCGTCGCAGTGCTTCGCGCCCGAAGACGAACGTGGACGCGTTGGTAGGCAAGAAGGCGCGCGTGGTGGAAGCCATCGAAGGCGGCATACATTGCGGCCGCGTGACCATTGACGGCGACAACTGGCAGGCGCGCTCGGAAGACGGGACAGCCATCGGCGAGGGCGAAATAGTGGATGTCACCGGCATTGACAGCATCATTCTTTCGGTAAAGAAAATTACTAATTAAAATACCTATTAATTATGTCTACCTCTCTCATCATTTTGGCCATCATTGCCCTGGCCATCGTTGTGCTCATCTCGAAGGGCATACTCATCGTGCCGCAGTCGGAAACCCAGGTGATAGAACGCCTCGGCCGCTACGACCGCACCCTCCAGTCGGGACTGAACATCATCATGCCTTTTGTGGACCGCCCCCGCGAAATCTGCACGCGCATCTCTTATCAGGCCCCCAACGGCAAGTCGTATGCCATCATCAAGTCGACGAAAAAGATAGACCTGCGCGAACAGGTGTATGACTTCCCGAAACAGAGCGTCATCACAAAGGACAACGTGGTGACCGAAATCAACGCCCTGCTCTATTTCCAAATCATGGACCCGGTGAAAGCCGTGTATGAGATTGACAACCTGCCCAACGCCATCGAGAAACTGACGCAGACCACCCTGCGTAACGTGGTGGGCGAACTGGAACTGGACGAAAGCCTCACCTCGCGCGACATCATCAACACGAAGTTGCGCACGGTGCTCGACGAAGCCACCAACAAGTGGGGCGTCAAGGTGAACCGCGTGGAGCTGCAGGACATCACACCGCCTGACTCCGTTCGCGACGCCATGGAACAGCAGATGCAGGCCGAACGCTCGCGCCGTGCCGAGATTCTGCGCGCCGAAGGTGAAAAGCAGAGCGCCATCCTGCAGTCGGAAGGTGAAAAGCAGAGCGTCATCAACCAGGCCGAAGCCAAGAAACAGGAGCAAATCCTGAAAGCCCAAGGCGAAGCCGAAGCCAAGATACTGCAGGCCGACGCCGAGGCCAAAGCCATCAAGATGGTGGCCGACGCCGTGAGCCAAAGCCAGACCGACCCCGCCAGTTACCTGCTCGCCACGAAATACATTGCCACGCTGAAGGACATGGTCAGCGGCAAGGACGGCAAGACGGTATACATCCCCTATGAGGCCACCGGCATGCTCGGAAGCCTGGGAAGCATCAAGGAAATTTTTAATAAATAGGCACAAAATTCAGTCAGTAGTTAACAGAAACGCAACTAAACATCCCGGGTTTTCTTAAAAACTATTGAAACTACGGCCCGGTGCATTAACTTTTGGTGCGCCGGGCCGTCATACAAGTAAACACAGCATTGTGTAACAATTAAAAGTTAGAAGCCATGAAGAAGATGATGTACCTTATCAGCATGCTCCTCCTCATACTCGCAGGAGTTGAGCCCGCAAGAGCCCAGTGGATTGAGCCCGTGCAATATCAGAATATGCTTGGACGCGGCGTTGACGTCGAGTGGTGGACCGACGGCAACGACTACTCCTCCTATGACTGGGACGAAACCCTTTCAGACTATTACGACGCAGGCATCCAGCACGTGCGCATCACGTTGGTGAACGATGTGCTCACCGACTACGACTTCGCACGTCTCGACCGCCAGATCAATGCTTGCCTGCGCTACAACATCGTGCCCATCATAGCTTACCGGCCTTCGTTTGCCCACGGCGGACAGCCTGTGCTCTACCGCAATCGCCTCACCTCGTGGTGGCGCATCATGGCCGAACACTACCGCCACTTCCCCGCACGCCTGTCGTTTGACATCCTCATCGAGCCCAACAGTACGATGTTTGCCACCACGGCTTTGCTCAACGACTTCTACGAGGACTGTGTCAGCGTGATTCGCGTGAGCAATCCTTACCGCATCCTGTTCATCGCTCCGACCTATAACAGCGACCCCATGTATCTGCGTTACCTGCGCATCCCCTCCCGTCACAATGGCTACCTCATGGCCGAGTGGCACTTCCTGTCGCAGGCTAACTACGAACGCGCCTGGTACAACTGGCAACACCGCCGTGCCTACGAGGAGCGTTGGATTAACCAGCGTGTTGAGGCCGCCTTGGCTTGGCAGCGCGCCACGGGCATCTATACTTGGGTAGGCGGCTGGGCCACCGGAGCCTGGTATGCCACGGGTTACAACGCCATGCAGGAAGCCTATACCGACTTCCTCTGCCGCGCCCTCACGGCAGCCAGCATTCCTTTCGCCGTGCGTGGATTCACCCAATACTACAATCCTGTTGCCCGCGGTTGGCACGATGTAGGTCACGCTCCGATGCGCACGGTCTTCCCCCGCGGCAACTTTGCACACAGTGGGCAGCCTGTAGGACCGGCAGCACCGGCCATGCGTTCACATCCGGACCAGCACCGCAACGGATTTTCTGTAGGTGGACATCGCTTCGACCAAAGCGGACGTCCTGCACAGCAGAACCGCCCGCGGGTCGATGGCCGCCGCGACAACGAGCGTCAGAATAACTACGACCGTCAGCGTCAGAACTACCAGAATGTTGACCGTAATCGCAGCGAGCGTCAGTATCAGGACCGCACCCAGCGTCAGGAGAACATGCAGCGCCAGCAACAGCAAGAGTCGCGACGCAACGACCAGATGCGTCAGCAACAGGAGCAGCGCCGCAGTGAGCAGACCCGTCCACAGCAAGAGCAGACGCAGCGTCAGTATCAGGACCGCACCCAGCGCCAGGAGAACATGCAGCGCCAGCAACAGCAAGAGTCGCGACGCAACGACCAGATGCGTCAGCAACGGGAGCAGCGCCGCAGTGAGCAGACCCGTCCACAGCAGACACAACGCAGCGAGCAGGCCCGTCCGCAACGTCAGACTCAGAGTCAAGGCCAAGGGAAGAGCAACACCCAGCAGACTCCTAACCGTCGCAGTGGCGGAGGCTTCTCCCGCGGTAACAACAGATAAATATAAGAATCAGAATTGAAAGAAGCCGGTCTTACGAACTTGTAAGGCCGGCCTTTTTTATTTTATTGGATTGTCACGCCTTGGCTGTGCACTTGCTTCACGCCGTCGGGCCGCAGACCGATGTTATGGCTTATGTTCACGCGTTCGGCATCGTGGAGCAGGATGCAAATGGGTTTGGGCGAATCAAAGATGTTGTTTCGAATAGTGATGTTGCGGTTCACGTAGGGCGGAGTCTCTCGCGCTTCGGTTGTTACCATTACGCAAGAGGCGGTGCCGTCGCTACCCGACTCGCCGCAATGGGCAATGTAGTTGTTTTCAATCAGGGCGTATTCCACAGGCACGCCTTCGTGCCAGCTCAGTTCACCGCCCAGTTTGATGGCGGTGAGCGTGGTGCCCTCAATGCGGTTGTCTTTCAGTACGGACCACGGTGCTTTGATGAGAAAAGCACGCCCGTTGTGGTAGTAGACGGTGTTGTTTTCCACAAATACTTTTGGAAACCGCGTGTGATTGACCAGATACACCTTTTCTGCTTTTTCCGCTAAGGGGCGGTCCAGGGTGACGAGCACTTTCCAGTCACTCTCGCTTGTTTCCACGCGCCGCACCACATAGTGTCCCGTTACCGCCATGCTCTTGCGGTCGACGGCCTGCAGGGTGTCGCCGCGTTGCGGGTAATCCAGCGACTGTGCGTGGAGGTCGGCGCCTTCTACCCGCACTTCCACCTGCCGCGAATCGTTCTGCTGCGGATAAGGATACCAATAGTAGTTATGTACGTTGGTGCAGTCGTCGCCGTTGCCTTTGAAGGTACAATTGCGCAGGGTCAGTGTGCCCGAGCATGAGGTGAAATGCGTGGCGTCGGTGTTGGTAGAACTGAAACGCCCGGACTCGGGCACCACTTTCAGTCCGTCCACAAGAATGTTTTCGGTGAGATGTCCCACTACGCCCATTCCGGGATAGCTGAGAATGCTCACGTTATGAAGTGTCACGTCGCGTGACTCCTTGAGCATGATACACGGGCGGTAGTGTCCGCCGTAACGGATGATGCATACGTCGCCCACGGCCGGATGCCACTTCGACTGCACGCGCACCAGTCCCGGTTTGAGCAGTGTTGTTCCGCCCACGTTGCCGTAGTAGAACGTCTTGCGTGTCTGGCTGTAAAAATAGTAGCGGCCTTGTACCACGCTGTCGATATATTGGTAAAGCGCAGGGTCGAAACGGAGGTCGTACGTGCTGTCACTGACGGCGGTGATGACTGCTTCTGTGGCTGCCGGTCGTTTCATGGTAATGGTCAGGCCGTCGAGAGTCATGTTGCTGGTGTGCACCAGCGAAATGACCTGCATCCAGCCTTCCACCTCGAGTACGGCGCCGCTGGCTTCGATCGTCACGTTGCGGCAGCCGGTGAAGTCCAGCCCCGTCACGTAAGGACGCTGCGGATTAAACAGCGCCCACTGCACTTCCAGCCCGCGCCCCAGGGCGCCGCTGATGGCCCGGCGTTCCGTGTCCACCGCTTCGGCGTCACGCAACTGGTAGCGGCCGGGGGACAGTTGCAGGGTGGTGCCGGCGTGGCTGCGGCAAAAGGCCGCGGCACGGCGCAAGGCTTCGGTGTCGTCGAGGCCGTCGTCGGGACGGGCACCGAAATCGGCTACGTTTACAAGTTTTGCAAGGGAGTTGACACTCAGGCACAACCCCAGTACGATGAGTTTCAGTGGGAGGTAGTTCATGTGGATAATCCGTATTCGTTACGATTTTCGAGAGCACAAAGTTACACTTTTTATGTGCTTCGCCATCCAAAACGGCGTCTTAAAATTTCGAGGCGCCGCTTCAAAAATTTGAAACGCCGCCTTTGCGCGCGGAAGTCCAGCTTCGGAAAAACAAAAGGCAATGCCGTTTTTTTCTATAGATACATTTTTGTTTTTTTCTTTGCCACTGAAAAAGTTTTAGTAATTTTGTCGGTATAAATCTCAAAACCCTCAGAACTATGAAACATTTGCTTTCGAAGGCCATACCGGTGGCTCTGTTCTTGTTGGGCATTCTGCCTGTCGCCACCCGTGCGGAACAGGCCGAGGCCCAATTCCGACATTTTTTGGAAAACATCGCCGCGTTTGAGAATAACTTCACTCAGGAAAAAGTATACCTTCACCTCGACAACAACGGTTATTTCCCCGGCGACAAAATCTGGTTCAAGGCCTACGTGCTGCGGGCCTCGTCGTTGCTGCCCACCACAGTGAGCGGCGTGCTCTATGTGGACCTGCTCACACCCGACGGCACCGTGTGGCAACACCAGTCGTTGCCCATCCAAAACGGCCGTACCTACGGTGACTTCTCGCTCGAAGGTCCCGTGCCCACGGGCTTCTATGAGGTACGGGCCTATACCCGCGCCATGACCAATTGGGATGCCGGCTACATGTTCAGCCGTGTGATTCCCGTGTTTGATGCCCCCGAGGATACCCTGAATTTCACCGACCTGATGCTTCCCGGACGTAATCCCGAAAACCGTCTGGCCGTGCCGCGCCCGCTGACCCCAATGGTGTCGAAGCCGGCCGGCCGGGACTTCAAGATTTCGTTCTATCCCGAAGGCGGCCACATCGTCAGAGGCCATTCCTGCCGCGTAGCCTACCGCATGACCGACGCCAACGGTCTGCCTTTGGACCAGAAACTGCGCCTTTGCCGGACCGACGGTTCCATCGTGCTCATTTCGTCTCCCCTTCACGAAGGCATGGGCTGTTTCACGTTGCCCGCCGACTGGGAAGACGGCTATGTGGAAGTGGCCGACGACTGGAACGATAGCCAAGGCGGCCGCATCACCTTGCCGAAACCTGTGGCCAACGCTTGTGCGCTGAATGTCTTGTCATCCGATAGCGATGTGGTGATAGGCATTGGCGGCGCGGGGGCCGAAGTGCTCGGACTTAGTGTGATGTGCCGCGGCCGTGTATCCTATTTCGATACCTTGCGTCTCGGTCCTGCTGCCGGTGAGGTGATGAAGCGCGTTCCCACGAGACAGTTGCACGGCGGTGTCAATCAGGTGACGGTATTCACGTCCCGCGGGGAAATCTTGGCAGAACGTCTTTTCTGGTGTGCACCTTCCATGGGAGGACCGATGACCCTCAGCGTTGGACAGAATGAGCCTGCATACGGTCCTTATGCCCCCGTGGTACTTGATTTCACGCTGCGTGATGGTGCAGGCAAGCCCGTGCAAGGTGAGTTTTCGCTGAGTGTGCGCGACGGCGACGCCATGATGGCCGCCGACGGCACGGGCATACTCACAGAGATGCTCCTGGCCTCCGACCTGAAGGGCTACGTTCATCGGCCTGAATACTATTTTGAGAAAGGCTACGACCGTTCCGAAGCCCTCGACCTGCTGCTCATGGTCCAGGGATGGCGCCGCTACGAATGGCGTCAAATGGCCGGTCTCGATTCGTTCCGCCTGCGTCAGCCGGCAGAGATGAAGCAACTCATAACCGGCCGTGTCATCAATTGGAGTCCCAAGAAAAAACAAGAGGGAACGTTGCCGCTGGTTAACCTGACGCTCTTCCGCAATCCGACCGTGCTGACGGGAACGGCTTCCGTGGACAGTTTGGGCTTCTTTGCCATGGAACTGAAAAAACCACTGTATGACAATTTCCTCGGGTCGTTTACTGTGACGAATGAAAAATACCGCCGCCAACGGGCCAGCGTGGCGCTCTACCGTCACTTCGGCCCGGCGCCGAGGGCTTACGACCTGCGTGAAATGATACTGGAGCCGCCCGAAGTGGTGCGCCGCGCGGCGACCGCCCGCAAGCCCGAAATTTTCAATTGGGTGGACACGTTGCCCAACGTGCGCATCCTGCCCGAGGCTAACAAAAAAGGCGAGCGCCGTGTGCCCGATTCCGGCAGCCGCTTCACATGGCTGGGCGGCGAAAGCTATGGCCAACGCTATGCTTCGCTCTATTATAATTTGGAAAGCGAACTGGAAACCTATCTTGACAAGGGTGAACTGGAACCCTACCTGTGGGATTGGCTTAAGGAGGTGAACCCTTACTTTGAATATCAGCCCGTCGGGGGCGACCTCCCGGGCGACTTCCTCTACAAACGGCGGCCCATCCACATCATTTGTGATAACGCCGAGCCTATTGCGCCTTACGAATACGAACTGCACGAGTTCAAAACCCTCATCATTTCCGAGGATTACGAACTGAAGCGCGGCTTCAATTCCAGTGCTTACACGAGGCCGCCTGTCACGTTCTTCCTGTATAGTAATCCCGACAGCAAAATTTGGAACGAAACGGGCAAAGGTTACCGCACGACGTTGGTACACGGTTTCTCTCGCCCCGACGAATTCTTCAGTCCCGACTACCGTTCCATAGATGCCATCAACCCAGCCGACCTGCGGCGCACGCTCTACTGGAATCCCAACGTGGTGACTGACGGGCAGGGACAGGCCAACGTGCTTTTCTTCAACAATGCACGGCAGGGCACACGCCTCAACGTCAACGCACAGGGCATCGCCGTCAACGGACAACTCTTTGGAACGGAATGACGGTACCAGCGCTGCCTATGATTTCCGAAACGGCGCCTCAAAATTTTGAGACGCCGTTTCGGATTTTTGAAGTCCCGCGTCGAAAATCAGAAGTCCCGTTTCGGAAGGACAAAAAGCAGCGTGGACTCTTCCATACACGTTTTCGCTTGAACAAGAACACAGTCGTGTGTTTTTAGTCGTGAAAAGAATGATTTTTTATGCACAGATGTTGATGTTTACTGCCGTTTCTTTGTACCTTTGCATATGAAATAATCAACCACACTCGGTTCGGATGAAAATACTCGTGACAGGTGCCAGCGGATTCATCGGCAGTTTCATTGTGGAGCGTGCCCTCGAACTCGGCTTCGAGGTGTGGGCCGGTGTGCGCCAGTCGAGCAGTCGTCAGTGGCTGACCGACCCGCGCATCCGTTTCTTTGACCTCAACCTGGCCGACGGCAGGGCTTTGCAACATTCGCTGGAGGCGTTCAAGCGTGAGTACGGGGCGTGGGACTATGTGGTGCATGCCGCCGGAGCCACGAAGGCCAGGAACGCCGAGGCTTTCATGGAAGTGAACTGTGAAGGCACGCGGCGGTTAGTCGAGGCCTTGCGGACGTTGCAGATGGTGCCGCGCCGGCTGGTCTTCCTGAGCTCGCTCAGCGTGCTCGGGGCGCTGCACGAGAAAGACTATACCCCGGCCTCGGCTACCGACGAACCGCAGCCCAACACGGGTTACGGGCGCAGCAAACTGGCTGCCGAAAACTATCTGCGCGGCCTGACCGGTGTGCCCTGCGTCATTCTGCGCCCGACAGGCGTTTACGGACCGCGTGAGCACGACTATTTCCTCATGGCCAAGAGCATCGCCCGCCACGTGGACTTTGCCGTGGGCTTCCGTCGCCAGGACATCACGTTCATCTATGTGAAAGACCTCGTGGACGCCGTCTTCCTCGCTTTGGAAAAAGGTCCGGACGAAGCGACTTACCTGTTGTCGGACGGCAACGTCTATTCGAGCCGCGACTTCAGCGACCTCTTGCAGCGGGAACTCGGTGTGAAGCATATACTCCATGTGAAGGCCCCGTTGTGGCTGTTGCGGCTGGTGTGCAACTGCAGCGAGGCTCTGCCGCGCCGAAAAATGACAGCATTGAATAACGATAAATATAACATTCTCAAACAACGCAACTGGCGCTGCGACATCGCTCCCGCCCGTGAGCAACTGGGCTTTAAGCCCCGTTATGACTTGTCGGCCGGCGTACGCGAAACCGTGGCGTGGTACAAACAAAAACAATGGATTTAGATCAACTTTTTGATGAACAGCGCCCGCTGCCGGGACTCATCGGCATAGAGCGCGTGATGGTATGCTACTGCGGCTTTACCTTTTTAATGCTGGCCGTTCTGGGCAGCGTAATGGAAAACTGGTGGGTGCCTGTAATCTGGCGCGTGGGCATATTGGCCGTGACTTTTCTGCTCTACCGCTTCTATCAGGCCCATCCCTGCAACTTAACCTACATTGTTCGTGTGTTCTTCCAGCTGGCATTGCTTTCCTACTGGTATCCCGATATCTACCATTTTGCGAAGCTGATGCCTAACACGGACCACCTCTTTGCCATGGCTGACCAGACGGTGTTCGGTTTCCAGCCCGCGCTCCAGTTCAGCCAGACTCTGCACGGCGCGTTTTGGAACGAATTCTTCAACATGGGCTATTTCTCCTACTACCTCATGCTCATCGTTGTGACGCTGTGGGCCACGGTGCGTTGCTTCCGCCGTTTCGACCGCACGACGACCATCATTCTCGCGTCGTTCATGCTTTACTACGTGATTTTCATCTTCCTGCAGTCGGCCGGCCCGCAATTCTATTTCCCGAAGATCGGTATGGACAACGTGGCTGCCGGCACTTTCCCGGCCGTAGGCGACTACTTCCGCTGGCATTCGGAACTGTTGCACCAGACACCGGTGACCGGACCTTTCAGTTATCTGGTGCACTTGGCACAGGGCAGCGAGAAACCCATCGCAGCCTTCCCCAGCAGCCACGTGGGCCTCTCCACCATCATGGTGTGGCTGGCGTGGAAGATGTCGAAGAAGTTGGGGCTCGTCATGCTGCCTTTCTACATCATCCTCTGTTTCTCCACGGTTTACATCGGTGCGCACTACGCCGTTGACGTGGCCGGCGGATTGATTTCAGCAATTATCATTTACCACATGGCCCGCACCATTTACGGTACGAAATTTATTCACCGGCCGCGCAAGTACGATGCCCTGCATCGCTACGGCCACAAGCGCGGCCAGAGCAAGCGCCGTCATCACCACCACCACCATCATCACACGGCGGCCGGAGAATAGACGTGTGCCCACCGAATAGCCAAAAAGAGGGATTTCCAGCAAATAGGAAATCCCTCTTTTCCGTACGATATGTGTCTTCGTTTTTCCGAGGCGCCGCTTCTAATTTTTGAGACGCCGTTTCTGCGACCCGAAGTCGGACCTTTGCCGGCAGAAGAAGCGAAACGGAGGTCAAGGCTTCTTCAGCCGTTCCACCAGTTCAAATTCCAGTTGTCGACGGTCCAGGTTGGCTTCAGCCACACGGACACGGAGCCTGTCGCCCAGACTGTAGCGGTGGTGTTCGCGGCGCCCTACAAGCTGGTAGTTCTTTTCGTCGAACTCATAGTAGTCGTTGCCCAGGTCGCGCAGCGGAATCATGCCTTCGCAGCCGTTGTCGTCGAGTTCCACGTACACGCCGAACTCGTTCATGCCGCTGATTTTGCCGTCGAAGTCCTGTCCCAGACGGTCGGCCATGAATTCCACCTGCTTGTACTTGATGCTGGCGCGTTCGGCGGTGGCAGCCAGCTGTTCCATTTCGCTGCAATGCTCGCAGAGTTCCTCCGTGGTGTTCTGGTTGACGCTTTTCCCTCCGTCCAGGTAGCGTGTCAGCAGGCGGTGCACCATGTCGTCGGGATAGCGGCGGATGGGCGACGTGAAATGGGTGTAGTA
>JAEEGI010016139.1_pt1 | contig 15452 bp, 6 predicted proteins | sample 8958751 | NCBI WGS metagenome assembly JAEEGI01 (sample SAMN16246545, study PRJNA631951) | gut metagenome | biome: gut microbiome; feature: rumen; material: KS-attached | host: Bos | place: Iran: Karaj | collected 2018-10
CTGGGCCAGTGCGCGCTGCTCTGCCTCGTACTTCTGGGCTTCGGCTATGCGCTTGCGCTGCTCGAGGTCGGCGGCTGCGTTCTTCTCTACCTTGTACTTGTCGGCATCGGCCTGCTTCTCGATGAGGGCTGCCAGCTGGTTCTGCTTGATCTCGATCTGCTCGCGTGAGAGGATCTGCTCGCGCTTGGTCTTCTCGATCTCGGCCTCGACGGTCTTAACGTTGATGGTCTTCTGCTGCTCCTGCTGCTGGATGGCGTAGGCGGCGTCGGCGTCGGCCTGTGCGGTGTCGGCATCGCGCTTGAGTGCTGCCCGCTTGAGTGCGAGGTCGTTGTTCTTGATGGCGATGGCGGTGTCGGCATCTACGCGTGCGTCGTTGGCATCCTTGTCGGCCTTCGACACCTCTATCTTCACGTCGCGCTCGGCAACGGCTCGGTTGATGGCGGCGTCCTTCTTGATCTTGGCCGTGTTGTCGGCACCGAGGTCCTTGATGAGTCCTTCGCGGTCGGTGACGTTCTGTATGTTGCACGAGATGATCTCTATGCCGAGCTTGGCCATATCGGGCTGTGCCTTCTGCATGACCTGGTCGGAGAATCCGTCGCGGTCGGTGTTGAGCGAGCGCAGGTCGAGCGTGCCGATGATCTCGCGCATGTTACCCTGCAGCGAGTCCTGCAGCTGTGTGGCGATCTCGTCGGGGGTCATGTTGAGGAAGTTCTTCGCGGCCAGTCGTGTGCCTTCATTGTTGGGCGTGACGCGTATCTTGGCTACGGCATCGACGTCGACGTTGATGAAGTCGTTGGTGGGCACGCTCTCCTCGGTCTTGATGTCGACGGTGATCTGTCCGAGATAGACCTTGTCGAGTCGCTCGAGGAAGGGTATCCGGAATCCGCCCTTGCCGATGAGCACGCGGGGCTGGCTGCTGAGTCCTGAGATGATGAAGGCGAACGAGGGTGGTGCCTTCACGTAGGAGATGAAGATGAAGAACGCGAGTACTGCTACTCCTGCTGCAATCCAAAGGTACATGGGATCGATGTCTGTCATAATGATTGAGAGTTTAGAGTTGAGAGTTTAGAGACTTTTGTCTGAGATTTGAAAAGTATTATCGTGTCAGCGAGAACTTCACTGAGATGCCGAAGTCCTGGGTGGTGGTGGGATAGCTGCTGGAGGAGAGCAGCGGGGTGTTGGTCTGACGGTCGTAGTAGGCAGTCAGGGTGAGGAACCGCGAGAGGGTGTAGTCGGCCTGCAGCGAGATCTTCAGGGCGGAGTTGCCGCTGCTGGCCGACGATACTCCGCTGGCAATGTCGCGGGTGATGGCGGCCTGCTTGCGGAAGGAGATGTCGAGGCGGGTGTTGAGGTCGTGGTTCACGCCGCCGCGGTTGCGCTGGTTGTTCTGCGTGCGGCTGTTGCTGGCGTTCTGCTCCTGCTGCTGCGTTCCGCTCTTCTTGCTGCCCTTCACCTTGCGGCGGCTGCCCGAGGAGAAGAGGTTGAGGTTGCTGATCTTATAGCCCAGTCCGATGACCCAGTCCTTCGACCTCGACTCGTTGAGCTGGACGCTGGTCATCGAGAGGTTGAGCTGGCGTGTGGACTTGTACTCGAGCTTGACGGTCATGTTGTTGTTGAGCGTGACATCCATACCGAGCAGGGGTGTGAACTGCTCGCTGATGCTGACGGTGGAGACATTGAAGATGGACGAGGGGGTGTAGGAGCCGTCGGCAGCCTGCGCATAGCCCAGGTCGCCCATATACTCCATCCAGGAGCTGTAGGACGAGTAGGATCCCACGCTGTAGACGCTCTTGTAGGAGTGGTTGATGTTGACGCTCTTGAAGTGCTCGGCCAGCCAGGGAATCTTCGAGAGTCCGGCATAGCGCACGGTCCAGTTGGGCAGCAGGCGGGCCAGGGCCGGGAAGATGTCGAGCGAGTGGCCTGCGCCGGCGGTATAGGCCGAGAGGAAGGCGGGCACGAGCACATCGGCCGAGTAGGGGTCGACGCCGTTGATCACTCCAGGCGGCATCACTGAGGGTGCGGCGGCGCGAGCTCCAGCCGGGTCGGGCACCTGTCCTCCGTTGTGGGCCAGGGGGTACTGCGATTCGAAGCTGTTGCGGAACCCGGGTATGGAGGCGATGAACTTGTCGAAGGTCTTCGAGCGGTAGCCGTTGTTGGCATTGCCCATTCCCTCGAGTGCGCTCTTGATGGAGATGGTGGTCATGTTGAAGGTGCCGCCGAGGGTGGTGGGATGGCCGGCATACATGAACTGCACGCTGCGCGAGCGGTTCTGGGTGCGGCTGGCGTTGAGGTCGATCTTCAGGTCGCGGATGGGCTCGAGGGTGGCCCTGAGCTGGAAGTCCTCGTTGTTCTGGCTGGTCGACGGTGTGGCCACGCTGTCGTTGCAGAGCAGCCAGTTGCGCTCGAGGGCCTTGCTGATATAGGAGTCGCCCGTCAGTCCGAAGGCGAAGTCGAGGCCCGGCGCGAGGAAGTCGCCCGTGCGCTGTCCGAACATGTCGCCCACGTTGGGCATGAATCCCGGCAGTGCCATCGAGCGCTGGTTGGTGTAGGTGAAGTTGACCGACCGCACCATCATCAGGAAGCGTGAGGCCTGCTGGGCGGCGTCGTACCACCACTGGTCGTCGAGCGGCTGCTTAGGCGTGACGCTGAGCTTGAGGGCCAGGGGCTGGGGTGCTGCTGTGGGTTCGGCAGCCTTCAGCGAGTCGGCAGCGGCATTCGCGGCATCTCTAGCGGCATCAGCAGCGTCCTTCGCGGCATAGACAGCAGCGACGAGCGAGTCGGCGACGGCTGTCAGCGAGTCTTTGCGGGCAGCAAGGAACGCCTTTTTGCGGGCACCGGTGAGCGAGTCGGCACGGGCGGCAAGGAGCGAGTCGTTATTAGCAACTGCAAGGAGCGAGTCGAGGATCGCAGCATGCATCTGCCTCCGCTCTTTCGCCTCTTTCCTCTTTCCACCTTCCTCTTTCCTCTTTCCACTCTCCTCTTTCTTCTTTCCACTTTCCTCTTTCATCTTCGGCAGCCACACCTTGATCTTGTTATCGTCGAGGGCCTTCCACTTCACCTGCACCACCTTTCCGTCCTTGTTTCTGGCGCTGATGAGCAGGCGCTTCGACTTCTTGCCGTGCTGCACCTCGATGGCGCTGTCGGGCAGCAAGGTGATCTCCTTCTGGAAGGTGTTCTTGTTCTTCAGCTGCTGCTTGTCGTCCTGCGCGGCCTTAGGATCCTTGTCCTGACCGGCCTGAGCCTGATTGGCATTGTCGGCGGCCTTCTTGTCGGTGGTCTTGGGCTTGGTGGTCTGCGTCTTCTTCTGAGGCTGCTTCTTGAAGCGCTCGTTGGTCTTCTTGAGGAAGGGGATGTGGTTGTAGAGCGTCTCGAAGTTGATCGAGCCGTTGAGCTTCAGGTTGCGGTTGTTCTGGATCGAGTTGCCCAGCGAGGTGCCGTCGTCCAGTTCAGAGCCTCGCAGCCAGGAGTAGGTGGCGCTGTAGGAGGCATCGGTGCGCAGCCAGTCGAAGAGCGGCAGCTTGTCGAGGGGCAGCTGATAGGACGCGGTGAACGACTGCTGATAGTCGAGCGGCGTGCCCCAGTGGCTGATGCTCTGCTTCACGGAGTCCTTCCAGGCAGTGTAGCGGTCGGCATAGAGGTCTTTGTTGATGGGCGTGTAGGGCTCCTCTATCTCAGCATGAGTGGCACTCTGGAAGTTCATGTGGAGATTCTTGGTGAGGTCCCATCTGAGCGAGAAGTCGCGGTTCCAGATGAACTGCTCGCTGAAGGTCAGCGGCAGGTTGGGATCCTCGGTATTCTCGAGGTCGCGCTCCTGCAGCTCGTGGTAGGTGCGCGTGATGTCGGAGTTGAACGAGATGCTCTGCGGCAGGTAGTTGAGTCCGAGCACTTTGGGCAGCGCCATCCACTTCGACTTGCTCTTCGAGTTCTTGAAGGGCTCCCAGGGCTTGTAGACGGGCGAGTAGGAATAGTTGAGCGTGCCTCGCCACTGGTCTTCGTTCTCATAGATGGTGGTCTCGCCCGAAGTGTTGCGATGCGAATGGCTGTAGCCGAACGAGAAGTTGGCGGGGTCGTAAGGCATCGGGTGACGCTTGTTCTTGATGCCCACGCGGGCGTTGGAGAGCGAGAAGTTGCGCGTGATGTGCTTGGTGACGGCTATCGACTCGATGCTGTCGCGCTCGCGCTTGCTGCCGGCCGACTCGAGGGCGTCGTCGAGCTCCATATCCGAGTCGAGGGGATTATAGCGTGGGCTGATGGTCTCCTTCGTGTAGGAATAATAGAGGGGCGCCGTCACCTGAGCCTTATCGGGGAAGAACTTACCCAGCTCGAGGGTGGCAGTGACGCTGTAGGTCTGCTCGGTATCGGTGGAGCGCTGCATGACGGTCTGCTCGAGTCCGCCGAAGCCGTCGGTGATGTAGCGGCCCGTCATGTTGATGCTGCCCACGTCGCTCAGCTGCACGTTCATAGCTCCGCTGGCCGCCCATCCGCCCTCGTTGTTGGCCTCGCGCAGACGGAGCTCGTTGACCCACACCTCGCCCGACTTGAGCGTGGAGCTGAGGTTGCGCACACCGATGATGAGCGTCTTGACCTCACCCAGCGAGGGATTGCCCAGGATGGAGATGCGGTTGTTGGGCTTGTCGGGGTCGTAGTCGCTGAAGAGCTGCGTGTAGCTGGCGGCACCCTCGGCGCGGGCTTTGTTGCGGGCCTTCTTCAGGGCGGTGAGCACCTCGAGGTTGATGTCGAGCATATTCTCGGCAGGCCATACGAGGATGCGGTCGCCGGGCACGTTCCAGTTGTAGTGGCCGGCAGGCGTGAGCTTCAGGGGGATGAGATACTCGTAGTAGTTGCTCTTGTAGTCGGATCCCAGGCGCACGAACACGGCCAGCTGGTTGTCTTCGAGCTGGGTGCTGTTGGGCACGAGATAGTTGGCGTGCACGAACATCTGCAGGTGCTTGTACTGCCGCAGGTCGAGGTTGGTGTTCTTGTAGACGGCCTTCGACTCGTTCTGCGAGAGGTTCTTCACGGTGAGGCAGAGGGCCTGCTCGTTCTCCTCGGTGAGCTGCTGCTGGTTGGGATCCTGCACGCGGCTGATGCCCGGCGGCAGGACGTAGGCCACAGGCTGGCGCTCGGTGTTCTCCTCCACGTTGACGGCACTCATCTCCATCGTTCCTGTCTCAGCACCCGCACTGGTCTGCAGGTTCTGCTTGTACTGTCGCCACTGACCCTGCACCAGGTCGAGACTGCCGAAGCGGAGGGTGATGGGCTGCTCGAAGCCCGTCAGGAACATACGCATGAAGCGGATGGAGGTGAAGTCGCTGATGCTGCCCACCTTCCTCTCCCACTCCGTCAGCGGTATGCGATACTGATACCAGCGCACGGTCTCGGTCTGGCCGTTGCGCAGCTTGGCGCTGTAGTCGCGGTGGTCCACGATGTAGGAGTCGTCGCTCTTCTGCCCGTTGTTGTAGGCCTGCAGCTCGTCGTCGCTGATGGGTATGCGGTACTGATAGTAGCGCTCATACTCGTTGAGGGTGTAGTCCTGGTTGATATCCTCAACGTCAGGACCGGTCTTATAAGAGGAGTCGTACGACTCGGTCTGGTTGTCGGTCGAGGGTGAGTTGCCCTGCGGGTTATTGATGAGGCGGTAGCGGTCGATGATGCTGCGGCGCTCACGGTCGTAGTCAGAGCCGCGGAAGTAGTGGTAGTCGTCGCCGGCAGGGTCTTGCTGCCAGGCACTGAGCAGCGAGTCGCTGTGCACCACGCTGGTGATCTGCCCCAGCCAGTCGGCATAGGCTCCGTAGGTGCGCTCCTCGTCGTCGGTGAGTCCGTTGAGACCCACGTCCTGACGGTCGCGGCTGCCGCTGGTGGTGGCGAAGGCATAGGTCTGGGTGGCCTGCACGGGAATCTTGCCCCACTGTGTCGACTCGAAGGCCGAGGTGCCGTCGACGGGCATTCCGCTCTCGTAGAACTTCTTGCCGTCGCGCAGCACATCCTCCGACACCTCGCCCAGGTTGATGTAGAGCTCGCCGCTGTGCTTCGAGGCGGTGCCTTCCTGACGGGTGTAGATGAAGGGATCGAGCATCCAGAACTCGATGTACTCGATGTTCGACTCCTCGAAGTCGGTGGTGCGCAGGCGCCGCATCATGCCTCCCCACTTGCCCGCGGGGTTGCGCAGTGTGCCGTCGCCGTTATAGTCCAGCGTGAGGTTGTAGGGGCCTCGCTCCTGGGGGTAGTAGCTGAGGTTGAGCACTGCCAGCGTCGACGTGGCTCCGTTGTAGCTCGACTGGTCGCGGTTGGGATAGAGCTCCCTGACGTAGACCTCGCGCACATAGTGGTTCGACAGCTGCTCGAGGTCGCTCTTGATGTGAGCGGGCGTCAGGCTCGACGAGCGGCGCGTGAAGATGGGGTCGACGTTGTACCAGTTGAGCAGGGCGCGGTTGTAGCCGCTGCGCACGGTCTCCTTGTCGGCATATTCGGGGAACATCGTAGGCACGCTGCTGAGCACCCACTCCTTGGGGTCGCTGACGTCGAAGAGGTTCTTCGTGTTCTCGAAGTCGTCGATATACGAGGCATTGTCCTGCGTGCCGTGAGCCTTACCTGCTATGAGCTGTGCAAACTCGCCCGTGAGGGTGATGTGCGAGGGCTGCGTGCAGTGCAGCAGCGGCAGGCGGTCGAGCATCTTCGTCAGCCACTGCGACTCCTGCTTCCAGTTGAGGTTCAGGCCCCAGAGGGTGTTGTTGAGCGGTTCCTCGCCCATACCCACCTTCGTAGTGAGAGCCTGCTCGCCCAGATGCAGCAGGGTGCCGCCCAGCGAGAAGTTCTTGTTGAAGTCGTACTCCCAGTTCACGCCGAACATCGTTTTCCGATGCAGGCCGAAGTCGGTGTTCGACTCCAGCGAGACGTTGACGTTCGTGCCGGCATCGATGATGCTCTGGTTGATGATGGTCACCTCGCCTGCCGAGTAGTCGACGGTGTAGTCCACATTCTCAGTGAGGATCACGCCGCCGGCAGTCACCACCACCGACCCCTGCGGCACGTTCTGTGCTCCCAGCTCGATGACGTTGGCGCTGCGGCCCTTGAACTGTCCCGTAAGGATGTACTTGTCCTTCTCGGCATTCTGCTTCGCCACCGTCTTCGTCGAGTCATAGAGCTGGTCGAAGCAGTATTTGTCGGCCAGATGGTCCAGCCCCTTCTGTTTGAGGTAGTTGCGCAGATAGTCGCCGAAGGGCTCGGCGGCAGGCAGGAAGATGCGTCCCTTGCTGACGGTGTAGCCGTTGACGAAGTCGAACTGTCCGTTGGCATGCGGCTTCATGTTCGCATCCAGGCGGTCGAGACCCATCAGCTTCAGCAGCGTCGTGGCCTTCAGCGACTCCTCAGGCAGGTAGGTCAGGTAAGTTCCAGTGGTGTCGCTCTGGTACTTGATGTCCATGCGGAACTTCTCTTTCTCCACGCTGGAGGCGAGGTAGTAGACGTTCTTCATCATCAGGTTCCAGTTGCCCTGCGAGGGATTGTTCGACGTGTTCTTCAGCGACTTCACGAAGAGGCAGCGCGTGGTCTGAGTCACGTCGGTCGAGAACTCACCCACCTGGAACGTCTGGCCGCCATACGTGTACTCGAAGGCCACAGCCACCACCTGGTCGGTCTGCAGGCCCGTGTTCAGCGAGATGAATCCCAGGGCGTCGTTCACGGTGTACTCACTGCTGCTCAGCAGGCGTGCTGCTGCCAGCTTCTCATAGTCCACACCGCCCGTCAGACCGCTGATGGCCTCAAGCTGTGTCGACACCAGGTCGATGCCGCGCGAAGCCGAGTCAATGTTGGCCACCAGCGTCGAGTACTCGTCGTTGGCCAGGTTGCTGGGCACGTTCATGCCCGTAGGGCTCCACAGCGGGTTTCTGATCACAGCATTCTCGCCCAGGTCGGTGAAGGCCACGATGTTGCGCGTATTGCTCGTCGTGCCCGTCTTGTTTGTCACCCACACCTCCACGCGGTTGATCTTCACGCCCGTAGTGAGGTTGGGCAGCGTCGACATAGCGCGGTCGTAATTCTGGCGGAAGAAGTGTGAGAGGAAGAAGTGCTTGTTCTCCTCATAGTCGGCCACATCAATCTCGAAGGGCGTCGTCGACGTGCCACCCTTCGACGACACGCTGCTCGACGTCGACTTCTTCTGCGACACCACCGTCTGCAGCTTCAGCTTGCCGAACTGCATGTCGGTGTGAATGCCGAAGAGCGATGCGGCACCGTGCACCAGCGAGTTGTTCGAGGGGAACGACACATTGCCGGCCTCCACCAGCTTGATGATCTCGTCCTCCTTACCGTCGTACTTCAGCTTCAGGTTCTTCGTGTCGAAGTCCATCGTCGTCTCGGTGTTGTAGTTCAGGTTCATGTTCACCTTATCACCCACCTTACCGTTGACGTTCAGGTTGATTTTCTCATCGAAGTCGAAGCTCGTCGTCTTGCGATTGCGGATGGGCAGCGACGGGTTGTCTATGTCTTTCTTCGTGAAGCCCACCTTCAGCTCGGCCGTTCCCTGAGTCTTCACGCGCACGCCGCCCGGACCGAAGATCTTCTCGGCAGGACCCAGGTCGAAGTGCATATCGGTGAACGAGAACTTGTCCTCGCCCTTCGTCTTCACGTTCTCGGCATCCTTCGCCCGGAAGAACTGCTGACGAGCCCTGCGCTCGCTCCACTTCATGTATTCCTCCGGAGTCATCATCACCGGGGCGTTGAGATAGCTCTCGCCCAGCTTCGAGCCGATGTAGTACACGTTCAGCGAGTCGTCGTACTCCACCTCCTGCTTCACATTCTCAGGCATACGCAGGTCGAGGGCCGACGAGTCGAGGTCGGCCACCTCCACAGGCACGGTAGGCTGGATCCTCCAGCGCGTGATGCGGATGGTGTCGGGAGGAAGTTGGGGAGACGAGTTAGGAGTGAGGAGTGAGGAGTGAGGAGTTAGGAGTGAGGAGTTAGGAGTGAGAAGTGGGGAGTTAGGAGAGGACTGAAGGGCGAGAGGCGCAGCCTGAAGGGCGAGCGGAGCGATCTCCACGCCGAGGTCTGAGTACTGAAGGTCGAGAGGCGCAGCCTGAGGCCGGACAGCAGACACAGTAGGAAAGGCCCAGACAGATACTGCCAGCCCAATCACCACCATCAAGTATGCCAAATGCCTATTCATAAATCTCAATTCTCAAACCTCAAATCTCAAATCTCAATTCTCAAACCTACTTAATCCTCTTCAGTGCCAGCTTCACCACCTGTTCCACGGGCAGCTGCGGCTGCTCCTGGAGGATAGCCACCACCACCTTCTGTGTGGGAGCCGGCGAGAAGCCCAGCATCGTCAGGGCGGCCACAGCCTCATCGCGCACAGCATTATTGATGGGAGCCGCTATCGTGCCGCCGGCAGGAATCTCGTCGGCGATGCCCAGCGCCACGATCTTGTCGCGCAGGTCCACGATGATGCGCTGTGCCGTCATCTTACCGATACCCTTGATGCTCTGTATCAGGCGGGCATTACCCGTAGAGATGGCGTTGCACAGCTCCGACACACTCATCGACGAGAGCATCATTCGTGCCGTGTTCGGGCCCACGCCGCTCACGGTGATGAGCAGTTCGAACATCTCTCGCTCGCGCTTCGACCCGAATCCATAGAGCACGTAGGCATCCTCGCGGATCGACTCGTAGACATACAGCTTCACCTCTTTCTTTCCCTGCACGTGTGTGTACGTGTTCAGCGAGATATTCAGTCCGTAGCCCACGCCCCCCGCCTCGACCGTTGCCAAAGCAGGAGTAAGCTCCGTCAGCTCGCCCCTGATATATTCTATCATTGCTTCTTCAGTTTGTATATATACATCATCATAAACGCACCGCCCACGGTTTTATTGCCTTGCAGACCATAAAAGTTCATTTCAAACGAAGCGACCATAGGGTGAACAAGGGGTAAAAAGTAGCAAATACCTGTATTATAAGACAAATTTAAGTCTTTTTCGGAGAAAAAACGATAAATTCTTTCTGCTTTTGAAAACTTTTTCGTAAATTTGCACCTGCAATGTGCGAATTCGTGGCAAGGGATAGCTCCGGCAGCCCTGTTACACTTCATTGCAATTACTTTGATGTATAACTCTTAAAACCAGAAATGCCTATGGGCTGTGATAGATTAAAGGACATGCTATTTAGGTTATCCCTAATGCATCGAACAACGTAGATGAAGTAAATTGTCCGCGTTTTTTGTATCCAACAACACAGATAAATATAGTTAATAACAAAAATAACACTAATTATGAAAAGAATTACATTCAAGCGAATGTTAGCGGCATTGGTAGTCGCCAGTCCACAATTGCTATGGGGAGCGGATTTGGACATTGCGACCACCTTCCCCGACCCTAGCGTGCAAGCCGTACTGCTAACATCAAGCTACGACTCAAACGAAAACGGCATCCTCGAAGAGAGCGAGCAAACCTTCACCTATCTTCCTTTGTCGAATTTGGGAGTAAAAGACCTGACGGGCGTTGAGCTTCTCACACAGCTTACCTATTTGGATGTCTCAGAAAATGCTGAGCTGACCCAAATCAATGTAAAAGCGTTGGTCAATCTAGAGTCTTTGTATGTGTATAATACGGGCCTGACGACCCTCGACGTCAGTGGTCTGACGAAGCTCACCACTTTATCTGCCTACGACTGCGCCAATCTCACGACCATCATAGCCGACGGATGTTCATCGCTATCTAGCATTTACAGTTGGGGGGGATCTAGTTTCCCGAGCCTGACATCCATCAGCCTCAAGGGCACAGCCCTTACCAACTTTGATGTCAATTATAACACGAAGATTGAGAGTGTAGACCTATCTAGCTGCACCAGCCTGGAGAGCTTTAGTGCCTATGAGGCAAGCAACCTGACATCGCTGAATTTCTCAGGCTGCTCAAAGCTCGCATCATTGAGTGTTAACTATAATGCGAGCCTTGCTACACTGACGGTCGCCAACCTGCCAAAGCTGACGAGCTTAAGCATCAACAACAACCCCGTCCTGAGCAACCCCACCCTGACCGGGCTGACTGCTCTGACCCATTTGGATGCTAGTAATGATCCTGGATTGACGACCATTGACGTAAGTGAGATGCGGGAACTAGAGACATTATATGTGAATAATACGGGCCTGACGACTCTCGACGTCAGTGGACTGACGAAGCTCCCCTATTTACATGCTTACGAGTGCGCCAACCTCGCGACCATCATAGCCGACGGATGTTCATCACTATCTAGCATTTACAGTTGGGGGGTATCTGGTTTCCCGAGCCTGACATCCATCAGCCTCAAGGGCACAGCCTTTACCAGCTTCGATGTCAATTATAACACGAAGATTGAGAGTGTAGACCTCTCTAACTGCACCAGCCTGGAGAGCTTTAGTGCCTATGAGGCAAGCAACCTGACATCGCTGAATTTCTCAGGCTGCACAGAGCTCGCATCATTGAGTGTTAACTATAATGCGAGCCTTGCTACACTGACGGTCGCCGACCTGCCGAAGCTGACGAGCTTAAGCATCAACAACAACCCCGTCCTGAGCAACCCAACCCTGACCGGGCTGACTGCTCTGACCCATTTGGATGCTAGTAATAATCCTGGATTAACGACCATTGACGTGAGTGAGATGCGGGAACTAGAGACATTATATTTGAATAATACGGGCCTGACAACCCTCGACGTCAGCGGACTGACGAAGCTCCCCAATTTACATGCTTACGAGTGCGCCAACCTCGCGACCATCATAGCCGACGGATGTTCGTCGCTAAATTACATTTCCAGTTGGGGGGTATCTGGCTTCCCGAGTCTGACATCCATTAGCCTCAAGGGCACAGCCTTTACCAACTTCGATGTCAATTATAACACGAAGATTGAGAGCGTAGACCTCTCTAACTGCGCCAGTCTGACGAGCTTTAGCGCAGGGTACGCAAGCAACCTGACCTCGCTGAAATACGACGGTTGCACGGCGATGACGAATCTGTCGCTGTACTATTGTCCGCTGATAACGGCGGTCGATATCTCTATGCTGACTGGGTTGAAGTCGCTGACGCTCAGCAATCTTTCCTCCTTGGAGAGCGTCAACTTTGGGGAAGGCACGTCGCTAGAGTCTGCGAGCATATACTACAACCCAGAATTAGAGTCACTGACAGCGAAGAGTCCCACACTGACATATCTTGACTGCAGCAACAACAGCCTGAAGACACTTGATGTCACCAATTGTCCGCTGTTGGAAAATATATACTGCAACTATAACCAGCTGAAGTCGCTTGACCTGTCGCATAATACCCACCTCACCAATTCTTCTACCGATCAGGATGAAACGAAAGTGGAACTGGTGAAGATGTCTGCTACGCAGGTAGGCTTTGTGGCTAACGACAACTTCGATGCAAACAATGTTGTAAGTTTCAGCATCAATTATGAGGAGCAGACCCCAACTTTCTTCACACTCGACGGCGTGCAGTACTTCATCGTCTACAACAATGCTGCCGATGTGGAGTCCTACATGGAGGACAAGCAACTCAGATACGGCTATAGCACCGGCCTGGAGGGCCATACGTTGAACAACACCCTCAGCATCACCGGCTACACCAAAGCTCCGTCGTTCCTGAAAGTTGCTCCTGAGAGCGTGACTGGCGTCTATGGTGCCGCCCTCGCCGAACCTGCCTTAACTCGTTCGCAGGACTACAATGGCGTGGTGACCTATACATCGGCCGACGAGCAAGTGGTGAAGGCAGCTACTGATGGCAAACTCACCGTCATCGGTGCTGGCCAGACAACCGTCACCCTTAGCGGTGCGGAGACGACCTATCGTCTGGCTCCTGCCAATGTCACCTACGCCGTAACGATTGAGAAGGCTTCGCCAGTATTCTCGTTTGCCAATGCTGAACAGGAGATGATCATCCTCGACGCTGTACCTGCGAATGTCCTCGACAAGGGCGTCTACGACGGCACGGTCGCCTATACATCGAGCGACGAGAAGGTGGCGAAGATTGACGCTGACGGCAAGGTGACTATCGTCGCTGCCGGTGAAGTGACATTCACCGCCTCAGGTGCAGCTACGAACAACTGCAACGAGCCTACAGCCGCCTCCTATAAACTGACCATCAAGAAGCGCACCGCCACATTCACCCTTTCGGCTGCAAGCGCCAGCGGAGTTTATGGCGGTCAGATAGAGGCTCCCGAGCTGACAATTGGCGACTACGACGGCAAGCCCGTCTACGCCACGAGCAACGACGAGGTGGTTAAGGTGGCTGCCGACGGCAAGCTGACTATCGTCGGTGCCGGCGAGGCTGTCATCACCATCAGTGCTCCTGAGACGGCCAACTACTACGCACCCGCCAACGTCACCTACACTGTGACGATTGAGAAGGCATCGCCAGTGTTCACTTTTGCCGATGCTGCACAGGAGATAATCATCCAAGACGATGTGCCTGCCAACGCCTTCGACAAGGGTGTCTACGACGGCACAGTCGTCTTCACGTCAAGCGACGAGACAGTAGCCACGATTGATAATGAGGGTAAGGTGACCGTCCTTGCTGCTGGTGAGGTGACATTGACTGCCTCCGGCGCTGCTACCAACAACTGCAATGAGCCTACTGCTGCCTCCTATACGCTGACCATCAAGAAGCACACCGCCACACTGGCCCTTTCTGCTACTAGTGTTAGCGGAGTCTACGGTGGCCAGATTGAGGCTCCTGAACTGACAATTGGCGACTTCGACGGCCAGTTCACCTACACCACTAGCAATGAAGAGGTGGCTACGGTGGATGCCAACGGCAAGTTGACCATCATCGGTGCCGGCGAGGCTACGATCACCATCAGTGCGACAGAGACGGCCAACTACTATGCGCCCGTAAACGTCACTTACACCGTAACAGTCGCTAAGGCTACTCCAGTGTTAGCATTTGCCGATGCTGCACAGGAGATCTTCATTCTGGACGCTGTGCCCTCCAACACCCTCGACAAGGGTCTTTACGACGGTACGGTCGTCTTCACGTCGAGCGATGAGACAGTAGCCACGATTGATAATGATGGTAAGGTGACCGTCCTTGCTGCCGGTGAGGTGACATTCACTGCCTCCGGTGCTGCAACCAACAACTGCAACGAGCCTACTGCAGCCTCCTATACACTGACCGTGAAGAAGTATGCTGCCACACTGGCTCTCTCGGCTGAAAGCGTTAGCGGAGTCTTCGGTGATGAGTTGGTTGCTCCCGTCCTGACGGTTGGCGACTACGACGGCCAGCCCACCTACGCTACTAGCAACGAAGAAGTGGCTACGGTGGATGCCAACGGCAAGCTGACTATCGTCGGCCCCGGCGAGGCAACTATCACCATCAGTGCTCCTGAGACGGCCAACTACTCGTCCGCCAGCATCACTTATCAAGTGATTGTTACACCCAAGACCGGCGATGCCAACGTCGACGGCAAGGTGGACTTTGCCGACGTGACTGCTATCGTCAACCACATCCTTGGCAATACACCTAGCAAGTTCAATGCACAAGCCGCCAACGTGAATGGCGACAAGGAGGTAAGCATTGCCGATGTGACAAGCCTCATCGAAACCCTCCTACACGGACAGTAAGACAAGTTGCCTTCCCTGCACACTACCCGGTTTTGTGCAAGGGTCAGAAAATCCTCCCTATTCTCCGGAATTGGGAGGATTTTTAGGCGTTAAACCTTAAACGAATAATCATTCTTAGCCGATTGCCAGCGGCTGTGTTACCTCGAAGCGCAAGCCGAGGGCACTAAGGATGCGGAGGAACATACCTGCCCCAGGCTCCACGATGCCGTTCTCCACACGAGAGATATATGACTTGTTGGTACCCACACGCTGGGCGAGTTCCTGCTGGGTGACCTTCTCGCGCTTCCGTGCATCGCTGATAATCTGGCCTACACAATAGGCATAGGCCTCCTTGCGGAAGGCCTCACGCTCAGGCGTTCCCACCTTACCGAAGCGTTCGTCCATCATAGCGTCAACGCTCATTATGTCACTTTTTCCCTGCATAATATTCCTTTTTTAATTGTATTGCTTTGGTTATCTCGCTCTGTGGTGTCTTTTGACTCTTTTTCTGGAAGCCATTGAAAAGCATCACCACATTACCGTCGTCGAAAATGAAAAACACCCGGAAGATGTTGCCGCTATGTTCGGCACGGAGTTCAAAAATCTCGTCGCGCAGGTATTTGACGAACTTGGCATTGACTCGCTCCTGTGTCTTCAGCATATCAATGACGTAGAACACTTTTCGGGCTTCGGCTTCTGTCAGTGAACAGATGAAGTCCCGGAAGTAATTCTTATACGCTAATATCGTTCTTTCGGCTTTCATGGCTGCAAAGTTACAAAAAGTTTTCAAATCAGGCAACTTTTCTACAAGATATTTCCATTTTTCATTCGTTTTTTATTATTTTGCTATCGTTTTGCAACGAGGTACTCCGTGCCGTAACGGCTGCAA
>JAEEGI010016141.1_pt1 | contig 15451 bp, 8 predicted proteins | sample 8958751 | NCBI WGS metagenome assembly JAEEGI01 (sample SAMN16246545, study PRJNA631951) | gut metagenome | biome: gut microbiome; feature: rumen; material: KS-attached | host: Bos | place: Iran: Karaj | collected 2018-10
ATCGCTGCATTTTGGCTGTGACGCGCATATTCTCCCTATAATAATAAGAATAACCGACAAGTAATATACCAGCTACCACAATCGTGAGGATTTGAGCCAAATTAACACGATGAGACACATTGTCCGAACGCTTACGTTTAATAAGCAACCGCACAAACAAGGCAACGATTGACAGAACTAAAAGTACAGCAATAGGATGTGCGAAATAATATCCCGGTTCATGCTGATAGAACAGGTTTAATCCACGATACGCCAAATAAAATACATAGGCCAAAGGAATAAGTACGGCCAAAATTTGCAAATAATTGTTCTTGGGCAATAGATATTTGAGCAAACAAGCTATACCAGTCAGAAACGTTGCCATAAGTAGACTGCCAATGACAGGAAAATGGAACAGCAACAAAAAGAATCGGCCTAAAAGTATATAAAAGCCCCATTTTAAGTCCATGACATTTTGCATAATCGTGGAATTAAAGGCTAAATAACTGTTTTGTTCAGCCATGTAGAACACATCGCCCCACATCAGCCAGACAATAAGCCATGTAACAAGAAATAAAAGTACCACAGCAGAAACACGAGGGCAACTAAACTTACGTTTTGCGGACTTCGTTTTCTGTGCTTGGGATGCCTTAACGCTTTTGTAGCTTTTCTTTTTATGTCCCATCGATTAATCTTATCGTACAACAACCTTTTTACCGTTTACTACGTATATGCCAGGTTGTAAATTGTCAATTTTTGAAATGTTACCTGATACTTCTTGCGTTGCAACCTTGATACCGGACACCGTATACACGTTAACAATGACAGGATCAACTACGTGAAAATATATGCAGCCTTTACCTCCAGTCATACCCAAATACTTGGTGTTCTTAATACCATCAAATGGATCAATAGGCTTGCTATAGTTGTACTGTTTATCAAGGTAGCTAACACGACCTTCAAGCCAAGTTTTAAGATAATCCATTTCGTAGTCAAAATCCATGTGAACGTCTGAATTCTGCCAACGACTCAATTCACGATCTTCGGCTCCACTCTCTTTAAACAAATCTCTGTAATCAGTGAAACGCTTCAACAATTTGTCAGCATCGAACAATTGTTTTTCACGTAGCTGTTGGTATCGCGCAGCTATCTTACTATTCCAACCTTCATAGTCTAATTCTTTCAGACGTTTGAAAATGGTATACTCACCATGTTCATAGGACCAAATGAACGAAATCCAATCCGTTTCAGGATTGCGTGTAATATTATTAGAGCCTTCCCATCTACGTCCAAACACGCCATCCAAGTCCCAAGGTGTAAGACTGATTTTCTTATATTGGGTCTTATCGTAATTATATAAGTACATATTCTTTCCGTGATTGTCGGTAGCAAGAATCAACTCAAGGAATAAATAATAATCCATGAATACAGGTAAATCGAAATACGAACCTACATAATACATAAAGTCTTCATCATTGCACGCAGCTGAAATATTAACCGCATCATACAACGGTTTCCAATCAATAGATTCACCATCGTCAAGGTCAGGATACTTATTCTCCCATCCATCCCAAGTCATGCTATAATTACTATAGTTTGACGCCTTCGTCATTGGGTAATATCTGCTGTCTGAATTGTGACCGAGGAAAATAGAATAACTCCACGATGCAGACTTATAGAGTGTGCCTCTCACAGTATCTTGCTGCGTTTCGACTTGTGCCTTATGTATTTTCTTAAGCTTGAGCTGTTTTCTGTCAACCTTTTCCGTGAGACAATAAATACCGGCATAGTTTCCGTTAAGTAGGACCTCAACAAATTTACCATGGGTTCCGTTAACTGCTTTCTTTTCATATTTACTCTGATATGGCGGAGTAGAGAAATCTAACCAAAGGTCAGTAGCAACTCTGTTGCGCATACGTCCAGGATCAACAGCCATAGCGTCAAGAATCCAGTTATTATCTTCACGCATATTCAAGAATTTCCGATCGATTGATTCCCAATTGGCATCTTTTAGTTTGATTGCGTATGATTTTTTCCGTTTTCCAGCGGCCGTGGCTCCGCGATGGCGCAGATTAGCATTGTATAAAGAGTCCACAGGTGCAATAGTGTTAATATCATTTACACGAATGCTCCCACGATGATAGCTTGTGCTCAACGAAGTTCCGAATATCTCGACAATAGGTAGGAATGTGAACGTCAGTTTATCCTTTGCCAACAATTTGTCTCCCTGTTTCAATTCCAAAAGATAGGTTTCGTTGTTACCAACTTTTGTAAATTCATATTCATCCCCATCTTCGACAAGCGTACCATCAATATACAAATCAAGTGCAACATCATGGTCCTTGCAAGTATAATGTACCTCGGCCAAATACGGTTCACCGCCTCGTGAATAGTCGGGAGCAGTTTGCATATAAATTTCATTGAGGTTGTCATATACCAGAGTTTTACCGTTAATCAGGAGTGTGTCAAGAGCATCTCTGAAATTATTATAAGAAATTGTGGTGTCTCGTTCTTGAAGAACGATTCCAAATTGTGCCAAATAGTCTTTATGACGCTTGTCTTTGGAATAAAACACAAATGTAGAGCCATTGTCTTGAGAAAAGAAGCACAAGAACGTTTGATAATAGTCATTCCAGAACGTACAGCCCTCTCTGACCCAACGGTTGTCGTCTCCGTTCTCGGAAGCATAGACAACATAAACGCCATATCCGTTATTGGCCTGGTCAAAATGGTTAAAGCCCCACAAATTGTCCGTTGTAGGTGTATTACCACTGATTGCACGAATATTTTTAGAGCTTTTGCCAGAGATGAAACCCGACAAATACTGTCCGTCTTTCGTATATATATTCACGCCATCGGAACCTTTTACAAAATAAAACTCTGTTGGCTCCGCCTCTGCTTGAGCCAGGCAGTTATCTTCGGAATCTACTTTAACGTATTTCTCAGACCGTACATTTTTAATAACGTAATAAATGGGGTCATTAACATCATTGGTAAATGCAACCGGCATATCCAATGCCGTATTCTCCCAATAGTAACCATCTTTCGTGGTTCCGTAATCAAAAGATGGGGTAACGTCTTGAGGAGTATAGAGATTGTCGCTTTCATCGTAGAATTTAAACAAAGAATTAGTCGATGTAGCACGAGAATATGTCCCTACAACCATGTTAGATGTGCGTAAGTTGAATGCAGGTTGGTCCACGTCGGCAGCACATATGATTGTGTAGCTCTCATTGTACTTTTCAAACGTCCAGACCGAAGAATCGCCTCTTATTTCTTTAGTCACAGTAAGATAGCGTCGGTCTTGACCTTCGCGAACTCCATCATAGGTCATATACTCAGCAGTCTGGGCATTCTTTATCACATACCTGCCCTCGCTTATCTCCAATATGTACCACAACAGGTCGCCTTCACTCTTTCCGTTAACGTCATAATAAACCGGAGTACTTTGGTTATGTTCACTTCCGACGCACACTCCGCCTTCTATGTAGTCACATTGAATGCGGTACTTTGCTGTTCTGTCAAAATGAAATGATGCGTTGGCCACTGTGGCCGACACAAAAAACACAACAAGCCAAACTGTTCTTCTCATGTTTGTCAACGTTAGATATTTCATAATTACACGTCAATTTTTTCTTAAATCTGTTTCGGCAAATGTCCACTATCACAAAATGAAGTAGAGACCTATGCCATTACATTATCGTGCAAATTTATACATTTATTATTATATGTAGGATTTGCCACATGTTAAAAAACACGGATAAAGGCATAAACAGAGTGATATTTGTTGCCAATAATAATGTCAACAATTAAAAATGCTTTCAAAGGGTCACATTTTAACCGAAATGAAACGTACTAAATACAACAGGGAATATGAGGGACAGAATGTCGAATATAAGAAAAACTACAAGCCACATGAATTTTACCATGTGGCTTGTAAATCGTATAATATGGCTCGTCGTTTCCTCGAATTGGGAGACGTTTGCAACGATGTAGATTTTGCAACCGCTATTCTTGTGTATAAACACGCTTGACACGCGTACTGACGGAGGTAAGTACTTCGTAAGGAATTGTCTCAAGGATATTGGAAAGCACGGTTACGGGTAAATCATCACCAAATATGATTACGGAATCACCTTCCCGGCACTGAATATCAGTAACATCGACCAGACACACATCCATGCAGATATTTCCGACGTAAGGTGCCTTCTGCCCGTTCACAAGGCAATATCCGTTGCCACGACCAAGGCGACGGTTCAGTCCGTCTGCATAACCGATAGGGACAGCTGCGATACGGCTGTCACGATGCAGGACACCACGTCGGCTATACCCCACTGTATCGCCAGAAGGAACGTCACGCAATTGAAGAATTGTGGACTGGAGCGTGCTGACATTGTGAATCATTCTATTGGAATAGGGATCAACTCCATAAAGTCCTAATCCAAGCCGCACCATATCCATCTGATATTGCGGGAAACGCTCTATACCGGCCGTATTACAAATGTGACGCAAAATGGGATGGGCAAAAGATGAGCAAAACTTAGAACTGGCTTTATCAAATCGCTCGAACTGCCACGTTGTAAAGTCATTAAAATCATCACCATCACTACCGACGAAATGAGAAAATATACTGCGCGGAATAAGATTGTTCTGCTGCTTCAAGCATTCGATTAACGTGTCCATATCTTCCTCCGGATGAAAACCAAGCCTGTGCATGCCGGTGTCAAGTTTAATGTGGACAGGGAAGTTTGAGACCCCCTGTTTCTCTGCAGCCTTCAACAATGCCTCAAGTAGCCTGAAATTGTATACCTCTGGCTCCAATTTGTAATCAAACATATCTTGGAACGCAGACATTTCGGGATTCATCACCATGATATTGGCTTTGATACCCGCACGACGCAATTCGACACCTTCATCTGCAACAGCGACAGCCAAATAATCCACTCCGTGATCCTGAAGTGTGCGTGAAACTTCAATAGCTCCAGCTCCGTAAGCAGAAGCCTTCACCATACACACCATTTTCGTGCTTTGCTTCAAAAATGAACGGTAATAATTAAGATTATCTACAAGTGCAGTCAGATTTACTTGGAGTGTCGTTTCATGAACTCGAAGTTCAAGCCGCCGCGATAGGCGATCAAACCGGAAAGGACTCGCTCCCTTAAGAAGAATTAGTTCATCACATAATTTATCTAATGCTCCGCTTTCAACAAGGTCTTTTGTGGACGCATAAAAATTGCTTTGCATTTCAAAAGAAGCCGTGTGGTGACATATTTCTGGTCCAACGCCGACAACATAGTCCACACCGCGTTCACGACACAACTTTCCAGCGTCAGCATATAACCTGTCGGGCGAAATACCATTGTCTAAAATGTCACTCAAAATCAGTGTAAGCCGGCGACAATGGCTTTGAGTCTGACGTCTGTGAGCAAAATCGAGAGCTATATCCAACGACTTGAGGTCATTACCTGATGAATCGCTAATCAAAACGCACCTGTTAATCCCTTCTTTCACTTCAAGCCGCAGTGCAACAGGTTCCAGTCGTTCCATCCGCCGGTTAAGTACCTCAGGTGAAGCACCCAATATCAAGCAAGTGGCCAATGCGCAGACCGAATTCCCAATTGAGGCATCATCAGTCATAGGTAAGTCATACGAGTACATGCAATGTTCATACATATAAGTGACATGCGTTATACATTCTCTCTTAACCAATGATGTAACAAAAAGGTCGGCACTATCATCACGCATAGACCAACGAAATAAACGTTTGCTAAGTTCAGCAGCATCAACCTGCGAAGCAACAACTGGATTATCCGTATTACATACAACGATGTTCGAATTCTTAAATAGTAATAACTTCTCTCGACACTTCTCTTCCAAACTGGCAAAGTTTTCCTGATGCGCCTGACCAATGTTGGTCAAAACGCCAACTTGAGGACGAATAATCCTCTCTAGGATTTCCATCTCTCCAGGTTGAGAAATCCCCGCTTCAAAAAGGCCCAACTCAGTCTCTTGACGCAGCTGCCATACCGAAAAAGGCACACCAATTTGACTATTATAACTCTTTGGCGAACGCGTCACAACCTTATCAGGAGAAAGTAGCTGATAAATCCATTCTTTTACGACCGTCTTGCCACTACTCCCAGTTATTCCAACAACAGGTACACTATACTGCATCCGATGATGTGTAGCCAACATCTGCAATGCATGTAAGGGGCTCTCAACCACCAAATAATTTGCATCTTCAGCAAGATCCTTACCAGGAAGTTGGGAAACAACAAAATGACGCACGCCACGGCGGTACAGTTCACTGACATAGTGGTGACCATCATTACGCTCTGTCTTCAAAGCAAAAAATAAAGAAACTTCCGGAAACGACAACGAACGGCTATCAGTCAATAACAACTGTACCCAACCATCAGCACGTCCTACACAACGCGCACTTGTAATTCTACATACCTCTTCTATCGAATACTTCATCATAATAATCCTCTCTTATCAACATTAATCTATCTGTTTCAATCGCCGGTCCACCTCCGACAACTCCTCAAGAAAAGAAATTCTCGGATATCGCATGGCAAAACATTCAATTTTACGCTTCACACCTTGCAGAAATAACCTATATTCTACGCTCCTCGCATTCAGAGGACGATGACCTAAGTCCTTTTGCACACTATGCCATTCCGCAATGAAGCGTTGTGAATTTTCCGACAACCAATCCTGTACAAAACGTTCCCAAATGTACTCTGCAGCAACCCCTGACACATGAAGCATATCCTCGGCATAATATCGATAGTCACGCAATTCGTCACACACAATCTCGTATGCGGGGAAATAACGAATGTTGTCAGGATAGCGCTCAACCAATGTCTCCACAGCCAACAATAGTGTGGCCTTACTCACCTGATTACCATGAAAACCATACTTCGCATATCGGTAAGGGCTAATCGTCAGTACGACCATAACACTCGGACGCAGTTTCACAAGATGCTCAATTATCTCCGACCCCATTGTAACAATGTCTTCAACAGACAGGCACACCTCCTCAAATAGAGACGGCTCGACTTTATGGCAGTTACTTACTATCAAGCCCGAAGATCGCAAACGGTAAGCGTGTGATGTACCAAAAGTTAAAAAAATCACATCAACAAGTCGCAACGCCGATTGCAACGCACACAACGTTTCTCTAACACACGATAATAACACCTCTCGGTCGTCATACGAAAACGATGTATCGTGCAACCAACTACGCCACATACCACCATGTTCAAAGCACCACGATGAAACCACAGCATCTTCTGTACAGTTTCCCCATGACAATGATGTATTCAATAATTTGAATATACTCGCAGGATTATATAATACACCTGTTGGATTCGAAATCACATGGAATTTGTTTGCGGTTAGACGGCCCCCCATCAATTCAGCAAAACATGAACCCAAAAGCACGACATTATCATCGTGACACAACTCAAAACCGTACGACGGCGAAATCACATGTGTAAAAAATTTCACAGTGCGTCCTTAAATCAATTTTCAGAGACAAAATTAGGGATTTCCGCGAATATGTCGTAATTTTGCAACGTTTATTTGCTGTTTATGGCGAAAGTTTGTGTTGATAAGGCGCTGCTTGACTGCATCACATCTCCAGAAGACCTGAGACGAATGGAACTAGAGCAGTTGCCATTGGTATGTGACGCTGTTCGTGCAGAAATTATTGATGTATTGTCACGTAACCCAGGACACCTAGGATCGAGTCTTGGGGCCGTAGAACTTGCTGTAGCCCTACATTATGTATTCAACACGCCAGAAGACCGCATTGTATGGGATGTAGGACATCAAGCATATGCTCATAAAATCATTACAGGACGCCACGAAGCGTTCCACACCATTCGTCAGTACGGTGGCATCTGTCCATTCCCAACCCCACTAGAAAGCGTATACGACACCTGCATATGTGGACACGCATCGAATGCTATTTCCATAGCCTTAGGTATGGCTGTAACAGCACGGCATCAAAAACTAGAACGTAAGGTTGTCGCAGTTATTGGTGACGGAGCCATGAGCGGTGGGCTAGCTTTTGAGGGACTCAACAATGTGTCGTCAACACCAAACGATATATTAATTATTCTCAATGACAACGCGATGAGCATCGATCGTAGCGTGGGAGGTATGAAACAATATTTACTCCATCTACACACGTCGCCAGCATACAACAATTTGCGCTTCCGCGCAGCGAAACGCTTTGAATCGTGGGGATGGCTTACAGAGAAGAGGAAACGGGCCATTCTAAGGTTCAACAATTCTATAAAAGCACTGTTGTTTAACCAGCAGAACATCTTCGAGGGATTCGATATCCGCTATTTTGGACCTACCGACGGCAACGACGTGTTAGAATTGGTGCGAATCATCAGCGAGATTAAGGAAATGAAAGGTCCTAAACTACTACACGTACATACGGTCAAGGGAAAAGGCTACGAGGCTGCAGAACGTGATCAGGCCCTATGGCATGCGCCAGGTCGATTCAATCCCGACACAGGAGTACGTATCGTCAGCGACAACATGAATACACCTCCGAAATATCAGACGGTTTTTGGTGAATCGTTGCTAGAACTGGCTAAGGTGAACGACAAAATAGTGGGCATCACGCCGGCCATGCCAACAGGATGCTCTCTAGACATCATGATGAGAGAGATGCCCGAAAGAACGTTTGACGTGGGAATTGCTGAAGGGCACGCTGTCACGTTTTCGGCAGGGATGGCAAAAGATGGACTCATGCCATTCTGTAATATATATAGTTCGTTTGCACAAAGGGCCTATGACAACATTATTCACGACGCTGCAATTCTTAACTTACCCGTAGTTCTTTGTCTCGACCGAGCTGGTCTGGTGGGCGAAGACGGACCTACCCACCACGGTGCTTTCGATTTGGCGGCCTTACGCCCAATTCCTAACATCACCATCGCATCACCGATGGACGAACACGAACTCCGGCGTCTGATGTACACGGCTCAATTGCCTAATCACGGTACTTTTGTCATTCGTTACCCACGTGGAAAATGCGAACACACTAATTGGCGATGCCCATTCGAAGCCATAGAGGTGGGAACTGGACGTCGGTTAAAGGACGGTGATTCTGTTGCAATCATTACTATTGGTCCAATAGGTAATGTTGCTGCAAGAGCGATTGAAAGAGTGGAAACACAACTTAGGAATCAAGGTAGTACTCAGACTATTGCACATTACGACTTGCGTTTCCTTAAACCACTGGATAAAACACTGTTACAGGAAGTCGGAGAAAAGTTTGACAAGATATTAACCGTAGAAGACGGTGTCAGAGACGGAGGTATGGGCAGTGCTATCCTAGAATTTATGTCTGACAATGGCTATAGTCCGACTGTGACTCGACTTGGGCTACCTGATCGTTTTGTTGAGCACGGCGACGTTCGTACATTATATAATAAGGTTGGCTTGGATGAAAGCCATATCGCTGATGTTTTACTTCATATTCTACAGTCATGAGAATAATCATTGCTGGCGCCGGACGAGTAGGCACTCATCTGGCAAAATTATTGGCTCGGGAACGTCATGACATTACTGTGATTGACGACAGCACTGAGAGACTAGCAGGTCTAGGCGACCATTATGACTTATTACCCAAGGTCGGCTCACCTATATCAATTACCGATTTACGTAGCGTAGGTACGGAGCATGCCGACTTGTTTGTTGGTGTAACACCCAACGGGAGCGTAAATTTAACATCATGCATGCTTGCCAAAAAGATGGGTGCCAAGAAAACCGTTGCCCGCGTTGATACTTATGAACACATACAAAAGAAGAATCAAGAGCTGTTTCAAAGTACTGGTATTGATTCTCTCATTATGCCTGAAATGATTGCTGCAGAGGAAATCTCAAGTAGCGTACCGCGAAGTTGGATTAGGCAATACTGGGACATAGAAGATAGCGATTTAATCTTGCTTGGAATTAAGGTCAGAGGTAATAGCACAATATTGAACAAACCTTTGCGCGAACTATGCGGAGCCAATGCACCCTATCACATTGTTGCTATAAAACGTGGTGAAGAAACATTAATTCCTCATGGGAATGATTCTGTGCATGCTTACGATTTGGTGTATTTTATGACTACTAAAAAGTATTTAGACCAAATCCGTCAGTTGACAGGCAAAGAAGATTATCCAGAAGTCAAACATGTCACTATCATGGGTGGAGGATTGACATCGCTCTTTACGGCCAAAATGCTTCCAGAAAGTATCAATGTGAAAATAATCGAGAAAGACGAAAAGCGTTGTCTTGAATTGGTAGAGCAACTCCCCGAGAAAAGATTCAGAATCATTCATGGAGACGGAAGGGACGTGGCTTTGCTCCACGATGAAAACGTTCAAGACTCTGAGGCATTTGTTGCACTAACTCCCAACTCTGAAACAAATATTTTGAGTTGCCTTGCTGCGAAGCGCATGTACGTAAGAAAGACTGTCGCAATGCTAGATAACGTTAGCTTTGTCAGTATGGCACAGAGTTTAGACATAGGTACTTTGATTAATAAACAGAGTATTGCCGCCGCATATATATATAGGATACTTCTTAAGGCAGACGTAACAAACGTAAAGAGTTTAATGGTGGCCAATGCCGACGTTGCCGAGTTCCATGTTCAAGAAAAGTCGAAAATTACCAAGCGTCCGGTGCGTGACCTCAAGCTTCCTGAAGGCACAAACTTAGGTGGCTTAGTCAGAAACGGACAAAGCATGCTCATTAACGGTAATACACAGATTGAACCTGGTGACCGTGTCGTTGCTTTCTGTATTGGAAACGATTTATACAAACTGTCGTCATTATTCTAAGTATATTCCCATTTTCAACCTAGACATAAGAATTGTTATCTCCAATTAAAAATCAAGCATGATAGACTTCCGCATACTTTTCCGCACTATCGGCACTTTGCTCTCCATCGAAGCCGTGATGTTGTTGGTTTGTTTTATTATGTCAATGGCATATGGAGAAGACGATCGCATGGCTATGGGAACGAGTTTCGTAATTGTTTTGATTGTTGCTTTTGCTCTGCGCATACACGGTCGTCATTCCGGTAACAGTCTCAATCGTCGTGAAGCGTATCTAATTGTTGCAACCACGTGGATTGTTTTTTCATTGCTCGGTATGCTTCCTTTGCTTCTCAGTGGCTATGAAACGACAATTACAGACGCATTTTCAGATACCTTGTCGGGATTTACAACTACAGCAACCACACTTATTGATGACGCAGACAAATGGCCACACGGTTTACTCTTTTGGAGATCATTGACACAATGGGTTGGCGGCTTGGGTATCGTATTCTTTACATTGGCAATCCTACCCTCTGGCGGCGATAGCGGAGTTCGCCTGTTCTCTGCCGAAGTTACAGGCCCGACTCACGAACGATTGCATCCGCGTATTCGTACTACGGTGAAATGGCTCTTTACTTTATATCTCGTACTCACACTACTGTGTGCCGGAGCCCTATATCTGTGTGGCATGAACTGGTTTGACAGCATCAATCACGCAATGGCGACAACGGCTACCGGAGGTTTTTCCACCCACAATGATGGCATTATGTTCTTCAATTCACCTGCCGTGGAATATGTCATCGCTGTATTCATGCTGGTTTCGGGTATTAGCTTCTATATGTTATATGTGATGTTCCAGCGCCGTTCATTGCGCCCGATTAAGCAGAGTGGTGAATTGCGATTCTATCTTGTTTCCATTTCAATCATATCTGTAATGACGGCAGTCTGCCTTTTCATCTTCGGTAACTACGATATTGAGCACGCCGTCCGTTCTGCGATCTTCAATGTCATTTCCATGCAAAGCGGCACAGGATTTAATTCCGATAATTTCCAATTCTGGTGGCGGCCGCTCTGGCTTTTGCTTTTCTTTGTCATGATTACCGGTGGATGTGCCGGTTCTACATCAGGCGGTATCAAAACTGTGAGAATGCTTACTTTGATTAAAACTGCCACAAAACAGTTCCAGTATATGATACATCCGAACTTGGTGCGTCCGGTTCGTGTTAACGGAAATATAGTTGGAGCATCGGTCATCCGCAGTCTGTTGGCTTTCGTCATATGGTATTTAATCATCATCGTAGTTGCCGTAATCATTTTCACAGCTATGGGAATAAAGTTCCAAGATGCTTTCAACATTGTCATAAGTTGCATGACCAACGTTGGAGCTGCGAGTGGGCCTGTCTATAGTCCGATGCAGAGTATTTTAGACATGAATGACGTCGGTAAATGGTTGTGTTCAGCCCTCATGTTAGCAGGACGTCTCGAGATATTCCCGCTATTGCTCCCGCTGGCGCCCAGTTTCTGGAAGAAGAATTAAACCTACAGTATATATAACAAGGTATGGCATCAAACAGCTCTATTATTCTTCAGCCCATCAAGTTTAAACCTATTATCAAGTTAACTCCCTGGGGCGGCAAAAGGCTTGTAGCTCTAAAGCAACTTGACCCGCACATGAGTAACATCGGTGAAAGTTGGGAATTGTCAGCAGTTGAAGGTGACGAGTCGGTTGTCGACGGCGGTATATTCGACGGCTACACATTGACACAGCTTATTGGTGAATTGAAAACCCGCTTGGTCGGAAAAACTATCTACCAAAAGTTCGGCACATACTTTCCATTACTCATCAAGTACATTGACGCAAAGAGCGACCTAAGCATTCAAGTACATCCAAACGATGAAGTGGCGAGAGAGTACGGTTACAACAACGGCAAAACCGAGATGTGGTACATCGTGGAGGCAGGTGAAGGCGCCTCTTTGCTGTTTGGGCTGAAGCCAGGTGCTTCTCCTGAACTGCTTCTCAATAAAGTGAACGACGGAACCGTATGTGAGATGCTGAAAAGGCACCCTGTCACCAACGGTGATTGTTTTTATATTCCCGCAGGCCAAGTTCACGCCATTTGTTCCAATGTTTTTTTAATTGAAATCCAACAGTCAAGCGACCTAACCTATCGTATCTTCGATTACAACCGTCCCGGACTCGACGGGAAGCCGCGTCAGCTACATTTGGAACAAGCTGTAAAGGCCATTGACTTTCATACGACAGAGCATCATCGGCAACAATATGAGCAAAAGCCCGACAGTATGAACGAATTGGTAAATTGTCCGTACTTTGTCACATCACTCGGCAACTATCAACATCCTGCTGAAATCGACCTCAGCGACAGGGATTCGTTTACCATACTTATCGCCTTCGAAGGCCAATTCACTGTATCGCTTGACGGGAACACTCCGACACATGTGGTTCCCGGTGAAACCGTACTCCTGCCTGCCGAATCAAAACACGCTACAATTGTCCCCCAATCCCCTTCATGCCGGTTCATTGAGGTACATATGGATAGCAGTAACAACAATTGAGCGGACAAAATCGGACCTGGCGAAAACTAAGTGGGACATGGGTGATTCTATATCCCACTTAATTTTTCATAAGTCCGACATTGAAAACGACAACATGGACAAGCAAAGTTTCATGTGGCGACATGTTGGCACGCGGTTTGCAATATTAACGGCAAAAACAGATAAAAAATAACGTTATGCAAAAAGGAAAAATTGGAGTAACGACTGAGAATATCTTTCCAGTCATTAAGAAGTTTCTTTATAGCGACCACGAAATTTTTCTTCGCGAGTTAATTTCAAATGCAGTTGATGCAACGCAGAAAATACGCACTTTAGCGCAACGTGGAGAGGTTAAAGGTGAACTTGGAGACCTTACTGTTCAAGTCAACGTTGATAAAGACAAAGGCACGTTGACCATAAGCGACCGCGGAATCGGCATGACCGCCGAAGAAATCGACAAATACATCAATCAGATTGCTTTCAGCGGCGCAGGAGAGTTCTTGGAAAAATACAAAAACGACGCAGCAGCCATCATAGGCCACTTCGGCCTCGGTTTCTACAGTGCATTCATGGTTTCAAAGAAGGTAGAAATCGTCACGCTCAGTTATAAAGAAGGCTCAAAGGCTGTTCGTTGGACTTGTGAAGGCAATCCGGAATTCGAACTCAAAGATGCCAAGAAGAAAGACAGGGGTACCGACATCATTCTCCACATTGACGACGACCAAAAAGAGTTTCTGGAAAAATATAAGGTCGAAGAGTTGCTCAAAAAGTATTGTCGCTTCCTGCCAGTCGCAATTGCTTTCGGCAAAAAAACAGAATGGAAAGACGGCAAACAAGTTGAGACAGACGAAGACAACATTATCAATGACACCGAGCCGCTTTGGAAGAAAAAGCCGGCAGATCTGAAAGACGAAGATTACCGTAAGTTCTACAACGAGCTATATCCCAGAATGGATGAACCATTGTTTTGGATTCACCTCAACGTTGACTACCCCTTTAACCTGACTGGCGTTCTCTATTTCCCGAAGATTAAGAACAATATCGACTTGCAGCGAAACAAGATACAACTCTACTGCAATCAGGTCTTCGTTACCGACTCCGTTGACAATATTGTTCCTGAATTTCTCACACTCCTGCACGGCGTAATCGATTCTCCGGACATCCCTCTCAATGTTAGCCGGAGCTATCTCCAAAGTGACCAGAACGTAAAGAAGATTTCAACATACATTACAAAAAAAGTGAGCGACCGTCTCAAAGAAATCTTCAAGGAAGACCGAAAAGGATATGAAGAAAAATGGGATGACTTGAAGTTGTTCATACATTACGGATTGCTATCCCAACCTGACTATTACGATAAAGCAAAAGAATACGCCCTCTTCAAAGATGTGGACGGGAAATTCTATACTTACGACGAGTATAAACAACTTATTGAATCGAACCAGACAGATAAAGACAAGAATCTGGTATACCTGTACGCCACAAACAAAGAAGAGCAATACAGTTATATAGATGCAGCCAAGCAAAAAGGCTATAGCGTGCTCTTAATGGACGGCCAGCTCGACACTCCTTTAGTTGGATTGCTTGAACAAAAGTTTGAAAAATGCCGTTTCAGTCGTGTTGATGCAGATACGGTAGATCGGCTTATACAAAAGGAAGAGACATCAAAGTCAGAGCTGTCTGAAGAAGAGAATAACCGTTTAACCGGAATCTTCAAAAGCCAACTGCCGAACATAAATAAAGTTGATTTTCACGTAGAGCTACAATCTCAAGGCGAAGAGGCCTCCCCTATCATCATAACCAGAAATGAGTGGTCGCGTCGCATGAAAGAAATGAGCCAACTCCAACAAGACATGGATTTCTATGGACAAATGCCCGACATGTATGCAATTGTGCTCAACACAGACCATCGTATTATTAAGGAAGTTTTGTCTGACAGTAACGACAAACTGCACGAGGAGCTTAAACCCGTATTGGCCGAGCTGAAAGGCCAACATGCCCGCAAGCAAGTCTTGGAGCAGCAGCAAAAAGACAAGAAATATGATGAGCTGACGCAAGAAGAGAAAGACGAAATGTCTGCTTGCGAG
>JAEEGI010016143.1_pt1 | contig 15449 bp, 9 predicted proteins | sample 8958751 | NCBI WGS metagenome assembly JAEEGI01 (sample SAMN16246545, study PRJNA631951) | gut metagenome | biome: gut microbiome; feature: rumen; material: KS-attached | host: Bos | place: Iran: Karaj | collected 2018-10
AAGGCCTGGAAGCGGGTACGCAGCTGGCCGGAAGCGGAGTTGATGTACTCCTTCTCGATGGAGCAGACAGGCAGGCCGAAGTCACGCTTCAGGATGAAGGTGTCGATCACGCGCTCGTAGCTCCAGTACTCGCAGAACTTGTTGGAGGCGAGGATCACGCCGTCGGCATGATACTCCTTGGCAAGGTCGGCGATTCTCTTCTTGCGGGCGCGCATCTCGTCCTGAGGCATGAAGCGCGGGCAGTTGGAGGTCTTGAGGTAATGCTCGGCAATGCTGCGCAGGGGGCTCTTGCCCTCCTGGAGCACGATGGGAACGCGGGACTCCACCGCGCCGTAGCAGAAGCGGTCGCACACGACCAGGGCGCCGCAGCTCTCGATCAGCTTGGTGAAATCGGGGTCGTCGTTCTCGGAGCCGGCCAGAACCACCTTGCAGCGGAAGTTCTTGCGGTCGTCGGGCTCGCGGGTCTTCATCTCCTCGGCGGTCTCCCGCAGGTAGGGCAGGATCAGATCCTTGGGACAGACCAGAGAGACCAGCTGGATCACATGGAACTCATAGCCGGTGATGGTGGGGTTGTCCAGCTTGCGGTAGTCGCCGATCTCGTTGATGAGGCGGCAGATCTCGTTGTGCTTCTCCACGGTGGCGCGGATGGCCTCATCGGAGGTGTCGATGCCGAACTTCTCGTGCAGAGGATCCAGCACATGGGCGCGCAGCTGGGTCTCAAAATGCTCGTAGCTGATGTCGTTGTTTTTGAACGGGATGTCGGTGAACTCGCAGAAGAAATCGTCGTTGTCGATGATGCGCATGTCCTCCACGGAGTCCAGATGCTTCTGCTGCAGGTGCTCCTGGAAGCGGCAGGTGGCGGTGCAGGTCTCGGTGGCCATCTGGGCGTCGAGGAAGTTGTATCCGCCCTCCAGCGCGCGCTCCATCAGGGAACGGGCGTAGTGGCAGACACGGCCGGACAGGTAGTAGGTCGCGATGTCGGGAGAAGTGCAGCGCGGCGCTCTCAGACGGACGGAGAAGCAGCCGGGCAGGTCGAGAAGTACTTCAGGCATGAAGTAGCAGGTGTAGCCGATTGCGCGCTTGCCCTCGGCTTTCGCCTGCTTGACAAGGTCGTTGTTGGCTTCCTGAAGCAGATTCTCAAAGTAGATCAGATGTTTGAGATCTCTCACAGATAACCCTCCAAATTTCTTTCCTGTTTTTGGGCGCAGAAAGACAGCTGTGCCCACTTTCACGTTTGTTATTATACCGAAGCGTTAGATTCTTGTCAAATTTTTTATTTCCGAAAAAGGCCGGAAATGCTTGCAGTTCCGGCCTTTTTGGTTATACAGTTGTTTCCGGTTTGTATAAGAAATGGTAAAACTGCACAAAAAGCCCTCCAAGATTTTGGGAGCCCCGAAAAAGAGCGAAAAGAGGAAAGAGAACAGGGAGAGGAGACGCTCCGGGAAAGCTTCTTCCCTTTTCACTTTTACGGGCCGCCGAGGGCGTCGGCCCCTACGGAGCAAACTGCCGTCTCCCGTGTCATTGCGAGGCCGGTTCGCCTTGCCTCCCCCGGAGGCGGAGGTGGCAGCGGCGTGTCACGCCCGCCGCTGACGGAGGGCATGCCTCCCCTGAAAGGGGAGGTGCCCAGTGCGCACACTGGGCGGAGGGGTCTGCCGTGGCGACGGCGCATTGCCGAGGGCCTTAGCCCGAGTCCTTGACGCGCCCAGTCCCTTTAGGGGCAATCCGTTTCTTTCGTCCCTCTCTCTTCACGCTTCACTCTTCCAGCTATCAAAGAAGGCGCGGATAGTTTCGCTGTCCGCCGCGGCCCTGCCCTGGATCATGCGGGGGCTGCCGCCGCCCCGGCCCTGGATCCCGGCGTTGATGGCCCGGCTGTTTTTTCGCAGATCCGCGGATCTGCTGCCGATGACGTAGCGCCAGCCCTCCCCGTCGCTGCCGGAGAAGACCGCCGCCACCGCGCACTTTTCCATCAGCAGGTTCACAAGCTCCCGCTGGGCCACCTCGTCCAGTACGCTGTCGAAGAGCACCAGATTTCCCTCGGTTTCCCGGGCGCTCTCCGCCCGCAGGCGGGCCAGCTCCAGACTCAAAGCCGCGATGCGCTCCTTCTGCGCCGTCTGCAGCTCCAGCAGCCGCTCCACCCCGGAGACGATCGCGTCCCGCGGCACGCTCAAAAGCCCCGAGATCGCCGTGACGCTCTCCTGCTGCCGGGCGGCCAGCTCGTATGCGTCCATGCCGCAGAGGGCCGTGATGCGCACGCCGCCCCGGTGCCGCTCGGCGGTGAGGATCTTGATGAGCCCCACCTCCCCCGTGCGCTCCACATGGGGCGCGCAGCAGGCGCAGCGGTCGATCCCCGGGATCTCCACGATGCGCACGTTTTCCGTGAGCTCCAGCTTGCTGCGGTAGAAGAGGCTCGCCAGCTCCTCCTCGGGCGGGAACCAGATCTTCAGCGGCAGGTCGGCGCGGACGGCCTCGTTGGCCAGGCGCTCGATGCGCATGAGCTGCTCCCAGCTCAGTTCGCCGGAGTAGTCCATGGTCATACAGTCGGGCCCCATGTGGAAGCCCACGTTGTCAAAGCCGTGCTCCCGGTACACAAGACCGGAGACGATGTGCTCGCCGCTGTGGTTCTGCATCCGGCAGTAGCGCTGCTCGGCATCCACAGCGCAGGCAAAGCGCTCCCCCACGGGCAGGGGCCGGTCGGTATAGTGGAGGATGCGCCCCTCCTTTTCGTGCACGTCCAGCACCCGCGCCTCGCCGATGCTGCCGGTGTCGGCCAGCTGGCCGCCCCCCTCGGGGAAGAAGGCCGTGCGGTCCAGGGTGACGGCAAAGCCGCCCTTCGTCTCCTCGCAGCCGGTCACAACAGCGTCAAACTGCCACAGATGGCTGTCGATATAATATAGTTTTTCAGTCATGGGGATCCTCCTTTTTGGGGTGTTCTTATGCATGGGCTGTGCTTTTGAGCGGTCCGATGAAGACATCGGCCCTGCGTCGTCCCGAAGGCCCCCTTGCCTAAAGGGGGCTGTCATTCGCCGTCTCCCGCAAGGCGGATGACTGGGGGATTCCAGTTGATTCCTTTTTGGCCCCCTTGCCTAAAGGGGGCTGTCATCCGCCGTCTCCCGCAAGGCGGATGACTGGGGGATTTCTGCTCCAATTGCAATCTGGACAAGATAATCAATATACTCACAGACGCCGCGAAAGTTTTGATTGACCGCGTTATTGGGGATGTGCAGCACAGTCAAGCCTCTCTGCTCCATTTTCTCTGTTCGTATCTGTTCTTTCAGCAGTCCTTGCGGAGAATAATGCTGGGAACCGTCCAGCTCGATAACCAGTCTCGCCTGATGGCAATAAAAATCGGCGATGAAGGTGTCGATCACTTTCTGGCGCAGGAAACGTACCCGGTAGGATCGCAGGAAGTCATACCACAGGTGTCGCTCCTCTTTCGTCATGTTTTTTCGAAGGGATCTGGCGTTATTTGTCAGAGCTGGGTTGTGTTTTCTGCTTGTTTCGTTCGACATGGTGTGTGTATCCCCCCGCCCCAGTGTGCGCACTGGGGCACCCCCCTTTAGGCAAGGGGGGCTATGCGGCAGCGTCGGGATCCCGCCCCAGTGTGCGCACTGGGGCACCCCCCTTTAGGCAAGGGGGGCTATGCGGCACAGCGTTGGGATCCCGCCCCAGTGTGCGCACTGGGGCACCCCCCTTTAGGCAAGGGGGGCTATGCGGCAGCCTCAACAGCGGGGCCGCACCGGGTCAGTTCGGGAGCTTGATGCCGCGCCAGCCGGCGACCTCACACTGGTCTGAACGGTTATTTCCTATGGCGACAACCGTGCCGTCGGAGCGCAGCCCCACCGTGTGAGAGCCCCCGGCGGAGACGGCCACAATGTCCGTCCAGTTGCTCACGTCGCACTCGCCATAGTAGTAATCCCCTGTGTACTTTGTAGCCACCACGGTGCCGTCCGACCGCAGCCCCACCGTGTATAAGCTCCCGGCGGAGACGGCCACCACGTCCGTCCAGCCGCTCACCTCGCACTGGCCATAGTAGAATTTTCCTATGTACTTTGTGGCCACCACAGTGCCGTCGGAGCGCAGCCCCACCGTGTGAGAGCCCCCGGCGGAGACGGCCACCACGTCCGTCCAGCCGCTCACCTCGCACTGGCCCTCGTCGTTCAATCCCACGGCGACAACGGTGCCGTCGGCCCGCAGCCCCACCGTGTGAAATTCCCCGGCGGAGACGGCTACCACGTCCGTCCAGTCGCTCACCTCGCACTGGCCGTATTTGTTATATCCCACGGCGACCACCGTGCCGTCCACCCGCAGCCCCACCGTGTGATAGCCCCCGGCGGAGACGGCCACCATGTCCGTCCAGCCGCTGACCGCGCACTGGCCGCTACCTTTATTTCCTGCGGCGACCACCGTGCCGTCCGACCGCAGACCCACCGTGTGCTCCTCCCCGGCGGAGATGGCCACGATGTCCGTCCAGCTGCTGACCGCGCACCGGCCGCTACCTTTATTTCCTACGGCGACCACCGTGCCGTCCGACCGCAGCCCCACCGTGTGCCAGCCCCCGGCGGAGAGGGTCTCCCGCTGGGTGATCTGGCCCCACAGGGCAAAGCTGCGGTCCCGGGAATCCCGGTAATCCCTGATCTCATCAAAGGCCCGGGCCGCCGCGTAGGTATCGCCCGAGGCGGCAAGCGTCTCGGCGCTGGCATAGGCCTCGGCGTTGCGCGCTTCGGTCTGGGCCTCTCTGGTGCGCTCGATCTGCGCCGGGGCGTCCCTGTAGTCCCCCAACGCCTGGAATGCGGCGATGGCCTTCTCATACTGCCCCGCCTCCGCCAGTTCCAAGGCCTTGGCATAGGCCTCGGCGTTGCGCGCCTCGGTCTGGGCCGCTCTGGTGCGTTCGATCTGCTCTGGGGCGTCCTTGTAGTCGCCCAGGGCCTCAAAGGCGGCAATGGCCTCCTCATACTGCCCCGCCTCCGCCAGCTCCAGCGCCTTCTGATAGCGGCTGTTGGGGATCAGCACCTTCGTGGCCAGGAAAAAGCCGGCCACGAGAAGGAGCAGGATGGGCAGGGTGACGGCAAGCGCCTTTTTGGTCTTCTTCGCCTTGGCCTGGGCGGCGGCCCGCTCTTCCGCGGCCTTCTGCTCCGCGGCCTCCCGCGCCGCCCTCTCTTCGGCCAGACGCCGATCCCGGGCGGCCTTCAGCTCCTCCGGGTCAAGGGCCAGCAGCTCGTCCCAGGCCTTGCCGCAGCGGTGGCAGCGCTCTTCCGCCTGGCCGTTGACGGCGCCGCAGGCGCAGAACCAGAGATCTTTTTCTTCTGCGGGCATCCGAACCGTGTCCGCGCCGAAGCGCAGCCGGTACTGCTTCGCAAGCTCCGCATCTTTCAGGGCTTGCTCCGGCGTCTCCGCCGCAGTCAAGGGTTCCCAGGGGGTCTCCGGCCCTGTCCAGGTGCTCTTGTCCGCGAAGATGACCTCCGTCACCGCGGCGGTGAAGGCCCGGGCGGAGCTCTGGGGAAGGGGGATCGGGTTCTTCGCCCCGAATTCCGCGTCCCGCTCCGCGTTCAGATCCAGATAGTCATAGGACAGCGCTTCGCCCAGGGGCCGGTCCGCCGAGTCCAGGGGGACGAGCCGCACCGTCGCCGCCCGGATCGCTTTCGGCCCGATGGCTTTCAGCTTGAGCTGGGCGATCAGCTTGCCGCTCTGCGTGTCCTTCAGCAAGGCGCCCGCCGCCAGGAGCAGGGGCGCTCCCTCCGTATAGAGATTCTCCGCCAGGCTGAACACCCGGCTGTACCGCTCCGCCATTTTCAAAGCCTCCGTTCTATTTTTTCGTTCTTCGTCTTCTCAAAACGCAAAACTCAAGTCTCAAAACGATTCTCACAGCTCCCGGATGATCCTGTCCGCCACCTCCAGGCAGAGGGCGGAGGTGTGGGCCAGAGCGGTGCCGAAGTCCTCGCCCCCCTGGGTCAGCCCGTCGGAGACGGTCTTGATGAGCAGGCAGGGCACGCCGGCCCGGTCGCAGGTCAGCACCACGGCGGCGGCCTCCATCTCGCAGATGTCGGCGCCCCAGCGCGTGTGCAGGGCGCTCTTGGCGGTCTCCCCGGCCACAAACTTGTCGCCGGAGGCGCAGGTCACCCGCTTGAGCTCGGGGCAGAGCGCCGTGGCCTTGTCGATGAGCTCCGGCGCGGGGCGCAGAAACTCGTCCGGATAGCCCATGTACTGCCCGGGCAGGCAGTGGTCGTACTCCACGGTGTCAAAGTCGTAGTGCACCACCTTTTCCACCACGCAGGTCTTGGTCTGGGCCATCTCCGCGGTGAGGCCGCCCACCACGCCGAAGTTCACGATCATCTCCACCTCATAGCGGTCGATGAGCAGCTCCGCTGCAGCCGCCGCGGCGATCTCCCCCGCGCCGGAGCGCAGCACGTAGAGCTCGTATGCGCCCATGTTGTACAGGTGCATCTCAAAGCCGTGGCGCGTCTCCACCCGCTCCGCCGTCCCATAGCGGCGCAGCACCGCGTCCATCTCCACCGCAACCAGCATACCGATTTTTTTCATTTCCAATCTCCTTTCCTTATAGGCTCCCCTGCCTAAGGGGAGCTGGCGCGTCAGCGCCTGAGGGGTTTTCCCTTCCTTGTAGCCTCCCCTGCCTAAGGGGAATTGCGGGCTCCCGCCGCCGGCGGCGGAAACAGGGAGCCCGGAATTTCCGCAGCGGTCGAAAAATGCGAGGATCAGCGGAAGCCCGACGCATTTTTCGGGCACCGCAAGGCGGAGGTGGCATCCGCCGTCTCCCGCCCTAAAGGACTAGCTTCGCGTCGCAAGGCGGATGACGGAGGGGTTTTCCTTTCCTTATAGGCTCCTGCAAGCCGCAGGGACGAGCATTGCTCGCCCGTTCACCGACGTGGTGCAAGATCCGCGGACGACCAATGGTCGTCCCTACGGGGTGCTTCGCAGCTAACAGGCTTGGAACAAAGCACACACACCAGCAAATATTCAACCATTCCGAATTCCGAATTCCGAATTCCGAATTTCTCCCGTGAGTCTCTCCCCGTCCACGCCGGTGATCTTCACGTCCAGGAGCTGCCCCTGCAATCCCTGCTGGGGCACCTTCACCAGCACATAGGTGTCGCTGTGGCCCAGGCTCCCCTCCTCACCGGTCTCAAAGAGCACGGGCAGGGTTTGCCCCACGCTCTCTTCCAGATAAGCCCGGTGCATCCCCTCGGCCACCTGCTGAGCCTCATGGGCGCGGGCTGCCTTCACGGCGTGGGTGCACTGGTTCGGCATGGCGTCCGCCGGGGTGCCGGGGCGCCGGGAATAGGGGAAGATGTGCATGGCCGAAAAAGCGCATTGCTCGATAAAGGCCAGGGTCTCGGCCTGGTCGGCCTCCGTCTCCCCGGGAAAGCCGGTGATGAGATCGCAGGTCAGAGCGCAGCCGGGGAAATACCGGCGCAGCAGTTCGCAGCGCTCCAGGAAGAAGGCCGTGTCGTACTTGCGGTTCATGGCCTTCAGCGTCCGGTCGCAGCCGGACTGGAGGGACAGGTGGAAGTGCCGGCACATCTTGCCGGTCTCAGCCAGGCGGCGGCAGAAGTCCTCCGTGATCACCGTGGGCTCCAGGGAGCCCAGGCGGATGCGCATGTCCCCGGCCTCCGCCGCCACGGCCTCGATGCAGTCGGCAAGGCCGGGCTTTCCCGGCAGATCCACCCCGTAGGAGGCCACCTCGATGCCGGTGAGCACCAGCTCCCGGAAGCCCTCCTCCCGGATCCGGGCGGTCTCCGCCGCGGCGTCGGCCAGGGGCAGGGAGCGGAGCCGCCCCCGGGTGTAGGGGATGATGCAGTAGGTGCAGAAATTCACGCAGCCGTCCTGGATCTTCAGCATGGCCCGGGTGCGGCCCTCCATGGCGCCGGCGGGCAGCTTCTCCAGCGTGCGGCGTCGGAAGGGCTCGTCGATGCTGCGGGCGCTCTCCCCCGCCGCCACGGCCTTTTCCACCGCCTCCACAAAGGCCATCCGATCCGCCGCGCCGAAGATCACCCCGGCGCCGATCTCCGCCGCCTCCTGGGGCTCCAGCTGGGCATAGCAGCCGCAGACGGCCAGCACCGCGCCGGGATTCTCGTCCCGCAGGCGGCGCAGGAGCTGCCGGGACTTGCGCCCGCTCTCCGCCGTGACGGCGCAGGTGTTCACGATCACGGCGTCTGCGATCTCCCCGGGGGCGCAGGGCGTGTGCCCGTGCTCCTGGAGCCTGGTCTCCATGGCCTGGGTCTCAAACTGGTTGACCTTGCAGCCCAAAGTCGATATAATATACTTCATACAATCACCTTTCAAAATAAGGGAAGAGATAAAAGTGAACAATGAAAAGAGTTGGTGTTCGCTTCGCGGACGGAATAGAATCATCTCCGCAGGCGATACCGTAATTCTTCATTTTTCATTCTTCATTTTTCATTCTCCGAAGGAGTAGTTATGCACTATCTTGACAATTCCGCCACCACGCAGGTCTGCCCCGAGGCGGCGCAGGCCGCGCTTCTGGCGATGACAGAGGTTTACGGCAACCCCAGCTCCACCCACACTCTGGGGCGGGAGGCGAAAAAGCTGCTGGACAAGAGCCGCAAGCAGGTGGCCGAGGCTCTGGGCTGCACGCCCGGGGAGCTGGTCTTTACCTCCTGCGGCTCGGAGAGCGACAACTGGGCCATCCTGGGCGGCGCGGAGGCCATGAAGCGCCGGGGGAAGCATGTGATTTCCTCCCTGGTGGAGCACGACGCCGTGCGCAGGAGCCTGGATGAGCTGGAGGCGCGGGGCTTTGCGGTCACTCGCCTCAAGCCGGAGAAAGACGGCTCCGTCGCTGTGCAGGCGGTGCTGGACGCCCTGCGGGAGGACACGGTGCTGGTGACGCTGATGCTCGTAAACAACGAGACCGGCGGCGTCACAGACATCGCCGGGGTCTCCCGCGCCCTGAAGGCGGCGGGCTCCCAGGCGCTGCTGCACACCGACGCGGTGCAGGGCTTTCTGAAAGTCCCCTTCTCCGCCAAAACCCTGGGGGCGGACATGATCTCGATCTCCGGGCACAAGATCCACGCGCCCAAGGGCGTGGGCGCCCTGTATCTCCGCAGCGGCCTGCGCCTCAAGCCCTTTATCCTGGGCGGAAGCCAGGAGGACGGGCGCCGGGCCGGCACCGAGGCTCTGCCCCAAATCGCGGCCTTCGGAGAGGCCTGCCGGGTGGGGAAGGCCGGCATGGCGGAGAATATCGCCCGGATGCGGGCGCTCAAGGAGCAGACTCTCCTTCGGCTGCAGCGGGAGATCCCGGAGCTGCGCTGGGTGGATTCCGCGGCGCCCCACATTCTCTCCGTCTCGCTGCCCGGCTGGCGCAGCGAGGTGCTGATGAACTTTCTGGAGGCCGGGGAGGTCTGCGTATCAAAAAGCTCCGCCTGCAAAAAGGGCGGGCGGAGTCATGTGCTGGAGGCCATCGGGCTGGACGCCCGGAGCATCGACGGTGCCATCCGCATCGGCCTCTCCCGCCTGACGACGGAGGAGGACATCGACGCGCTCTGCACCGGGCTCCGGGAGGCCCACGACCGTCTGGCGCACCGGTAAACCGGAGCGGCGGAGAGGGCTTTCCCCTCTCCGCCGGAGCCTGGAAGGGCTCAGGACTTGGGCTCTTCGGTCTTTTGTTTTTCCTTCGTCGGCTGTTCTCTGACCTTTTTCACTGCCTCCCGGGTCACGGGATCGATATGATCCAGATCCCGGTACTCTGCGGCCTCCACAGGGAGGTCGTTCTTTTTCAGCCGGGACTCGATCCGGTAGTTCAGGAAGGTGTAGATGACCACGAACACCGGCACGCCCAGGAGCATGCCTACGAAGCCGAAGAGGCCGGTGCCCATGACGATGGCGAAGAGCACCCAGAAGCCGGTGATGCCGATGGAGCTGCCCAGGATCTTCGGGCCGATGACATTGCCGTCCAGCTGCTGGAGGATGATGATGAAGATGATGAAGATCAGGCACTTGCCCGGATCCGCCATCAGGATGATGAAGGCGCTGGGCACGGCGCCGATGAAGGGGCCGAAGAAGGGGATGATGTTGGTGATGCCCACAATGGCGCTGACCAGCAGGGCGTAGGGCATGCGCAGGATGGCGCAGACGATGTAGCAGATCAGGCCGATGATGGCCGAATCCAGGAGCTTGCCGGTGATGAAGCCCATGAAGGTACGGTCGGTAAAGGCGATGGCGTCCCGGATCTGCTCAGCCTTCTCCACGGAAAAGACGCTGTAGAGCCAGCGGCGGAAGGCGGAGGTAAACTTCTCCAGATCAAAGAGGACATAGATGGAGACGATGATGCCGATGATCAGGTTATAGACCCCCAGCAGCACGCCCCAGGTGCCCTCCAGGAAGCTGGTCAGATACTCCAAGGCTGTCGGCAGCAGAGATTTGCCCCAGGAATTGATGTCTCCGGTAACCTCGTTGAGCGTCTGCCCGACGACCTCATAAATATCCGGGTGCGCCACCTGAAAGTCCGAGATATAGCCCGTCACCGTGCCGTAATAGACATCCCAGTTGACGATGATCGTCCGGATGCTCTCGATCAGAGAAGGAACCATCATATAGACGATGCCCACCAGGATCGCCACCAGGATCAGCACCGAGAAGGTGACGGAGAGGGCCCGCGCCAGCTTGCTCCCGTCGCTTTTCTTGCTTTTGCGGTAGAGTCTGGTACTGAGGGGCCCAAAGATCTTCCGCTCCAGCAGCTTCATCAGCGGGGCGATCAGATAGGTGATCACAAAGCCCCAGATGAAGGGGGCGAGGATCTTGCCGATGGTGGAAAGGGTGCCGCGGATCCAGGGAATGTTCTGCAGGATCATGTAGAACAGGATCGACGCGGCAATGGCGAGGAAGAGCGTAACGCCCGAATAGAGATATTTTTTATCCCAGCGAAAATGCCGTCTCATGTTCAGACTCCTTCCGAAAACGTTTTTCCTTTATCTGATATATTTTACTCTCGCCTTGGGAATGCGTCAAGACCCGAGACTCAGAATCGGAAATAAATGAAGGGGTTATACCGGGTACTGAAGAGCATCGTCAGACTCAAAAGCAGCAGCGCAAGGCTCCCCGCCATGCGCGCAAGCTCCGGCCAGAGCCCCTCCGCCTGCCGCAGCCGCCTTGTCAGCGGCAGCGCGCAGACAAAGCCCAGGGGCAGCACCAGCGCCCCCTTCACCAGGCCGATATCGTCCGCCAGCATGGCCGCCCAATCGGTGGGCGCCAGCGCGAACATGCGCCAAAGCACATCGGAGAGCTGGGCAAAATCCGTGAGGTTGAAGAGCACCCAGCCCAGCATGACCGCAAGGAAGGTCAGCGCCCAGCGCAAAAGCCGGGGCAGCTTTTCCAGGAGCTTGCCCAAAAACAGCTTCTCCGCAATCAGCAGCAGCCCGTAATAGAGTCCCCAGAGCACAAAATTCCAGCTCGCCCCGTGCCAGAGCCCGGTCAGCGCCCAGACCACCAGGAGATTGCGCACCCAGCGCAGCCGGGAGACCCGGTTGCCGCCCAGAGGGATGTACACATAGTCCCGGAACCAGGTGGACAGGGAGATGTGCCAGCGCCGCCAGAAGTCCGTGACGGAGAGGGCGGTGTAGGGGTAGTTGAAGTTTTCCGGAAAGGCAAAGCCGAACATGCGCCCCAGGCCGATGGCCATGTCCGAGTAGCCGGAGAAGTCAAAATAGATCTGCAGGGTATAGGCCAGCGCCGCCAGCCACAGGGCGCCCGCCCCGTAGACCGCGGGGTCGCCGGCGTAGACAGTCTCGGCCAGGTACGCGGCGCTGTTGGCCAGCAGCACCTTTTTGCCCAGACCCAGGGCGAAGCGCTCCAGCCCCCGGCAGACCTGCTCCAGACTCTCCCGCCGCTCCGTCAGCGCCTGCTCGATGCTCTGATAGCGGACGATGGGGCCGGCGATGAGCTGGGGGAAGAAGCCCACATAGAGAAGAAGCGCTGCGTAATTGCGCTGCAGCTGCACCTCGCCCCGGTAGAGGTCAATGACATAGGAGAGGATCTGGAAGGTGTAGAAGCTGATGCCCAGGGGCAGGGCGATATCCGGCGCAGGGAGCGCCCAGCCGGTGAGCCGCCCCAGATTCTCCGCGGCAAAGCCCAGATATTTGTAGAAAAACAAGTTCCCCAGCAGCAGGATCACCGTCAGCACGAAGGCGGGCTTTCGCACCCGACCGCCCCTGGCCATACAGAGACCGCCCAGCCAGGCGACGGCAGCCGCGGCCAGCAGCACCGGCACATAGCGGGGCTCGCCCCAGGCGTAGAACAGCAGGGAGGCCAGAAGCAGGACGGCGTTGCGCCAGCGGCGGTTCCGGCTCAGGTAGTAGAGCAGCACCGTGCAGGGGAGGAAGAAGAACAGAAAGCTTAGACTGCTGAATACCATAGCCTCAGTCCTCCAGAATGTAGTCGCCGCAGAAAACCACCTGACTTGCCAGGATCAGCACCTGATCCACGCCCTTTTCCCGGCAGAACTGCCCCAGATGGAAGGGCTCGCCCTGCTCCCGTTCATAGTTGCGCAGGTCGACGGAGTAGGTGCGGCAGTAGTGGCTGGCGATGAGCTTGAGCACGGCGTTGTCGTAGGAATCCCCGATGATGAGCAGGTTCGGCCGATCCTCCCGGCCGGTGTCGAAGGCCACCAGGCCGTCGTCCCCGCCGTAGAAGTTGCCGTAGTCCAGAGGCAGCTCCGCCTCCCCGGCGAAGTAGGCCTCCTCATGGCCGAACTCCGTCCCCAGGGGCGGATAGGCAAAGCGGTAGGCGGTGAAGGGCTCGGTCATCTCGGTGAGGCCGGCCTGGAGCGCCTTGCTGCCGCAGATGGGCTCCGGCAGCGTCCGCTCCTCCAGCGGCTCCAGGGGCGGCTCCGGGCAGCCCAGCAGCCGCAGGATCTCGGTATAGCCCCGATAAGAGCCGATGTGGTTCCAGTGGTGGTCGGTCTTATAAAACTCTGAGCAGAACTGCTCATAGTCCCGCAGCTCGAAGCGGGCGCAGCGCTCCTCCGGCAGCGCAAGCAGGGAGCAGAGCAGCTCATAGAAGGGCGTCCGCTCCCCGGTGCGGAAGTCCAGCACCGCGTCGGACTCCACGAAGTAGAAATAGAAATCCAGCTCCGGGTTTTCGGCCATGACCCGGTTAAAGCCCGCGGCGGTGGCCTCGATCTGGGGCATCAGCGGCTCCGGATCGAAGGGATCCCAGAGCACCCGATCCCCGTGGATATAGACCCCGTTGGTGCGGTAGAAGAGCTCCGGGTGCCGGGGCGTCTGCCAGCGCAGCGCCGCCAGCAGCAGGGAGGAATTGAGATCGTTGTAGGCGGCTTTCAGGCGCAGTGCCCCCGGCACCTGGTCGGCCAGGGCCAACTCCATGCTGTTCTGAAAGCTGCCGTCCAGAAAGCCCGCCGCCGTCAGGGGCTCAAGGCGCTCGGCCGGGCGGTTTTCATAGTAGTTGATCTCCGCCGGGCGCAGCAGGGTCCTGCCCAGTCCCAGCAGGAGCACCAGCAAAATCCCCAGCACAAAGGCCAGGCGCAGCGCGGTCAGGATCTTTTCATTTGGCTTTGTTTGCATCGCTTTGCCTCCGAAGCGGGCCCCTTCCGGGGAGGAAAAATCTGCACCTATTATAACATCTCCCGCGCGCACTGTCCACTCCCCGGGCAGCAGGGCGGGAAAAGGCCGCGCCCGGCTGGGCGCGGCCTCGTGATTTTATCGGTTTTTCGCCGGGAGAGAATTACTTCTCGTCCTTGATGGCGGCCTGCGCGGCAGCCAGACGGGCGATGGGAACGCGGAAGGGGCTGCAGGACACGTAGTCCAGGCCGACCTTGTGGAAGAACTCCACGGAGCTGGGGTCGCCGCCGTGCTCGCCGCAGACGCCCAGGTGCAGGTCGGGACGGGTCTCGCGGCCCAGGGTCGCGGCCATCTTCACCAGCTTGCCGACGCCGACCTGGTCCACGCGGGCGAACGGGTCGTTCTCGTAGATCTTCTTCTCGTAGTAGGCGCCCAGGAACTTGCCGGCGTCGTCACGGCTGAAGCCGAAGGTCATCTGGGTCAGGTCGTTGGTGCCGAAGGAGAAGAACTCGGCTTCCTTGGCGATCTCGTCCGCGGTCAGAGCGGCGCGGGGGATCTCGATCATGGTGCCGACCTTGTACTTCATCTTGGAACCGGCAGCGGCCAGAACCTCGTCAGCGGCCTTCACGACCACGTCCTTGACGTACTTGAGCTCCTTGACCTCGCCCACCAGGGGGATCATGATCTCGGGAACCATGTTCCACTCGGGGTGACGGGCCTGGACAGCCAGAGCGGCCTTGATGACGGCGCGGGTCTGCATCTCGGCGATCTCGGGATAGGTGACGGCCAGACGGCAGCCGCGGTGACCCATCATGGGGTTGAACTCATGGAGACCGGCGATGATGTTCTTGATATCCTCAACGGTCTTGCCCTGGGCCTTGGCCAGCAGCTCAATGTCGGCCTCCTCGGTGGGCACGAACTCGTGGAGAGGGGGATCCAGGTAGCGGATGGTGACGGGGCAGCCTTCCATGGCCTCGTAGATGCCCTCGAAGTCAGACTGCTGCATGGGCTCAAGCTTTGCCAGCGCGGCAACGCGCTCCTCGACGGTGTCGGCGCAGATCATCTCGCGGAAAGCGGCGATGCGGTCGCCCTCGAAGAACATGTGCTCGGTACGGGTCAGGCCGATGCCCTGAGCGCCCAGCTCGCGGGCCTTGGCGGCGTCGCGCGGAGTGTCGGCGTTGGTGCGCACGCCCAGACGGCGGTACTTGTCGGCCCAGGCCATGATGCGGCCGAACTCGCCGGCGATGGAGGCGTCAACCGTGGGGATGATGCCGTCGTAGATCTTGCCGGTGGAGCCGTCGATGGAGATGTAGTCGCCCTCGTGGTAGGTCTTGCCCGCCAGCTCGAACTTCTTGTTCTCCTCGTCCATCTTAATGTCGCCGCAGCCGGAGACGCAGCACTTGCCCATGCCGCGGGCCACAACGGCCGCGTGGCTGGTCATGCCGCCGCGCACGGTCAGGATGCCCTGAGCGGCCTTCATGCCCTCGATATCCTCGGGGCTGGTCTCCAGACGGACCAGAACGACCTTCTCCTTGCGGGCGGCCCATTCCTTGGCGTCCTCAGCGGAGAAGACGATCTTGCCGCAGGCAGCGCCGGGGGAGGCGCCCAGGCCCTTGCCGATGGGAGTAGCGGCCTTCAGCTTGCCGGCGTCGAACTGGGGGTGCAGCAGGGTGTCCAGGTTGCGCGGGTCGATCATCAGAACGGCCTGCTTCTCGTCGATCATGCCCTCGTCCACCAGGTCGCAGGCGATCTTCAGCGCGGCCTGGGCGGTGCGCTTGCCGTTGCGGCACTGCAGCATGTAGAGCTTGCCGTTCTCCACGGTGAACTCCATGTCCTGCATGTCGCGGTAGTGGTCCTCCAGCTTGTTGCACACGTCGATGAACTCGGCATAAGCCTCGGGGA